>FWWL01000255.1_pt1 | contig 154063 bp, 108 predicted proteins | sample 2228331 | NCBI WGS metagenome assembly FWWL01 (sample SAMEA103939775, study PRJEB20133) | metagenome | reverse complement strand
ATGGCATTCGGGACATTCCTTGGCCGGCGCCTCGCCGCTGCCGCGCCCGGGCGCTTCGGGCATCTTCAGTTGATCCACCGGCCCGTGGCGCAGGGCGTTACCGCCGAAGTCCAAGACGAGGCAGTTCTGCTTGCCCGGGTGCAGGCGGAATCCCCGCCCGACGCACTGATACCAGAGTCCCGGCGACATCGTGGGACGCAGGATGGCCACGCAGTCGATGTTCGGAGCGTCGAATCCCGTGGTCAGCACGTTGACGTTCACCAGGTACTTGAGCGGCGGCAGCCTGTGGCCGAACAGGTCGCCTGGGAGCGGTTCGCGGCGGAAACGGGCGATCAACTCCGCCCGCTCGGCAGCCGGCGTCTGGCCGTCGAGAAACCCCACCTCTTGCCCGCTCATCTCGGCAAGCACCCGGGCCACGTGCTTGCCGTGCTTCACGCCGGAAGTGAACACCAGCACGCTCTGGCGGTCGTGCGTGTAGGCGACGATCTCGCCGCAAGCCGCCGCCACCAGCCGTTCATCGTCCATCAAGTCCTCTACCTCGTCGGCCACGAACTCGCCGCCGCGGATGTGCAGTCGCTCAAACTCGGCCTTGTGGATGCCAGCCTTCGTGACCAGGGGGCAGAGGTAGCCGTCGCGCATGAGTTCCCGCACGCCCACCTCGTAGCAGATGTGGTTGAGGATGCCGTCCGGTGTGCAGATCGGTCCGCTGGACAGGCGAAACGGCGTAGCCGTCAGGCCGATGACTCGCGTGTGCGGATTGACGACCTTCGCCTCGGCCAGAAAGGTGCGATACATCCCTTCGCCGTCGGGGGGCACCATGTGGACCTCGTCGACGATCACCAGGTCGAAGGCGTCCAGCTCGCAGGCCCGCTTGTAGACCGACTGGATGCCGGCCACGATCACCGGCTTGTCCGTCTCGCGGCGGTTCAGGCCCGCCGAGTAGAGGCCGATAGCCACCTCGGGGCAGAGCCGGCGAATCTTCTCGGCGTTCTGTTCCAAGAGTTCCTTCACGTGAGCGAGCACCAGCACGCGGCCGTTCCATCGATTCACAGCGTCGGTGACAATCTGGGCAATCACCCATGACTTGCCGCTGTTGTGATGAACCATAAAGTGCCCGTCGACATAGCGGTGGTCCCCGTCGAGCACAAAGCCATAGAAGGGCCCCCGTCCGCAAGGCTCCACGGAAAACCCCGTGCGCAACACGGACTTCTTCTGGCGGCGTGGAGGAGCTTGCTTCCGTGCCAGCCGGCAGGGAACCTGTTCGAGGTCTCCGTGGATGTGGATGCGAAAGAACCATCCCCCGGCGCCCGTCTGGCAGTAGGAATACTTATGGCGGCAGTAGGCGCCGAACCCCAAGCTCCGCGCCAGAAACACGATATCCGCCGCCAATTCTTGCGACTTGGTGGTGATCTCGAAGCCACATCGGTTCAGCGAGCCATCCGTATCCATCAGGCCGGCCAGGAGAGTCAACCGATCCTGACGAGTCGCTGTCAGATAGGCATGAGGGATGAACTTGCCCGCCGAGTCTTGCCCCGCCAGATCCAACTGCTCCAGGGCTTGCGTCAGCACGTTGTACTTGCCCTGCCGCCGCCTCAAGCTGTACGTAGGGCAGCTTCTCCCTTCCGCGAAGACGGTCACGTCGCAGCCGATCTGATCCGCATAGCGCTCCCAACTGTCGGCCAGCGGGTCGTCGGCCGTGGTGAGCGAACAACCGTTGCGCAGGCAGCCGTCGCCCAACAGGACCCCAAGCACATAGGGGGGAATGGGCAAGTCGCGAGCCCCGGGGAAGTCGATCGCCACTCGATAGAGCTTGCGAAGGTGTTTCCATGATCTCGGTTTGCGAAGGTATTCCTCCACCGTGACGTGCTCGACCTCGCCTCCTTGACGGGAGATTGGAAACGGTTTCCCTTCCCGCGTACAAACCAAGGACAGGATGTGCTGGGCATTGACGACGAAGGATTCGCCGCGCAGCGGCGTGATTCGGAACAACTCATCTTCGCCCCGGCAAAGGGCCAACACCCGCCGCCGCTGACTATCCGGCCCCATGACTTCGTCGCCGACGCGGATCGCCTCGACCGGCTTGACCGTCCCGTCATGCATAAGGATCGGGTGGCCTTCGGCATGACAGCCCGTGGGAAGCACCACCGCCGGGTTGTCGTCGCGCGTGCGCAGGTGCTCATAGACGGCGGCGACAGCGGCCTGCTGATAGGGACGCAGCGGCGTCATGCCCGCACCTCCGTGCTTGCGTCATCCAGGATTTGCAAGCGTGAGATAAAGCTGCACCGCCAACCGCGGCAGGTCTTCAAGCCTGACGATGGCCACCCAAGGGCGATGGTTGCTGCGATGCAGGACCACGGGGATGTTCTCGCCCGCATCCCGCATCGCCTGTTCCAGGGCCGGATAGAGACGAAGCGATTCGGCCCGTTTGACCTCGAAGTGGGTTCCCGCGATCGCCGTGCGGATGTCGGGGGCCTCCGGGTCGCCGCAGTATTGCCTGCCCCTGCGTGCCTCGACCCGGAATAGCCGCGCGATCTCGGCCGCGGCCTCACGCTCGCCGCGGCAGCCTTTGCGCCGAGACTTGGCGCCCATCAAGGCCTCCGCCACGGCGGCGTGCTCGATTGGGCCTGCTGCGGTCGACCGGTCGCGGCGTCCCGCTTCTCGTAGCCTCGGATGACGTTGGCAATCTCGTCGGTATCCTTGCGCTTCTTGCAGGCGACCTTGACCACCAGCGGCAGGTTGTGCAGCTCCACGCTGTCGCGCGGGGTGAGCACCCCGACGGCCCGGCAGATGGCCGACAGCTCGGCCCGCGCGATCTTCACCGCCAGCTCGTTGGGGTTATCCAGGTTGAGCCGCCCCCAAAGCTGCCGGCCCTTGTACTCGCCTTCGAGGATCGTGAAGACCAGCTCGAGGTAGCTGCCCGTGCCCGCCTTGTTCGGCTTCATCTCCGAAGCCGTGATCATCGCCGGGTACTTCCCGGCGGGGATGGGATCGAACGTGGTGGTGGGCTCTACCTGGGAAGCGTCGAATCCAGCCAGATTGACCATGATTTCAGGCTCCTTGGGATTGTGGATTGTGGTTGCTGATCGCCGCCACGAAGGCCGGCCAGGACAAGGGCAGGCTCTCCGCGATGCCATAGCGGTTCTTGGCCACGAGTTGCGGCGTCTCGTAGAGCACGAGTTCCCGGTCCTGGCCGACCAGACGGATCGCCCCGACGAAGTCCGACCACTCGATCATCGTGTTGGCCAGGTCGGGGTGAATCTCGGGGGCGGACTTTTCGAGTTCAATGCCGTCGATCGTGGTGATCGAGCGGCGGGCGGAATGGGCCAGAAGCAAGACGGCCACGCCCGAGTTGACCAGCCGATCCAGGACCGGCAAGAGGTACTGGTAGACGTAGTTCTTGAGGACCTGCCGGCCGTTGCCGTAGCCGCCGTGGCTGCGATTGAGTGTCTGCTTCATGCCGTTGGGCGTGCCGTCCACGCCCGCCACGTGCTCCTCAATGCGACGCAAAAGCCAGTCGATCGAGTCGATGACCACGGTCTGGTACTCGTGGCCGCCGGCGGCCAGGCCGTCGAGCCAGGGTTGCATTTCCGGCCAACCGGCCAGGTACGGCGTGCGGTGGCACTGGACGTGGGCTGCGCCGTTTTCGCAATCGACGATAAGGGGCCGATCGGCCGAGGCGCCAAAGGTCGTCTTGCCGGCCCCTGGGGCGGAGTAGATGATTCCCTTGGGGGCCCGCAACCGGGCTTGGCTGATCACGGTATCGGGAAGGGGCATCGGGGTTTCTCCAAGCAACGGGAAGCGGATGATTCAGAAAAAGGCCGGTCGCCTTCGGGCGGGGCAGCGATCCTCATCCGTGACATGCCTACCCGGCTTCAAGAGACCCGACAGGCGACCGGCTCAGACGTAATCGAACACGCGGCACTCCTCGTAGCCGCTCGGCCAGGTGTCGGTGGACACGCACCGCCGCAGGCGCTCGATGGCCGCCTCGTTCTCGCGCCGGGCCTGTGCCAGGGCGTCCTCATGGACCTTCCAGACGCCGCAGCGGTACGGTTCTTTCTTTTCCACGGCGATGAAGTGGACCGGCACGGGCAAGGCAATCACCTGGGCCAGCACGGCCTGGTAGAAGGCCACCTGGTGGACATAGCCGTACCGCCGGGCGTCGGCCTCGAACCAGTCCAGGTCGTCGCAGGTCTTCAGGTCCACGATCCCCCGGTGCGGGTCGAACCAGTCCATGCGAATCTGGCAGGGCATCCGGCAGTACTCCGTCCGCACCACACCCTCGGGCGCACCTTCCGAAAGTAGGTCCCCGGCCAAGCCGTGCCCGCGCACCCCTTCGGCCATGCGCTCAACCAGGTCGTGCTGCTGCACGGTGAGCACGGGCTTGCCCTGCTGCGCGGCCCACTCGGCGAAGGCCTTGGTGTTTGAGCCATAGAGTTCGCCGGTCTTGGGATTGACCGGCCCGCCGACGGCGTACTGTTCCTCAAAGGCATCCCGGCCCTCCAGCACCAGCGTGTGCAGCGCCCGGCCCACCAGAAACGCCGGTCGGTCCTCCTCCTCGATCAGGCCCAGCTTCTTCTTGCGGAACAAAAGCGGGCAGCGGCGGAAGTCGGCAAGCTGATGGCTGGTGAGGTACCCCGAAGCCTTGGCTTGGTAGGCTTCGGCCGATTCCCGAATCAGACACGACGCGGCGACCGTCATCGAGGTATCTCCACACGGCTATGGGGGGATGCGTCAGGTGGCAAGCGCGACGAGACAGAAGGCGTCTTCGCCGAAGCGGACTTCCGCCGATCCGGCGAAGACGCAAGTGAGATCGGCCGCCGGCTCTATCCCTTATGTATGCCGTTTGCGGGCGATCTGTCGGACTTTTTCAAAAGTTTTGCAATCCGGCCTCCTCGAAGTACGGCCGGGCCTCCTCAAGGGCTTTGCGCACCTGATAGCGGGAAATGCCCAACTCCCGGGCCACCGAGGCGACCGTGCCGGTCATGAGCCGCCGGCAGATGTCCCGCAGCCGCTCGGGCATCTGGGCCAAGGCGCACTCGATCGCCTCAGTCTGTTCAAGCCGCTCAACCGGATCCGCGGACTGCGTGCCCAGCCGTCGGGCGACATCTGCCAAAAAGACGGTCTCGGAAAGCGGCTTGAGCCCCTCGCCGGTGGAGGTGAAGTCGCTCTCCAGGGAGAGCGGCAAGACGCCATTGCCTCGCTTCCGGCGCTTGCGGCTGCGCAGGAGCATGGCCGCCGCCCGCGAAACCACGCGGTCGAGGAATGTCTCTAGCCGGGCCCGGGCCGGGTCGAACCGCTCGGCCTTTTCGAGCACCGCCAGCCAGAGTTCCTGCTCGATGTCCTCCTGCTCGCTGGGACGGAAGTCCCTTCGGCGGCAAAGCTGCCGGGCCTTGGCCTGGATGAGTGCCTTGGCGTACTGGGTGACGACGAAATACTTGCCTTGCGACATGGCAACCTCCCAGACCGGAGGCTGCTCGCCACAAGGGTTCTCCCAAGCAACGCGCGGCTTGCGGCACCACACCGCAACCGAAACTTCACGCGACCTCGGCGACCACCGGGCTACGAGCCTCACGGCCTTCACCTGGCGGCCGGCCTGTCGCGATCACTCAGCGCTGCGCACGGACCGAGGGTCCTTCGTCACCGGCGTAAGTCATGGCGCTTCAAGGGGTTTGGATTGAGAGAATCTTTTTCCGAACCTGTCGCGGCGGTGCGACGCGACACCGCGCTGCACCGAATCGCTGTCCTCGGCATCGAGCACGGCCGCCGCACCGCCGGCCCGCTTTAGCGCCCGATGCACCTGATCCTTCGAGACCGCTTGTCCGGTCTGGCGGGAAAGAAACGCCGCCGCCTCACGTACCGAACCGCAGTGCCGGTAGGCCTGGAGGAAGACGTCGTCTGTCAGACTGGTTTTGCCCTCGGCCTTGACCTGCTGACGGACCATGAGCTTCAGCTGCTCTTCGGTTATGACCGCGAGTTGATCTTGTTGCCGTGTCTCGGCGTCTTGGATGGCGGCCACCAATTCCAGGCGGTCCGCGTCCAGGCCCTGCTCGCCCAGCGTCGCCACTTGCGAGAGGGCCAGAACCGGCGGAACTCGTCCTGTCCAGGAATCGTTGTCCGGCTTGTGCTGGGGCACGAAGACGATCGGCCTGTGTGTTCGAGCGATCGCACTGCGCACGCCGACGGCTTCCTCCCACCTCAACCCCCGAGCCAACAGCACGTCGCGCCGTCTGCCCCGCCACTGGGTGCGCCCCAATCGCCACAGGCGCCGCGGCAGAAGCTCCGCCAGCCGGCCGGTAAGCCTCAGCGTAAGGGCCAGCGCTGTCACAAGGCCATCGAGGTTCGCCTGCCACTGGCGACGCGCTTCCGGCGGCAGGCGGGCCCGCAGGACCTGGGGGCATGGGACGAACAGCCGCACCGACCCATCCGGTCCATCGCAGGCGACGATCTCTGCGCCATGCTCGTGGCACTCGGGACAGAGCACGCGCTGGGCATCCTCAGCCCGCACCAGCAATCCCAAATCGACCAACCGCTTGTGGACGCCAGCGGGCCAGCCGGCTACCACGTGAGCCCCCACGATCGGGCACTTGGCCTCCAACAAAGGCCACAAGTAGTCCAAGGCGTCCGTCACAGCAGTATCCCCCAGCGCCGGATGCACCGCTCACCCACCACCCGCACGTCGTCTGGCTTGCTCTTCAGATCGCAGGTGTTCGGGCAAGAGACGTGAAACGTCATCGTTTTGCCGCGCCGGCGCCCGTCACTGAGAAACTGAAGCTGAATGCCCACATGCACCACCCGAACCTGCGTGCGATCGAGTCCCACTCCGGAAAGCAGGCGATCGATCAGGTCCAAGGCTTCGCCGTGCGTGGCGGTTTCCAACAGTCTCGATTCCAGCGATTCCATCGCCGGCACCGGCACCGTGGGTACCAGGCGAATCCGCCGCAGGCGCACGGCCGCGATCCGGTCCTCCGGTTCGGTCTGAAACCAGAAGCCCGGATCGAGCAGGTGATCGAGCCGATAGGTCGGCCGGATCGGCTCCTCGTCGTCCACTTCGATCCCCAGCACCGTGTTGCAGAACGCCCTGCGCAGGGCCAGATGCACCGGCCTGCCGCCCTTGGCCACCAGCTCCATTGCCCCGGCGGCCGGCTCGTAGATGAACACGTTGCTGAACGTGTAGGCCTCCTCCCGGGCCGTCAGGTTCCCGTCGGTGTCGAAGATCAACCGCTTGTCGGGCCAGTCGGGCAAGTAGGCGAAAAAGTACTCCGCCGCGCCGGGCCGCTGGTAATGGTGGACACGGCAGAGCGGTCCCCGCAGTTCCTTCTGCCAGTAGTAGTCGCGAAGGGACTGTTCGAGCGAAGCCACGATCGGCTCGGTGACGGTGATCTGGCGCGGCGGCAGGCTGTTCCAACGGGCAGCGAATTGTCCGCTGCGTAGCGCCTCGGCCCGGGCAAACAGCGCCGCCTGGTCGAAGGCCTCGCGTGCCTCCAGGTACGCCCACAACGCTTTGTCGGCCAGGCTGCTCCACTGGCCGAAGAGCGCCAGCTTCTCTGGAAACCGGCAGGCGAGCTCTTCGGCCAGCACGCGCTGGCCCCGCTCTTCGGCCAGTTCGTTGGCGTCCTGCAAGACGACCTGGATCGCACGCCGCGCGGACTCCTCGATCCCGTCCCAGCGTGCAACCAGCGGGTCAATCCGGCGGGCTGAAAGCTCGTCCCACGGGAAATCCTCCAAGAGCCCGTGCTCGGCGAACAACCGCCTGAGCAGTCCCTTGTCGTGCAGCCGAAGCTGCTTCTTCAAGTCAAAATGCTTGGCCATCAATTGGCCCTCCTTAATCTAGGGTGTCCCTGTACAGAAAACAGTAAACGCCGGTTGCCAAAAAAAGAGAAACACCGCATTGCGGCGCTTCTCAATCAAAGAGTGTCGGCTCCTTCTTGCGCAGCAACAGTCCCATGTTCTCCAGCCGAATCCGCATCGCTTCGGCCGATACCTGGAATCGTTCCGCCAGCGGCCGGGCCAGGTGCTCCAACACCATGTCGTCAGCCGCGTTCTCGCTCTGCTTCAACCCACCGCGCCGCAGTACCTCCGCAGTAAGAATCTGCCGCCGCTTCGATTCCAGGTCGGGCAGACAGATCGGCTCCATCTGGCCACGCCACTTGTGCCACACAGTCTTGACCATCTCCCGCGGCATCAACAGTGCGGCGGCGAACTTGTTCGCCTGAATTTCAACCGGGTCGCGGTCCGTGGAACGGCAGACGTACTCCGCCCGCTGGGCATCCTCCGGCAGCAAGGAAAGCTGGTTGGCCCTCTTCTGGAACAAATGGCGGTGCAGCCGCCAATGGCCGGCCTCGTGTGCCAGCGTGAAGCGATAGCGCCCGAGCTTAACCGGGTGCTGCTCCGGATCAAGGCTTGCGTCCACGCCCACGCGCCGCTCGTTGACCCACAGCGCCCCGTGGACGTCACCGACGCCAAACAGCGCCTGCATATCTTTGAACTCGAATGTAAGCTCCAGATATAGCTCGATGATGTCGTCGATCGGTATCGGCGGCGCGGTGACCTGGCCGTGCTTGTTGCCGAATTCCGCCAGCAGCAGCGCCGCCTCGTCTTCGATGTGCCGATCAGTCAGGTAGGGCAGCTTGAGGCCGATTGTCGAACGTCCTCTGGTCATTATGTCATGTTCCTTCTCTTTTCATCTTTCTGGCCGCTTCGCGCAGCCGCTGGAGTTGCTCAGCCGTCAGGCCTCGCGCTTCGCGGAGCAATTCAGGAAACTCCGTTGGCTCTTCATGAATGATCTCCGGCAGGTCCTCGGGCACGCGGCCCGCCAGCGAAATCCATTCGTCCGGATTTTCGCCCAGGAGTTCGGCCATTCGCTTGACACGGTCCGCCGTCGGCGGTTGAACGTTGCCTTGCTCGACCTGTGACAAATACGTCGGGCTGACGCCGACGAGCTTGGCGAACGACCGCAAACTGTAGCGGCCTTTGCGCTTCTCACGAAGCACTTGGCCAAATGGTTTTCCGGGCTTCTTTCCCATTATTACCCACTTGGAGCAAGCTCGTTCAGCAGCTTTTGACGGGTGACTTCCGCACGTGCACGAAGCCGTTCAGAAGACCCCTTGATACTCCCCAGTGACTCTTCTAGCCTTTTCACTTGCTTGACTATTTTTCGTTGAGCATCAAGCGGCGGCAAATTGATCTGCAAGTCCAAGAACACATCTCGCCGCATTTTTTTCCTGTTCGTCGAACCGGCGCTTCTAGCAACACATTGCTCTCTAAAAGCTGGTGTCCGAAACGCCAACTCAACGTACTGCGCACACACATTCTCGTTGAGAACATACACCGGAAAATCGTTTGCAACGACGGCTCCGTCGAGGTCGTCCGGAACAATCCCTATGGCGCCGTTGCGAATATCAATCCTTGAGAAAACGACGTCACCCGCATGTACAACAGCCTGGTTTTTGACCGCGATCTGATATCCCCACTTTTCGCCGCGAAGCCGGACACCACGGTTGTTCATTGCAATCGTAACTTGGCGATACGTCTCGCCGTCGTTTATCTTTATTGATCTTCGAACCAAGTCTCCGATCTCCCGAAGACGGACAGTCGGAAACCGCGAGCAAGCCGCTTCAACGTACCGGCCGACAAATGCATCAACGACATATAGACTATGATCGACCGAGGCCGTGAGCCTCTCTATTTCCCCGTCGAGTTTCCTCGCTATTCCGACCAGCCGTTCTTGTTCAGACTTGGAAGGTAGCTCACACCGGAGCTCAAAGAATCGCGGTGGATTAAGCGTAAATTTACTCATCGCTGCGGAGCCGACCGAACGCGCCTCAGCTTGTTTGGCAAGCGAATCTGAACGGAATACTAATTCCAAGAACGCGGGCAGAACATCTTCGCGACGCAACTGGTACGCCGGGTATTTGTCGGATACATAGCATCCATCAAGCGCAGGGCTGACGACAGCAAATGCACCGCGCCATGCAAAAAGCTTGTTATAGATGATGTCTCCTGCGCGAATTACATAATGGCGTTTCTTTCTGATTGCCAGACCCGGCTTCACTTCTCGCAAGAACGCCCCCTTGCCCTTGAGATGTACGCCAACCAGTCGATACTCGCCTTCGTCCGGTAAATCAATCGGGCGCGTTATGCGATCGAAGAGTTCCGCAAAGGATACGACCCTAGCCACGGCTCGACTCCCATTCGCCAACGAGGCTTCGTATTGTCTCAGCCGCTGCTCTAATCTCAGTTGCATCTTGAACGATCAAGGAGGCAAGCTCCGAGGGATCGTGAGGTGGTTCGTCGTGTTCAGTTGACGGATTTCGGAAATCAAGAGAATAGTTACGATCAATGATCTGCTGAATATCAACCTTCCAAGCATTCGGCCCCGTCGTTCGAGACTTCCACCAGCTCTTACAAGGCTGTAGTTCCTCCAGTGTAAGAGGGCGAGTCTTAGTGTATGTTTTGCGTCCGTCGGCAATGGGAATCTCGTAGAACCAGATGGTCCGCGTGGGGCCGGGCCTGGAGAAGAACAGCAGATTTGTTCTTATTGGGGTGTAGGGCTCGAACACTCCGAACGGCAGACGCACAACTGTATGAAGGTTGCATTCTTCGAGTAGTTTCTTCTTCACTCGCGCAGCGACGCCGAGATTTGAAAGGAACCCATCTGGTACAACAATGCTTGCGCGCCCGTGACTTCGGCTAAGGCGCCGCAGGATTAACTGCATGAACAGCAAAGACGTTTCCGTTGTTTGCATGTCAGCCGGAAAATTCGAAAGGATTCCGCGTTCTTCTTCACCGCCAAAGGGTGGGTTCGTGATGATTACGTCCACGCGTTCCTTATCCCCGAGATCGCTGATCCTGACGTCAAGGCTGTTTCCAAAGCGGATCTGAGGCGCTTCCAGGCCGTGCAGCAGCAGGTTCATCTGGCAGAGCAGGTACGGTAGTGGCTTGGCCTCGCCGCCGAAGATCGTGCGCTCTTGAAGAACCTTCCGCTGCTGGACCGTTTTGGCCTGCTTCGAGAGATGGTTGAAGGCCTCGACGAGGAACCCGCCCGTGCCACAGGCTGGGTCGAGAATCGTCTCACCGAGTTGGGGGTCCACGGCCTCGACCATGAACCGCACCACTGGGCGCGGGGTGTAGAACTCACCCGAGTCGCCGGCGGCGTCTCGCATCTCGCGGAGCATCGACTCGTACAGGTGACCAAGCGTGAATAGTTCGTCCTGAGCCAGAAAATGAATGTTGTTCACCTGGTTGATGACGTCACGGAGCAGATAGCCGGACTGCATGCGGTTAATGACGCCGCTGAAGACGGTACCGATGACCTGCCGGCGACTGCCACGCCCGTTTTGCAGGCTGCTGAGGTACTTGAGCAGGCCGGGACCACGCGTGCCGTCAGGACGAACTGCCTCTTCTTGGTTGACGAAGGCAATCAGCTCCGGGCCGGTGATGCCGTTTGCCTGGGCGGCCCAATCGCGCCAACGGTACGGCGATTCGATGGCCGGGCGGTAGTGCTGGCCCCGCATCTTGGCCTTCGATTCCTCGATCTGTTCCATGTCGTCGAGGAACTTGAGGAACATGATCCAGGTGAGCAACGGCAGGCGATCAAGGTCTCCGTTGAGCCCCTTGTCTTTGCGCATGATCTTGCGGCAGGACTTGATCACATTGCCGAGCCGTTCGGCCGTGGTGGGCTCGGGTTTTGGGTTCTTGGCCTGCCGCGATGCTTTCTTCTTCCGGGCAGCCGTCTTTGCGATCTTTTTCTTTGCCATGACGTCCTATTCATGCTGCGGCGTAAAGCAGTGTTTGTAGCTGGCGGATTGCCTCCACCAGTCGTTCCTCGCCACCGAACTTGGCGGCGATTTCCAGCACGTTGCCGTGAGCGTTGATCGGGGGCAACTCAAGTACATCGGGAATGACGAACTGGGCCGTGCCATGCTCAGTGTACTTGTCCAGCAGTTCATCGAGGATTTGGCGAGCATCGGGTCCGTACTGGTCGAAAAAGTCGCGCCGTTCGATGCGCAGTCGCTGAGCCCGTTCTCGCCGGGTTCGCAGCGGGGCGTTGAAGGCCAAGTGGCAAAGCAGGTCCAAGGGGTCGGCGTTCGGCTGATTCGTGGCTTCCGCGAGATGGTCGAAGTCGATGCCGCGCTCCGCCAACCGATCGATAATGTCGCGCCGCCGGTCGGGATCGCCCCACTGGCTTCGAAGCTCGGCGGCGTTGCGGAACAGCGTGCGCACCTTGTCGGCCGTGTAGTCGGTGAACTGCACGACGCGGAGCTGGTTGCCATCGGGGTCGAGCTCGTAGACGAGGTGAGCTGCAATTTGGACCTGACCTCCGTCGAAATAAAACTTGCGGCGCGGGGCGTCCGGCTCATCAGGCGGCACGGGCGTGGGGCCTTCGTCTTCAAGTTCCTCCTCTGGCGTGACCACGGTTTCTTCGCCGATCACTCCACCATCCTCGTCGATGGTCTGCTCGGTTTCGATGGTCGGATCGCCGTCGAATTCGGGGTCGGCAAACAATCGCGTGGCCGAGCCCGTGTAGTCGAGGATGCTGAAGAACAGCTTGCCATAGTCGTCGCGGACACGCGTCCCTCGACCGATGATCTGCTTGAACTCGGTCATCGAGTTGATGACTCGCAGCAACACGATGTTCTGTACCGTCGGTGCATCGACGCCAGTGGTGAGTAATTGGGAGGTGGTGAGGATAACGGGCGTTCGGCGTTCCAGGTCCTGAAAGTTGCTCAAATGCCCACGGCCGACGTCTCCTTCGTCCGACGTGACCCGACAGACATAGTCAGGATTGCCACGGACGAGGTCGCTATTGAGGTTGTTCAGCGCCCGCCGCATTTCGTCGGCGTGTTCCTGGTCAACGCAGAAAACGATGGTCTTGGCGAAACGATCAGTGCGGCGCATGTATTCGTCCAAGTGTCGGGCCACGGCCTCGGTCCGTGCGCGAAGCGAGACAATGCGCTCGAAATCGGGAGTGCGGTACTCCTCGTCGGGAATCTCACGGCCATAGCGATCCAGGTCACCCTGGCTGGGCCGCCACCCCGCTGCGTCCCAGGTCGTGACCACACGATGGACACGATAAGGAGCCAAAAAGCCGTCTTCGATTCCTTGTCGAAGGCTGTACGTGTAAATCGGGGCACCGAAATAGTTGTAAGTGTCCGCATTGTCCTGGCGGCGCGGCGTGGCGGTCATGCCGATCTGGTAGGCTGGCTCGAAGTACTCGAGAATCTCACGCCAGTTGCTGTCGTCACGGGCGCTGCCTCGATGGCACTCGTCCACAATGATCAGGTCGAAGAAATCAGGGGCGTACTCGCGGTAAAGGCCCGGTCGGCGCTCGTCACGAGCAATGGCCTGGTAAATGGCAAAGTACATTTCGCGGCTTTTGACCGCTTGGCCATTTTGGATCTTCCAGCGAGCGTCGCCGAAGGGGGCAAAGATCTTGGCCATCGGGTCGTCGACAAGGATGTTCCGGTCGGCAAGGTACAGAATCCGTGGCCGCCTGTATTCCCCGGTGCGATTCCACCGCGATGACCAGAGCTTCCAACAGATCTGGAACGCCACAACTGTCTTACCCGTGCCGGTCGCCATCGTGAGCAGTATGCGCTGCTTGCCTTGCGCAACGGCCTGGACGGCTCGGTTGATGGCGATTTCCTGGAAATACCACGGCGACTTGCCGCTGAGATGATAGGACGGCGTCAGCAACTTCTCAGCAGCTTCGGCGCTGAGCGATTCACTGGCGGTCAGCCGAGACCAGAGCTCCTCAGGGGTAGGGAAGACATCGATCTCGCGTTCCAGTCCGGTCGTGAAATCAAACTCAACGATCCCGTGGCCGTTTGTCGCGTAGGCAAACTTCAGTCCCAAGATCTCGGCGTACTCCTTCGCTTGCTGGAGCCCTTGGCCTGGCGTGGCGTAGGTGGGCTTTGCCTCGACGACAGCAATGGCGAAGTCTGGGCGGTAGCGGAGGATGTAGTCCGCCCGCTTCCCCGGCCGCCGTCGCCCTCGCCGTCCGGCGACGACAATCCGCCCGTCCGTGAATGTGACCTGTTCGTTGATCCGATGCGGTTCGTCGTCCCAGCCGGCCGCTTGCAGCTTCGGCACGACGTATCAGCGGCAAGTATCAGCTTCGTTGGGCATAACAACGCCCCATCGACTCAAGGCGTTCGCCGTCCGTCCCTGTCATGCACCCTGGATCGTCCATGTTCAGGAAACAGAACACGCACCATCTTAACCCGCGAGTCGCTGTTCGACAACTTCCCTCGCACAAACCAAGAACCATCCGTTGCTCAGGCGTTTGGGACTCTCGTCGCACATGAGCCCGCCTTGGGGGGGCCAAGTGGGGACAAGTCCATTCACGTGTGCGGTCTCTAGCCGACCCGGAACTTCGTCCGTTGTTTAGCGAACATGGACGATTTTAGCAGAGCTCGTAGATTATGTCCAGTGCTCCAGCCGGGCTTTCCGGAGAGCGGCCCATTTTTCCCGCTGGCGCTTCCAATGGATCTCGGCGCAGAGCGGCCGCAGCACCTTCTCGTGGATCGGGTCGCGGCCCTGGGTGACGAGTGGCAGAAAGAGCAGCTCTTCCTGGATGTCGGGCGCAAGCTGGAGAAACTGCATTACCTGGGTAATTCGCGGCTGGGTGACGTGGCAGAGCCGGGCCAGCTCGCTGGTGTTCCGCACTACGCCTTCCCGAAGCAGGCGGTCGAACTGGATGGCCAGAGCCATCACCCGAGACACACGCGGCACGCGGCCGGTTGGCAAGGGTTCTTCCAACGCCGGTTTGTCTGCCAGCCGTTTCCGGCCCCGGACACTGCGGGTGAAGACGACTTGCTTGGTCACGGTGATCATGCCGCACCCCCAAGTTGCTTGCGGGCTAGTGCCTTGATGGCCGTCGGATGGAACGAGACGGCGACCGTGCTTTGGGCGGCGTCGAACTCGACCCGGGCCACCAGCAAAGCCACCAGTTGGGCCTGTTCGCGCGTGCTAAGGGCGTTCCAAACACCGTCGAAGTCGGCCAGGGCGGCGTCGATGTCGGCGGCAGTCAGGCGGCCTTGCTCATGCTCTTCGAGTTGACGCTGCACCTCCCGTAGCCGTGTCTCACACTGGGCAATGCGGTCGTGAAGTTCCGCCATCTGGTTGGTAGCCGGCGCCGCTCCATCCCCGGCCAGCCGTCGGAGCTCCGCATGACGCCAGCCCAGTTCTCGCTTCAGCCCTCGCTCTTCGGTGACGAGTTCTGCCCGCTCGGCCTCGAATTGCTGTTGGGCTTGCCGGAGCACCTCGGCGCGCATAGTGCGATCGCTGGCGATGGCCCGAATCTCGTCGATCACGACCCGCTCGATTTCACCGGCGGGCAACGACGGGGATGGGCAGGCCGCGCGGCCGTTCTGGATGGCCCGCGTGCAGGTGTAGTAGCGATATCGCCGCTGCCCTTTGCAAGTGAATGTATGGGTCATCGCCCGGCCGCAGGCCTTGCAGTAGAGCAAGCCCCGGAGCAGGGCCCCGTACTTGTTCCGCACCGCCACGCCGCCTGAGTGGCCGTTGTGCCGCAGCGTGGTCTGGACCTGCCGGAAAAGCTCGGCATCGACGATCGGCTCATGTTCGCCCTGGTGCAATTCCGCCTTGTACTTGATCTTGCCGACGTACAGCGGGTTGGTGAGCAAGGCGTAGAGGGAGCCCTTCTCGAAGGGCCGGCCTCCCTTGATGTGGCCCCGCCTGGTCTTCCAGACTTTGTTCTGCCAGCCGCGGCGGGCCAGCTCCTGGACCACCGGCAGCAATGAGCCCAATGACAGGTAGAGGCGGAAGATTTCTCGCACCCGGGCCGCTTCCTGAGCGTTGACCACCAGGTGTGGCCTGCCGTTGGAACGATCTACGTCGTAGCCGAGGATCGGCGTCCCGCCGGTCCATTTCCCCTTGCGCCGCGTGGCGGCGATCTTGTCGCGGATGCGCTCGCCGATGATCTCCCGCTCGAACTGGGCGAACGACAAAAGCACGTTCAGAATCAGCCGGCCCATCGACGTGGCCGTGTTAAACTGCTGGGTGACGGAAACGAACGACACGCCATGCCGCTCGAAGGTCTCCATGAGCCGGGCGAAGTCCAAGAGGCTCCGGCTCAGCCGGTCCACCTTGTAGACTACCACGCAATCGACTTTGCCTGTCTCAATGTCGGCCAAGAGGTGCCGCAGGGCCGGCCGGTCCAGATTGCCGCCGGTAAAACCGCCGTCGTCGTAGCGGTCGGGCACCAAGGTCCAACCTTCCCCAGCCTGGCTGCGGATATACGCCTCGGCCGCCTCCCGCTGGGCGTCCAGCGAGTTGAACTCCTGGTCGAGCCCCTCGTCGGTGGACTTGCGGGTATAGATGGCGCAGCGAACCTGCGGGTCTGCTGGATGGGTTGGCGGTTTTCTGCGGCTCACCTCTTGCCCTCCAGACGGAAGAAGCGATACCCATTGATGTGGCTACCGGTGATCGCCTTGGCCACAGCCGAGAGCGACGGGTAGCGCCGGCCATCGAACTCGAAGCCGTCCTCCAGTACCACGACCTGAAACACACGACCCTTGTACCGGCGCACGATTGCGGTGCCCGGCGCCGGCAAGCGGGAATCGACTGATGGCAGCTTGGTGGCCAGAACCTCGCCCACCTGCGACGATGGGCGAGCCTTGGGCGGCATGACCCGAAGCTGCGCACCTTGGGCCAAATCCTCCGCCCGGCGACGGGCACGCTCGCTCAGGTCGCCTTCGGCCAAGGCCTGGAACTTCCAGGCGATCTTGCGCACCAGATACGCGCGATTCCAAGAGCGGGTAGGCTCGCCGAACAGCTCTGCATACCGCCGGGCCAGCTCGCCCGTGGTCATCTGGCAAAGCGCAGTAAGTTCCTTCTCTATGTCGGGCATGATAGACGGTCTCCGAGGTTTCAAGCACAACGGCCCGGTGCAGCGATTGGCAACCGAGCGGCCCTACCGGGGCCGAGACACAGTGAGCCTCGGGCTTTCCGAAACCTCAAGGCCCTGGGGCGAGAGTTCCGGCGGCTTTTCCGGTACCGAGGGAACTGGCAGATGAACGCGGTCCGTCCGCGAATTTCGCACGCATCGGCGGACACCGCAGGCTAAGATGGCGGCCACTTGCTCGAGCCGCTCCTTCGGCGTTGCTTCCAGTGGCAGGCGATCCGGCATTGCGACAGGCTCCGTGAAGAGGTCACCTGCCGTTTATATATGCCGTTTGCGGGCGAACTGTCGGGATTTTGCGGGCTTTCTTGCTTCCGGCAGGATCTTGCGCGCTAAAGAAGAGACAGTCGCGCGATGCCTGGGAAACCTAAACGCCGGGTTGACGGTTCGAAGCACCTGTCAGTCGGAAACGTGCTCCCGTCTCGCCTGCGGAGGATTCTAAATCCCCGGTTTCCAGAAGCGAGAGACACCGAGACTTGGGGGGGGAGGACGGTCATCGGCGAAGGCGTCGATCTACCACGGGCACAACGAGCGTTCCGCCAGAGATAAAGCGAGACCGCTTGGCCAATCGTAACCCGTGGCCGAATAACGCCTTGCGTTGCGACAGGAAAACCCCGCCTTCCCGCACGACGGAATCTAAACGCCGGGTAGCGGGGTTTGCGGTGGATGTGGGAAGGTACGCCCGGAGGGATTCGAACCCCCAACCGGCGGATTAGAAATCCGCTGCTCTATCCCTTGAGCTACGGGCGCTTTGCCTCTCGAATCCTGGAGCCTTCGGTAATTCTACGCGATAACGCTCCGACACTACGTTTGAGGCTGTGCGAAACGCGATTTGCGCTGTGTTTTCTCGGGCGAATCGGTGCTTCCGTCTCTTGCCTTTCCTTGATGGCCAACAAGTGTGCGCCGGGTAAACAACGCCATCCGAGACGCCACACCACCCGATCTTTTTTGGAAATCCCATTCCGACGCCCCCGCCTGGTAACCGCCGCTGGCAGATCGCCGGGCTCGAAGTGACCCATTCCGTCCGTCGCGCCACAAATCGTGGGCGATGGTGATTGCTTTCCCGACTGAGCGTCGCGGCTGGCCGAAGACTCGCCGCGGCCACGCCACTCATTGCAAGGTAGGTCCCTGTTGTCGCTGTGTGGCGGTAGGGAAGCCGTCGGCGAGGACGTGGTCAACACTTTGTTTCAAATTATCGAGCGCCGCCATGCTTGACAAGGGTGGTGCGTGCTTGTTCGGCCGGTATTCGTAAGGTATTATGCACCGACAAAACTTGACGTGGACCAGCTATGCGGCGAAACAAGTTTCCAGGACTGAAAGCATGAAAGTGGGCTTCACGCTAGTGGAACTTCTTGTTGTGCTGACGATTGTGGCGTTCCTCACGGCACTGCTTCTGCCAGCAGTTCAAAGTGCCCGAGAGGCGGCCAGGCGGGCCCAGTGTGGCAATAATCTCAAACAATTGACGCTGGGCATGCACCACTATCACGATCAGATCGGGGCATTTCCTTTTGGATTCAGCACCCTGGAGCAATCCTGGCACGCGATGTTGTTGCCCTACATTGAGCAGGTGGCACTGTATCGCACGCTCATTTTTCAGGAGTCAGGTCCAGGGAACTGGGACTCAGGATCGGCCAACACGAAAGCGTGTCAAACGGTGATTCCAGTTTTTCGATGTCCCAGCTTGCCGCTCCCGGAGCATGTGGATCACGATATCCCCCAGCGGGTGCCCAATAGCTACAACGGAATTGCTTCGTCCTCGGCGGCATCGGATGATCTGAGCACCGTACCTGCTGGCTATCCGCGAGTCGCGTTGGAGCAAATTGACCTAGATGGCATGCTGTATGGAAACAGTGCAATTCGGATGGCAGACGTGACGGATGGAACCAGCCACACCGTGCTTTTCGGCGAAATGCACACCAATCCGGATTTCCAGAAAGACGGGCAGTCAATGGATTACTGGCAGATTGGCTTGCCTCACACCGCCACGTGGTTGCCCGGTGGAATCGGTGGGACAGAATACTCCGAAGCGCTCGCTTCTACCTTGTTGCCTATCAACGGTTGGAAAGACTCGACGCTACCGGGCACGGTGATGGAACTGGGATGTGGAAGCTACCATCCTGGCGGAGCAATGTTCGGCTTCGTCGACGGCTCTGTAAGATTCTTGAGCGAAACAGTGGATCATCAACTTTATCGCAGTCTGGGCTCTCGTAACGGGCAAGAGACAACCTGGCCGTGACAGCGACCGGACCTCGACCGGGTACCGCGTTAGGCTTGCAGACACGAGAGTTAACCAGCAGCAAGGGTGACGGTGTACAGAAAAAGTCACCGTCACCCCTGTTCGATGGTGAATGAATCTGACTTGTCCCGGGGCTTTGGGATACTAGCCGCTTGGTAAGTTCGGTCGTATCACGGGATCAATATTCGCGATCTGTTTTGAGTCCCGGCATCGGGACTGGATAGCGTCCGTCGGGACCCAATTGGAGGGGGGCCGGCGAATCCATCGTCAATTGGTCAAGGCCCGGCGCCATCTCATGCGGACAGTTGAGCATTTCTTCGTAGGTGATTTCGCGACCGGTGTGGGCAGACATTCGACCCATCGACGTGACAAGACTCGCTTTCACGCCGCGTTCGGCTTCGTTATGGGGCTTGTCATCGAGGATGGCGTCGATGAGGGCGTTCCATTCGTTCTGATAGGGGTCGCGTTCTTCTGGTGGAACTTTGGATTCCCACTCCAAAACGGACATATCGGGCGACTGTCCCTTAAAGATGCGGGAGGGCAGGCCGCAGTCTCCGCTGGCGGATACGAGCGCCGACCCTTTGGACCCGTGGATATAGCTGTAGTAGACGTTGTCCGCTCCCGCCATGCAGCGGCCATCAAAGCAGAATTTTGTTCCATCCGCGTAGGTGTACTCCACAGCGTAGACGTCAAAGTTCTGATCGATGTAGGGCACACCCTCAGGGCTCGTCTTGTAATGTCGGCCACCCAGCCCCATGGCTTTGACAGGCCAATCGTTTTTCATCCAGGCAAGGTGATCAATGATGTGGATGTAGAAGTCACTGTAGGAACCACCGCTGGCCCAGAGGAAACTGTGGAATCGTCTCACCTGGTAAAGCAATTCGCTGATGCCCTCGGGCTTGGGAGTGGAGGCAAAATATCCGATCGGGCCGTGCATGCGGTAACCCCGCTCGAAGATAATGTCGCCGATGGCACCATCCTGAAGACGTTTGTACAGCTCTTGCAGAGCGCGACTGTGGCGGGACATCAATCCCACGCCGACTTTGAGGTTTTTCTCCACGGACTTCTTAGCCAGCTCTAACATGCGCTTGCTGGTTGGGCCGTCGACAGTCACCGGCTTTTCCATGAAAACATGGAGGTTCTTCTCGATCGCGTAGGTAAAGTGCACCCAGCGGAATGCAGGGGGCGTGGCGAAGATGGCCACATCGCCGGGGCGCAGGCAATCCATGGCCTTTCGGTAGGCGTCAAATCCGATGAATTTGCGATCGTCGGGAACGTCCACCCGGTCCCCAAATTGCTTCTTAAGGTTTTCGTAACTTGAATTGAGACGGTCCTGGAAAACATCCGCCATCGCGACGAGCTTGATCGGGACTCGCTTGACCGACATGGCATTCGCCGCTGCGCCAGTACCACGGCCGCCACACCCGATGAGTGCGATCCGAATGGTGTTATCCTCCGCAGCATGGACGTGGGGCACAATTGCGGCACTGACGGCCGTGGCCGCAGCCAGTTGCCCTGTGGTTTTGAGAAATTCACGCCGTGACGACTTTGAGACGTGGTCTGACATTGCGAGCAACCTCCACATGTGAGTTAGACGAAACATTTAGTGAAAGAAAAAAATTTAAGCCTTCCAAAAAGGGCTGCTACAGCTATTCTGCCTTCTCGTATTTTGGGGCCGATGTTATAGCAGCACAGAAACCTGCCTGCCGCCTTGTATTGTCGTCGGCCGATGGTGGCTGTCAACCTGGTGATTTGTATCCTTCGGCAAAGATTTTCACCATTTCGGCTGGTCTATCGAAACCCACATCAAACGTGGCCAACCAAGAAAAGATTCCTTGGGCCGGGATGAGCACGAGCCGCGAAGCCAAGCGCGCTGGGGACTGGCGAATTTCCTCACCGCGGCGTGCGGGCAGAGGCTGCCAATTTGGCCCGCAGGGCCGTAACAACCGGCGGCGGCAAAAATCGGGAAAGTTCCTCATCGGAGGCAATCGGGGCAATTTCCTTGATAAGAGAGCTGGAAACATGGGCGAGTTCGCCGTCGGCAATCATGAAAAGTGTTTCCACATCCGGGGCGAGGCGGCGGTTAGCCATCATCATGGTGATTTCTGCGGCTATATCGGTGATGGGACGGACTCCCCGGATCATGATTTTCGCGCCACACTCGCGAACAAAATTGACAGCCAAACCGCGGAACGTGCGGATCTCGATGTTGGTCAAATGGGGCGTGGATTGCCGTATAAGCTCCTCGCGTTCTCTAGCATCAAACATTGGAAATTTATGGATATTCACCCCGATACCCACGATGAGCCGGTCGAACAACCGGCTGGCTCGTTCCATCACATTGAGGTGTCCAAGAGTGATGGGGTCGAAGGACCCGGGGTAGACCGCGATCCGAGGATCGAGTTGCGACATGGCTGGGACTCCGATCAGACGATGGCGAGTTGACTTCCAACCGATTATATTACGAAAAAACTTGCGTCCACGCACCCACGGTGCGGAGACTGAAGGTCCGAATTGGTCACTTTCTGCGGAGGACTAACCATGGCAGCTTCGCGATGCTCAGGTGGCCGTCGCCAGGTCATTGTGCGCTGGTGGAATATCGCGTTAGGCGCTTTTGTTCTTGTCACAGGTGCTGGACCGGCCCATGGCGAGCGCCAAATGGAGAAGCTGGACCGAGGATTTGTCGCCGTGCAGGCCGGGCCCCGTGCTGTTTATCTTACCTGGCGTTTGCTCCGCGAGGACCCGCACGACATCGCTTTCAATCTCTACCGTCAGAATCAGGAGGGTGGAGCGGTCGTTCGGCTCAATAGGGAACCCATCGTCCGGACGTGTGACTTTGTGGATGACGGCGTCGCAGCGGGGACTTATCGCTATATTTTGCGGGTTGTAAAACAGGGGCAGGAGACGCGGGAAGAAAGTTCCTCGTCCTTGACGGTTGGGGAAAAAGCCCGGCCTTACTTGTCCATCAAGCTCGACGGCAATTACACGTTCCAAAAGGTTGGAATTGCCGATTTGGATGGAGACGGTAGTCTGGATGTTGTCATCAAACAACCAAATCAGAACATCGATCCCTACGAAGCCTACTGGAAGCCAAGTCCCGGCACTTACAAACTGGAGGCCTACACTTTGGCTGGCAAGATGTTGTGGCGATATGATCTTGGCTGGGCCATTGAACAGGGGATCTGGTATTCACCCTATATCGTGTACGACCTGGATGGCGATGGAAAGGCCGAAGTGGCGGTGAAAACAGGCGAGGGAGACCCACGGGGTCCCGATGGCCGCGTGCAAAGTGGGCCGGAGTATCTGACCATTCTCGACGGAGCGACAGGAAAACCCGTCACCCGTGTTGCCTGGCCGCCCCGGGAGATGTTCCCCAGCTACAACTATGCTTCGCGCAATCAACTGGCGGTGGCGTACCTCGATGGCAAAAGACCAGCGCTTATTGTCCTGCGCGGTACATACAACCTCATGGTGGCGATCGCATATCGGTATGAAAAGGGGCAACTTTCGGAAATCTGGCGATGGGATAATCGAGGACTGGAAAGAAAGTTCCAGGGACAGGGAGCCCACTGGACGCAAGCCGCCGATGTCGATGGGGATGGCAGGGACGAAATCATCCTGGGGTCCCTTGTGCTGGATGACGACGGAAAACCGTTATGGAGCACAGGGCTTGGCCATCCTGACCACGCGTACGTCGGCGATCTGAATCCCGAACGCCCCGGAATGGAAATTTACTATGGAATAGAAACCCGCCAGCAGAAAAATGGCATGTGCATGGTGGATGCAAAGACGGGCGAGATTCTATGGGGATACGATGGTCCGACACGCCACGTTCACAGTCACGGGATGTGCAGCGACATTGATCCCCGCTATCCGGGGGCGGAGTGCTACAGTGCCGACACCGACCCGAACAAGGACTTCGCCTGGGCGAAGCTGTGGAGTGCTCAGGGCAAGGTGATCAGCGAGGAAAACCTGGCTGGATTCGGCCCCTGGGTGGCATATTGGGACGCCGACCCCTATCGAGAACTCATCATTGGGTCTCGCATCCGGAAGTACTATCCGTCTCAGGAACTTGAGCCGCGACTGGAAGGAAGTTACGTCGCCACAGTGGATCTGGTGGGCGACTGGCGAGAAGAGATTATCACAACAATACCGGGCGAAATCAGAATCTATGTGACGACTATTCCGGCTGTGGACAGACGCCCAAGTCTGTTCCAGGATCCACTCTACCGATTGGATGTGGCAATGGCGGCGATGGGCTACTATCAACCACCGTTGACCAGTTACGACCTTGCGTCCCAGAAGTGATCACTGCCCGCATGTCCTCACCGGCCGATCCTCCGGTGCACCTGTTACCCACAAAGATTCGTCGTCCTGGGGTGACGCACCTGATACAATTCACCAGGCTCCGAGCAGCGGGAGTATCCAGGGTGATCAGGCTTTCTTCCGGGGCCTGTTGAGGTAGTACCGTTCGGGCGAAGACGAGCCGAGGCGAACAGATGAAGTTGGGACCAGGGTCGGGTCCTTCCGTTTGATGCGTCAGGAGTGAGTGCAGATGATGCTTCCTGTTAACGAGCTGCGTCACCTCGCCGAGCAATTGAAGAGCGGTCAGCTCGATGTCGATCGTTTCGTCGAGGCATGCCAAAAGTGGGGAATTGCCGATGTTGGTGAGGCCCAGGTTGATTTGGATCGGCAGCGTAGATGCGGTTTCCCCGAAGTGGTATACGGACAGGGCAAAACAGTGGAGGCGTTGCGAAAGATTTTTCACGCCCTTCTCGAAAACGGCGTGGATGTTTTCGCAACGCGGATTTCGCCAGAAAAGGCCGAGGTCCTGCTTCGGGAATTTCCTGCTGGCCGGTATAACGCGGTGGCAGGTACTTTCCGCATTCCGAAACAGGAGCCGCCAACCGACGCCGAGCCCCGAGGAATTGTAACCGTGGTTACTGCCGGAACCAGCGATCTACCCGTGGCCGAGGAAGCGCGGGAAACAGCTCTCTGGACAGGTGCCGAAGTTCGTCTGGTCCAGGACGTGGGAGTCGCAGGGCCTCACCGGCTGCGGGCCAATCTTCATCTCCTTGAGGATGCTGACGCCGTGGTGGTTGTGGCGGGAATGGAGGGAGCACTTCCCAGCGTGGTTGGGGGCTTCGTGTCCTGTCCAGTGATTGGTGTACCCACCAGCGTTGGATATGGCGCCAGCTTTGGAGGCGTCTCGGCCTTGTTGAGTATGCTCAATAGTTGTGCCGCAAATGTGGTGGTGGTGAACATCGACGCGGGTTTCAAAGGTGGCTATGTGGCAGGGTTGATTGCTAAGAACAGTGCGCGGCGGCGCGCTTTGTTGAAGTCTGCGGAAAAATGAACGAAAAAGGCTTTGGCGAGAATCTCCCCTTACCGGTGCTCCCGGTGCGACCTCGGGATGCCCATAAAGGCCGGTTTGGGACGGTCCTTATTGTAGGTGGCAGTTTGGGAATGTCGGGGGCGGCAGGGCTTGCTGGTTTGGCGGCTCTACGCGGAGGCGCGGGCCTCGTAAGAGTTGCAACGCCGGCACCAGTGCTCGCGATTGTTGCGTCCTACGAGCGCTCATACACCACAATCCCGCTTGAAGCAGACAAGCACGGGCGGATCTCGCTGCGGGCTTTTGAGCGGGTTATGGAGGCTGCCGCTGAGGCGGACTGGATTGCGCTCGGGCCGGGACTCGGACGGTCCCTCGGGCTTTCCCGGCTTGTGACCCGCGTGTATTCGGAACTGAGCAAACCGCTTGTGCTGGATGCGGATGGTCTGAATGCCCTTGCCCGGGAGAACGGCCAACTACCCCATTCGGGCGGTCCACGGGTGTTGACGCCCCATCCGGGAGAATTCCGTCGCCTGGTCGGACCCTCCGGAGACACGCGCCGACCAATTGAGGAACGCTGGCAGCTCGCCCGACAACAAGCGGCCAAGTGGGGGGTGGTTCTGGTTTACAAGGGGCACCCCACGCTGGTTACGGATGGAACGCGCTGCTACTTCAACACAACCGGCAACCCGGGCATGGCCACCGGCGGCTCAGGAGATGTTCTCACGGGGTTAATTGCGGCCTTGGGGGCGCAGGGGCTGGAGCCGTTCGCCGCTGCCCAACTTGCCGTGTACCTTCACGGTCTGGCAGGGGATCTGGCGGCAGCGGAGCTCTCGGAAGAGGCTATGATCGCTTCGGATTTGATCGATTATCTGCCCCAGGCTTTTCAGGAATATCGCAAAGTGCTCTCCGGCGGTCAGGAGTCGTCGCGTTGAGTGTGGTGTGCCAGGTAGTGGTAGACTGTCAGCGCGATCCCTGAAAGGGTCAGGTGCTCCACGTATTGGGCCGAACCGCCCAGCAGGCTGGCCAGGAGTGCCCCGCCCCCGCCGGTCACGAACACATCCGGCTGATCAGAAAAGTTACTGGCTTGCCGGGAAATCAGCTCGCGAACGGTACCCACCATACCCCAGAACACTCCCGCAGCCATGGCCTCTTGGGTATTTCGGCCGATCGGCGGCGGCGGTGAGGTCCAGAGGGTATCGATCTGCGGAAGCAGGTCTGTAAATTCATAGAGGGCTCGCGCGGCAATGCCCGGTCCGCAGGCGATGGCGCCGCCCTCGAAACTGCCTTGCGGGCTGAGCACGTCCACCGTAATCGCCGTGCCCACGTCCACAACAATCGCGGGATACCCAGGCCGGCGCAAAACTTCTGCTGCCACCGCCGCCGCGAGTCGGTCGATTCCCACCCGATCGGGATGGGGAAGTGATACCGGAATCGGAATCTCCTGGGAGGTCACGAGAAATACCTTTTCAGAGGCGCGACGGAGACGCAAAAATTCTACAAGCTCGGTGGTCGCTGAGCGGTTAACGCTGGCAATCCACCAAGTGATCGTACCTGGTTGCTCGGGGACCGACTTCAGGCCCTCTTCGAGAGCGCTCCACTGCCCCGTTGCTGGTAGGATGGAAATGACCTGCTCAGGAACGGGCAACCGGGCAGATGACGGCTGCCACGGAAAGCGACCACACTTAATTCGGGTATTGCCGATATCCACGGCAAAGAAGTAGTGTCGATCCATCGATGGTGCAATCCCCACTCAGGTGCCACAACAACTCGGTGTAAACTTATGAGAATTATGATTGATGCTGAGATGCTTGTGCAAGCGCCTGCCTAACCGATGGGGATCTTGGGAAAAGTGGCGGACTGTGCGGACCGCTGATCCGTTAAAGTTTGCCAAATCGTTTCCGCCAAAACGTTGAGGTTTTCGCCGGTCACCGCTGAGATTTTGAGCACGGGTTTTTGCAGGATGTTCTGGAGCTCCTGCCGCACACGCTCCGCGCTTGGCAGATCGGCCTTCGTCACAACGACGATTTCCGGTCTGGTAATGAGCCCAGGGTCGAATTTTTCCAGTTCAAACCGAATATTGCGGTAAGTTGTGATAGGGTCGGTGCCGTCATAGGGTTCCGGCTCCACCAAGTGAACAAGAATTCCTGAGCGCTGAATGTGGCGAAGAAACTCGTGGCCCAACCCGGCACCCCGATGGGCTCCCTCGATCAGCCCGGGGATATCCGCCATGACGAAGCTCCGCTCCATGTCGAGCACAACGCGTCCCAAGTGGGGATGCTTGGTGGTGAACGGATAATTGGCGACTTTGGGCCTGGCCCGCGTCATCCGGCTCAGCAAAGTGCTTTTGCCGGCATTTGGCTTGCCGACCAACCCCACGTCAGCAATCAGACGCAGCTCCAGTCGCAAATGGCGGGCTTCGCCTTCAGTTCCCGGGGTAGCCTCGCGCGGTGCACGGTTGGTGGGGGATTTGAAAGCCGCGTTTCCTTTGCCGCCTTTTCCGCCCCGGGCCACCACCACGCGATCTCCCGGCCGAGAAAGGTCTTTCAAAAGCAGATTGTGGGTCTTGTCAAAAACCAGTGTGCCGGGCGGAACAGTGAGGATCAGGTCGTTACCCGAGCGCCCGTGGCACAGAGCCGGTCCCCCGCGCTCGCCGTCTTCGGCGATCCAATGTTTCCGATGAGCCAGCGCTGCCAGACTATCGACGCCCTCCTGGGCAACCAGAATGACGCTTCCCCCGTCCCCGCCGTCACCTCCATCGGGCCCCCCTTTCGGGACATATTTTTCCCGGCGGAAGCTGACGCAGCCGTCTCCTCCGCGACCTCCTTTTACGAAAATTTCCACTTCATCCACAAACATTGTTCCGGCTTGTCATTCTTCGAGAAGAGAGCAACGCCCAAGTGGAGATTCCGACCAGACTGATCTGTATCTTCAAACGTGGGCGCACAAAAAAGGGACCACAATGCGGTCCCGGGGGTACACTTGGGAATCTGAATGACAGGTGGGCACAGCGCAATAAGGCCGCCTTTTACCTGGCTTGCCTATTTTTGCCTCAAACCCGAGGCCAAGGCCAATCGACCGGTCAGTTCAACGCGGTCACGACGTTGACCCGGCGGCCGCCACGGTCAAACTTGACGTACCCATCTACTAGGGCGTAGAGCGTATAGTCGCGCCCAACCCCCACATTATTGCCGGGATGAAACTTGGTACCAAGTTGTCGCACCAGGATCGTCCCGGCTTTGACGAACTGTCCCCCGAAAAATTTCACCCCGCGGTATTGGGGGTTTGAATCCCGCCCGTTACGGCTTGATCCTTGGCCTTTCTTGTGCGCCATGTCGTGCCTGCTTCCTTGATACGCATCACCCGTGAAAATATGTTAGAAAACCCTCAAGACCCATCGTTCCTTCATTGTTAACGATAGATCCACGCGTAGTCAACCGTCCCGGGCTGACCAAATCTGATCGCGTCTTCCCGAAGGATGAACTCGTCCCCGGGGCGCCAAAAGTTGAGCTGGAGGATCTTCCGCTCAAACCGGCGGCCTTGGCCGATTGGGTCTCCCGCTTTGTAAGCACCCGGTGGGTCTTGCCAACGGTAGGCGTTCGACAGTCCGACTACTAAAATCGAAAACTTGTCGATGGACGGATCCACGTCCTCCCAGGTGGCCACCCCCCAAATTGACTGGCCTACCGCCAGCTCTCGCGTGGATACCTGGGTCGAATCGTAGAAGTTGATGTTGGAGTCTTCCCGCATCTGGATAGGTTGCTTGGCAAGCGGAATGACTCGGTCGGGATACCTCTTGATGCCAGAGGGCGTCTCTGCTTCCAAATAAAAAGTGGGCACGAATCTCACCGGGATGTCCACTGAATCAACGCGGTAGGTGCCGTCGTCTTCAGGCACCGGGCGGAGAGCTCCCCCGCGATTCGTCACCTTATAGATCAAATACCAGATTGTCTTTCGCTGAAGCTTGCCACTGGGCTGCGGAAGATCGACCTGAATCAGACGCGGGAGCTTGAACTGAAATTCCAGACAGTACACCTCGCGTCGAAAGTCCACCCCTTTGGCCCAGTCCAATTGTGGATCGGCGGTGACCAACTCGACGATATCCTGGCGGTTGTGGGTCTCATCGACCTGAACATCGGGCGGGATTGTGATCAACACGCCAGGCGCCAGGCGACGCGGCGGACCGAGGATCTGCTCCGGAATCGGCATGGCTTCAGGCTGCTTCTCGGCCGGGGTGGGCGTCATGGGTTGCGCGGACTGATTCTCGGCAGCCTGTGCACCGTTTTGCGGATTGGCGTTGTCCTCAGCCCGGGCAACCACGCCCAGTACGGCAATTAAGAGCGCACTCAGGACGAGACCAAACAAACGCCCAATACGCCAACGCTGTCGATCATGCCAGCACATGCCAGACGCCTCGTCAGACATACCAGCGGGTGGAGCCACCCGCCATTCCGAAAAATAACCACACTCCCACAACTCACCAACCAGCAAGAATCCGCCGCGGACCTCAGCCGCCGGCCTGGGTAAATTCCGTAGAGCTTTCTTTTACCTAGTGTAATCAACACTGAAGACGGTGCCAAATTGCGGCCCGAAATGGATTCCTAAGCCATTAACAACGGCGGTGCAAGGAGGGCGACGAACTTCTCAGAACTCCTTTTTAGCTTCAGGTCCGGAGGGCTTCCAGTTCCCGGAGACGACTGAGCACCTTGTCTTCCGGTTCCTCGGTCCCTTGCGAGACTGCCGACATGTACTCATCTTCCCATTTTTCCACATAACCTCGCAGATCGAGTAATTCCGAGGGTTCGAGATGATCAATGAAGAGAATTCCATCAAGGTGGTCGAGCTCGTGCTGGAACGCCCGTGCGAGAAGGCCGGTGACTCGCCAGCAGATTTCCTCCCCCTGCAGGTTGTACGCGAGAATATCGATTTCTTTCGATCGTCGCACGGTCCCCCTCAAATCAGGGAGACTGAGGCACCCCTCCTCGCCTTGCTCGAATCCTTTTCGACGAAGGATGACGGGATTTAAGAATACAAGCTCTTCCTTCTTTTCGTTCGGGTCCGCCGTCAAATTGATGACAAAAAGACGGTAAGGAAGGTTAACCTGGTTGGCAGCTAGTCCAATTCCGTTCGCCTCGTACATGAGGTCGAACATTCTTCGGACAATATCGCCTAGTTCTCGATCCACCCGCTTGACTGGTTTTGACTTGTACCGCAGGGCAGGGTGGGGATATTTCACGATTTTGAGTTGATTGACGAGTTCGCTCATCTTGACCATTCACCTGGACTTGTAAGGCTTGCGATCCCGGCTTCGTTTTTTCGCAACCGTCTTTTACAAGAATCGCCACGGGGCTTTGGCAAAATCACGTTCAATGCCGTTGGCGTTTCGCGTCAGATTTTGCAATTATATCTTTTCGCCGTTACGTCTGGGCAGATTTTTCCAGTGGGAGGCCGAATCGCGTTATAATAGCAGGGAAAACCTTAACAACGTTTCGCGGACATGTTCACGCACAGTCCAGGCGCAGCAGAGGAGTCTGAAACCCTGAAATTCCGGGAGGGGAAGCAGGGTAATCCGCGATTCTGGTATTCGTTCGCAATTTCCACGGCCTTCCACGCGATCCTTTTCGCTCTACTTTTCCTCTGGTTCCGGCCTTCCGCGACCCATGGTTTGACAGAGGAAAGCGTCCGCGAGGTTGGTATAGCGCTCAAATACCAGGACGGACCACGGGATTATTACGTTGACGAGTCTGGACAGATCGGCCAGGACCAGGCAGCAGAGGGGGGTTCGGAAGCCGGTTCCGGGCGTCCGACCCTGGAGGAAATTTTGCCATCGGTTCAGGAGGTCGCCACCGCGGAGGTCCTACCGCGAAAGGGTTTTCAGATTTTGGGACCATCGAGCCTTCCAGAAACAGGGGCCGGGCAGGCAGGGGGCGAAGGAGGCCTCTTTGCCGGAGGCGGCGGCTTCGGTCGGCAACCGGGGCCTCCGGGAACAGCTTCGTTATTTGGAATTCGCTCACCGGGTTACAAATTCGTGTACGTGTTTGACCGCTCAGGCAGCATGGGAGGGTCGGGAAGAACAGCCCTTAGCTTCGCCAAACGCGAGCTCGTCGCCAGCATTCAGTCACTCGACAAGACGCAACAGTTCGAGATCATTTTTTACAACGAGCGGCCCACGCTGTTCAACCCTTCTGGCCAGCCTGGGCGGCTCGCCTTCGCCACAGATGAAAACAAAGCCCGAGCGATTCGTTTCATTCAGTCCATCACGGCGGGTGGGGGGACGCAGCACGACGCGGCTCTCCTGGCCGCCATTCAGCTCCGACCGGACGTGATCTTCTTTCTGACAGATGCCGACGAGCCGCGGCTATCCGAAGCGAAGCTGGCACAGATTCATCGATGGGCAAATGGAATTGTCATTCACGCCGTTGAATTCGGGACCGGTCCGGAGAGCACGTCCGACAACTTTCTTAAGCGGATCGCCAGACAGAATGGTGGCCAGTACGTGTACATCGACATTACTCAGGCGATCCGCTGAGCACTGCGTTTTCTGGGACGTGAGGAAAGTTTTTAGGAATCTGCCCCGCGTGCAAAAACGTTCTCTGGTGCGCAAATAAATTGTGTTCGCTTTCTCGATTTGTGTGAATGGTTTGTAAGGACCACCATGCAACGTCGGATATGTAAAAGAAACGCTTTTCTTGGGTGTGTGATCCTTGTCTTGTTGTGCGAACCGGGAGCCGGGGCGGACGGAACGGGTTCACTTTCGGGCTTGCAGAGTTTATCGGCGGTTTCGGCACGGGACCGTCGTGTTTGGCCCGTGAAAATTGAGACAGATCAAAGTGCGGTGGAAAAAGCGGTTGAGGAATTCGTCGAGATCAGAGCTGGAGAGGGGCGAGTTCAACGCTGGCGTGGGGAGATTGTCAATTTCTCGGGAACGGGGTTGATTCTCAGGCTCAGTGATGGAACGGAAAAGCACTTTCCTGTGGAGAGAGTGGTGTCTTATTCGCCTAACAGCTCGTCGCTGTACCGTGAGGCGAACAAGCGATTAGCGGAAGGTGCTGTCACAGAAGCGCTGGGCCTGTTTGTGCGTGCAAGGACAGCGGAATCCCGAGAGTGGCGGCGGCGTGAAATCACCGCCGATATCGTACGATGTTACCACGCGCTGGGAGACTACGTCCGTGCGGGTGAAGAGTTTGTGGATCGATTGGTCGTGCTTGATCCCCAGTCGCCGTTTGTCTGGTGTGTGCCGCTGGCATGGTTTCCCGAGGAGACTTTGGCCTTGGCGGAACCGCGGGCCAGAAACTGGTTGAACTCGGATCTGGCATGGGTTCAGCTCCTCGCAGCGAGTTACCTTCTCGATTCGCCGGCGGCCTCTCAAGCGGTGACAGTTCTTGACAGACTGCGATCTTCGACCGATGAAACTATGGCGATCCTTGCTTCAGCTCAGTTGTGGCGAAGGGGGTGGCAATCGGTTCAGCCCAATCAATTGTCCCAATGGGAGAATGTAATCGAGAGGCTCCCCGCCCGGTTGAAGTCGGGCCCCTGCTATCTTCTGGGATTGGCTTGGAAGCAGCAGGGAGCTTTTGATAGGGCAATGGTGTGGTTGCTGAGACCGCCGTTTTTGTGGCCGGAGAACCGTCGCGTGGCGGCACGATCTCTGTGGGAAGCAGCCGAACTTGCCGGTAAGTCACCACCGTCCAGTAGCCCCGATTCGGCTGCTGGGTCTGACCATCAGCACGAATATCAGGCGATCGTAAAGGAACTTGTTGAGAGATTTCCGGAATCACCGTGGGCTGCGCAAGTGCGTGCGGCAATCAGGTCAAACTCTTTGGAAAGTGGGTCTCCGGTACGTGACGGCCCATGAGGGCTCGCGGGCCGATTCAAAACCTCGAACGGTTCGCACCTGGAAACTTTGTAGCAGGGGCATTTTTCCCGTGCCGCCGGGACAAAAGCATTTGCGGTTCGAGACGCCGTGTCTCCTCCACTGTGGTCATTCAAATTCCGTTAGCGCATGATATGTTATGGCCAACATTTGGAAGTTATAACCGCACGCTTGGTCTATCCCCTTTTTCTTTACCGAATCCGTAAGAGTCTGAAGGCCTAATCTGGGGTAGGGGCGATTCATGAATGGCCCTTACAACACGTCGTGCCCATGCCATCGCGGCGGTTTTTGGAAAAGTGGGGATGAACCAAGACCGCACCCGATTTGGCAAGATCCGAAATATTTCCTAAAATGGAAACCTCGGAGAGAGGAACGCTTTCTGACGCTTGTTGTGAAAGACAGGTTCCGCGCGGGGATGGCAATTTGCTGTGGCATCTCAGCGCGAGAAAACGCGCGGCAAACCTCTTCACGGGAAATGTGATGGGCGGAAAGGTCGGGGGAATGGTAGGGATTGCAGTGCATAGGCAGCGGGGGTGGTGCCATGTCCATGTTTGAGGATAGTCGCTATCAATGGCGGGAGACATGCTTTGTGTACTTTGCCCGACAGCGTCGGCCAACACTGCAAAGCGTGGTCAAAGCCCTTCAAGAGGTGGGCCCGCAATATCAAATTCTCAATCCCCAGGCGGACGAGAAGGGCAGATTTGAGTCAATTACCGTGGTGGCCCCGGATGCTTATTCTGCCATGGATATCTGCTACGTGGAGGGCCCAGAGGTTCAGGAAGACGTTGAAAAGCAGATCAAGGAATTGAATTCTCCTGATCTGACGCCGGAAGAAAAACAGCGGCTGGGAGCGCTGCGACATTGTGACGCCCGCTTCGATATCCTCCATTTCGAACAGTTGGATGAAGAGTGGGGAGAAGATGAGGACGAGCCGGGCGACCTCTTCGATCCGAGTGCCCTCATCGTCGTCCTGGAGTTGCTCACCCGCATGACCTCCGGGGTTGCTATCGACCCACAATCGGGGATGGTCATTTAATGGATTTTGATGGGGCAAATTGAGACAAAAACGGTACAGGATTGGTGGTCGAACCTCAAAACGCAAGGAAATCAGTGCTGCCTATGCCACTGGCCAAAGACATTAAACGCGGGATGATTGTTACTTATCAGGATGCCCCGTGCTTAATTGAATCGGTGCAGGTTCAAACGCCCAGTGCACGGGGAGCGGCCACGCTCTACAAGTTTCGGGCGCGGAATTTGATCACCAAGCAAAAGGTGGATATTTCGCTGAAGGGCACGGAAGGGCTGGAAGAAGCGAATTTCGAGCGACGACCGGTCACCTACATGTATGCGGACGCTCAGGAGGTGCACTTTCTCGATTCGCAAGATTTCAACGAGTACGTGCTCCCACGCGAGGCCCTGGAAGAGGAATTAAAGTATCTCAAGGAAGGGCTGGAAGGGCTTTTTGTTTTGATTTACGAAGGACAGTGGGTGGGAATCCAGTTGCCTGTAGCGGTTGAACTAAAGGTGGTCCAATGCGATCCTTACGTCCGGGGGGCATCGGCCACGGGGCGCACCAAACCGGCGGTTTTGGAAACCGGTTTGGTCATTCAAGTGCCCGAGTACATTTCGGAAGGAGAGACCGTGAAGGTAGACACGCGAAGCGGCGAATTCCTCTCTCGCGTGTAAGACTTCGCAGAATGTTACAGATTTGCTGCGAGAAGTCCGTTTTTTTGTGATGAATACGGTTTCCCTGTGAGGCCCTCATTGATCCCACCGAATTACACCACACCTACCAAAAGGGGCCTGTCAAGTTATAAATATCGCACTACCGGCCCCGACTACTTCCGGTCCTTGGAGTGAATCCACGATTGCCCGACGACGGCGACGATGAGAATCCACGGCTGCCAAATGGTGAGAAACCACCAAAGGAGGTGCCTCCAAATCCTCGAAATCCCCCAAAGCCGCCCTGGAACGGGAATCCACCTTGGGGCCCACGATTGGAAGAGGAGGAACTCGATGTGCTTGTCGTAGTCGTTGTTCCGCGACTGGAGCTTGCTCCCCTGATTTGGACGCCGCTCCCGAGCAAAGCGGAAAGGGCAGCACTGACCGATTCCGCACTCGCTTTGTGAAGGGTCACCACCTCGGTGGTTTCCTCCGAGTCGGTTATCGCCTTTTGATCGAGTTGTTCGACGAGTTGGCGGACTTCGTTGAGAAGTCTCTCAGGTGCGGACACAATGAGCGAGTTGGTTCGCGTATCCACTCCGATCGACATTTTTTCCTGCTCTTGCTGCGGCTGACTCCGTCCCCCCGGTCCACCTCGACCGCCACGGAGGAGTTGGATGATTTCCTGGGGGCTGGGTGGACGATTGGCGCCTCCCGCCGTCACCAGTCGGTCCTGGTATACAGTCCGTAAGATTTGTGCGATCTCTTCCGCCTGAGTATTCTTGACCGGGATGATAACCGTTTTGGGTTGGACGGCGACATCCTGCGGACTGTCAGGTTGATCCAGGACACGCAGAATCTCTTCGATGAGTTGCAGGTCCTGCGGGTAGGCCTGCACAATCAGGGCGTTGAGTCTGGAATCTGGGGTGATTTGAACCCGAGTGGTGGTCCGCGAGCTGGTTGTTGAGGAACTGCTGGAACCACCGGTATCCGCCCCGAGAAGGCTCCCCACCAAACCACCGCCTACTTCTCCAAATGCAGCCCGGGCAATTTCACTGATGAGTGAGCCACCGGTGGAACCACTCGTGGTGAGCGTTCCTCCACCGAGGATCTGATCAAGGGTGGAAGCCACCACTTCCGCCTTCGAATGTTTGAGATAGTAAACCACGAGTTCAGGGGTCGTCTGTTGCGCGGCGGCTGTCTGGTTACTTACCATCCTCCGGACCAAGTCTTCGAACTGATTCAGAGCTTCGGGATCCTGACTCGCGATCACCAGTCCTTCAGGCGTCACCGCCACGATGATCGGCGGTGCACCGCCGGTCGGTTGCGAACCGGGCGCCGTAGCACCGGAAGGCCCGACTGGTGTTGTGGAGGAGGCTTGCGGCGGGGAACCCGCCGGCGGGTTGCTGGCCGGGACTGGGGCTTGATCCCCAGTCGAAACGGGTGACTGGCCTCCTCCGCTGGCCGGCTGTTCCGCGGAGGGAGGAGAGGCCGGTGTTGCCGATTGTTGTGAGGCCTGAGAGGTCGGCTCTGGCTGGCTGGCGGGTTCTGTGGAAGGGGCGTTCCCCGTTTCTTCAACAAGGGCCACTAATTGCGTTTTGACCCACGGCGTTGACCGATACGACCCGGTAACGGTCAGATCCTCCGTCATATCGATTTCATCCTGATCTTGTTCCGGACCTTCCCAGAAAGTGGAACGAGACCACTCCCGTCCTCTGTCCCGTTCGCCTCCATGATCGTGCCGTTCGCTGCCCTCACGATTCCAATCACCTCGTCGGTCGAAGAAGCCACCTGGCGGACCCCAGCCCCAGGGACGGAAGAAGGGCGGTTGACCACTAGGTTGGCCCGGAGGCGCACTCCCCGGTTGGGGCTGAGATGATGGTGTGCTGCTTCCGGAGGGACTGGATGCAGAGGACGTTGTAGAACTGCTCGAGCCGGAGCTCTTGCCGCTACTCAATCCGAGCACGAGCCGCCTGGCCGGTACCGCCGCGAGGGGGAGCGGTATCCGCGTTGACTCGATACCGTTAGAAGATTGGTTTCCCTCGCCACCAGCGTTCGCACCCGGCGATGAACCCTGAGACGGGTTGCTGTTCGATTCCGAAGGAACCACCGACCGAATGATCTGAAGCCGATTTCCGCGAAATTGCGGCCAAACGTTTTGCAACTGCTCCAGGACGGCCTGAGCTGTGGCCGCGTCCATCGGAATTGTCCGCATCAGATTCACCGTGCCCGGCGGACCATCCGCGCTTGGTTCGCCCATCTTGACCAACAGTTGCTTAATCTGCTCAATTTGAGTCTTTGTACCCCTCACCAGGAGCATTCTTGTGGTAATGTCGGCGTCCACAGTCGGCGCGTTCGAGGCGGGAGAGTCGCCACTGCCCCCGAAAAGCTTATTAATCGCCAGAACGGCCAGTTGCGGATCGACGACGCGCAGCGGGATCACCTCCACCTGGCCCACTTCGCCCTGCATTTGCTGAAGCGTTGCCCGAATTGTCGCGTGTTGCGCCGGTCGCGCCCAGGCTACGAGCGCTCCCGTTTTTGGGTCGATGGCAATTCGCACATCCGGCATCCCGGCGAGAAGGGTTTGCAGCACCTGGAGAACCATTTGCGGATCGGCGGAGGTGATCGGGTAAACTTCCAACTGTGGCGTGCTTTCCAGCCGACTTGCCGGACTTTCGGAGCTCGGATCCAGCGCTTTGAGCACCTCTGCGAACCGATCCAGCATTTCGGGAGTACCTGTCACCAGAATCCTGCTGCCACTGGGATCAAGGGCAAATCGGAGAGAACCGTCGGGCGCAGCGGTCTGATCGGGGGGGATCTGAAACATCTGGCGGATGATGCTCAACACCTGATCAACCGTATACGGGTTGATCTTGAAGGTTCGCACCGTGCCCGTGGCTGCGTCCGGGTTCTCAATGGCCTCGATCATCCGCCGGATCGTTTTCAGTCGGCCGGCAGTCTCCGTAACGAGAATTTGCCGGGCTTTTGCCAGAACAACGACCGACCCCTGTGGTCCAAGCAGTTTCTTGACCTCTTGCTCGGCTTCTTCGGGCGTCATCTTCCGAAGCTGGAACAGGCAGCTTACCATCTCGTAATCGCCGCGGGAGTCCAGGTCTTCCGGCATCACGCGATCAACAAGATTGGAGGGAACGCCGTCTTCGATATTGAGCAGCATGAGCATCCGCTCGCGCCGGATGAGAACGTAGCCTTTCGTCAAAAGCACACTGTTCAGCAAATCAATGGCCTCCGCCGGGGTGAATTCGTGATCGTCCACATAGTTGAAAGTTCCCGGCGGCGGAGCATCCATGACGAGGGACAGGCCAGCCTGCTGGGCAAGCCACTCCAGGACGTCTTTCCATGGCTGGTAACGGAAATTGAATCGCAACTTCACGTCCCGGGGGGGCAGCTGCGGAAATTGACTCTGCGAGGCGGTCGGGGTCGGCTGACTTGGTGGAGTGGCCAACCCTGTCTGAGCACCCATCTGTGGTGAGCTTGCCACCCCGGGCGACGGTGCGGACGAGGCCGACACCGGGGAAGATAACGCTCCAGTTGTCTCCGCGCCGGGCGAAGCAGGACTCGGGGAATGCCCATCGGCTTGGGGCGTTATTTCACTCGATTGTGGGGGAGCAGGTTGACCGGATGGTGTCGCACCCACAGCCGATGGAGGTAGACTGGGGGAGCCGCCCTGGGACGGAGCAACCGGAGTGGCCGAAGAGGCTTCTGCTTTTTCTGCAGTCGGAGGGCTCGGAGGCGCCTCGGAAACGACGGGCGATGTCACTCCACCTTCCGCGGGAACCACTGCCGCTGTGCCAGTTGTTGGAGCAGGCCCACTTTGCGGTGGAGCAATGGGGGCCTCGGGGTGGGGTTCCTCACCAGCTGGCCGCAATTCTGAAGCGGGACTCTCGCCGGGCGTATGGCTCCGGTGTTCCCCTGGGCTCGACGCTGGTGTTTGGCCCTCTGCCGGGGACGCAACCGGGGGCTGTTCTGGGGATTGGCTACCGGGTTGACCTTCTGTCGGCTTGGGCGCCGGTTCCGAGGCTCCCGGTTCGGACTTCACAAGTTCTCCCATCAAAATGGCCCGAAGCGTTTTACGCTGGTTCTCGTTCAGCACCCCGACGGCCGAACTTTCCGAGGCTTCTCCCGATGCCTCACTGGTCGATCGTTCCGCCAGGGCCTTTGTCAGGGCTGCCCTTTGCTCTTCGGTCAGGCCAAGTCTGTCTGCGATAACGGGGTCTGCAAAAAATTTCTCGCCCAATCGCTTCAGACGGATCTGCTCCAGCTTTGCCCGCTGTTGTGTGCTCAGCACAGCGAGTCCCTCATCCTCGATTTTGCGACGGAACTGGGCAAGCTTTGCGCTCCGTTCCTGTGGGGGCAGATCTTTCAAATCAGAAAGCGTGGTTAGGATTTCGGCTTCCGCATTGTTGATGAGTTCGTTCAATTGCTTGAGCTGATTTTCGGTGAGCCCGATTTCCTTACCCACCTCGGGCTCCACCGCATAAGCAAGTACCCCCACCACCTCGTATTCCGCCGCTGAGGTAGCAGAAAACTGGTTGCCCACAAGCGCGAGGAGGAAACCGATGGCCAGCGCCATTCGCTTTGCGGCGACCCCACCGCACACCAGCCGTAACATGTCAGCGATCTGCATCGCCATTTTCCCCGATCCTACCGAAAATGCCAGCCGAAAGTCCGGCCAATTTCCGACGTGGGCAGCTTACCGTTTGCTCGCTGCCTCCCTTTCCATGATACACAGCTTGTCGCGAATATTTGCCACGAAAAACTCTTGATAGGCGCGCAGTAACCCTTGTCATGACATCCCAAAACTGTAAACATCTTCGCGCCGGGAAAGTTCCGAAAATGTGGTCAGGCCGCGAGGGCACCCCCAAGCTTGTACCCCTCAGCACCCAATTTATGCCCCAAAGTATGGGGGTATCGGGTTTCGGGGCCTCGCGACCTTTTTGGGTGGCCCGTGTGATGGAATCAGAATTCGAGGCGTTCGAAATGCCGCATGCCCACGTAAAGCGAGACAACCATCGTTAGCAACGTCGTCAACCCCGCCAGCACCGGGCCATAAGTGAGCCATGCCACTACGAGCGGGCTGAGTGAAATTCTAGCGGTTACCGTGGGCAGGAGGAATGAACTCTCGGCAATCATGCGGATATGCACCGGCAGGGCCGCCAGCACAAGGATCACGAGGATAAAGAACGTGCTGAGCACGAGATTCACCGTGCCACCAAAGCCAGAGGCAATGCGGGCGGCGGAAAATGCACGAAAATTGGGGAACCGGGCCCCCAGTCCCACGGCAATGCCCGTCAGGCCAAGACAGCACAAAAACATGGCCCACTGGTGAGCGAGGAACACGTACGGTTCCACGTTGAGCATGGCATCGCTGAGAAAGACCAGCACCGCGCAGGGCAGAGGACAGAGCACAAGCGCGAATCCAAGTTTGCTCCACAGGATAGCCCGCCGCGAAATGGGCATCAGGCCCAGCACCCAAAAACGCGGCCCTTCGAGACTGATCAGGGGGAAAACAAATCGCGTAGTGAACGTGGTCAGAAGTAGGGCCACTACTGCCACATTGAGAAAGCTCACAAGATTGACCCACGCAAAGTAAAACTGCTCGTAGTAAAAACGGCGTAAGTTCAGGAAGTAAAACACCAGAAGCCCCACGAACACGAGCAATTGGGACCATTGCACTGGATCACGGCGGAAAAGCCGGATGTCCTTCAGGATGAGCTGCCGGGCGAACAAGGGAATGCCTCGGAATTCCTCAAGGACCAATCGGTCGAACAAATTTTGTCGCCGGATGGCACGCTTTTCCAACCGAGATGCCAGAGCCAGGTAGGCAGGCTGATAGATCTTCCCCGCCAACTGGACACAACACCACTGAAGAAAAAGCGCATTGGCCAGGATCAGGAGGAAAAACATCACGCCATCTTTATAATTACCGGCCGCCATGGCCAGCAGACCGGACGCCAACCACCAACTGGGGAGCAGTCGAAATTGCGTGATGCTCAGCCGGTCAAGAGTTCTTTCGAGCCACTGAACATTCAAAAACTGGTTGCGGGGAAGCCGACTGATCCACTGAAAGAGGACGAAAAGCCCAACAACCGCAACCACAATGGTCACGACAATCAGCATCCTTCGCAACTTGGGGATAAACCGAGCAAGCAGCAAACAGACGAAGGCTCCCCCGGCTGCCGGAATATAGACAAAGCTCACAAGATAAGGAACCATCGCCACATAGAAGGGCCAGTCTGCCTTCACAACCTGGGCATATCCTAAAAGGAGGGGAGTGGACAGAATGATGAACGCCCAACTGCTAAGCAGTACAGTCTCCGCATATTTGGTGAGGAAAATTCGTTCAAAGCGCACAGGCTGCGTCATGAGGAAGGCGGTGTCCGGAGCACGAAATAATCCGCTGTGCAACAGGATTGCCCCGGAAATCATGAGCATGATCGTGAGGGCCATGAAAAAGGTGCCGAACACATAGCGGACTGTCTGTTCGACCAGATCCGCGTAAGGGATCGTGGTTTCCAGGAATTGAAACCCCTCCGCGAAAAGTGCCAACAACCCCAGCCACAGTCCACCGCCCAAAATGACAACCAGCCATACTCGAAACCACGCCTGACTTAACGTCTGTCTGACCAGCGTGCGTGCTGTCAGTAGCAGCACCTTGCGGAACAAGGCCGCTTCCAATCGCGGCGAGATAAGGGCTATCGCGTTTTCCCGGGTAGGTTCCGTGAAGCGGCTTCTCTCGGCCATCGCTGCGAATTGATTCTCGGACATACTCACGTCATTCATCGGGAGTAAGCCTCACTGCTGGTTCGGACGTGTTTCGGTCGCGAGAACGCCGTTCTGACTTGATGATTCAAGAAACTCCCGAGTCACTTCGCATGCGGAATAGTCGCTCTCCTTTTGCGAGGACGTGCCCCGCTCGCGGTTGCCGATCAACGAGGATGTCATACCGACATCACCCACAGACGTTCCGATCGCCGGCGAGGAAAAAGAATTGGTTTCCTGCCGCTCCTCGGCCGTGAGCTGGAGAAATATCTCTTCCAGCGAAGCGTGATCGCTAGCCCGGGCTGATCGCAACTCCTCCACGGTTCCCACAAAAATCAGTTTGCCGTGATGTATGATTCCGATGCGATCGGCAATTTCTTCGGCGATGCTCAATGTGTGGGTGGACATGAACACAGCCGTGCCCGCCGCCGCTCGTTCGCGGAGCAGATCTTTCACCAGTTTGGTACTTCGCGGATCGAGCCCCACTGTGGGTTCGTCCAGAACGATCACTTTGGGATCATGGAGGACGGCGGCCGCAAACACGACTCTTTGCCGCATACCATGCGAATAAGTCTCGGTAAGTTCGTCGAGAAAATCACCAATTTCAAAACGCGCCACTTCGCGCTCAATTCGGGCGGCTAGTTCGCGACGGGATAATCCGCGGAGCTGCCCTACAAACTCGAGGAATTCCCGGCCGGTCAGTTTGTCGTACAGGTAGGGCTGGTCCGGCACGTAACCGATGCATTGGGCCGCCAGTCGATCGCGCCCGGTTGCGTCGTATCCGCACACCGAGACCCGTCCCTCGGTGGGCCGGAGAAGTCCCACCAGCATGCGGATGGTCGTGGTTTTGCCCGCGCCATTCGGCCCTAGAAAGGCAAACACTTCGCCCGGGGGAATATGGAGATCAAGTTGAGAGACAGCGAGTTTTTCGCCGTACCGCTTACTGACATTCCAGAAGTCAATCATGTGATCTGCCTTCCTCCGCAGGTTGTGCTTTCTCCAGGCGCTGGGCCAGAGTTTTGGCCTGAGCGTCACTCAGTCGGACGAGAACGAGGTAACCATCGCCCACCTTCGCTTCTTGTCGAAGGACCCTTCCGGAGGGCTCCACCCACAACCGGCCCCGCGGTGAAGAATGAGCGCTCACAGTCTGGGCAGGGTCATTACGATAAACCACCACCCAGCAGGGACGGCGGCTGCCTTCCCACAAGATCATGTCGCGCCCCTCCACCTTGGCGTGGATGACATCGATGGGCTTTCCCGAAACAGCCTGATGAGGCAACGGAACGGGGCTGTAAATCTCAACCGTCCACTGCTGCCCTTCCCGTAAACCCGGTAGGCTTGCCTGGGGTGAGAACGAATCGGTGAGGATCGCGTCATTCCGAAAGGGGAGTTCTGTGGAATACATGAAGCTGCCACTTTGCAGCACCAGTTGAATCTGGCCTTTATCCACCGTACCACGAACAATCGCCAGCGATTCGGATACCCCCGGAGTTCGCAAGCGTGTCTGGAACGAGGAGAGTCTTTTGAGGGGGTCGAAGAAAAGGGTGGTCTCTACCTCTAAGCGCATCTTGAGGCCGGTGTCCGGCCCCCCCAATGCCTGCCACACGACCGGGAAAATCTCATGAACGGGTAATTCCCGGAATCGCACGAGATGACGCAGTTCGGTCACCTGTTCGTCAGAAACGGTCGTCTTGCTGACGGCCCAGCCGATTTCCCGCTCTCTCCAGAGAATCTTCCATCCCACCAGGCGATCCTGCTGATAGGCGTCGACGATCTCCTGCGACTTGGGTGGCGATCCCAGGAGAAAAGTCGGGAGGATCTTATCCCGGATAAGCCAGCCCATGGTGGCCAGCCAGAAGCCGACCACCATGACTGCGTACCACCGACTGAAAATCATAAGCGCCAACGCTCCCGCAGAATAAATTTTACCGGCTTACCATCCCTCTATGATTTTACCAGTGCAGAATGGCAAAGCATACGCGAGAACTCTGTCAACCCCCCGGAGTATACGGCGCGTCACCCAGGCAAGATGCTGAGCCATCCCCATTTTGGCAAGAAACCATGATATGCCCCGGGCAAACTGTTGTAGGGGCAATTCATGAATTGCCCGCACCAGTGGCGTGGCTCGGGTGGAACCGGCCTTCCACTCCCTCGCATGATTCACGTGCAACCGGGACGCTTAATCAGCGTGGAACCCGGGGCTATTGGAAGGACACCTTCCACGCCGTGCGGTAAACCTCGGAGGGGCACGCCTGTCGTGCCCGATGAGGAGGGATGGGCATTCGATCGGTGGTGATCGGACCTGACAAGCAGGTCCCTCCGGACCGTCGAATTGGCGCGAACCGGCGTGGACGTCCGCGCCCTCATCGCCAAAGGAAAAGGTGGAATGTCTTACGGGAACATGGTGAAGCCACCGAAAACTGCCAGGCATGCTCCGGTAGTCCTTGGAGCAAGAAACTGCCCGTACTATTCAGAATTCAGACGGCTCCGAATTGGCGCGGGGGTTGATCTCGGCGTAAATGGGAAATAGGAAAGCTGACGCGACGGCAGCAGGGCATGACAGCGACGTTGGTGAGTTCTATTGACGAAGAGCGATCTCATGGCAAACAACATCGATCCGGTGGCCGTGGTAACAGGTGGTGGAAGCGGAATTGGGCTGGCGGTGGCGGAATCGCTCGCCGGGGAGGGCTTTCGAGTAGCGATCTTGGGCCGTAATCCTGCTCGGTTGGAAAGTGCCGTCAAGAATTCCCGGTACGCGGATCGCCTTCGGGCATTTCCGTGCGACGTGGTGGATCGACAAAGGGTCAACGCGACATTTTCCGCCATCCGCGAGCAACTGGGCGTTCCCAAGGTTTTGGTCAATTCAGCGGGGATCAACGTCGCCAATCGCAGTATGGCGGTCCTTTCCCCGGACGATTGGGATCGCATTCTCGCCGTTCATGCAACCGGGACATTTAACTGCATGCAGGCCGTTCTGCCGATGATGCGCGAGCAGCGCGACGGCCTGATCATCAATATTTCGTCTATCGCCGGAAAGCGGGCCCTGGAACTGGCTGGCCCGGCGTATTGTGCGGGAAAATTTGCGATGACGGCCCTGGGCATGGCCGCGGGACTGGAGGAACGCCACAACGGCATTCGGATCACGAATATCTATCCGGGCGAAGTGAACACGCCCATTTTGGAGCAGCGCCCAACCCCTGTTCCCGAGGAGCAGCGCCGTCGCATGTTGCAGCCTGAAGATGTGGCCCAGGTGGTTCTCACCATTGTTCGTCTTCCGCCGCGTGCCCATGTTTGGGAGGTGGTCCTGACCCCGCTGTACCAGGCCTATGCCTAGTTGGGGCTGTTTCGTGAAACAAAACAAAGCGGATGGACTTTCTGAACCGGTTCGCACTGAAACACGATGGCTAAGTTAAGGTGCCCCATTTGCGGCAAACAATTCGATCCGGAGACCACGGACGCGATGCCGTTTTGCAGCCGCCGCTGCAAACTCATCGACCTTCGCCGCTGGCTCGATGAGGAGTACGGATTGCCGATGCCACGCGATGCTGACGAAGACGAGGAAGATGAGTGGAAGGTGCCGGAGGACGAGGAATAGGTCAAGCGTTGAGGTCTCTGGTCGTCCGTTTCCGACATCCGCGCCGCCATGGTTTAAGGCGAGTTCTCGCTGGCGGACGCCGGAAGTTGAATGAGTCTGGCCAGCCAAACGCCCTGGCAAGAAAACTCGCTGACGACCGGCTGTTGCCGAATTTCCTCGGGAATTTGATCAAGGTCTGCTCGGCGATGGTACATAACCATCCACCTGGCGTTTTTGGGAGGTGTTTTTGCGCCCGCTGGCCATCCTACTACCACCATTTCTTTCTCCGCCAGGGCAGGCGAGCCAAGCAAGATGCCGGCCGCCTGATAGGGGGCCAAACTCGGCCCAAAGACCAGCGTCTCTCCTTTATTGGCACGTTGAGCGGCAGCTGCCAATAGGGGTTCTGTGAGCGCATCGCCCCAGTAATTCACTTCGAATCCCAGCCGCTCGGCGCCGGCCAGTCCACCCACCAGCAGATTGTAGTAGCTCAACCAAGCTGGTCTGAACGCCACCACACCGACCGCCTGGAGCGCAAACAAACTGCCCAGCACGAAGTGCGGGCCGTAACGGAAACAGTGCCATGTCATCCGCGATATCCATTCCCAGATCAATTGGGTGCCCCTCCCCACAAGCAATGACCACATGGAATACACCGGAAGAAACAGTCGAACGCCATCGTACACGGGCACCCTGGGTGCTGTGAAAATCGCCAGGAAGAACACGATCGTGCCCAAAAAAAGGAAATCCGCGGCATCCATCTGGGGAACAAATGTTGAAACCCTGCCTTGAGGCGAGCGAGGCAACCAGTTTGAGAAGATGGCGATGCTACCCGCGATGAGCAAACCAACCGGCACTGTGACGAGAAACATGACCCAGGCGTAATGTCTGGGAACAAGGGTATCGTCCCATACGCGGCCGAGGTAGAAAACGTGGATGGGGGTTCGCTGCGTGCTTGTTGAGAGGTACAGCCTGAGGTGCTCGAATGTGTCAAACCAAAGCCACGGCCAGCCGATGTAGAAGATCAAAAGCCCGCTGGCCAGCCAGCAAACGGCGGGAACAACCCCTTTTGAACGTCGTTGCCAGACAATCCAGACCAGAATGGGTAGTCCGCACAGCAATCCGTGAAAACGTGTCAGCAGGGCCAGTCCCCACACGGAACCCGCCAGCGCGAATGCCCACCACCGCCCGCTTCGCTCTGCCACAACCACAGCCAGGACCGCAGCCGTGCACATCAGTACCGTGATGGCGTCAAGCGCGGCGAGATGGGAGTGTCCAAACAATCGAGGCATGAAAACGAGAGAACAACCCGCCGCAAGCCCCCCAATAAGCCCATACCGATGGACGCCCGCCCAACATATGAGAAACACCAACACTCCGAAACACACAGCGGTGCCGAACCGGGCCGGGGTGATGGCCAGTTGGGAGAGCTCCTGGGGGGCTGGATCAAACAGCCAGTGGAACCATCCAAGGATCCAGTTTCCCAGAGGTGGATGGACCGGTGGGCCCTCCGGCGACCAGGCGAAGGTTTCTTTGACACACTCCCGGGTAAAAAACCGTGATCCATGACGCAGCAGCGAGGCCACCAGCCGCTTGCCGTAACCCACGTGATAAAGTTCATCGCAGGTGACGCCTGGTCCTCCTCGTTCTATCGCCACATCATGGATCGTCAGTGCGGTGATGCCGATAGCCACCGCCAGTGCGGCAGCCAGCCTGGCGTACGGCGGAACAGGAGAAGAGGGCTCAGACATAAACGACCTGCGCCTGCGAAAAATTCAATTGCCCAGGAGCCCGTCAACCGTGAATCTCTTCGATGCCAAACGGCAAATTGGATCGCGGCTTGTTGCACAAATCGGGATTTAATTCTTTGAACAGGAGGCTCGGCTGAATGTCTTGATTGTCCTGGTACTTGTCGCTCTTGTACTCCTCGTACTCGCCCTTAATCTCATGATAAAAGATTTGACAGATCGGAACGCCGGGATATATGCGAACCGGCTGAATCGCGAACATTTCAAGGGTCCAGTAACCACGAAAACCCACGTCCCCAAAACCAGCAGTCACGTGGACGAAAAGCCCCAGACGGCCGACTGAGGAGCGGCCTTCAATCATCGGCACGTAGCCATATGTTTCGGTTCGCTCCACCGTCCGACCGAGATAAAGCTGGTGGGGGGTCAACACGAGACCTTCTTCCGGGATGATAAGCCGTCGCACGCGATTGGGTTTTCGCATGTCGAGGACCACTTCCTCGTAGATCATCAGCTCGTTGTGGAGGGTCAAATCGTAACTGTTGGAGTTCAACCTCGCGGGATTAAACGGTTCGATGATGATCTTCTTACCCAGTTGTGCCAGAATCTCTTTTCCAGAAAGGATCATGGTCTCTCCTCAGTCAGTCTGCGCTCCACAATAAACTGCCTTGTTTTGTTCAGCAACCTGGGCAGCGAATCAAACAGGTCCGCACAGCCCATGCAAACGCAAACGCAGAACCCTGATTTTCAGCTCTCGCGACAACTTCGGGAAGTAGCCCGCTTCCCTCTCTTGGACTCAGACGAGCTATCGGTCTTCCCCGGACTCTTCGTGTTTCCTTCCACCCCCATTTTTGGGCAAAAACTGTTCATGGGACATTCGCTGCACCGGGGCTTTTTTGCTGTGCAATATTTCCGACCATGCTTGATCATCCGATGACCGAAAGGGATCCACTGATCCTGGGGAACGAGCCGCATGAGGTCCTGTTCAATCTTCTCCGGGTCTTTCTCAGTGGTGAGACCCAACCGCTGACTGATGCGTGCGACGTGGGTGTCCACAACCACTCCCGAAGGGATTCCATAAGCGGTTCCCAGGACGACGTTGGCTGTTTTTCTTCCCACGCCGGGGAGCGTGACCAGATCGTCCATCGAGGGAGGAACCTTCCCGCCGTATTTTTCATCCAGAATTCGGCAGCATTCCCGAATATTTCGGGCCTTGTTCCGGTAAAAACCGGTACTCTGAATGTCCTTTTCCAGTTCAGTCAATGGCACGGTCGCGTAGTCCCGGGCGGTGCGATACTTTTTGAAGAGGTCTTTTGTCACCTGATTGACGCGTTCATCCGTGCACTGTGCGGAAAGTATTGTCGCCACCAAAAGCTCCAAAGGATTGGTAAAATTGAGCGAGCAGGAGGCATCAGGAAACTCCTTCTCGAGTACTTCCAGGACTCGCCGAATGCGTTGCGTGGGACCAGCAGCCATTGCTATCCAGGATCTCCTTGGCGTGGACACTGTGATTCTGGGAGTACTCCCGACCCAGTGCTTTGGGTGTGCAAGAAAGCCCTTGCTGAATTTTGACATTGTCCCCCGGAGTTTACCGTTGTCAAGCGAGTTTGGACGCGGAATTCGCTTCTCGTGCTGTCTGAGAGCAGTCAGACGGTAACCAGGACGCCTGTTATTCTCGGGCTGCGGCAAGACGCGGTCAGGAGTCGACAAAACGGTCAGGTGGTGGTTGGGAGCCCCGTTGGCCAGTCTGAAGGACAATGACACATGGATCATCAAGGCCTCTTCTGGATGGGAGTGAAGCTTTTCAACGCAGGAGAGTTTTTCGAGGCCCACGAAGTTTGGGAGGAAGTTTGGAGGGAAAGCGAGGAGCCGGATCGGTCTTTTTATCAGGGATTGATTCAGTTTGCGGTGGCCCTCGCGCACCTGGAACGGGGGAACCAGGTGGGATTTGAGCGCCTCGTTCAGCGGGCAGAAGAACACTTGGCGGGATTTCCAGCCTCATTTGGGGGCATTCGCCTGGGCGAGCTGCGACGGCAGGTTGCGGAGCTGGCCCAATGGCTCGCAGACCTAAAAACCGGCCATCAGCCATATCCGAGGGGGGATTCTTACCATACGCTTAGGGAAAACGAAACTCCGCATGCTAACCCATCGATTTTCGCGTTGATATCCGGGGTGAAAATAACGCTTGACGGTGACGCCACACCTCAAAGCTGATCGGGTCGCCATTTCTAAGTTTGATCGTCTTATAACACGTAATAAGCATAATGTGTGAATCTTTGGTTGGAATTGTGCTCATCCGTGGTATGTCTTCTTGTGTGCAGTAAGACCCCGCATCACATACGGCCGGGAGCTGCTTGAGGTGCGTCCGCGGCACTCGGAAAGGATCACTGGGATTGCCTTGGTTACCGACGGGCTTTCCGGGAATTCTCAGATCGGCCGTTCCCTGAACCGGGGCTTGCAAAGGTTATCGGTTTTGGACATACTAAAAAGCGTGAGGTCGAAAAGACCGGCGCTCAGGGTATTGACAAATCCCGCCGATACTTCATACAATGAGGCTTAGACTGGGCGGGGAGGGAGTACGGTCTACGCCCTAGTTGGGCCCGCTTCGCCTGTGATCGGCTTGGGTCGCTCAATCGGGCTTGCCAAGGCGGCACGTTTCGAAATTGTCCTACCGTAGTTATCCGCCTTGTCTGTAGTTCCGTCGGTGCAAGTCAACTCCGCACAGGCGAACATTGCTTGCGTTCAGAGACTCGGCAGGCAGACCGTTTTGTCCAGCTGAGGTCTGCTCTACCGATGTCGATCACACGGTAGTGAAGCCTGCTGAGAAAGTCCCCACTGGGGGCCACTGCCAAAAGTTGGCAGGCCAACTGTGTTTTGGGGCGATGGCGAACCATTTCGTCGCCAAGAATATTGTGGTCAGTAGTGTTGGTGTCAGGTGTCTGTTTGTGGTTCCTGCGAGTGAACCTAGAAAGAGAGGTGTCCCATGCGAAACGTCTTCGATGCCATTAGCGAATTCGGTCACGATGAGGATTTCGATCCTGTTCCCACTGAAGAGTTTGTTCCCACCGATGCTCCTGCGGGTTCTCGGGCTAAATTGGAAGTGCTGGCGGAGCGTGTCCGGAAAGGCCTTCCGCTTTGGCATCCATTGGATCGAAGTGACTACAGCGGCCTGACCGGCGCTGTCGAGCCGCGCGACTGAGGCTTGTTTTTCGCGAACCGCCCGAGAGCCCGCCGAGTTCTCCTCTGTCCCTGGTGTCGTTCTTCGAACCGACCGGACAGACGTTGCTCGGCGGGTTTGTCTTTTCTTGGCAGGTTAAACAGGTCGGAAAGGTTAGATTGGAAATGGCGAAGACGCCGCTCCTGCGGAAAGCTAGGGGAGAGATGGCGGTTCCACCGGTGCGCGGGCTACGAGATACCGCTCTCCTGCCGCGTTGTAAAAAAGCACATCCTGCCTCTCCAGGTCCCAAATGGCCATAATTTTCATGAGCCGGGGACCCTGCACACAAAAAAGGGCTGCACAAGGAGCCCCCTTGCGAAAGAAGTAGCTCTCCTGCATCGGAAAAATCCCCGGCTCCAGTTGATTGGTTTCACAGAGGGTCTGATATACAAATTGCCGAACTTGTTCAGGAATGTCCGGCACATGCTGGAGAGGTTGACGCGGTGCAATCATGGGATGCTCATCTGGATGCTGCTGGGCAGGCTTGTGCAGGAAGCTCGGCTCCGGTGCCAAAAGGTTGGAAGCCAGGATATGTCACTTATCGACCATCCTGCCGAACCATCTTTCGCCCAACCGGGATGAGACGCTTTGCGGGAGTTACGGGAAATAAATGAACAATTCCCGTGGCGCAAATTCAACCAACCAGGAAAAACCAGGTTGGTCAGCGCGTAGGCGCTTATGACGGGGCGATTCCTCACGAGGCGGCCACCAGCGGTCCGAGCTTTCGGGCCAGTTCGTCAAAATGGGATCGTTCCAGGGGATGGAGAGATTCTTTTTTCAGTCCCAATTTGACACCTGCCTGAAAAGCCTCAGCCGCCTCTTTGTTTTTCCCAAGTTGAGCCAGTGCTTGGGCGGCGTGGAAATAAAGAATTCCTGACGGCTGGTCGTCCAGCGCTTCCTGAAGGATGGCGGCTGCCTGTTGCGGTTTGCCCTGCGCCATCACAACCATGGCATAAGTATCGAGAAGATTGGCAACCGGGCCCGCTATGTTGATGGCTGTTTTGATGAGCTTTTCAGCCTCGTCGACGCTTGCCTTGCGAAGCGCCAAAATGGCGGCAAGGTTATTGAGGGCGATGATGTTTTTGGGATCTCGTTTGAGGACTTCGCGATATGCTTGTTCGCTTTCCGGAATTCGCTCCTGCAATCCATAAAAGTCGCCGAGAAGCAAAAGAAGAGATAGCGGTCGGTCGTGTTTTTGAAGGGCAGCGAGAACAATCCTTTCCACGCGGTCAGCAGCCGTCCGGTCTTGGTACACACGCCCCATGATGACCGTGGTGGCCACCCGCACGAGCGCCAAGTCGGCACTCTCCCAATTTTTTTCCAGCAGATCGAGCGACTCAGCCAGGCGGTCATGGCGGGCGAGGAAGGCAGCCAAAAGTACCGCTGCCTCGGGGTTCTTGTCCACGAACCGACGATAGATCGCTTCTGCAGTGGCGACGAAGCGCTTGGCCTCGTCGGGCTTGCCGATACGGGCGAGATAACCTGCGAGATATTCTGCAGTATCTCCTGCCAAAGCCCAACGAATCTGCTGGAGCCGTTCTTCCTCAGAAAGGGTTTGGGAGTTGGCTTCCCCGGACGGCGTGCCGGTTGCAACCGTTTTTTCGCTATGCTGTTGGGAAGATGACGCATCAGACAGTTGTCCCGGCGACTTTTCGTCTGTCTGGTTGGCAAAGTCTTCGAGTAACTTGAGTGCCTCGTCGGAGCGGCCCTGCATCGTCCATAATCGAGCGCGAAGCGCCACCACGTTCATGTCGTTGGGGACCAGTTTTTCGAGCTGGCCAAGCCAGATCGCGGCCTCCGATGTTTGCGACTGATCAAGGAGGAATGTAACGTAGCGGCGGACATACCGGGGTTCGTTGCCGTGTGACGCCAGGAGTGTCCGCATATGTCGGGCAGCGTTGGAGATGTCTCCGTCGGCCATGTAGAGCTGGGCCAAAATAAATCGATCTTCGGGCGTCGCGGCACTGTACTCGTTGACGACTTTTTCCAGAAGTTGGCGACCCTCGATTCGCTTTTTACGCTGTGGGTGAGCACTTAGCAGAAGGGCCTCCGCACGAAGGTCCTGAATCGAGGGCTGCTGACCAGCCGTCCGGTTCTGCCGAATAAGTTCCAGTCCTTTTTGAAGGTTCTCGTATCCTCCCTGCGCTGCAAGCAGGAGAGCCATGCTCCGCCGTCCCCAGACGACGTCCGTTTCGGGAGCCTGAACCTGTCCACTTGTGATTCTTTCCAACTGGGCGCGGGCGGAGTCAGCACGGCCGGTCCGCAGGTAGAATTCCGCCACCTGCCGAATGATTGCGGGGTTGTCGGGTGCGCTGGCGAGCGCCTCCTGGTACTGCTTTTCCGCCTCGTCGATCTGGCCGAGCACTTCGAAAACCTGGGCCATCACAAGCGGCGCGATCCCGCCTTCAATTCTCTGCCGTGCTTCATCGACAGTCTGCTTGGCTTTGGTTTGATCGCCGATCCTTGCGTAGAACTGTACCAGTGCGACCCATGCATCAGTGGATTGGGGGGCCAGCTCGACCCCTTTGCGAAATTCTTTTTCAGCTTCCGCAAGAGCCGCGTCTGCCTCAGCGGTGCGCCCTTCTGCTCGATAACGCAGCCCCAGGACAGCCTGTACTGTGGCGTACCAAACGTGATCACGGTAATCCTGGGAGGTTGACGCTGCCCGTCTAGCCAGCTCGAGCGCCCGCTCGTAATCTTCCAATCGCAGAGAGACCGTGGAGGCCAGGCGTTCCAGATCCGACGAGAAGGGTGCTTGCTGCTCTTCCAGGGTGCGGATGATCTTATCGGCCTCCAGGAAACGCTGCTCCCCATAAAGTAACTGCACAAGTCGCCGCGCCGTCACAATGCTGCGATCCCCCAAGCTGATGGCTCGGCTGTAGGCATTGATGGCAGCGGTGGTATCTCCGAGCAGATCGTAGATTTGTCCCTGAAGGGCGGGTACCCGCATCCAGTTCGGCCGGAGCACGCTCGCCCTTGCCAGATGGTCCAGGGCCTGTCGGAGTTGATCGCGGTTTTCACCTTTGGACTCGAGAAACAGCCGAACGGCTTCACCGTAATGCCAGATAGGCCCGCGTCCTTCGATCCGCGCGATCTCGTCGAGAACGGGCTTCAAACTGGCCACATCCTGGGCCCGAATGGCCAAGTCGAAAAGGAGCAACCGCACTTTCAGATTGTTCGGCGCCAGACGGCTCAGTTCATTGCACCACTGTCGGGCGGCATCAAAATCAGAGAACTGGATTGAATAGCCCACCAGAACGCTCAAGACTCGCTGGCGATCTTGGTCGGGGAGCTTCTCGGCAGCCCTGGCGATGTCGCGAAATACTTTTTTGGCTTGTTCTTCGCCGGCGCGGGCAGCAAGCCGAGCCCGGGTGACCAGAATGTCGGCCGATTCTCCGAACTTTGCGGTTAGCTCCTGAAGCAGTTTTTCGGCTTCTGTGAACTGCCCTCGATGCTGGTCCAGTGCCACTCTGGCTAGCCCAACTTCCACGCGGTCCGGATTATCTTTTTGAGCCTGTTGAAGAATTTTTTCGGCTTCCTGGGGTTGATTGTCGGCAACAGCGATTTCCGCTCGCAGCACAGCAGCCTGGGCCCGCACTTGCGGATCTTTTTCCAGCACGCTTAGAAGTTGGGTGACCTCTTGCCAGTTTCGCTGAGTCCGGGATTGGCCCAAATTCTTCAGGATAAGCAACCGGCAAAGGTCAAGTACAACAGCCGACGTCGCTTTCCCCATCATCACCAGAGCGCGATAATCTTCAATCGCGTCGTCCACGCGCCCCAATTCGAGAAACGCCGCCGCCCGCGCCAGCCGGGCCTGTGGCCAAAGGGGGTCTTGGGTGGCGGCTTTTGAGTACGACGCCAGACTCTGGTCCATGTTGCCCATCTGGTCGCTTCACAGCCCCAGGTAAAAATCCACTTGTTTAAGCAGGTCGGGCACATCGGTCAGGTCCGGCCGGATGACTTCCAATTTGCGCGCGGCCTCAAACCATTGACCGCGGGCCAGAAGCAATCGGGCTCTCAACCATTCCAGCCGCGAGAGCGGGTACCGAGTTTGACTCAGCTCTTCGATGGCTTTTTCGGCGTTTTTTTCATCTCCCTGATTGAGACTCATCTCGGCCAGGTTGGCCAAGACCGCTGCCTTGTCGCTCACTTTGGTCAATGCATTCTGAAGAGTGGCCAGGCCCTCATTCGGCTGTCCCTGCGCTGCCTGAATTGCGGCGAGCAACGTGTAGCCGTCCGCTCGCTGGGGATCCAACGCGATGGCTTTCTCCGCCCAAGCGCGAGCAAGATCGAGCTGCTCGAGCCGCCGAGCGCAGTCCGCGCCAAGAATAAGAAAATCCACATCATCGCTCTTCTTGGCCAAAATTTCCTTGGTATATTGCAGAGCCTGATCGTATCGATCGGACTGGTAGTAGTAAACGGCCGCTGTTCGCAGCGCTTCCTCATTCTTTACCGCGGCCAGCATCTTGCTGATCCACTCGTCGGCCTTCTGCGGATCCTTGAGATCGGGATCATAACGATAGATTCCCGCGAGTTGGGCATAAGCCTCCGCCAGCTCCGGTCGTAAACTGACGGCTTTTTCAAGAGTTCGCACCGCTTCTCTCGATTGGCCGAGGCCACGCTGGCACCGGGCGAGCTTCGTTAATAACTCGGCATCATCGGGATTCACTTTAAGCAGATATTGGTTGAGATGTTCCTCCGCATCGCGAAAACGTCCTATGTTGAGAAGCACATCCACGAGCATCTTGCGGGCTTCGGTACGCTCCGGGTCATGCCGCAAAACCGTTTCCAACCGAAAATAGGCAGGCCCGTATGCGCGAAGCTCAATAAGCAATTCCGCGAATTCCTGCTGAGCATCCAGGTCCTGTGGCACGAGTTCCGTGTACCACTGGAAGTTTTTCGCCGCGACGTCACGGCGACCCTCTTTCAAGGCGGCTTGTGCCCGTTCAAGAAAGACCCGGGCATTTCTTCGCAGCTGGTAACCATGCAGGAAATACGTGCCCGTTCCCAGCAGAATGACCACTGCAACGAGAATGACGACGAAGCGCTTGTTGATCTTTCTCATGCGATGGAGGCCCCATCAAAACCTCGCAGCTTTACCTACCTGGCATATGACGATCGATTGCACCACCGCACCCAATCCGCCCGGCTTATTTTGACCCGATCTGTGGCATGGCAGGCGCCATACGTGTATTCCCGGCGGCAATGCAGTCTTCGTCCATTATAGCTTGCCGGGACATCGCAAGCATCTTGTAACCGTTCGGTGCGGTCCTGAGCGCCGCGGCTTACCAGGTGGGTCTCGCAACCTTCAGAATCCCCTAAAATGGGGCATCCTCCGCAAAGTCACTGTAGGCAACTTCGCTATAGTCAGCAGCGGCTGCATTTTCGAATCGCGTGAATTCCTCACGCCAGACAAGTTTCACATCCCCGACCGGACCATTACGCTGCTTGGCCACAATCACCTCAGCCAACCCGCACAATCCCCGAGCTTGGGCTTCCTCTCGGGTGTGGTAATACTCTTCGCGATGGACAAACATTACCACGTCGGCGTCCTGCTCGATGGCGCCCGACTCGCGGAGATGACTCAATCGGGGCCGGTTGTCCTTGACAACTTCCGTCTGACGATTGAGCTGGGCGAGGCACAAAATAGGAATTTTCAGTTCCCGGGCCAGAGTTTTGAGACGCCGCGTGATTTTTGCCACCTGTTCCTGACGGGGATCCTTGGGGTTATCTGGCTCGATCAATTGCAAATAGTCGATGACAATGAGTCGCAAGCCCTCGCGTCGTTTGAGGCGTCTGGCTACCGCAGCGATTTCGGTTACCGTACGGCTTGGCGAGTCATCGATGAGCAACTTTCCGCGGCTCAGTTCACCGGCGGCTCGGACAAGTTTTTCCCTGTCTTCCGCGGAAAGAAAACCACTGCGAAACTTATGCCCGTTTATTTTTCCCCGCGAGCAAAGCATTCGCTGAATCAATTCCAAGCGAGACATTTCCAGGCTGACGAAAAGCGTTGTCAAGCCCGCGTCCACCGACACATGCTCCGCAATATTCGTGGCGAGGGCTGTTTTCCCCATACTTGGCCGGGCAGCCAGAATGATGAGCTCGGAATCGTGCAGGCCCCCGGTCAGTTTGTCGAGATCGGTGAAGCCCGTCGGCACTCCGGTAGCCTCACCCTGCATGCGCCGGTCGATCATTTGAAACGCCTCAAAGAGCACGTCGCTCACCGGCACGACATCCCCTGTGGATCGGCGGTCACGAACTGCCAAGATCCGCTCTTCGGCACGATTGAGGATTTCCCGCGGCTCGAGACTCAAATCGAATGCGTCACGCACGATGTCCGTACCGGCTTGAATTAATGCTCGCAGAAACGCGTGATTACGCACTATTTCTGCGTAGTAGACAGCATGGCTAGCCACCGCTACGGACTGGGCAATTTCTGCCAGATACGGGGCCCCGCCAACTGTTTCGAATTCCCCGTGCCGCCGCAACTCTTCGACCAGGAGCATCAGGTCGATTGTGCGGTTCGCCGCGTGCATCTCGAGGAGCCGAGCATAAATCCGCCGATGGGCGTCCACATAAAAGTCTTCTGGCACGAGCACTGTGGCCACATCGTCCAGCGTCCGCGGGTCAAGCAAGACGCTCCCCAGCACAGCCCTTTCCGCCTCAACACTATGAGGGGGAACACGCCCCGCCAGCTCCCCCAGCGGGCCTTGTGTGCCTCGTTCCTGCCGTGAAGCCTCAGTCGCCACGGTTCCCTCCGTTATGGTGTGCCATTATTTTCAAGGAAAATAAAGAATAGGTTTATGCGGTTCGAATTGTCGTTTACCGGATCATCTCCTTCCGTCACTCTATTCGTCCCCGGGCGAATCGACAAGCAGGCAACCGGAGACACGCGAGGCTTGTCGTCTCATTGACCACATTTCCAAAAAGAACGGGCAGGACCGCTGGGGGGAAACGGCCTGCCCAATGGGAGCACGCAGCGTCGCGCCACATGCTCACGTCAATTGTTCTAACGCGTCGCTTTCTCCAAGCCGATGCTCAAAAACTGCATCCATCAGTGCGTTGATACACTCGCCCCACTGCTCACCGATTGCATTGCCGGTGCATTTGACACCGACGTGGTGGCAGGAGACTTCTGCCGATAGGTGAGAAAATCACCAACGTAGATTAAATACTCAAAGGGCAGAGATTTCGGATCCACTTTGTCCCGGATCGTGGCGAGTGTGCCCTCGATCACGTCCTCCTTCTCCTGATAGCCAGCGTATTTGACGATAGCCACAGGCGTGTCCGGCGGATAATGGGTTTTGAGCTTCTCAATGAAGTAGTCGAACTCCGCACGCATCGTGAAAATGACCATGGTGGCTCGATGGACGGAGAGACTTTCCACCGTATCTGTTTTTCCTGGCCAATCGTTAGCGGTGAGGATCACCGATTTGGTTTTCGGGGCGTTCGTGACGCCTCGGCGAAGCGCGGCATTACCAGCGTTGAAACAACTCACTCCCGGTACAACCACCGGGTTTAGATCGGTAAACTCTTCCAGACACCAGGCCCATGGCCCGTAAATGAGAGGGTCCCCACTATCGAGAATGGCCACCACTTTTCCCTGGCCGACGGCCTGCCGCACCTGCGAGATGAACGCGTTCCTTTTCTCCGCCAGAGCCCGGGCGCGCGGTTGCTCCGCCTCGGGAAGTGAGTTGATGTCCTGCCCATAGTACTCAAAAAGTCGCCAGTAACCCGTGATAACCTGCTTTCCGGTCAAATAATCGGAGAATTTCTTTTCCAATCCGTCGGTGCAGTAGATTACGTCGGCATGGCGGATGGCTTCCACTGCCCGCAGCGTGATGAGATCCGGATCACCAGGCCCAACTCCGACCAGGTAAAGGGAACTTCGGGGAAGCTCGGCGAAAACGCTCCAGCTCCAACCGATCCAGCACATCCACAGCAGGATTGTCAGCAGTCTTTTCATAACTCACCCTCGCACTTTCTCAGGAGATTTCAGGAAGCGTCGTGTACATCAAACTGGTGCGGCTGCTGTTCCACCTTTTGCACGCGACACTTCCTCACTTCGGGAAGAAACACTTTAGCCAACTGTCCAATGGTGCTCGCTTGCTCTGGGGCAGGATCCTGCCAGTGTTACTTCTTGTGAAAAGATAACACCAATGCGCAAGAGCGACAAGGGGCAGTCTCACTAACAGAAATGTAGCGTGGCCAAACTCAGGATACTGCGGCAGATTCGCCTGGCGGAAATTCCCGTGCAAGCTGGCTGATCTGTTTGAATTCGGCAGTCCCCGCCCGAATGCACCATTCAAGCAGCGCGGCCTCCGTGGTTGTGATGATAGCACCCGCCAACTCCATCCGGCGCAGAGCGATCTCGTAATCCATTCGGTGCCGCGATCCCACCGCATCTGCCGCGACGTACACCCGCCAGCCTGACGCAAGAAGGTCCAGCACCGTCTGCTGAACGCACACGTGCGCCTCGATGCCGCAAACGAGGAGACGACTCAGTCCCGCTTGTTCTGCTTCTTCGAAGAGTGACCAGCATTCCCGGCAACTGAACATGAGTTTTTCCGGAATTGGCCCGAGTCGTTCCCGCAACGGCGATACCGTTGGCCCCAGGCCCTTGGGGTACTGTTCCGTTGCCAGGATGCGAATATCAAGAATCCTCGCGGCATCGAGAAGCCGCCTGATGTTCCAGACCACCTTTTGATGATCATGGATATGGGGGACGAGCTTTTCCTGGACATCAATGACCAGGAGACCAGTGTCCTGGGGAGACATCAACTCCGGGCTTCGAGGAGGAATTCTCGTCGGTTCTGACATGCGGCACTCGGTGTCATGCTCATTGGTAGCACTGACAAATCAGCAGGAAATTATGGCTTATAATATCAAACACACCGGCCTGCGGACAAGAAGTGGGGCCGAACGACACCCCAAACCGCAAAAATCCCGGTTCGCGGGCCCTCGTTTGAGGTGGCGGCGATTCACGACCATGATCACAGCCCGCCGTGGGTGGACGTCGAAACCCCGAGCGTAATAATGAACAGGTTAAACTCGAACGGGCTCAGGCCCACCGGAAGAGCTTGTAACGAGGGAGATCACCCGATGACGATGAAAACACTGGGTCAATTGAACGTGGTGCGGCACGGACGGTTTTGGTTGTTTCTCGGTCTCAGCATGATCGCAATGGTGAGTATGAACACTCTTGGAATGTCCCAATCTCCATCGGAAACTGACGACGGTGTCCCCACGATCACAAAGCGTCAGGTTTACCCGCAGGGTGTGACAGTGGCGGAACTCTCTAATGGGCTGACCATCATCGTCCAGGAGAACCACACGGTACAGGCAGCGACCGTGCGGTGTTATGTCAGGTACACCGGAAGCGTTTACGAAGCCGAACACATGGGGGCGGGACTCAGCCACGTTCTGGAACATGTTGTGGCCGGTGGAACCACAACTAAGCGGACGGAGAAGGAGATCGCCGCGATCATCGACCGATTTGGGGGAAAGACCAACGCATATACCACCACGAACTTCACCTGCTATTACATCGATTGTCCAGCACGCCACGTCAAGGAAGTCATCGAATTGCTGGCTGATTCCATGCAGCGGGTGGCATTCGAACCCAAGGAATTTGAGCGAGAACTGAAGGTCGTCAAGCAAGAGCTGGCCGACGGGGAAGTCAGCCGCTCCCGCGTGCTCTGGAAATTGCTCAATCAAACACTCTATTTGGTGCACCCAGCCCGACATCCGGTTATCGGATATCTGGACGTTCTCAATCACACGAGCAACGAGGCCATCATCCAGTTCTATCGGGCCCGTTACACCCCCAATAATCAGGTCTTTGTCGTGGTGGGCGATGTTCAGACGGATGCCGTCATTCAGCAGATCGCAGAACAGTATCGCGGAATTCCCCGTGCCGCGGAGACATACATTCCGTTGGAAGAGGAACCGGCGCAACTGAGTCCACGGCGAGCTGTTCGGGAGATGGAAGGAGATGCCACGGACATCGCCATTGCCTGGCCCACTGTGAAGTTGACCGATCCCGACCTTTATCCCCTCGATGTTCTGGCGGATATCCTGGCCCGCGGCGAATCGTCACGCCTGGTTCGGCGGTTGCAACGAGAGAAGCCCCTCGCTCTCCGCGTCGATGCAGCCAGTGCGACGCCGGAGTATGTCCGAGGATGGTTTGGAATCCTGGCGACCTGTCCGCCAGAAAATTATGAGGAAGTCCGACGCATCATTCTCGAAGAAGTGTATCGTCTTCGCGATGAACTGGTTCCCGAGAATGAACTTGCCCGGGCCAAAAAGAAAAAAGTTTCCGATTGGATCTTCGAAAGAGAGAGTCTGCAGGCCACCGCGGAAAGTCTTGCACGAAGCTATCTCGCCACCGGCGATCCGCTCTTCGACAAGCTCTATACAGAACGCATTCAATCGGTCACCAGTGAGCAACTTCGGGAAGTGGCACGCAAGTATTTCGTTCCGGATCGGCTCAACGAAGTCGTCATTGCGCCATTGGGACGCGCACCCAAAACCGCATCCGAGGGCATGCAAAGCGAAGAATCAGACATACGACTCGTTCGTTTGCCGAATGGATTGCGCGTGCTGGTCAAGCGGCAGGCCCGATTGCCGATCGTCACCATGCAGGTGGCCATTCTTGGCGGCAATCTCCTGGATACGCCCGAAACGGCAGGCAGAACGGCACTGCTTGCGGGAATGCTCGACAAGGGGACTCGCCACTACACGGCGGACCAGATTGCCGAACTGTTCGACGACCTGGATGCCCGCGTGGGCTTTCTCCCTAGTCGCAACACGGTTGTCGCCAGTCTGAACATTTTGAAAGAGAATTTCGCGAAGGCGGGAGACCTGGTGACGGAATGTTTGCTGGAACCCCGATTTGACGAGGGCGAATTTGCCAAAGTCAAGAAACTGGTGCTGGATGCGATCGCTCAGCGAAATGCGATTCCACAGGCGGAAGCACAGGAGCTTTTCGCGGACTTACTTCCAGCAGATTCACCTTATCACATTCTGACCGGCGGAAAGCGGGAAACCGTGGAGCGGCTCTCGCTGGATGACATTAAGCGGTACCATCGAATGCTGCTCAATCCCGCGAACATGGTGGTCGCGGTGTTTGGAGACATCAATCCGGACGAGGCCGTGGGCATGGTGGAAAAATGGTATGGAAAGCTCACACCGCCCGCAGATGCCCCCAAGATCAGTTTCGATCGGAATAACGCCATACCCCAGGTTGTTACCGGACACAAGCAAGTCCAGAAACCGACGGCCGTGCTGGTGATGGGGTATCCCGGGCCGAGCATTCGCGACGAGGCAGACTACACCGCGATGATGGTCCTCGACACAATCATGTCGGGATATGATTACCCGGGCGGCTGGTTGCATGAGGAACTTCGCGGGGCAGGGTTGGTTTACGGAGTCCATGCCCTTCAATTGACCGGGCCGGCACCGGGTTACTTCGTGATCATGGCTCAAACGAGACCGGAGACACTGGCTGAGGTGGTTCAGCGGGTGCTGAAGAATGTGGAGAAGGCCAAACAGGGCGAGATCACTGAGGAGGAGTTCGAGCGGGCGAAAGAATTGCTCATCTCCTACCATGCTCAGCAGAACATCACCATCGCAGCGCAGGCCACCCAGGCTGCGCTCGATGAACTGTACGGGCTTGGATATGACTACGACAAGAAATTTGATGAGCGGGTCAAGGCGGTGACGCTGGAGGATGTCAAACGAGTCGCCAGGAAATACTTTGGCCCATTCGTGCTGGCGACCGTTTCACCCGCACAGTCATTTGAGCTTCCCACCTCGCAAAACCGGTAGCAGTTTCTTCTCCGGCGTGCTGGAGAAGCGGACTTTCAGGACCGAGCCGCTCCGGAGACGTGAAGTCAACAATTTCCACCATGTAAAAAAACGCCGGCCAACCGAGGCCCTCGGTTGGCCGGTGGAAACCGTCTGACGAGTACTCGGGAATCAGAACCCGTAGCGGACCATCACCTCAAATCGAGTGCTGTCGGCAGGGTCCTTGGCTACCCAGTTTGTTTTCCATTGCTGCACCTCGAAACCCAGGATGAATTTCTTCGTCACATCATAAGTGACATTCGCAAAATAGAAGTGGTTGTAACTCCGCTGTCCGGGGCTGAGGTCCTGATTGAACGGATCGTCGATCGAATAACCCGCATGGCTGTGAAGTCGCTCTGTCCAGTCGTACCACACGTCCACCCAACCGCCAGTGGCCCGGATGGTATTTCCCCGTGCGAGATTGACACCCTGAACAATTCCACCTAAGTAAGCACCGAGGTTTTCCCCGGTAAAGAACTCGCCCTGGACCCCAAATCGCGGTGTGATGGGATATTTCACATCCACATTGAAGGACCAGGTTCGGAAGTCTTCCTCGGTGACTGGTGGGCCGGGAAGGTAGAACATCTGCTCACCGATGTGACCCGAAATGCCAAACTCCAGGGGGCGGTAGCCGGGGCCCCGTGGCCCGACGGTAAAACCTAATCGACCTTCAACGACGGGCCATTCGGCGTGCTCGGCCACCACATTACCGCCAATCTCGGATGCGATGTCGGCATTGATGGATGCCTGTGCTGTGACGAGCAGTACGTCAGAGAAATGGTAGTAGCGCTCAGCGCGAAACTGGGCGCGCCGATATCCGATGTTTCCAGCCCCCCAGCCTACTGAATACATGATCGTGCCCGGGAGCAGAGGTGAAATGACGTCCCAGGTCTGACCCGCCAACAGGCGGAAGTACTCGTTTTTCACCTCGACATAGGCGTGACGAAGCAGAACGCTCCCACGGTTTTCCGTCTGAAACGCTCCTTGAAAGTCGAATTCCACTTTTCCGCCGGTCTGGGCACATCCAAACCGCGGCAGCATCGGTCCAACAAAGTCAATACCCAGCCGGGTTGACTTGCCGTCCACGTGCCAGGCTCCTTCCGGACGATCGTCTGGCGAAAATACATAGAGCGTATAATCCCCCATATTGGAGTGAAGTGTCTCATAGGAAGTACTCGCCCAAAGGTACCCATACGGAATGATCTGGATGTCCCCTTTGGTCCAGGCGAGCTTTTTCATTTCCGCCCGAATCTCATCCATCGAGGGAGCCGCGGGCTGAGCTGCTTCCGTTTCAAATGCCACCGGATCACCGGTCACCCGCGGCAGGGCTACTGGTTGAGTCGCCTGAAGCGCTTCCAATTCCGCACGCAGACGCTGGGTTTCTTCTTCGAGCTGGCGAAGACGGGCCTCTGTCAGATCGTCAAACTCGCCAGCCAACGCTGCTGGAGGAGAAGCCAGCCCTCCTGAAATAAGCAGCACAAGTAAGAGCTTAATCCCGGAAGCTCGACACATAGGGAACTCCTTTTCCCAAAAACTGGTGAGGTATTAACCATCCCTGAACGCCGCTGGGAGCCGCGGATCTGCTCGACGAAGACGGGACTGTGCCAATTCCCCGAAACCCTTTCCCGGTGCGCAAAACCAAACCCGCTGCAAATGCCGCCGCGGAGCGTCGTCGCCCGCAATCGCGACAGAACCGTTAACTCATCCAATTCCGTCGCGTTTCGCATTGTTCTTACAGGAGTAATCGTCAGTAAAAAGCGCGCCTTGGATTCAGGCGGGCGAAGTTCTGTCAGAATCGAATCGCGAAAAGGCAGCATCGGGGTAAATTTTGTCGAAAAATGCGAAAACTTACGCCGGCGGGTTTAAAGTTTCGCTGGAACTCTCTAATGCCGGTTACAATGCGCCGCCTATCACTAGGAAAACTGCGCAGAGCGGGCAACTTGGTGAGAATGAAAGACCCAACTCAAGAATGGGCCAATTCAACACGCGAGGATGAATCCGCACCGATTCCTGTATCGAAAGTGACGTCAGACCGTTTCGGAAGGTGTGCGAAGGCATCGTTCTCGGCTGCCGAACTTCCGCGTGTTAGTTCTGCTGTACGCGGATGTGCGATCGCCCAAAGTTTCAGGTAAGTTTGAAAAGTGGTGAGGGCATTATCAACAGCGACAAGAAAACCGCCCATCCCATCCAGAAACCCCATTTTGACTACAAACGACTTGACAAAGGCCGTGATCGGACGCAACGTCAAGTCCCACAATCGTGCACGTTTGCCCCGCTTCCACTTTTCCAAAGCCCCTACAGTGGTGTATCGGTTCTTCTTTTGATACCACCTGTCCAAACAGGTGCATGTCCAGTGCTCAAGGCGCCCTTGCAAGATGCCAACTCTGCCTGTCGAAACCACAACTTTTTCGTGGATAGCCCCTGCGTCGTAATTGGCGACGGATTTTCGAAACAGGCGGACAACCTTGTGATTCCAAGCTCCGTGCCTGATGCGATAGCCGAGGTAATAGTGGTCAAATCCCACCAGAAATGCGTCTGGACAATCGCTTTTTGAAAGCACTTTGTCAATTTCCCGACGCAACGCCGGTGTCATCCGTTCATCGGCGTCCAGCACAAGAACCCAATCGTGTCGACACTGGTTGACCGCCCAGCCTTTGAACGAGCCAAAGCTGATGAATTCGCGCTGGATTAACCGACAGAATCGGGCATGCGCAGTGCAGAAATCGTGAGCGATGGCCAGTGTTTTGTCAGTCGAACCGCTGTCCGCGATCAGGATTTCATCTGCCCAGCCGAGTACAGATTGGATGCACGCCGCTAAGTGCTGCTCCTCGTCCTTACAGGGGATGACCACGCTGATCGGTGGCCGATGCATTCTCCTCTCCCGACTGTATCACGCCACGCTTCGGAATTGTGTCCGGCTGATGTATGGCAAAACAGCTTGGAACACCATATCCGGTGATAACTCCTCCATACAACGGTGATGGCCTAACGGGCAACGCGGCTGCCCGCAGGGGACGCAGTCCAGCGAGAGTTGGAGGTCGATCGATTCCACGGTCGGATTCGCCGTGACCACCGGCCAGGTCGGACCAAAGAGGGTGACGACCGGCTTGCCCAACGCAGCCGCCATATGGCGGGGACCGCTATCGGTAGAAACCATTGCCGTGCAACGGTGAAGACACGATTTGAGCGTCTGCAAATCCAGAGGTTGATCTGCCATTGAAACGACTTTGGGGTGGGACACTTCCCTGGCGATGCGGCGAACGACTTCGCGTTCGCGGTGACCACAAACAAAAAGCACCCACGCGGGCGTACTGGCCACGATGCGGCGGGCAAGCTCGACGAAATGAGCGGGCGGCCAGCATTTGGATGCTCCAAAAGCACCCCCCACGTGCATGGCGATCACAGGCCCATGAGTGGGCAGGTTCAGGTCTTTCCAAACTCGATCGGCGCACACTTCCCCCCAGAGGCTCAATGGAAGTTCCAGGCGCCGGTCGTCGCTGTCCGCGCCAATTGCCCGGGCCAGTCCGAGATAATAGTCCACCATCGGTACCCGCCGGATTTGTCCCCCATCCCGCGGTGCGGGCAACGCATGCGTCAAAAGTGCAGCGCGACCATCCCGAGCATAACCGATTCGTTCTGGAATTCCTCCAGCCACGGCCAGCAAAGCCGTTCTCAGGCTGTTCGTGAATAGGATCGCTTGGTCCCAACGAACAGTTCGCAGTCTTTGGATGGTGGCGAAGGTATCAAAACGTGGATCCTCTGTTCGTGGATCGTAATACCAGAATTCGTTGATCCAGTTAGATCCCGAGAGTAGCCCCGCCAGATTGGGGCGCGTAATACCGACAATTCTTGCCCCGGGGCCCAATTTGGCGCGAATGGCCCGAATGGCGGGCACAGCCATGACCAAATCACCCAGCCAATTGGGAAGAAATAGGCAAATGTTCATACGGACCTCCCTGTCCTCGGCTGCCGGCCGACACAGCAGCGCCGTGTTAGACCATGCAGCCGTCCATTTTTGCAATTCCCTCCCTTTTTCGGAAGGCTAATTTTCAGATTCCTTGCGGGCATACCCAGAGCCAGTCAATTTCTCTTGCCTGGTTTCCATTCGGAGTGGTATCTTTCAGGCCAATGCGCAGCAGGTGGGAAGATGGACAATTTGACCGGTCTTCCCACCGCTCCCGAATTGTTTTTTTGCAACACACATCGCAGAGAGCCTCTTGCCTGATTGCCGCCCCGATGAGTCATTTGACACGTTTTGGTCATTATCTTGTGTGTGTGATTGTGCGATGGCTGATCATTCTGGCCCAGGCTGTGCCGCTGCAGGTGGGAAACGCTCTTGCCCGTGCACTCGCCTGGCTGTTTACGCGGGTGCTTCGCGTGCGCTACCAGGTGGCCGATGATAACCTCCGCCACGCGTTTCCATCGCTTTCGCCCGAAGCGAGAAGAGACTTAATCGAGCGAATGTGGCACCATCTTTTTTTGATGGTGATGGAAGTGGCTCATACTCCGCGTGTGCTTCACGAGGAGAACTGGCGCCGGTTTGTGGATCTCAAGAACGTCCGGGAATTGGTGAAAAGACTTCTCGAGGATCGGCCTGTCATTCTCGTCACCGGTCATTTTGGCAATTTTGAATTCGGCGGGTATATGCTGGGTTTGCTCGGCTTTCCCACGCACACGGTGGCAAGAACCCTCGACAACCCTTTCTTGGACCGATTCGTTAACGCCTTCCGTTCGGCCAGGGGACAGCACATCATTCCGCGAGTCGGTGGGGCAGAGCAAATCGAGGCTGTTCTGCAGGCCGGCGGCACAATGGCCTTTTTGGCCGACCAGAGCGCTGGGCGAAAAGGATGCTTCGTCCAATTCTTCGGTCGGCCCGCGTCTACTTATAAGGCTATCGGGCTGCTCTCCCTACAGTACGACGCACCCATTGCGGTCGTGTACGTGAAAAGGCTGGGTCAGCCGATGCGTTTTGAGATGGGAGTCAAAGCGATTCTGGATCCGCGGGAGGTCACAGTCCGGGACCCTGTCACTTTCATCACCCAGTGGTACACGACGCAGCTCGAAGAGATTATTCGGGAATCTCCCGAGCAATACTGGTGGATTCACCGACGGTGGAAGGAACAGCCTCGGGTTAAGAGATGCGCTGCTCCCGAGGACGTCACTGAAAACGAAGTTGATGGTGAATTGGCCCGCAACGTGGCCTGACTCGTGCCGCGTTTTCCTGATGGATCTGCTTTGGGGCCGCCGCGTCAGCGATGCCCCGTCCTGTGTTTCTCGTCTCGCAATAATCATTTCAAAGGGTCTCCTGGAGGGGGCTTTTTTTGAGGGAACTGGACTGACTAAAATGGCACCAGTTTTCCTGGTCGCTGGTATGCCCCGAAATTCCCATCTGCTAGAAGAGCCGGAAGTGGACTAAGGGAGGCTCTATTCATGACACCTCGACAACGCGTGCTGACGGCCCTGGAACATAAGGAACCGGATCGGGTACCGATTGACTTTGGGGGACATCGTTCTTCGGGCATTGCCGCGATTGCCTATGCCCGCCTGCGAAAATTCCTGGGACTTCCGGATCGCCCCATCCGGGTCTATGACCCTATTCAGCAACTTGCGGTTATCGATGAGGATATTCTCGACCTCTTTCACGTGGACACCATCGAGCTGGGGCGAGCCTTTGCGCAGGAACCCGAGTACTGGGTGGACTGGGTGTTGCCCGATGGAACCCCCTGTCAGATGCCCAGTTGGGCAGTGCCCGAACGGCGTGACAACGAGTGGGTCCTGCGTGGGCCGAGGGGACGTATTCTCGGCCGAATGCCCGATGGGGCCCTTTACTTCGAGCAGTGTTACTGGCCGTTTGCCGAGAAAGACAATCCTGATATGGCGGCAGAGGCCCTGAAAGACACAATCTGGTGTGGAATCCCTTCGCCTCCCGGTCCCATTGTGGAAGGACCGGGCGGGCTGGAGCGCCTGCAAAAAGGGGCGAGAAGCCTTCGGCAGAAAACGGATCGGGCGATCCTCTATCTGTTCGGCGGAAACCTCCTGGAATGTGGGCAATTTCTGTATCGAAACGACAATTTTTACATGCTCCTGGCGGGAGACCGACCCCGGGCAGAACGGGTTCTGGATCGGCTCACCGAGGCACATCTGGCCAATCTGGAACGGGTTCTGCCTGTGCTCGACGGCTTGATCGACATTATTGTTTTCGGAGATGATCTCGGGATGCAGACGGGACCCCAGATTTCCCCGAAAATGTATCGGGAACTGTTCAAACCCCGTCACGCCGCGATGTGGAAGCGTGCCAAAGAACTGGCCGACGTTAAGGTGATGTTGCACTGTTGTGGAGGGGTTCGCGAACTCCTCGATGATCTGATCGACGCCGGTCTGGATGCCATCAACCCGGTCCAGATTTCATGCAAGGGTATGGATCCGGAAGGATTAAAACGCGATTTCGGGCGAAGAATCACATTCTGGGGGGGAGGATGCGACACGCATCAAACACTGGCGTTTGGCACACCGGCGCAGATCAAAGAACATGTAAGGCAACTCATTCAGATTCTTGCGCCCGGTGGTGGTTTCGTTTTTCAACAGGTCCACAATATTCTGGCAGACGTTCCACCCGAGAACATCGTAGCCATGTTTGAAGCTGCCTACGAGTTCGGGGCCTACGAATCGTTAAAGAATGCTCAATCGAAAGTCGTCTCGCGGTCCGCATAGGTAAATGGGTAAACTTGGCAGGCTTTTGTAATAGATGATTCGCGGTTTCGGGGTTCGCCTCTGGTTGAAGGGGGGGCCAGTTGCGCGGACTACGCCCGCTTCGGTTTTGCATTGAGGCCCACTGCATTGCCTCCCCTCCGTAGAAGTGCGCTGATTGAGGATACGCCGGGACAAATGTCCTAGTGAAAAACGACCGCCGAGCGGACTGGTGCCCGCCCGGCGGCCATCGCCAAGTCTTACCCCTGGTCGATCAGGGTTCGTCCTGCCGCTATATGTCAGCCCTCGACTTTCCGCAAGCGTGGGTAGGTGGTGATCAGGAAATACAGAAGCGGCAGCGCCCCCACCACGATGATGATCGTGTCCGGAATGATGCGCAGGTTGCCCAGCGTCTGAATGATGGGGAGTTCATAGAAGGCGGCGCTGCGTCCCCACCAGAAACCGTTATCATAGGCATGCCACACCTGCATGACGCCGATGGGCAACAATCCCGTGAGGAACATCAGGAACAATCCGCCGTTCAGGCCCCAGAAGCTTATCTGCAGGATGCGGTCGTTCCACGCCTTGTTTTCCGTCAGACCTCTCCACGAGAAGAGAATGACAGCGATGGCCAACATTCCATAGACGCCAAACAGGGCGGTGTGGCCGTGATTGCTCGTGAGATAAGTGGCGTGCTCATAGTAGTTAATAATGGGGAGGTTGATGATGAAACCGAACACGCCCGCACCGAGGAAATTCCAAAAGCTGGACGCGGTCAGGAAATACAGCGGCCACCGATAGGGGAATTCCTGTCCCGCTTCGCGAATGGACTTGTATTCCATCCACGCTCGAACGACGAGCAGAATGAGCGGCACGGGCTCCAGGGAGCTGAACACTCCCCCAATGGCCAGCCAGAAGCTCGGCCCACCATACCAGAAATAGTGATGGGCGGTGCCCGGGATGCCACTCAGAAAGACCAGGATGGCCGTCAGATAGGCAACTCGCAGAGCTGAACTGGCTGTCACCAGTCCGAGCGTCACGAGGAACAAGGAAATGACGCCCACACCGAAGAATTCAAAGATACTTTCCACCCAGATGTGCACAACAAACCATCGCCAGTAGTCGGCGATCGTGATGTGCGTACCGCGTCCGTAGGCCAGTCCAAAGCCGAAAAAGAGCACCACAAAGACCGCGCTGAGGACGTAAAAGGTGATCAGGGCGCGGCGATCTTTCTCTTCAGGGTCGGAAGAACTGCCATTGGACCTGGGCAGAAGCCCTGGGGCGATGCCCCGGTACACGACGATAAGCCAGAAAATCAATCCCGCAAACAGCAAGATCTGCCAGAGTCGGCCTAACTCAAGGTATTCCCAGCCCTGGTGGCCCAGCCAAAACCAAAGATTTCCGCCCAGCCGGGAAAGGTATCCCTTGATGCCGAGCACCTCCCCCACCAGGCTTCCTACCGCGACGACAAGTGCCGCCACGAAGAGAATATTCACCAGCGTTCGCTGTCCGGGAGGTTCTCGCCCGCCAACCAGGGGCGCCAGGTAAATGGCGGTTCCCATCCAGGACAGAGCGATCCAAAGGATCGCCAGTTGCAGGTGCCAGGTTTTGGCCCAGCTATAAGGATACATCTGCCCGACAAGCTCGATATAAAATCTGCCGGGGTGAACAGTGTAGTGCGCAAGCAGGCCTCCGTTGAGAATTTGCACAATGAAGAGTAGTCCCGCCACCAAGAAAAACTTGGCGGCCGCCCGCTGACTCGGTGTTACGGGTTGCTCGAGCAATCGGTACGCGGCCTGGACAGCCTGCGATTCACCGTAGAAAAACTGATAGCGGTGCACAATGTAGACTACCAGGCCGAGAACAACGAAGAGCGCGAGAACGGAGAAGATCGAGTAAACCAGGGCTTCTGTCGAAGCCCGGTTGCCAACGGTGATATCCGAAGGCCAGTTGTTCGTGTAACTGTAGTTCAAACCAGGCCGATTGGTAACGGCTGCCCAGGCGGTCCAGAAGAAAAACGTTGCCAGGTCCTTGCGCTCTTCGGCCGTAGGAATCGCATTGGGCAGAAAACCGTAGTGAGGATCCCCTTCGGCAAACGTCCGATCCCAGAAGTGAAGTAACTGTTCAAACGCGTATGCTTGAGCCGGCGTGAGGACCAGCGTTCCGGTGTCTGGCTGGTAGCGATTTTCTTTCAGCTCCCGGATGACTGTCATGTCCACCTCGTCGAGTTCCTTCCGTGGCGATGGTGGGAGCTGTTTCCAAAGGTCCTGGGAAGGCTCTCCCTTGGCAAGGTGGTAATTGCGGACCAGGTACCCCATCAGGTGCAGGGTATAGGCTGAGAAATCCATCCCGCGAAGCGAGCCGTGTCCCCAGATACTTCCGTGATCCATCAACCCATACCGCTGGTAAACGTCTTGACCGCGAAGGATCGCGTCTTTGTCCGCAAGAATCTTTTCGCCGACCACGACTTTCGTTGGGATGGGCGGAACATGGTCTTTGGCGAAGTATCCCCCTACAAAGAGGATCGCCATGCTCACAACGAAGCTCACGATCGCCGCGTTGCGCAACCCTTTCGTGCTCATGGTGGCACTCCTTTTTAGCTGCGACTATTGAAATCTCGACCCCGCAATGCGTTTCCCCACAAATCTTCGCTGAGTCCTCCAAGCCTTGCGCATTTAATGGCAGCAGAAAAAGCCGCTCGCTTTCGGCACAGATTCTTTCGCGATGCCCATTTTGGCGAGCAGTTCGTCAGCCAGGGCCGCGTACTTTTCGTGGACGCCTTCGCCCACGTGCTCTTTTTCCGTGGTCTCAAATTTGGCAAGCATTTCAGCCTGTTCGCTGGCATTCAGCGTTCGCTCGGCAAGAACGAAAAGGATGTTGTCCTCTTTGGAAATGTGCTGGCGGAGGAGGGTGACATATTGCCGGGCAGCCTCGGCGAATTTTCGAGCGGCCGCCCGCGAATCGGTTTCGGCTGCTTGGATTGCTTCAACCATTTGCCGAATGAGGGCCCGACCTTGTTCGTGCTCGTAGAGCATGACGCCGGTCGGACCGCCTTCCCGGGGAAATCCCTTGGCCTCAAGGGCGGGAAAGAGGAGGTCTTCCTCCTTGGCGTGGTGGCAATGGTCGGCGAAATGCCTGAAGAAATCCAGCGCCTGGGATGCGAGTTCCGCATCGATTTTTCCGTTATTCGCCGCATGATCGGCGAGCTTCTCCAGAACAGCGAGCACCTGCTCAATGACGCGGTGCTCATGGCGGAGAATTTCGGTGGGTGATTGACCGTGGGACGTCATATTCGCGCCTCCTGTCAGAAAGTGGAACCTAAACCAAGCGTCAGAGGGTCCAAGAGTAACTCGTTAATCGCATGTGCATATCGCATTTTCAACCAAAAAATTTTGGATTGCTATCCGCCCATGCAGCACAACGCGCGCTGGTTTTTTACCAACTCGGAAAGTTTCGTTTCCCGCAGAAACCTGAGATATACTTCCCTCACCGTCGCCCAGCGAGCATGGACCGGGCAAGGAGCCGAATCCGTGCATCGTTCCTGTCCCAGTAAGCACCCCTCCCACCGACTGATTTTGTCGATCGGTTCGACAATGTCGTACAGGGAAATGTCGCTCGCCGGTCTGGCCAGCCTGAACCCGCCCCCCTTTCCCTTTTGGGACTCAAGGAGCCCCTCCTCCGCAAGCTTCTGGAGAATCTTTCCCAGATAGTTGCGGGGGGCCTTGACCCGGCGCGCAATCTCGTCCGCCCCGAGAAAACTCCCGGGAGGCAGTTCGGCGAGAATCATCAGGGCTGTCGTTGCGTGAACGGCGGTTTTTGACATCATAGGCGAAGCTCGATTTTAGATATCCACATGTGATTATAGCCGTTGAAAACGTCCTGTCAAGGCTCGCGCTCAGGCGAACCAGGAAAATTCTTGATCAAACCGCTTCCCGTCCCCCGGTGCCACGCCATCTGCCGATCCTACCCACGGTGCTTTCAAAGGCATTTGAATTTCCATTATTTCCGGCGTACATTGGCTTACGGATGGTGTGGTTCTCATTAACATGGGGCGTCCGTTCAAGGTCTTCTTTGGCCCGAACTGAAAACAGGAGGAACGGCGATGTTCACGCGAGCTCTTTGTCAGTGGAGCGTCACGGTTGTCGGACTGCTTATGCTGCTATCGTCCGGCGGCTGCAAGGTGGCTTTTTCGACGGGACCGATGGGGCTGGAGCCGGTTTCACTCAAAGCCGAGGAATGGAACGGAGTATGGACAGTGCCCGGCACAGCGGGCCACGCCGTTGCACGGGTGGTGGATGCGGAAAAAGGAATCCTTGAAGTGGGCTTCATTCAATCCAACGACCAGGGATTGAGCCTGAAAACGATGAAGCTGTACCTCCGCCAGGCCGGCGATTGGACGTTTCTCTCCACGGAAGCGGAAGACAGGCCCGGAAAGTTCATCTGGTGGAAGGTGAAACGTTCGCAAAACACGTTGGTGATGTGGCCGCCACGATGGGACAAGCTGGCTGCGCTGGTCAAGGCAGGTAAGCTGCCCGGCAAACAGGAAAGTGACACTGTTTTGGTTCTTGACCCGTTGGATAAGGCCCATTACGAGCTTTTCACGTCCGAAAAAGAAGGTGTACTCGTGGACTGGGAAAATCCTGTGGTCACTGTTTTTGCCCCCTCGACACAGTGAAACAGAGGCGATCTCTGGTCACGCAGCACAGCCCAGTCTGACACAGCATCATCGTTGTTGATGGGATGGTGGGCTTACTCCTTTGGCTCAGCCCATTCGACAATCGACACAACGGCATTGGATTGCGGATTAAGATTCTTGATCCGCAGGGTGATCTCGCCAGATTGGGTGAAAGATTCATCCAGAGGCAAATCGAGCCATTTCCCGTTATCAAATCCCTGCACTTCCCCAAATGATTTGTTATTGATGAGGATCTCCTGGTGACGACCTCCCTGGAAGTGATCGGGGTCGATGACGTACAGGCGGAGGATTCCTCGTCGTTTGGGTGGAACCGTCAGAACAATCTGCACTTCCTGTTCGTCGGCTCGGGTGTGAAAGATCGGAAACGGCCACCCGGTGTAAGCGAATCCACGTACGACCTTTGCGGAGTAGCCCTCTTGGGCGAAGATAAGTTCTTTTTCCGGTCGGCCACATCGGAGGTGGAGTTTCACCCCTCGTTGTTCCAGGTCTTGGGGGTCTGGAAGTTCTTCTCGGTCTTTCCAGTTGACCTCTGTCGGAGAGCGTTTCTCCACCGGTGGGAGTGGGGGGAACGCTTCATGAGGCTCGGTCTGGTACCAATACACTGTGGAAGATATTTCCAGTTCATTTCCCGGTCTGCTGAATTGCTCGCGGAACATGGGGTGCTCGTTCTTTCCAAAGCCTATGGACACCACGAGCGACTTTTGAAATGCAATTGCGTCCTGAAGGAAGAAACGATAGGCGGCCGCTCCCTCTTTGTGGAAGGGAAACCACCCTGTCAGAAGAAAGGTGTTCTCCTCCGGAGGGAAACCCCAACTGAACCCGAATGAGTCTTCGATTCCCTGGAACTCGATAGAGGGCTCAGACTCGCCGTCGATGTAGAATTTCTCGTTTTCATCCACAGGATAACCTGGTCGTCCCGGTGACCTCACGGTCACGTTCCAACCAATGAACTTGCCCTGACCCTTTGCCACCAGGGCGATATAGTCCTGCTTTCCCAGATTGATCAATTCTTGCCGCCAAAAGGCATGGAAGTAACCGAAGTCGTTCGGCAGGGACTCGAGCTTCTGGGCCAGAACATAACTGTAGCAGGGCATCAAGGACCAGAGTTCCTTTCCCGGTTCGACTGGACCGTCATAACGTAGCTCGATGTGTGCCGACTTCCGAAACGGCATCGTGAAATAAGCGTTCCACCCTCGCTTCTTGTTCACAAGGGCCGTTTCTAATCGCTCACGCTCGCCGGCTGGGTCGCAGAAAAAGTCCACCAACGGACACTGCACACTGGGGGATTTTTCGTCATCCCAAAACATTTGCAGGATTAGCTCCCGACCCAGATGATACTTGTTGGGTTGGGCGGCCATGCGCTCCGGCAATGCAAAATGGATCATCGTGATGATTCCGGGACCCTTCAAATCCGCCACCACGACTCGCTTGCTTTGCATGAACTGCCTGTCGAGAGGGGTCTCGATCCAGAGGGCATTCTCGCAGACGGTGCTGCCCGAGGAAATCCGCGGTAGATCGGCAAACGTGCCCTGGGAGTGCGCTTCTAGCATGAACAACAGCGACATCAGCAAACTGGAGAGCGGGACCCAAATTCGCAACAGAGCTTTTTTCTTCATAGTGCATTCTCCTCCCGGTAAGTGCCACGCACGCTTTCTGACCCTCAAAACGTCCCATTTTGAGGCTGCCGTGAAAACGCATCCATCATAGGAAGGACGCGTTCCAGCGACAACCAACTCGGAATTCACAGCCCACCATTGACGACGGGCTTTGATCCCAGCCGGACCTTGCATGGGTACAAACGGCTGGTTAAACTCGGCCTAACGTCCAGCGTGGTCACCCGTTCAACGTTCATCTGCGGTTGGTCGTATCGCGGGAAGGTTACCGCTGAAGCCACTTGCTGCCGGGAGATGCCCATGACTGCTCGGACACCCACGATCCCCGAGGAATCCAAAGGCCTTCCGATGACGGCCAAATGGGATCCAGAAAAACTTGCGCAGGAGGAAAGATTCCTGCAAGAACTGGAGAAAAAAAGCCTCTGGGAACGGATTCGCGGATACGCCAAACTCACAGGCCCGGCGTGGCTTCAGAGCGCGATGACGCTGGGGGCCGGTAGTGCGACGGCCTCGGTGATGGCGGGAGCCTCTTTCGGATACAAGCTTCTCTGGGTTCAGCCGCTGGCGATGTTTCTGGGCGTGATGATCTTCGCCGCTCTGGCGAAGGTGGTTCTCACTACAGGGGAACGGCCGTACCGAGCCTTTGGCCGGGAACTCCACCCGATTATTCCGCTCTTCTGGGCGGTCGGCACGATCGTGGCGTCAATTATCTGGCACTTTCCGCAGTATACTCTGGCCGGGGCGGCTGCCTGGGACCTGGCTCAGGTGGCCCAATCGGCGATTGTTGGAAAACCCGACCCCGGAAAAACCGCGCCCGTCGAAAACAATCAGGCGAAGCAACCTCTTCCCAGCGTTTCAAGCACGGGCAACGCTCCGAAATGGATGGAGTATGGGGTCAAATACGGGATCGCCCTGTGTATTCTGGCCATCAACATTTTCACCGTGTGGAACTACGGTAGTCATACCAGGGGCATCAAACTCTACGAAGGGTTTCTCCGCTGGGTGATCCGCATTGTGATTCTCGCCTTCCTGGCAGTGGTCATTTGGACGGGCATTCGCTGGGGAGAGCTGGTGCGAGGTTTCTTCGGATTCTACGTGCCCGACACTCCGGACGGAGTAACCGTGGTCCTTGGTGCTTTGGGGGCCGCTGTGGGGATCAATATGACGTTTCTTTATCCCTATTCCATCCTGGCCAAAGGGTGGGGTAAGTACCACAAGGGACTTGCCAAATGGGACCTGTTCAGCTCGATGTTTTTGCCGTATACGATCGTCACGTCGCTGATCATCATTGCCATGGCCAACACGATTTACGACGGCAAGGACGTGGTTCGCACGGGGCTTCAGCCTGTTCAGGCGGCGGCAGCGTTCAGCACGCTCCTTCACTCGGACCTTGGTCGCGTGATTCTGGACCTGGGTTTCCTGGCCATGACGTGTGGTGCAATCAGCACTCACATGGTGGTGTGCGGGTTTACGTGGTGTGAGATGCTGGGGCTGGAATACACCCGGCAGAGATTCCGCCTTTTCTCTCTGACACCTGCAATTGGCATCCTGGGCGCGGGCATGGGTTATCCGTTCTGGATGCCAATTCTGGCCTCCGCCATTTGTCTGACCATGCTGCCGCTGGTGTATTTGGCGATCTTTTTAATGGCGAACAAGAAGAGTTACCTCGGTGACGCCGTCGGATCAGGACCGGCTCGGTGGATTTTCAACCTGCTCCTGCTAGCCGCAATCACCGTCACGACAATCGGAACCGCCGTTCAAATTAAAGTTCGCGTGGTGGATCCCGTTCGGAAGTTGTTGAATCCACCGGCCGCGGCGAATCAGGCAGCCCCGTCTCAGGAAAAACCGAAGTCGCCGTAGTGTGAGAGGATGATTTGACGTTTCGCTCGGACCTGCGGCAACCAGTTCAAGAAGGACTCACTTTGCCTCACGGATGAATTCTTCCATCAGATCGAGGGCCCGTGCGAGCTCTTCCGTGGCTGCGGCAAAGGAGAGTCTCACATAACCTTCTGCGCCGAAGGCGGAGCCCATCACGGTGGCAACACCTTTCTGAGAGAGAAGTTCCAGACACCACTGGCTGGAATTGTCCACAACCGTGCCGTTGTACCTTTTGCCCAGGTGTCGCGAAATGTTGACAAATGCGTAAAATGCGCCTTCCATTGGCGCGCAGGAAACCCCGGGGATTTTAGCCAGGCGCTCGGCCACGAAATTCTTTCGCCGCTCGAATTCACGCCGCATCGTCTCCACGCAATCCTGGGGACCGGTGATCGCGGCCAAAGCGGCATACTGGCTGATGCTGCACGGGTTGGAAGTTTCCTGGCTCTGTAACGAAGCCATAGCTTCCGCGATGTCTTTGTTTGGGGCGATGGCCAACCCGATTCGCCACCCCGTCATGGCATACGTCTTGCTAACCCCATTAATCAGGATTGTTCGCTCTTGGAGCCCAGGACAGACTGTGGGGAAGCTGGCGAAAGGTTCCGATGTGTACGTCAAACGGTCGTAGATCTCGTCGGCCAGGACGACAAGATCGGTGTCCAGAACGACCCGCGCGAGCCCTTCCAGCTCTTGCCGACTGTACATTGTTCCCGTCGGATTGGAAGGGGTGCATAGAAGGAGCATCCGCGTTTTGGGAGTGATGGCCGCCCGCAGGACCTCCGGCGTCAGTTTGAAGCCATTTGATTCTTCCGTGGGCACGATGACCGGTACCGCCCCCGTCAGTTTGACGAGTTCTGAATAACTCACCCAGTAAGGGGCGGGAATAATCACTTCGTCTCCCGGATTGAGCACCGCTACCAGGGCATTGTGAATCGCGTGTTTTGCCCCGTTGGAGATGACGACATACTGGGGCGGGTAGGATAATCCGTATCGGCCCCTGTACTGCTCCACCACCGCCCGTTTCAGTTCTGGAATACCGCTGGCCACCGTATAGTGAGTGTGGCCGGCCTTCATGGCCTCGATGGCCGCCTGACAAATGTGCTCAGGGGTGGGAAAGTCGGGTTCGCCCAGGCTGAGGTCATAGACCGTTCGCCCGCTCGCCTTCAGTTCCTTGGCCTTCGCGGCCATCGCCATTGTGGCCGAGGGTTCCAGTGCCTGAATGAGTTTTGAAACGGACAGGGCCATGGCTGAGGATACTTCTCTACCGAGGGTTTTCGACTGAATAAGACCGCGTTCTCCGACCAGAGCGGGGCACTTGCCCACTGTACTGGAGCGGCGAGGGAAAAGTTTCCGCCTGCCACACGCCGGACCGGGAACGCATCCCCATACATTTGGAAACTCTACATTATCATCAGATTGCGGGTCCCCCGCAACGGGACCGTTCGCTGAATCGTCCCCGGTTTTACACTGGTGCTGAAGAGGCATGTGGACCCGGAGACGCCTGTGCGCAGGAATCCAACTCGGCACGTTAGGGAACGCTTGGAGTGGCGGGTAACATAAAGAATTTCGAATCGGGGCTGCGAGTTGGGGTTTTGGGCAACCGATCATCGCGCACTGGAGTTTTGTGACGGGATGTCGGAAAGCCAGCAGTTTCCGTGTCGAATGGCGCGACATTCCCGTCGCGCGGCGCGGCGCGCGTTGATCCATCCGGCGAGTCTCTGTTCAGTTGTTTGGCCCGTTGAGGCTTTTTCCATAATGGCGAAGTGGTATCCGGTTTGCTTACAGAGTTGCGCACGCCATTCAGTCAGCACGCGAAAGAAAAGGTGAAACTCCAGGCGGACGCCCGTGTTTTTCTTGGAGGAGGAAGGCGGGTTGCCAGCTCTTGCTGGCCGTGAAGTCCAAGAGTGGAAAGAATGTTAGAATCACAGTTGATAGGTATGAAACTGGAAACCGAAAACAAGTACGGATCATCTCGGAGTAAAAACCGCGCATGAACAATATGGTGACTGGCCGGCGAAAAGTTGGTCTGTGGCTGATTGGGGCCAGAGGGGGAATTGCCACGTGCGTGGCCCTGGGGTTGTCGGCGTTACGCAGAGGTCTAATCGACTCTACAGGCCTGGTTACCACTCTCCCGGAGTTTCAGAAGCTGGGGCTTGTGCCGTGGGGCGACTGGGTGCTCGGTGGGCACGAAATCCGCTCGACTCATCTTCTGGACGAAGCCCAGGATTTTGCTCGAACAAACCGCACTTTCGATAGCGAGTTTGTAGAATCACTGCGATCAGAGCTTGAGGATGTGGAAACGCGGATCAGGCCGGGGACCGTTTCCGGTGCCTCGCCCATAATCACCGGGCTCACTGGACCCGAGGTACCAAAAAACGAATCTCCGGGGGAAGCTGTTACCCGCATACGCGATGATCTCGAGTCATTTCGCCGCAAGAACGAGTTGGACCACGTCGTGGTCGTCAATATGGCCTCGACAGAACCGCCTGTGGATGCGGAGAAGTTTCCGACAAGGTATGACGAATTTGAGGCCCAATTGCAGCGTAGCCCGGAGGGCTGGCTTCCTCCCAGCGCCCTCTACACCATCGCAGCGATGCAGGCAGGATGTTCATACGTGAATTTCACGCCCTCACTCGGTTGTAACCTGCCGGCGCTGGACGAACTGGCCAGGCGACAGAAAGTGGCCTACATGGGCTGCGACGGAAAAACCGGTGAAACCCTGCTCAAAACGGTGCTTGCACCGATGTTCCGGGCGAGAAATCTCCGCGTGCTGAGCTGGGTGGGGCACAATATTTTCGGGAATCTGGATGGAAAGATTTTGGACACACCCAGTCACAAGCAAAGCAAAGTCGCTACCAAAGATCGGGTTCTAGCGGAAATTCTCGGCTACAAACCAGCCACGGTCGTGACGATCGAGTATCTGGAAGACCTGGGTGACTGGAAAACAGCCTGGGATCATGTTCACTTTTCCGGTTTTCTGGGCGTGCCGATGGTCCTCCAGGTGATTTGGCAGGGCTGCGATTCGATTCTCGCCGCACCTCTTGTTCTCGACCTCGCCCGCCTGACCGAAAGAGCTGTCCGCAGCGGCCATGTAGGGCTCATGCCGTTCCTTGCGTGTTTCTTCAAGAGCCCTCACGGTACGAAGGAACACGACTTCGGCAAGCAATTTGCTCAACTTATGTCGTGGGTGGATGGACTGATAGCGGGCGGGGGTTAGGCTTTCCTTGCCCGGAAAAGGGATTATCCAACGAACGATCTGGCTCGCGGCCCACCTTGCGGGAGTGCTAGCCAGTTACGTCAGGTGCATGTCGTCGCCGAAGTAGTGTTTGCGGGCTTCGGGATTGGCTAGGACCTCCTGCGGTGTTCCATGACACAGGACCTTCCCCGCCCGGATGACATAGCTTCGATCTGTCACCTGGAGCGTTTCCCGCACCTGATGATCTGTGATAAGAATGGAGATGCCCTGCGCGCGGAGCGAACGGATGATCTCCTGGATTGCGTCCACTGTTACCGGGTCGATGCCCGTGAACGGCTCATCGAGAAGAATTATCCGTGGGTTGGCGATGAGCGCCCTTGCAATCTCCAGGCGTCGGCGTTCACCGCCTGACAATCCAGCGGCTTTGGCCTTTGCCAGGTGAGTGATGCCGAACTGCTCGAGCAACTCGGCACAGCGGCGGGTTCGGGTTCGGCGATCGAAACCCAGAAGCTCCATCACCCCCAAGAGATTCTCTTCCACCGTGAGCTTGCGGAAGACGCTGGATTCCTGGGCGAGGTAGCTCATGCCACCCTCGCGTGCTCGGCGGTGCATGGGCCAGTGAGTGACGTCCTTGCCTTGCAGGAAAACCTGGCCGGCATCGGGCCGGATGAGTCCACACGTCATCCGGAAGCTGGTCGTTTTTCCCGCCCCATTTGGTCCGAGCAAGCCAACAATCTCGCCCGGCCAGACCTCGAAACTCACCCCGTCCACCACGCGGCGCTTACCAAAATTTTTCACCAGACCACATGCGGCAAGGATGGCACCCGGCGTGGCCCGAATGTGCGGGCCAACTTCCGTTTCCGATCGGTTGGACTTACCGATCAACAAGCGCATGAGGGGCTCCTTCTCGCACGATAGTTATGCAACGCACACGATATCCCACCAAAGCCCAATTTTGTCAAAAAAATTCTTTCCAGCAAATAGCAACTTCTGGCGGATATGGGGGCGTGATGCGCCGGGGATGGTGTGAACGCCGGGACACCCTTTTACAGACACCAGTACGACGCAGTGCGTTGATGCGAGCAGGGGCGCATTCGGGCCTGATGCCCATCGTATTCAGAGCAGGAAATCGTGCTCAACAATCGTTTCTAGCGGACGATTTTCATCCGCCAGAAATTCGGGAAAAATCGGATAGGAATATTCGTCCCCGGTATGCGATCCAGAGAGTGCGGCCAAATGACGGCCAGAGCCTTGCCCACCAAAAGCTCCTCCCGCACGTAATGTTCCTTGGTCCAGAATCGTCCGTCTTCGCTCTGGGGGCTGTTGTCACCCAGCACGAAGTACTGTTTTGCACCCAGGTTGAATTCCAGGGCGTGAGCCGTGCTAAAGAAGTCCCACTGCGTGGGATCAGACATCACTTCAGCGACTTTTTTGCGAAACTCATCGGGCGAGAAGAAGCCCCGACCCAAATAACGATAGGGAGATCGATCCCAATCAAAATCATGCATGACGAAGCCCGAACCGCGCTCGTGAGCGATGTAATACACATCACGGAAAACCTTCAAATGCCGCAGCGTGACTGTTCCCTGGCGAACGCCAATTCGAACTGGACGTTCCAGGTCGTTGAGTGTCGGACCGTGCCAGTCGGTTTCATATTCCACAGTTACCGGGCGTTCATTCACCCACAAAACAAGCTGCTGATCGACGTTGGCGAACCGAATTCTGTAACGTCCTGGTCCTTGTCGGCCGAGGGATGCGGTCTCCACAAAGCGCGGATGGCCCAGCCCTTCAAATGTTGCCCGGCCGCCCGCGAAATCCACCAGCACTCGAAAAACCTGGCCGCCCCGAGTGAGCTCAAGGATAATCTCCGCCCCCGGTGCGGCAACTTCTGCCTCACATTCGACGGCGAGGTCGTTCACCCAGTGCAACCCCAACTGATCACCACGGAGAGGAACGACGCCTTGTCCCCAGGCATTCGCCAATTCTTCGGCGTCTTCCCCCTGATTGGTGTTGTAGGCCATGAAGTCACTGATGAGTTGCGGACGAACCTGACGCGGATCTACCTGCAGCCCCTCACTCACCGCTTCCCAGACTTCCCACGAAGGAACATAATGCCGGTAACGCAACCAGGCTTCGTGGCCTGGAGCCACCGTGACCGTGTACTCCCGAGTTTGCCGGGATATTCCCCACATGTCCTTCTGCTCTTCCTCGGGCTGCCATCTTTCAGGCCATCCTGCTTCGAGGAGCTTTCTGGCGGGATGGTCATCGTCGTAAACTGGTTGCAGCATGGCCAGAATCTTTGCCGGTGGTTTTCTCGCGATGGAAAACTTCGTTTCGTTTGCCCGACGGATGAAAATATCTCCGTGGTAAATCCTCACCGTTTCGTGCGGAAGACCGACCAGCCGTTTGATGAAGTTTGTCGAGGCATCACCCGGGTACTTGAAGACGATGACATCCCACCGCCGGGGTTGTGACAGGTGATATTCGTATTTGGACACAAGGATGCGGTCGCCTTTGTATGAGGGCGTTTGACGGCCATTTTTCTTGTTGGGACCGACGTACATCGTGTAACGGCAATTGGGGCAAGTAGCGCTGATGACGTACTTGCCCGTGGGACGGTTGGTCAGTTTGTCCACTTCTTCGCTGGCGCCAGTCTGAAAAGCAAAGCCGCATTGCTCGCACGCAAGGTCCTTGTGCCGCCCCATCAAAGTAGGAGCCATGGAGCCTGTGGGAATGACGAATGCTTCCGCTTCAAATGCGCGAAACAAGAAGGCCAGGATGAGGGCGATGGAAATAGCCTCTGCCACTTCCCGCAACCAGTTAGAGCGAGGGTAGTCTGCCTTTTCAGATGGCCGTTGGGTGGGAGAAGTGCTGCGAGAAACGGCCTTGTCTCCGGAACTGGCCTGTTTTCCACTCTTGCCAGATATCGATGTGTGCGACGCTCCCATTGTCGGTCCGCATCTCTTTTCGGATTGATCAATCAACTGCCTGAACGCGTTCCTCGAACCTGATCCAACTCAGCCACCTGTCCTGCCAATTGGCACGTCCCAGCGGGGCCCTTCAGGCGGCCGGGATGAGTTGGCGGCAAAGAAATTATTCTACCCTAATCTTACACAAACCGGCGAGCCCAAGTCGTACCGAAGATCGACGCCTGGACGCGCACAGATTGTCTTGCGGCCACTCGCAGAACAATTAAACAACGGGTGCCCCTCAGCGCTACCTCACACTGGCAGGATCATGCGGCCCACGGTCAGGGCGATACCATCCACGCACCTACGTGGCAGCGAAGGCCACCTCGCAGATGGCACCACTCAATTGAAACGCCTGGTGGGGTCAGGCCTCTTCCACCAGCTCAAAGCCGAGTGCCTGAGCCAGATCGCGGACCGGTTCCGCCAGATCGCCATAAAACGTAACGCGATGCCATCCTCCGCTCCAACCCAGGAAGAGTTTTTCGAAGTCGCCCGGGACTTCGCAGGCCAGCTTTGTACGACATGCGCGGTCGATGACCACGTTTTCTGCCGCCACCGCTCGATGGAAGAGAATCTGTTTTCGATCGGCAAAAATCTCCAGGGTGGACGTCATATATCCAACGGGCAGGAACGATCGGACAGATGCGCCCAGGCGATCCTCGGAGTGGGTGAGGATTTCGTAAGGGTTGGCTGGCCCCTGCGGACCGAAAGGCTTCGTGGTGGCCACACAATGCGCGTAGATGATTTGGCGCTTCGAGGAATCGATGACAGGATCCGAGATGTACCCCGGTCGCCGCGTCAAATGATTCATGACCACCATGGTCACCGTGGAATTGAGATCGGCCTCGCAGGCGCCAATCATGCCGGAGTTAAGAAGTTCCACAAATCCCAGGCACGGATAGGCCTTCAGCTTTCCGCTGTAGAAGCCCCCGAGACAGTTGATCGTGATGGCCTCGGCCTGATATTTGTCCAAAAGCGCTTTCTGAGCCAAATAATTGATAGCGGAAAGACGCAGCGTCTCCTCCGGACTGTCGATGATGACTTTCTGCGCCCCTGACTTCCACCGGGCGGCTAGCTCTTCAGCAGCGTTGAGATCGACTTTCTCGGCCGCCTGTGCCATTTCCTCAAAGCTCACCTGATGAACGGTGATTCCCAGTCGTTCCCCAATGCTTTTGGCGAGCGCCTCACCGCCACCGCCGACGGCGACGATCCTGGCCTTTTTAATGCTCTCCAAGCAGTCGCCAATAGAGGCCAGCTCCAGCTTATCCTCGACCACCTGGGTCAGTCGCGGTGCAGGAGTCCGTTCCTGCCGAACCCGATCACATGCCGCGACAAATGCATCCACCCCTTGCGTCTTCAAAATGGGAAAGCACCGGGCGGCAGCGATCAGGTCCTCCGTGTTTGATGAACCGATGAGAGAAAAATTCCTGTACTTTCGTCGCAACTGTGAGCCGTACACCAGGAAGCCCCCGCTTCCAGCGTAAATATAGTCGGCCAGCAGCATGGGGTGACCGGACGCGGCAATCCGGTGAAAGACCTGTATCCAGTTGTTCATGTTGTAAACCAGATAGCCGTCGATTTTGTCGGCTTCATGCTGGGCGAGGATTTTGTCAGCGTCCTCGACGCTGTGGGCCACTGTGGGCAGGAACTCCACCTCTGGACACCCATCGCGCAGTGCATTGGTAACACGTTCGATTTCCGGTCGCATATCGTGACCAATGTGCGGCCAGGTGGGGCGGTCCTGCACCAGGGCCCAGCAGGCGAACACCAGTCTTACCCGAACTTTCGGCTGAGAAGCTGTCGCTGTCTCGCTGCTCCAACTCGCTCCGGGTAGCCCGGCGGCCAGTGAGACTGCACCACATCCGGCGCATCCGCGGAGGAATTGCCGCCGATTTAAGCAGCAGTGGCACGCTGTCAAAGACTGTGTACGGTTCATGACTGTTCTCCCTTCGTCCCCGAGTAAGTTTCGCAAATTCCGGCGTGAGACCGGCCCGCAGAATCCTGCTGTTGTGCCCGCACCGTTCCGCGTCCACTATTGTGCGACGCCCGGCCCGCTGTTTCAATGGTGATGGAATTGTCGGGAATGCAATTTCTCTAACCTGCTTAGTCAAGTGAGGTTACGTTCCATGATGCGCGTTCCATTTGTCCTTAAATTTGCGAGGCCCGAGCTGGCAGACGTGCGAGTTGGGGTGCGGTGGCTCGGGCGGCGCAAGGCAAGGTCAAGAGACGGATGTTGGAGTCACCTGCTGACGGCAGGACTGTTGTTTGGGGTGAGCCTTTCGCTAACTCCGCATCTGGAAGCCAGCGACTGGCCCGTGGCTGGCCATGATGTCCGCCGATCCGGCAGTGCCGAGACGACACTTCGACCACCGTTTACACGGCTGTGGTATCGGCTGTTTACGGACGAAGGGCTCATGTCCGGGGTGCAACCCGTGGTCTACCGAGACAGGCTTTTCGTCGGTACGCTTCGCGGAACAGTTTACGCCTTAGACCGATTGAAGGGCACCGTCGCATGGAAGGTGCATTTGCCTGGGGCGATTCTCCATAGTTGCGCGGCGGACGGCAAGAAGGTATTTGTGCCATGTGCCGACGGTGCTCTGTACGCCCTTGCGGTCCGCGACGGTACCCAGCTGTGGCGATTTCAAACAGGTACCGCTGTGTGGAATAGTCCCGTGGTCTTTGATGGAAAAGTGTTCTTTGGGGGAAGAGATGGAAAGCTGTACGCCCTGCGATCGGAGGACGGCAAATTAGCCTGGCAGTACACTGTTCACTCGCCGGTATTGGCCAGTCCGGCGATCGATCCAGAACGCCGCCGGGCGTTCTTTGCGGTGGAAGACATGCGTGTGTACGCCTTGCAAGTGGATGACGGCGGGCTTCTGTGGCAGAGCGAGCGTTTACCGGGGGTTACTTTCCGCGGATACTATCCCGTCGTCGCGCCGGACGGATCGGTGATGGTGACCACGGCTCCGCTTTACAGTCAGGAAGAGTTGCAAACGGTGGTCGAGGAAGCTGTTCGGGAAATCTTCGGCGACTACGCAAGCTGGCGGCATTCCGCGGGGGAAAACGCCCGTCTCCGAGATGAGAATTTTCGGCTTCTGGCGCAGCCGGAGACCTACCAGCGTCAGATGGAGTTGATTCGCCGAAAGCTGGAGGACAAGCCTTACTTTCAGACGTTTTTCCTCCTGGACGGTGACACGGGGGCACGTCGTGGCGTGGTCCCCATCGTTTATGCAGAAAGCATGAACGGCACGGGAATGCCCCCGGTCGTTGCTCCAGATAACCGCGTTATTGTCAAGTTTCAGGCTCTGCTTCGCAGCCGCTATCAGCATTATTCCCCATTTTTGAACGTTGGTTACCTGGACACGCGGACCGGGAATATCGAGCCACTTCTGGATGAAAGCCGCACGTATGGCTGGCACGACAGTTTGCTCCTGGTTCACGATGAGCAGTGTTGTTTGGGTGTCGCCGGGACGACGCTGATCAACACCCATCAGGATAACGTCAATGCGTTAGACCTGATCAGTCGCCGGGGCTATCCCGAACCTTTCTGTTGGAATGTCCACGAGCCCGAAAAAGGCGAGGCCCTGAGTATTTGGACCATGCTGATTCGCGGTGAGCCACTTCCCGTCGGGAAAGAGTGGATCCTGCGCGGAACCGGAGTTTACGGGGGTGGGTCAGTCATCGATGTGGGGATCACGATGGTAGACGACACGTTCTACTATGTGCCTACCCATGAAATCAGCGCGGGCTGCGCGATCATTGCGTATCAGATGAAGGAACACGGCGAGGCAAGTCGGAAAACGACGGTTCCGACGGCGAATTTGAGCAGCGAGGAACGCGATAAACTCGCATCTTTCGACTTTGATTGGGATTTGCTGAGTACGCCCCGGATTGCTCGTCTGGCTCCTGAATTCCTTGAGCTTCGGGAGCAAGCCCGTCGAGAGACACTTTCACAGATTGGACCACCGCCGTTTGTTGATGAGAAACTTATTGAGCAGACGATTTGGGAAGTTCCGGCGGACGCTGGGCAAAGTCCAGAAAAGTATGCCGAGCTGGAGGCTGATATTCGCGGAAAATTGAACCTGGCGGTAAAAGAACTTGTATCCCGTCGCTGGGCCCGGTTCGTTTTTCCGGCCGGCAAGCATCCAGTGGAAAGCTACCGCTTTTTCGCTGACCCGTGCGAAACGTTGCTCGCCCTCGCCTACAGTTACCCCTACCTCGACCCAGAAATCCAGCGTTCCGTGAAGGATTGGGTGGTGCATGAACTCCAGCCTGGTGGATGCCTGAATGATCTCTGGAATGATGAACTGAAACTCGATGGCTCGGTATCACGGACCCGCTATGACGTTCCCCGACTACCCCGTCTTGTGCTGGACGACCGCCACTTCGACAGATTGGCACGCCTCTATCCGTTCTGGCTCTGGACGTATCACACCGGCGATGCGCACCTGGCCGAAAGAGTAAAAGCCAGCCTGGCAGAAATTGTTTCCCAGGGCAGCAAGCCTGCAGATATCGATCTCGGAAACAGCGCCATCGCGGGATGGATTGCGGCGGCACGTTTCGCTCGGCATTTCGGGCTTCCCGAAATTGAAGAGAGGGCAGTTTCCCAGGCCAAGACCGCCATCCGAACGAGGCTTGACTACGAATGGCAACACCCGATTGACGGCCTGTTTGCGGAAGCTCGAACGAGCCGGTGGGTGTGCGCGCGATGGAGAAATCTCACTCCCGAGCTTGCCCGTTTACTCGCCCATTATGCGCGACCGATTCAGGAACGGCTCGTGGATCGGTATGTGGACCATCATCGCCCGACCTGGTGGTTGGCCTGGAATGTGGAGTTGGCGTGGCGGAACGAATCTCCGTTCTCCCTGCCCAGCATGGCTCAGGAGATATTCTCGGCCAAGGCGCTTATTTTGCAGACCCCTCCCGACGTGCTTGCAACGTGGGTCGATATACCTTGGTGCTCGGCCGACCTTTATTACATTGAGAAGCTGGCATGGACCATCCGGGCCTGCCGTGGGATAGTCTGGCGTCCGCTCACGAATTGATTGTGAACAACCAGTACAGGCTTGCGGGGAATGGGCGATCGTGGATAACGCCGCCGATGCTACCCAATTGTGCGTGGTAGCATGCACCTTTTCATCAATTCCGATGGGATGAATTCTCGGGAAGTGACCAGATTCCCCTCCGGGCACGTTTTGCTTCTGTTTCCGCAAGGCGGAAGCGTTCCTTCATGATGTGCGAATAGGAATACTGGGTTTCAGCCCGGCTGAAACCGGCGCGGATCATTTCTTCGTTGAGAAGTTTATCGCCAGCCCATACGTATGCCAGAAGCCGACCGTACTTGTCCCGCCGGGGTCCGTCGAATTCCAGCCGCACTTGATTGCCGGCCTGCCGCACCATCGCAGCCAGATATTCAGCGGCCTCGGGACCATACGGTTCGACAGGAGAGTCCGGTTTCACCGATTCCGGAGCGTCCACGCCGATGAGACGCACTGTTTCGCCGTTGGTGAGTCGAAGGGTGTCTCCATCCACGACGCGTTCCACCGTCAGTACACCTTCTCCGGTTGAAAGGCCGCGATCGGCATTTTGATTGGCGGAGCGCAGACCACGGTAAACAACCAGGATGAGGATGATCAGCAGGAAGATGAGCGAGCGAGAGTCGGGAAAGTTGCGCCGGCGTCGAACAGTCCGCGGAATGGGAAACCTCGGCAGTCGCCGGTTCATAAAAATCCGCCCGAGTGTGTGAATAGATCAAGCTCAAATTACAAGTTCATTCGTGCCTCGAGTTGCTTAAGTTTCGACCGCCGAGCAAGAGGCACAATTCGCCCGTTCGCTTCGATGTGTTCATCCTGATTTGAGCTTACAGGATGTCAATGCATCTTGTCATCTTGTGGGTCTGCAAACGCGGGAGAACCGCATCAGTTTTTGCTGAAGCCGAGGATCTTGCTTGTTTCCCGGCCCAGTGGATCCCGAAGGAATTTTTTCCGGCACTCCGCACAGAGATCAAAGCGAAGGACCTTCTCAGCCGTCTCGAAAGCCTCCTCGCCCAGTTGGTTGAGAGATTCCAGAATCTCCTGAATCTCTTCCAGGTGATCCCGATCGTCGGGCTCGTCGTCATTCACGGGTTCAAAAGCCGCCCTCACTTCGATTTTCACCTGATACCGAATGTCGCGGTCCGGATCAATCTCCCGCCGACACAGGTCACACACGTAGCGAATCATCGCTGCTCTCCCGACTACGAGGCTCTCAGCGTGGTCAATGGTCGAGCCCTATCCCCAACACTTTCATCCTAATAAGGTGATTGCACGCCAAACAAGTCTCCCGCACGCGTTTTGTCGCGGCAGACCAATGCATGGCTTATACGAAAGCATCGCCCATCTTGACAAGACACAAAACATTTGCTTCTTGTCGCGGCTGATAGCACGACATGAGACGCCCCAATTTGATCTAGGAAGCCGGGCCGCTTCTTCGGTATAATCGGGCTTATTCACGCAGCAGCACAGGGAGCAGTATGCGTCCATCGCCAACCACGGAAGGAGTTACGATGCGGTCCATAGCGATCATGAATCAAAAAGGAGGCGTGGGAAAAACCACCACCGCTGTGAATCTGGCAGCGGCCTTTGCTACCGAAGGTTTTCGCACCTGTCTCATCGATATGGATCCGCAGGCACATGCGTCATTGCATTTCGGCATTGAACCCCAGATTGACATGCTCTCCGTCTATGACGTGCTGGTGCGCGATCGTCCGCTGGCTGACGTCCGACGTAAGATCACTGAAAACTTATGGGTTGTTCCCTCTCATCTGGATTTGGCGGCCGCCGAAGTTGAGCTGGCGGGCGTGGTGGGTCGGGAGGTCATTCTGCGCGATAAGCTTTCCGAGGATCCAGAAAAATTCGATTTTCTGCTGGTGGATTGCCCGCCCAGCCTGGGGATTCTCACGATCAACGCGCTTGCCGCGGTCAACGAGGTGTTTATCCCGCTCCAGCCGCATTTCCTTGCCCTTCATGGGTTGAGTAAGCTTCTTCAAACAATTGAACTAGTAGCTAAACGGCTCAACAGCCGGTTGCGATTGACGGGGATTATCCTTTGCATGTTCGACTCCCACACCCGGCTGGCGCTCGAGGTTTCCGAAGACGTGGGGGCCTTCTTCGGCAATCGCCGCGATGGACGGACTCCCTGGGCGGGCGCCCAGCTCTTTCAGACGAGAATTCGCCGGAACGTCCGGCTCGCGGAAGCTCCCAGTTTCGGGCAGTCAATCTTCCAGTACGCACCGGATTCCAACGGCGCAGAAGACTATCGCAATCTTGCGCGAGAAATCATTGCCCAAACCGTCCAGGAAAGGCACCCTCTGAAACAGGCCGGATAGCGGCGCCCGGCGGCTGTCGTAAAGCCTTCGTTATTGATCTTGGCGCCCGAGTAGCCAAGACGGAGCAATCTACCGCTCGAGGTGCTTGAACGGCCATCCAAAACCCGCACGACTGGCCTTGTTTTCACGCGGAAAGGGCTGTCCGGTGGCAGGCGGGTAAGTGGCTGATCCTTAAGCCTTCCCTCGCTTTCAACGCTGAGAAAAACTATAACGACAATACCAAAAAAAGCGGTTGTGCCGACGAGGTCGGCTTCGCTTGTCCGAAGTACGTACCAATAATTCCTGCTTTTCCGAACATATGAACGAACCCCCACGTTGATTTCACTCCGCAGGACCTGTTTTTGCGCTGAGTCAGCTATTCCCTGACCGATTCTCATAAATGGAGCGGAAGGCACGTTCAGTTTTCCCATGCGTGCCGCGCTTTCCTGAAGAACCGTTACGTACGCCAATTTGAATCGGGCGCAACACCGGAGACATGAAATCATCGTTCTGCCGAATACGCCAAGTGAATGTTGCTCTCGAACACGAGGTGGCAAGAAATACGCATTGCATAAGGATATGTCGGATGAAACGGAATCGCGGTCGGTGTAACGTCCGTTTTGCGGGTTGTTTACTAGCAGGTACAGTGGTGTGGTTCATGCTCTGGGCCGGCTCCCAATGCTCGGCGCAATACGGGCTGACCGCCAGTCCTGATCTTCTCCCCATTTTGGCAGCCCCGGAGAGTGACCCAATCTCGCCGACAGCTCCTGGAAGCGGTTCTGCGGAAATGGGTTCCGCAGGGACACCGAATCTTCTGCGGCTACCCCCCGTCGCGTCCAGTACCTCCGCGCCAGTCCAATCTAGCCAATTCAATTTGGGCCCATTGTCACCGGCGGGACTCTCTCAACCGAACGGTCAGCCGATGCCCCCTTTGCCGCTGCCGACGCCGGAGGACACACAAAAAAGCAAGAAGGAAAACCCTTACGGAACTGTGGAGCCTTCCAATGGGACGTTGATCGACCGGATGTTGCACGAGGAACAGGCCACGTGCGACCAAAATGGACGAAACGCGCGTCCACGACACATGTGGCCACATCGGAGATGGCTCCTCGAAGAGTGTGATCCACAGCCTCGTGGAGAGTGGTATTGGGAGGGGGCAGGCCTGATTATGGGCCGCAATGATCCCAACCGGGTATGGTTCAGTTACCAGTCGAATAACAACGCCAATGAAATCATGAGCAGCGAACAGGCTCGCACCGCCTGGCAGGGTGGTTGGCTGGCCACGGTGGGGCGTTCCTTCGCATGTGACAACTGGCGGCTGGAGGGCACATACTGGGGCCTGGCCGTTATGAAAGGCGATGCCACGGCCACACATCCGGAATTTGTCAGCAGCACACTGGATTTCACCGACGTCGTTTATGCGGATCCCACGATTCCGGGACTGCCCGTGGATCTTTTTACCGGAGCATACGAACAGGCCCTGTGGAGATCCAATGAAATCCACAATGCTGAGATCAACCTCATTCGGCACCGAATACCCTGGGAAGGTTACCGTGTGGGTGTGGACTGGTTGGTGGGCGTTCGCTATTTCCGGTTCGATGAACGGCTGACCTACGGCTCAAAACGGCACCCAAATGCTTGGGGAAGCCAGCCCGAGTTGGAGGGTTATCTCTCCGATCGAGCTGAAAATAACCTCGTGGGTGTACAACTGGGATTTGATGTGCGTTGGCCTATTTCGGACTGCCTCGTTTTGTCCTGCCGGCCGAAAGTCGGCCTGTACAACAACCACATTCACAACCGGTTTGACGCCTACCGGGGAGATGGCGAAATCTTTGCCCCCAATCCCGATCCACCTGTAGGGACGCCTGTTCCCGGACGGTATCCCGTCGTGTCCTCAGACGATCGATTTTCCGTGCTCAGCGAAATTGAGGCACGCCTCACATGGCACATCAATCCTCGCTGGAGTGCCTTCGTGGGCTACCGGCTTGTTGCCGTTTCGGAAATAGCGCTGGCCGACGAGCAGTATCCCTTCTATGTGGTTGATATTGTGGACGCCATCGAGCATATCGACTCCAACGGGGACCTCCTGCTCCACGGTGGTGTCGCGGGCGTGTCATTTAACTTTTGAGCTTGTAAGTTCCCGAACCAGGAGACCCGAGGATATAGGTGATCCAAACCCACTTTTGCAAAAAGCTACATCACGCCACGGGCAAATGTCGTGTCGGGGCCATTCATGAAGTCCCCTACCGTTTAACCCGCGACGGAGGCAAGCAGTTGGAATTCAGGAAAGCGGACCTGACAAGCAGATCCCCCGGGTTGAATCTCGCTCCCACGCGAGGGCCTATCGAGCTCCACCTCCCCATCGCCGGCCGAAAAGTGGGGATGAGTGAATAGGGAATCCTTGTTTCTCGCGTATGATCACTGCGCTTTTCATTATTCGTCGCTAACTCCGTCGGTTGCGTTCGAGGGTGGCGAGAAACCAGGCGGCGGTGCGTCAATGAAGTAAACATCTCGGTCAGGCCGTGAGCCCGGGCAGTGGATATTGAGCATTTCCAGGGTCTCGTCGGCAGTGATGAACCGATGAGTTGTGCCAGGCGGGAGGCGGAGAAAATCACCCGGCTCCAGCCGGTAGAACTGGCCGTCGAGAACGGCTTCTCCACGACCTGATAGAACGTAATAAAACTCCTCTGCTACCCGATGGTAGCTGGTGGCCGTCGTTTGATGGGGACCGATCCATACGCGGTAGAACGTCGCGTTCAGCTCTTCCTCTGGTTCAATGAGCGACTGCAATCGGTACGGTCCCAGCAATTGCACCCCTTGCGCCGGGGAGCCCTTTCGATGGATGATTTTGTGACGCGGCAAAGATGATGGAACCTCGTCCGGCATGTTCGCTCCCTTCTTTCTGGTGATTGAATGGCCACCAATCGTGCCGCCGCCACGACAATCGTCTTCCGCATGCAGGATCCCCAATCGAGTGGTAGCAAGCAGAGCCCGCGCGTTGTCTGCGTCAGCATCGGCGGCTGCGAAATCGTTTTCCCCGAACCCTCTTATTATGGGCGCGCTGAACCGAACGCTGTTATGGTCTCTACTGCGTTCCCGCGTCACATTCGCCATGGAAGGGAAGCCGTTGCGGGAGATGCCCCTCATTGGCGTTGACGCTGCGTCAATAGAGCGCGGGAGCTCCATTGGGCCAATCCAACCGAGATGATTTCGGTTGCTTGGGGTCGGCCCGGTGAGTGGATCAAAGAGCCCGTGAATTCGGGGATGTCAAGATGCCGATCAAACGTTAGATGACAGCAAAACATTCGTGAAATGAACTGGGCGGTTGAAGGAACACCTCGTCACGGTTAAAGTGGGTTATCATTGATGTTCATCCCGCGGGCCACCATGCGTGAGGTGCGTCCGCTTGGCTTATTGGCGCTTCATAATGGTTATCCACCTGTTTCTGTTCCGCACGGTAGTCAGGGATTTTGTCTCGTAAAATTGCGTCTTGTAACCGAGTGAAGGAGACAAGATCTTGAGCCCACGACGTGGAAGTTGGCATCCAGCGCAGGAGAGTGACGAAATAGTCTACGCCATCTGCAACCGGTTTCTGGAGCAGCTTGGTCAGCACTGCAGCGGCAACGCCAAGGATCAGAATGATCGCCGTCGTGGTGCGGCTGCGGCGGTTGCAGCATGGGCGCGCAAGCATCTGGGGCGAGAAGATCTGACAAGGGAACGCATTTACCCGCTGTTCTGGGAAGCGGTGCGACGCCAGTATCTGCTCCTCTGCCCACCGCGGGAGTCGCATCTGGCGTCCGAGATTCGCAAAGCGTTCGGTCTGGGGTCGCTTCCTGAGGACGCCATTCAGGTGGTGAATGTCCGTGGACCGGAAGCTGCCCGAAATGTGAGCGCCGTCGCAGCGGATTTGACGTTTCAGCTCATCCATCGGCTTCGCGGCAAGAAAGAGAAAGTCCACGTGGGATTGGGGGCGGGGTATTCATCGATGATGGTAGCCCGGCGCCTTGCCCAGCGGGTTTATTCTGATCTTCAGTGCCCGCCGCTTGTGCTTCATGCGATCTCGGCAGGCGGCTTTTTCATCGATCAGCCGTACAAGGCTCCTGTGACCTATTTCGGGTATTTTTCCGAAGTGATCACTCCTGTGGAATATGTGGGGTTGTTCTCCGAGCCCCTCGTTTCCCGCGAGGAGTATGACCGGGTGCGGCAAAACCCAAGCGTGCGTCACTCGTTTGAACGGGCCAAGGAGATCGACATTGTCATCACATCCTTCGCCGCAGCTCAGGATGAGCATGGGATGCTGGGGCAGTTTTTGAAAGCACTCCAGCAAGAGGGAACCATCACACAGGCGCAAATCGACACAATGGTGCGGGCGGGCTGGGTGGGCGATGTGCAGTTTCGCCCTTATTCAGCGACTGGTCCCATCGTGGAAGAGTGCCCTGTTCAGGTCGTGACCCTATTTGAAATTGAGGAATTAGTCGCACTGGCCCAGCAGCCGAACAAATATGTCGTGCTCATTGCGGGGCCGTGCAGTGAATGCCAGCGGCTGAAAACAGACGCGTTACGTCCCCTTTTGACAAATCCACGTCTCAGGCTGTGGACCCACCTGGTGATGGACCTGGCCACGGCTTATGACTTGCTGCGAAGTTCATAAGCAGCTTCGCGGCGGCATATTATTTCTCGTGCGCGGCGTGAGATTTCCCCCAGGGCCCAGAATTCGAGCGGCAGAATGCTCATTAGCCGCGTTCTAATTCGTTACTCTTCCCTGTTCTCCGTCCTACCCTGGTCACCAGCCTTGGGCGGTAGCGTAATGGCCCCTCCGCGTCGGCGATACAGGAGCCAGTACACAGTGGGAATGACGACGAGTGTGAAGGTTGTCGAGGCGAAGATACCAAAGATTATCGACCAGGCAAGGCCGGAGAAAATCGGGTCAAGCGTGATGACCCAGTTTCCCAGTAGTGTGGTGGCCGATGTCAGGAAAATTGGGCGTAGCCGAACAGCGACACTTCGGACGATGGCCTCTTTGAGGTCATACCCATCCATCAAACTATGATGGATGAAGTCAATCAGGACTACGGAGTTTCGCACGACAATGCCGGCAAGTCCAATCATTCCAATCATGGCCGTGGCAGTGAAGAAGACGGGATTGGCAAAACCTCCCACCGGTCTATTGGTGAGGATATTGAGGAGCCAAAAGCCAGGCATGATGCCAATCATGGTCAGCGGGATTGCCAGCATGATGATGAGCGGCAGAACCCGAGATTTTGTCTCGAACATCAAGAGAATGAAGATAACCACCAGGGCCACGCCGAATGCGATGCCTAAGTCCCGGAAGACGTCGAGAGTGATTTTCCATTCGCCTTCCCCGGCCCAAACGACGCGGTAGCCATCCGGAATGGCCCAGTAATCTCCGCCACCGGGATGGAACCAAGTGCGTTCCTGCCAGGGCCGCGGGTTGGGCGTCAAATGGGCGAGTGCCGATTGCGCCACACGATCCATTTCCATATCGATGATCGCATCGGCCGGCGGACGACCCGCGATTTCCCCATACACATACACCACCCGTTGCAGGTTCTTATGATAGATCGTCTTGTCTTCGAGCAGGGGGCTTCCGTCCGGATTGGTGGACACAAAGCCGCCCAGCGAGCCGAGTTGCACCAACTGGCCATTCTGGCCGTGGACATAAATTTCCGCGAGATCGTCCTCCGCGGAACGTTCTGAGCGTTTCAGCCGAACAATGACAGGTAATGGATTGACCTCGGAGGGAATATGGAGTTCCGTGGCGGGATAGCCGCTCAACGCCGCTTGAATCGTCTGCGCAATAACCTCTTTGGAGACTCCCGATAACGCTGCCTTCGGCTGGTCGGTTATGAACACGCGCTTGGGCTGATCGGCTTCGGCCGAAATATCCACGTCCACCACGCCGGGCTCGCGCAACATTCGCTCTTCAACTTTCTTGGCCGCTGCAATGAGCTGGAGGTAGTCGGCGTCCGGTGGACCGTATACCTCGGCCGTGATCGTTGCGATGACGGGCGGGCCAGGCGGGACTTCCACCAGTTTGATGTTGGCGTTGGTTTCCTTCGCGATTTTTTCGATATCATGGCGAATTCGCAGGACGATCTCATGTGACTGATGGGCGCGATGATCCTTGTGGAGAAGATTGATTCGGATATCAGCCACGTTACTCCCTTGACGCAGGAAGTAGTGCCGCACGAGTCCGTTGAAATCCATGGGAGAGGAAAGTCCCGCGTAGATCTGGAAATCTTTGACCTCGGGCAGGCCGGCCAGGTATGCGGCGACCCGCCGGGCCACGGCATCCGTTTCTTCCAGCGTTGTCCCCTCCGGCATATCAATCACCACCTGAAATTCATTCTTGTTGTCATAGGGAAGCATCTTGAGAGGGACCACCCGCAATCCCGGGAGCAGCAAGGACGCGAAAAAGAGCACGGCAACCGTGCCGACCACTCCCCAGGCCACCCACGACCGGTTCAGGATTGGACGAAACACCACACTCACAAGTCGGTACACAGGCCGTTTCGTCAAGTCATAGGAAGACTCTTCTTGGGTCTCGTGGTGCTTGGCGCCTTGGAGGGCAAACATGGCCATCCACGGCGTGATGAGAAGCGAAACAGCGAGCGACACCAGGAGAGTCACCGGCACGTTGAGCGCCATGGGCGCCATGTACGGTCCCATCATCCCTGTGATGAAAGCCATCGGTGCAAAGCTGGCCACGATGGCGAGTGTGGACATGACCAGGGCAGGCCGCACCTCCTGGACCGCCCGGAGAACGGCCGGACGGGGCGGTAATATCCGCATCGAAAAGTACCGCGCTATGTTCTCCACGTCCGTGATAGGATCATCCACGAGAAGCCCCAGAGCCAGAATGAGGGCGAAGAGCGTGACGCGGTTGATGGTGTAACCGGCAAGGTAGTTGATGAACAGCGTGACGCTGTAACAAACCGGTACCGCCAGCGCGATGACCACAGCGGCACGCCAGCCGATTGTCAGCCAGATCAAACCAATGACGGTGAGAACAGCCACAACCAGTGCCTCAACCAGTTCGTTGACTTTTTCATTGGCCGTTTCACCATAGTCTCGCGTAATCCTGTAAAACACCCCCGCCGGGAGATGGGTCTTGGCCAGTTCGGCCATGCGCTCTTCGACAGCCCGGGCCACCCAGACGGCATTGGATCCCTTTTGTTTGGCAACTGCGATGGTCACGGCGGGATAGAAATCGACGCCGATCTTTTCCCGGGGAGTGCGGAAATCGGCCGGTGTAATGTGCTCGATGGGAACCTCCGGGTGACGCGATGCCGGTCCGAAACCGATCCAGGTATACGATGTTGGTTCAGCAGGACCGTCGATCACCTCTGCCACGTCCTTCAGATAGACGGGCCGGTTTCCCACAACATTCACAACGAGATTCTGCAGTTCAATGGCATCCTCGACAAAGGTACCCGCCTCCACGATGAACTCTTGTCCCTGTTGATTGAAACTGCCGGCCTGAACGTTGACGTTGCTGGCACGCAGGGCCTGGGCGACCTGGAGGATGGAGGTGCTGCGGGCAGCAAGTTTAATCGGGTTGACCTCCACCCGAATTTGCCGCGGACGTCCACCCACCACGGTCACGCGGTTAGTTTGGGGAACGGCTTTCAATTCGTTCTGAAGTTGCTCCGCGAGACGCCGCAACTCGTAATCGCTGACTTTTTCTGGGTCGCGCGACCACAGCGTGATGTTGACGATCGGAACATCGTCAATTTCCACCGGCTTGATGACCCACGCCTGGACGCTACGCGGCGCCTCATCGATGTAGGACTGGATCTTGCTGTGGAGCTTTACGAGGGAGTCTTCTCGATCCTGACCCACATAGAACCGAACAATGAGAATCGCTTGCCCGGGACGGGACATCGAATAGACGTACTCCACGCCGTCGATTTGATAAACAATTCGTTCCAGGCGATTGGTGATTTGCTGTTCCACTTCCTGCGCGGAGAGTCCCGGTGCCGAAATGAACACGTCCATCATCGGCACCACAATCTGTGGTTCTTCCTCGCGTGGCGTAATCCACAGCGAACCCATACCGATGATGATGGAGATAACCGTTAGCATGATCGCGGAGTCTCCTCGCAGGAAGACATCCACGATACGCGTAAAGAACGGGACCTTTTCCTGAGGACTTGTCACGGTCGAGCCTCCCTTTTTATGTCTGTGTAGTTTCTGGTGGCTTAAGAACTCGCCGCTTGACCCCGATGATAAGTCCCCCGCCCACCCAGTGTGTCTCGATTTTTCTGGCTGGACACGTGATCCCCTTCCTGTGGGCAGAGTCAAGCAAAGTCAATGCTCCTCCGGGACAGTGCCTTTGGAAGTTGGCTGCGATGTCCCTTCTTCGTTGCTTTGAGAGACGCCAAGATAAGGACAGACACTTGGGTCTGCATTTTTGGGGACGGCTACCATCTCGCCGGCCTTGAGGCCACTCAGAACTTCCAAGTGTCCTGGGCGTCCAAAGCGGCCGACCTGGATGAGTCGCCGCTCCTTTGTGCCATCGGGGTGAACCACCTCGACGAAATCGAGTTGTCCAATTCGCTTGATGGCGGCTGCATTAAGACAGAGATGTTTGCGTCGTCCCGCTTCGATCTGCACGCGGCCAAACATACCCTCGACCAATCCTGGAGTTTCCGGCAGGGCAATTTTTACGAGCACACTTCGAGTAGCGACATCTGCCTGTGGCACCTTTTCATCCACGGTGCCTTCAATCGTCTGTTGAAGAGCGTCAATATAAACTTTGACCTTGTCGCCTATCTTCAGACGATTGGCCAGGTGTTCTGCGACGGGCACCTCTAATCGAAGCGAAGAGGGATCATACATCGTCAAAAGGGGAACCCCAGGGGAGGCTGTGTCCCCTTCCTCTGCAAGACGATCGACAATCTGGACGTTACGAGGAGCAAGGATGGTGCAATAGGACAGGTTCACTTCGATTTCGGCCAACGCCTGCTTGGCTTTCTCGTAATTGGCCTGTGCCTGGTCCCGCCGTGTGCGGAACTCGTTGAACTGTTGCTCGCTGATGGCCCCGGGCTGTTGCTTGCGCAAACGCTCGGCGCGTTCGAAATCATCCTGGGCCTGCTTGAAGGCCGCCTCGGCCGCCTGAAGCGCCGCCTGAGCCTGGCTTCGCTGCCGCTCGAGAGCTGCCCGGTCCAATTCGATCAGCACATCCCCCTGCTTGACCCGGTCCCCTGCTCGCACGTGGATTTTGGTAATCGTGGACATGATCCGTGCGGAGATGGTTGTCCGCTCGCGGGCCTTCACCGTGCCGACGGCCTCCTCGATGTACGGCTTTTCGACGACTTCCACTGGCTCTTTGGTTTCCACGTTGGGGTCAAACCGGGGAAGTTCCGTCGTGACCTCGCCGGGGGCGATCTTCTCGTTAAAGAACCCAGATAGCCAGAAAATGACAAGCGTCAGGACCACAAGGCCCACTAAAAAAGGGACGATGCGAATAGCACTCCGGACAATCCCTTTCATCGTTCGCTTCTCCTAACGAATCGTTTGCCGTCGCAAGACACGATTTGGTGAGTACTTTCAATTCTGCTTATTGAGGGTAACTGCACTCCGGAATTGCCTCCCAATCACCCCTGGTCAATTTGGTGACCGCCTTATCAAAACCGATGACTGAATCGGTTCCTGGGTTACACAAGGCACGGCCTTTGCTTTTAGGCTGGAAACTCCACTTCTTTGCTGATATTTGCGTGTAGTGTGCCACAAAAAGGTGCCGCGGTGCAAGTCGGGTGCTTTCTTTTTTAATGGACGGTATCAAGCGATTGACTCATAATAGCGAAGGGTTCCAAACAAAAAAGCCCCGAAAATGCTTTCGGGGCTGAAGCTACAAGTTTGGAACAGTGATCAACCCGACACGATAGGAATCGGCCAGAATCACGGGCCAGGGGCATATCCTGGCGGCCCCGACGGGCTGCCCCGCGGCCCACCCCGGCTCCCTGCCGGACTACCTGCCGGAGGTCGGGACGTGCTTCCCCTGGTTCCACGCGTCGCGGTACCGGTTCTCGACGTTCGTCCTCTCGCAGGCCCATACTCCTGCTCGTATTCGGGGTACTCTGACGGATACATAGATTCTTCCCCGGGGCCTGTGGCGTATGGACCGTACGGGCTGGGTTGGGCGGCTTGCGTGAATCGCTTGTACTGGGCTTCATCTTCCAGCTCGTCCCGGAGCATCAGATTACCCTCGGGATCCATCACGACCAACCTGGAAGGAGCCAAGTCTTTATTGGGAAGCGTTTCACCCCCCGCCAGATCCACGATCATAAGCCGTGTGAAGTAATCGATCGGAGTTTCTTCCTGCTGCGTGCCCGAAGTTGTTCCGGGATAACCGGGATAGCCTGGCGAACCGCTCGTGGCATAGGCGGGCGGACCGCTTGTGGTCGAACCCACCATGCCGGGCAGCCCCTCCAATCCAGGTGGGCCGGAGCTACTGCCATATTCACCGTATTCGCCGTACTGCGTGCTGGGTTTCTTTTCTTTTTTTGGCGGATTCATTTTCTTCACATCGTCAGCACTGAAGTCCACGATGGTGCCTCGGACTAGATCCGGAAACTCAAAGAATTTTGTAAGTCCGCGTGTGGGTTGAAAGACCGTCACACCCACGGTAATCCGCGGTTCGATGAATGGCGCCCGGCCGGCTTTGGCTGGACCAGCCAGGACACCGGTATCGGCAGGCACACGGACCACATTTGACGGCTGCCTCCATTCGGTAAGCAGCCATGCGTCTTTGGCAAGAGATTCGTCCTCCAGGACTTGCGGAGGTAGTTTGTAATTGGGATTCGCGAGCCACAACTTGACCCGATAACGATACTTTTTGTTTGGTTCCACCTTGTAATCAACGAATCGGAATAGTTTGACGGGAGCCTCTTTGCGCTGCTGAGCGTAACCTGGATAGGGTGAACCCGTGGTCGGATATCCTGGATAAGAAGATTCATATTCCGATCCATAGCCCGGCGGACCACTCGTCGTTGGATACCCGGGATACGTACCCCCAGGATAGGGAGTGCCAGGATAAGCCCCACCCGGATAAGTGCCATAAGGCGATGCACCCGGCACACCTGGGGCCATCTGTGTGGGATCGAACGGGGCATCAGGAATTTCCGGAGCCGCCGGCTGCGCGGCCGGGGCACCCGCCGCCCCTCCCGGTTGCTGTCTCTGGCCCGGTGCAAGGGACGTCGGAATGGGCCCCGCCGGACCGGTTGGCCCCATCGTGCTGACGGGACCAGTCATTGCCACGGACCCTTCTTCCCCCGGGTAGCCACCCATCGATGCATAAGGCCCATAGCCGTAACCTAACGTCCGTCGTGGGGCTAGGAATGGAATATCGGGATCGTGAGCCACTTCCTTGCCCCAGGTGTCCCCTGCCGTCAATTGAACGAGCGGCCAGGTGAATGGCACCTGCCCAGGTGGCATGACATATTCAGGCGATACGTACATGAACTGGTCGTGAGGGATGCGCTGTTCTTCGAACCAGCGGGCCCGGGCGTTGAGAGGCTCCCATTTTAGACTGTCCGGAGGTGCGGAATCATCCGTCACCTCGGCCCGTTCGATGGAGAAGTAAACGTATTGCGGCAATTCGATGTCCAGGGCCCCTGGCATCCCGGAGCCGGACATGGGATAACCGCTGGAGCCTGGATATCCCGTCTCCTCGCCAGAGCTCCCATACTCTGAATAGCCTGGGTATCCTGGGTAGCCTGTAGAACCTGGATACCCGGTGGCAACAGCACCCGTAGTTCCTCTATTGACCCGAATTGCGTCTTGAAATGCATCTCGGAAAGCGCGAACCTGCTTTTCCCATTCAATGATCCCCGTCACGACCACCCAGCGCCGCCCATGACTGGGGCCCGTTGGGCCTCCGCCATATCCCGCATAACTGGAGTAGCCCGAGTAACCGGAACCTTCTTCACTGTAAAAAGTTTCGGGCATGGTGGGCATCATACCGGGTGGCCCGGAACTGCCCGGGTATCCTGTAGACCCAGGGTACCCAGTGCCTGGATAACCCGTGGGTGTTCCCGCGGATCCACCGGCGAGCCCCGCCACAGCTCCGTGGCCAGCGGCGGCACGAAGATCCGCCACCGGGTAGACTGTTGGTTGACCTCGCTTGCGCCTTTGTTCGAAGATGGGGGGATCGAAGGGCACAACGATTTGGTATCCTGTGGAGGACACCGACTCCCGGATTCGCTTGGCAACCTCCGCAAAGCCCGGCACATCACGCGTTGGTTGCGGAGGGGTGCTCTTATAATTCTGCTCTGCTCGACTCGCCAGTTGGGTGAGCTGTTCCGGAGTGACGTCCACCTTGGGCGTGCTCATGAATGACATGATGATCAGCCCGATGGTGATAACCACCGCCACACCAAGGACAATTTTCTCCCAAACCGCTGCCAGCAACTGATCAAACGAACCGGATTTGCTCTTCGCCATGATCGAATCCCCACGTTCAGGGTCGAGACAGATGTTTGTCGTCTAAAATCGATTTCTTTCACAGTGAGCTGTCAGCCAAATTTCCCAAGAGCGCTTTTTCAGGCTTGTGGTGGCACCGCCGGTGGATTGGCCGGAGCCTGTGGCCCAGCAGGTGGCTGTGTTCCCGGCTGTGGTGCTGGCGGCTGAGCGGGGACATTTCCAACCGGGGGTTGGCCACCTGCAGCAGGCTGACCGGCATTCGGTTGCACTTCCGCGTTGCCAGGAGCCGCTGGCTGGACAGGCGGTGCGCTAACCCCAGGCTGTGGGCCGCCTTGCGCCGGGGCTGTCGGCTGGGCGCCACCAGGCGGCGCTGGTGTTGGGCCCTGCGGACCACCAGCGGGAGCCTGCGGTGCCGTCGGCTGCTGGGTAGCGGGTTGCTGCCCAGTCCCCGGTTGAGTCGGCACTCCCGATTCGGGCGCCGGAGCAACGGGTTGTCCTTGTTCAGCCGGGGGCTGCGCCAGCGATTGGCCTGACGGCAACTCCGGAGCGCCTGGTTTGCCGAGTTCCTCGATATTGGGCGGATTGAAAATGTAGATAATTCCTTCGATGATTACCGGGACGTCATAATTGCTGGTCGCTGAGGCCGTTGTCGCACCGGGTCCGCCTGTTCCGTAAGGACTTGTCCCGTAGCCCGGTCCAGCAGTCTCTTCGCCGTAGCTTTCCGACATCGGGTTGACCATCCCAGTGCTCCCCATTCCGCCGTAACCCATAGCACCCGGCTGTCCCATTGACGCCTGGCTTGGTCGCACCAGGACGCGGGTGATACGGACGGGCATATCCGAGTTGACGCAGTTTACGAGGAGCTGATCGAGTTTACGCTGATCGACAACCAGATCCATCCGGATGGGCATCATTTTGAATTCAGCAAAAGGTTGAGGGGAGCCCGGCGGAAGCGGCTTGCCGTCAGCATCGACGTAACGTCCGTAAAGTGTTGTTCCCGGCATCCCGTAGCCCGACCCATATTCGCTTCCCCCGGCTTCCGGAGAGACCGGGCCAGAACTCATCGGTGCTGATCCGGGCGAACCCATGCTGCCGGGGGAGCCGATGCTTCCGGATCCGGTCGGCATTACTCCCGCCATGCTCGTAGCCAGGTATCGTGCCGCATCCGGGCCAATCTCGATGGCGTTAATTCGTTTGACGGCCGCATTGTGAGGACCCGTAGCGCCTTCGTTTGTCTTGGCGATAATCCGCAACAGGGCCTCGTAAACCCAGAGGTCTTCTTGGGCATTCCAAATTTCTTCGGAGGTCGGAACCTTAACCCACGCAAAACGCTGCTTAATGGCGGCGATGTTTTGTGGGTTCCACTCCACTATCCCTTCCATCTCGATTGTTGCAGGGCCGCCGGTACCGGTTGTTCCCGGATATGCAGCCCCCGGGTACCCTGTACCAGGGTAGCCCGTGCCATATCCCTCCTCACCCACTGTACTTACGGCCCCAGGATAGCCGGATGCACCACCATAGCCAGCCGGCCCAGCCATTCCGCGGATACTTCCCAGTCGCTTCAAATCTGTTCCCTTTGGCCGGCGAAGATTGACGATCTCGAACAGCGTAGGGAAATGCTGGTCGATGAAATTGAGATAGATTTCGCGAAAACGTTCCGGAATCGGATCTCCGAACTTGCGGCCCGGCTGATTCACCCAGTTAAGAAATTCGTCTCCGAGAGCGGCCGGCCATTTATTCTTCTCTTTTTGAGCGGCGTACATGGACACCCACGCCTGGTAAACATCGGCCTTCAACTCCTCGATCTTTTTCTTGGTGGCTTCAATCACCTGGGAATTAGGCGACCCGGGCTTCACGCCGCTCACCTGGGACTTGAGCCCTTCGAGCTGATCCTTCCGCGCCTTGATGCTCGCCTGGACCGACTGCTGAGCGACAAACCAGACCCCCAGGCCAATTAACACGGCCAACCCGCAGATTGCCCAAAAACCCCACTTTTTGATCGCTGCAAGGATCGGTTGCAACTGGTTCATATTGAGGTTCCCTCACGTATGTTATTTCGCTGCGAGTCTTTACTGTCAGCTGTCATGGAGTGCCCGCACCCGGCCCCGGCGTTTGCCCGGCCGGTCCAGTCGGAGGTTGCTGGCCAGGGGGAACGCCAGTCTGTCCTCCGGCCGGCGGCGCTGGAGCTGTTTGATCTTCGCTTGGCATAATCGGAGCATCAGGCAAGGAAGCGGCATCGGGTGGCGGCTGCTGTCCTGCTGCACCTGGAACTGTTGCCGAATTAGGCGGCGCGACTGCTCCCGGCCCACCAACCGCCGGGGGAGCACCAGGGACATTGCCGGGTACCGGTTGCGGCGGCGCTCCCGCCTGGGGAACACCGGGTCCTGGAGCAGTTGCCGGCATTGCTCCCTGCGGCGGCAAAGCACCGGGTTGCGGGCTTGTGGGCGTTGCGTTCGCCGGAGCCGCCGCACCTGGAGCCGGAGCTGCACCTGGCCCGGCGGGAACAGTGCCCGCTGCCGGTTGCGCAGTATCCGCCGGTGCCGTTTGCCCTTCGGGTGTTCCACCAGCCTGCTGGGCGGCTTCTTCGGCAGCTTTCTTCCGGGCCTCTTCTCGCTCGGATTCCGTCTTGGGTTGCCATGCAAACTGAATGGTGAACTGAAATCTCCGCAAAGTGATAAAGCCAGGCATGGTGTCCCCGGTGGTTGTCGACGTTGCGCCGGTGCCGATTGCCCCCGGAGACCCAGGAATCCCGGTCAAGGTCGGCGCCGTGCCGAGTGGTGGCACCGGAGCCCCCGGCGTGCCTGTTGGCGTGGTGGGTGGCGTGTAGAACGGGTCGCGGATACGCACTACCTGAATACGCCCTGGATTGATGAGCATGGGATACATAATCCCCAACTCTTTCGCCGTCACCCACTTTCCATTGATCAAAAACTGGCCTTCTTCCAGTTTCTTGATCAGGGTGTTACGGACATACTGCGCCCCCTGATTCGTCCCGGCCACGTCGCTATTGTGGAAATGGTACCCGGTGAGACGGATGACGTATCCCGGCCCACTGGGCCCCTTAATATCCGCCGGCGGCGGATTGGGGGGATCACCCAGGACTGCACCGGCAAACCCACCGTACATCGACTCCGGCCCGGAACTCATTCCGTAACTTGCGCCGTAAGGCGACGTCGCCGATCCCGCTGTGCTTCCCATGGCGCTTCCTGTCGTAGCACCGGTGGTAGCCTGAGGCTCGGGCTCCTTTTCCCCGGGCGGACGGTACCAACCGCCCATCTGCTGCCACCACGTTTCCAGTTGCTCCATCCGAACTGCCTCGAGACTGGTGATATGGATTTCATCCCGGCGCTCTAGAATTTCCTGTTGCTTTTTGGCGTCTCCGGCACTTGAGACATCCAACGCCTCTGCAGCCTTCCGCTCATACTGCGGAAGCGCCTGGTTGATCGCGGTGAGCAGCTCCAACCATAATAGACGTCCCTCAACGCTGCCGGTAATATTGCTTCCGATTGTTTTGATCTTGTCGAATTCCGCTTCCACAGAGGCGAGTTCAGACTGATACTGCTTAACAGTATTGAGCACCTGCGTCGCAGCGCGTTCTGCATCGCCGAAACGTTCCGGAGAAACAGTGCTCAAAGCCATCGACTGAGCAGCAAAACTCACCGCACACCCAAACAGCAGAGTGGTCGCGGCTGCTAGCGCCCACGGTTTTTTCGCCCGGATGAACCGGTCCTTCACGATTTCATCCGGCAGCATGTTGATCTCCATATAGGCCCGTCCGATGCCCTGCAGCGCCAGTCCATACACAACGGCGAAGCAGGAGAGATTCTCTCGAAAAACCGGCGACTGGACGACGTCAGGGCCCATCAATCGTTCAAAATGTTCGACCGATTCAAGTGGAAACCCCAGGCCTTTCTCCAAGTAGGCGCGCAGCCCCTGCAATTTCATCGGATTTCCAAGCGCGAGCCCCCGCGTAATCTCGATCGATCGCTCAATCGAGTTGTAATAACTGATCGAGCGCTGGATCTCTGAGAGAAGCTCGGTAAAGACCGGCCGCATGGCCTGGAAGACAGCCTTCGGGTCGGAGTAGGTCGTGGGATTCTTCTTAATGTGCTCTGCTTTGGAAAACGTCAATTTGAGCTCTTTGCTCAGGGCCTTTGTGAAGTGGCTTCCGCCAATAGGGATATTTCTTTGCCAAACACGGTAACCATTGGTGATGACGAGATCTGTGCTGTCGGTTCCCATCGAAATCACGGCCACCGCCGGGGGCGGGTTGTCCGGATCATATTCGTCAGGCGGTGGCAGGTCCGGCATCGCATCGAACCGAACGTAGTTGAAAATCGCCAGTGGGCTCAATTGGATGATGTCCACCTCGATGCCGAGATTCTGAAAAGGTTGAAGGGCGGCTTCGACCTGCTCCCGTTTGAGCGCAAATAGTCCAATCGTGGTTCCCAGAGTGAATCCACTCTCTCCGCCACCAGCGTCCAATCTTTGGTACCGCCAGACCACGCTGTTGAGATCGTACGGGATCTGCTGCTTGGCCTCGTACCGCACCACGTCGGGCAACTTGCTCAATTCCACAGGCGGCAATTTGATGAAACGGGCAAGCCCCGTAGCGCCCGAGACTGAGATGGCGATCCTATGCCCCCGGACTTCGTTGCGCGAAAGAAATTGTCGAAGAGCAGTCTCCACGAGGCTGGCTGGATCCGCTGAGGGCTGCGTCAACAGCATCGGATACTCAATATAGTCAAAGGCCTCGGCAACCACGAGTTGCGGGCTTTCGCCCGGTCGCAAGCGAAGAGCCTTCAGAGATGCGTTTCCGACGTCGATTCCCCAACAAGTCTCGACCTTGGGCATATTTCTTTACCTCGGTCCGAAAAGCTGCAAACGATGGGCCGGTAAACTGAACCCCAGACACTGTCATTCTTATTCTGGCACAGCCTCAGCCGATCACGATGGTCGGGGAGTGCCTCGTCAACGTTCCAGCTCGGCTGGCCAAGTTTCCCGCTTTCCCACCACCCCCTAATGTATCGCCCGCTACCCCTGCATGTCAACTTGCAGACCCCCATTTTTCGGGGGCTTAATTCGCGAAATTAAATAACGATTGCTTCAGGAATTGTTCTCCAGAAAAGGCTACCGACCACCGCACGCCCACTAAAAAAGCTAAGCTTTTCCAGGAGTTAATCGCGCTCTTGGCGAAGCGACCTTTACCGCTATCGGTGCCAACAGATGTTTGAAAAGCCATGACAATTCCAATTATGCCCTCCCCGTCCGAGCAAAGTGCTCACACTGACATTATAGGCAAGCCGAGCCAAACTTTCCCTCTGCACTGTGTCCAGGGTTCCTCTTCACAGCCGGATCGTCTGTGGACTGCCCTTCGGAAATGGAGTGAACTGCTGGGACCGGAAAACGTTGATGGACCGGATACAGTTGTGGAACGTTACAATCCCGGTGCTTTACCGAAAAAGTACGTGACCTGTCCTGTGGCTGCGGTCCGCCCGGCCAACCGTGATCAGGTCGTTGGCGTGGTGAAGATCGCCCGAGCCAGCGGAATTCCCCTGCACGCAATCAGCCGCGGACAGAACTGGGGTTACGGGGGCCCGCTGCCACCGCGCGACGGGATGGCCATCGTGGACCTCAGTCGGATGAACCGTATTATCGAGGTGAACACCGAATTGGCCTACGCGGTGATCGAACCAGGGGTTACTCAGCGCCAACTCTTTGATTATCTGAAGTCACACCAAATTCCTCTGGTGCCTGACGCCACAGGCGCGGGACCGGAAGCCTCTCTGGTGGGAAACATCCTGCAACGTGGTTTCGGACACACCCCTTATGGGAATCGGGTCCTCCATGCGGGCAATTACGAGGTCATTTTGCCAGACGGACGCGTGATTGAAACGGGATTTGGCAGGTATGAGAACGCCAGGGCTAAGCACGTGTTTCCTTATGGAAGGGGGCCCTGGGTGGATGGACTTTTCACTCAGTCCGGTTTGGGAATTGTGACCCGGATGACGGTCTGGTTGCTACCCGCCCCGGAGTCTCTGATCGGGTTTGCACTCAAGGTTCCGGACGAACACCAGATTGCCCAGATCGTGGAGCGGCTGCGTCCCCTCTGTCTGGACGGTACCGTACGGAGCACGGTACACATTGCCAACGATCTTCGCGTGATCTCGGCCAAGACGTCGTATCCGTATTGGCTTACAGGCGGACGGACACCATTACCGGACCCCGTTCGTCAGCATCTTCGCCGTAAATTCGGCGTTGGTGCGTGGAATCTGATGGGCGGGCTGTATGGTTCGCGCGGAATGACACGCCAGGCAGCCAAGGAAATTCGAAGGGCGTTTCGCGGTTTGGCCCCGGTTTTCTGTTTTGGAAAAAGACTCTTGTCAGCAGGGCGATGGCTGGCGGAGATGACCGAACGTTTGGGTGTACGAACCCCGCTGACAGAGGCGGTACGCAGCGCCGACTCAGTGTATCGGCTTCTGGAGGGTGAGCCCTCTGATGAGCATTTACGAGGGGTGTTCTGGCGACACCGGGCTATCTCACCGGAAGTTCATCCAAAAGCTGCAGGTGCGCTGTGGTGCTCGCCCGTGTTACCGATGCGAGGCGAAGACGTTCTTGCGCTTCTCCGCACAGTCACCCCAATTTATGAGCGTTACCGGCTTGAGCCTTTAATCACGTTTTCGGCCGTGACAAGCAGGGCCCTCGTGGGTGTTTTCAGTATTTGTTACGATCCGGAGGATTCTGTTCAGGTCAACCAGGCGGAAGCCTGTTATGAAGAGCTTTCTTCGGCCATTTGCCGCGCAGGATATTATCCGTATCGGGGGATGATTCCCCATTGTTCGGATCCCTGCTTCTGGGACGTTTCCCCAGAAGTCTTGAACACGCTGTTCCCAGAGTCTGCCTTTTGCGATTCCACATGAACGCAAGCATGGCGTCAGTCGTTTAATTTGGATCGCGTGGGCTTGTGATGAGGGTGCCGTGCGCCAAGTTGCAAGTGGGAAGGGGGCGCGACACTGTCCGCGGTGAGTTGCCGAAGCTGGCATGCGACTATCCGACCGGATAAGGCGTAGCGGGAGTCGGGAGCGTCCAGATCCATCCCAGTCCAGCCGCCCATCGCAGGATCACCGCGATGAGAGAGAAGAAAGCGAAATGGAGAAGCCCCGCCGAGAATTCAATTTCAAATGCCAGGTATCCCACGAACGCCCCTGCCGCGAATACAGGAGGGATCACGAGGGCCCAGGTCCACAATTCTTCCGTCACAAAGTTCGCCACAAGCCAGTTGAATCCCCACCAGAGCAGAAGATAACCACCCGCGCAGATTGCCGCACGCATCCAGAGATCGCGTCCCCGTAACGGCTGAAGATCCTCCTGATTGCGGAGGAACTCGTAAGCGCCAGCGCTGGCGGGTACGGTGACCACCGCCAAACCGATCGCCTGAAGCCAGAAATTATCGCGAAAAACTCCCACGTGGCCCAGGACGAGGGTAGCCACGAACACCACCAACACGCCGCCCACTATGGAGAGAATCATGACGGGTGTGAAGCGGCGTTCCATCCGCGCGATGGGTTTGAGTGTGAGTTGCCCGGAGATACCCCGCCCGCCGCTGCTGAACATCTCCGGCTCGTGGATGACAACCTGCTCCTCGAGCTTGGGAATCTGAATGATCGTTTTACATTTGGGACACGGGCCGCTCTTCCCAGCAAATTTGTCACTGACCGTGAATCGTGTTCGGCAACCCGGGCAGACGACGAAAATTGCCATGATCTTTCTCCGAATTCCATTTCGTTCTCATTTTCACCTTTTAGTTTGGCAAAGCCGCTGAACCTGTCAACAGGAAGCAAGACCAGGTAAAGTCGATACAGGAAAAGCAAATCGCAAAGCCGAGAAGACGAAAAAGCAAGCTTTTCCGCAAGGGAGTCCTGAAAAGGCAACTCGTCGTAATCCTGTGGGCCGCGCGTCGCTCCAGCCACGGTCAGCACCGGAGAACCGCCTCGGACATTAGTTTCTGCTTGTCCACTCCAGTCGACGGTCGGGGCAATTCATGAATTGCCCCTACAACGGATTGTGCCTGTGGCATGCCGTAGGTTCCTGGAAAAGTGGGATGGGTCGGACAGCGGCCTGCGGTGGCAGGTGCCCGCGCGGATTTCATATTAGAACTCTTGCCGGGCATTTCCCGCTGATTTCGCGCGGACTAGAATGAATTTACGGAGAGTGCGAGGCCAATACGGGGTTTGGGTCTGCGCGCGGTTCGCGCAAGCGGATCCTCCAGAACGGCTTCGTGTGACGAATCCGCCTCAACGAATCTCCAGGGAGGATAGTAACAGAAAAAGGCAAGGCAGCAAAAACCTTTCTCCCGGTTTCGCAGGCTGCCACGGGAAACAGCTCGGGTGAGAGGAGACGCTGCCCATCGAAACAAAGGAGACTTCACATGTTCGGGTTGCCTGGCTGGATGGAAATGATGATCATCGGCTTAGTTATCTTACTCTTGTTCGGCAATCGTTTGCCGAGCGTGATGCGATCTTTGGGACGGGGGGTGGTGGAATTCAAAAAAGGGCTCCAGGACGAAGGTGGGGATGAAGAGGAGGAAAAGAAGGCAGTGGAACAGGAACAGCCCTCCCAGTCGGCCAAGTGACTTGAGCGATTTCGGCCGGGAAGCTCGGCGCTGCGAATACGGAGCCCTCGCGCTGAGGTGAAACGGAGGTTGTCAACTATGATCTCAGTATTGACCGTTGCTCAGTTCTCCCTCCCCGGTGGCACGGAGATGCTGATTGTCCTCATTGTGGCGCTACTTCTCTTTGGTAACCGACTGCCGCAAGTGGCACGCTCGCTGGGCAAGAGTTTGAACGAGTTTCGAAAGGGCATGCAGGGGCTTGAACAGGAGTTGCGATCGGCGATCAACGAGACCCCTCCGCCTTCTCCGCCCCGGACCCAGCGCCCGGAAAACGAAGAAGATCGTCAACCCCCTGTAGCTCCCAAGTTCATTCCCCCCGCTACCCCTCCCGAAGAGACGCCGCCACCGAGTGAAGTGGCTGGCTGAGCGCCTCCGACAAGTCATCCTTTTTGCCATTTGAGCGGGAAACTGTCAGCTAGGCTGGCTTCTCGCCCGGTGGGAAGGGCCCGAGAACAGGGCGCTCCTGTGTCGCCGTGACTGACGACGTCGCTTCACTGGGGAGCACAGCGGGAAGCTCTATCGTAAAGCGCGTGCCCTGGCCGGGGGCGGACTCCACAGTGATCCGGCCGCCGTGCTCCTGGACAATCTTCTGGCTCACCGGCAATCCCAATCCGGTGCCTCTTGATCCTTTCTTGAATGACACAAAGGGACTGAAAATCTTGTCCAGCATCTCCGCAGGGATCCCCGGGCCGTTATCTTCCACACCAATCCATACCTTACCCTGGTCGGGATCGTAGCGAGTGAAAACACGGACCCTACGTGGTTCCGGCGAGTCGGCGACGGCGTCAAATGCGTTTGTCACGAGGTTCAAGACAGCCCGGTGGATTCCCTCCGGATCGAACACCAGCGTGGGAATCTCGGACTGTCGTTCCCAGGTGAAGTCGATCTGGCTTTCCTCTGCCCGGGCTCGCATCAGTTCCACAATGTCCTGGATCAACTGATTCAAATCACTGGGCTGCAGATCAGGCTCCCGTTCCTTGCTGAAGGTCAGCATATCCATGACCAGCCCCGAGATCTTGGCCTGATTTTTCTCGACGATCGCCCAGCCTTTACGGATGAGTTCCTCGTCGTGCTGCTTCAACCCCAGCTCGATCAGATAGCCCCCTCCACGAATTCCCTGCAGGATATTCTTGATGTGATGCGAGAGCGTGGCGATCGTTTGCCCGATGGCCGCCAGCCTTTCCGCCTGCACCATGGCCAGGTAGTAGTGCGTGTCCTCCACGGCCAGCGCAGCCTGATGGCCTATGGCGATCATGAGCATGAGATGATCCTGGGTGAATTTGTTCACCTGCCCGCGGCGAATCATCTCCTGCGGAGAGGTGGACGTGTCGATATAAATCACGCCCACAACACCATATCGGCCTTGCATGGGAACACAGATCGCCTCGCGGATACCCGCTTGCACGATGCTTGCCCCCGAGTCCCATCGTTCATCGTGCCGGGCATCGCTGGTGAGAACCCCCTCGTTGCGCTCCCGAACATAATCCAGAATTGTCTGGCTGATAATCAGCTTTTCCGGGGCCACCACACCTTTCCGTACCCGCCTCACTTTGGGCACGAGTTTTCCTGTATCGGGATCGACGAGCATGATGCACCCTCGGTCGGCCTCCACCCACTCGAAGATGAGGTCCATGATCCGATTGAGGAGCTGCTCGATATCGAGGGTGTGGCTTGCCGCCAGGGCCGTGTGATAGACGATTTCCAGATTTCTCCGAGCCTGTGCCAACCAGGAATCCGGCGCAACCCCTTGGCCTCTCAGAAGTCGATTTCCCTCTTCCGAACTGACCACGCTGACAATCTGGGATCGCTCGGCCTCCGGCTCCGCCGCGATGGAAACATTCCACGTCGCCTCGCGTTCCGATTCCTCCGCCGGAGAGGTGAATAGCATGAGGGTTCGCCCCATCTGGATCTGGTCGCCACTATTGAGCCAGTGTTCCTGGATCCTTTTGCCGTTGACGATCGTCCCGTTAGAGCTGTTTAAGTCGATCAGCCGATAGCGATTCTCTACCCGCCGTATCTCGGCATGATGTCGTGAGACCCCCGCATCATGCAATTGCACTTTGTTGGAAGAGTCCCTCCCGATGGTGATCACCGACCCTTCCAACTCAAAGCGAGTCCCCTGATCGTTTCCCCGAATAACAAACAGTGAGGGCACCTTCCCGCGCTCCTTCCGCCCAACTGACACGTTTACTAGAAAGCCAGACCGTTCCAAGTCGTCTCGGCATCCTTTTCGACACGAACTGCCGAGTGTCGTATCTGAGCTCGCCGCTTATCTCGATGTCGCCCCTCCTATTTTGGGTTATGCTCAAGCGGATCACAGACAATACAGCTCTACCAAGTTATTTTACGGCAGATCTTTCGATTACCGAAACGCCTGAAGCCTTTCTGTACAGGAAAATTTCTGAAAAGGAAGGCGATTCCCACCAGATTTTCCCGCGCTACTGTCCGAAATGGCGTCAGGGCGTTGGCGGAGTCTCAGCAGCCCTGTCGGGCCTGATTCGTCCTTTTTTTTCTGTAGGTGGGAACGAACTCGAACCTCGCCCAGACCTTCCGCGGGAGTGAAAGTCAGCCCCGAGGGGCCTGCCTGCGAGGTCCACGTTGCGCCCTTGAACAATCCAATTCATGGACCGATCTTTGTCTGCCAAGCTCAATTCCTTCAATAGCGTAGGGACAACTCATGATTTGCCCCTACCGCATGGCTATGCCTTTAGGTTCCAAGGGATTCTTCCAAAAAGTGGGGATGGATCAGTTACCGGGCGTTGCGACTACTTGGCGACGCCGATGGTGAGCGCGGCCGCTTATCCGGATTTTTCAAAAGCCCAGGTGGCGATGCAAAAACTTGAAGGTCCCCACTCCATGGATGGTGTGTGGGCCGACAAACCACTCGATTTCTGTTTTGTCCGTTAACCCCAAGAGTGCCTCGTACAGGAAACGCACCTTAGCATATTCGTAGGCCACCCGCTCATCCGGGGCTACGCCGTCGAAATGACCCCGCTCCACCATGAAGGGTCTCGGAGCAATGAGCGTCGCCATCTCGGCATAGTTGAAGGTCTCACCCAAGTCAAATTCGAAAATCTCGTATTCTCCAGTGAAAACATAACTGTAGTGGCTGCGGGTCGAGGCGTTTTTCCACACCCAATCGTTAAAATCGGCGGAACAGATGGACAGGCAGTACTGGGGCACCAGGGGCGGCACGCGCATCGCCGTCTTGCCACCATAGGAAAGCCCGTAAAACGCGATCCGCGCCGGGTCAACAAACTCCAAAGTACTCAGCCAGTTCACGATTTGTTGATGCTGGGGCACGATGATAGAAAAGAGCGTCTTTCCGAGAGGGTTTGCTTTCCGTTGAAGGGTGCGGAACCGGTCGCCAAAGATGTAGGGATTTTGGGGAGCAAATACAACAAATCCTTGTTCGGCAAGTCGCGCGGCGAAATTATGATAGGCCCGGTGATCTCCCTCGATCGTATCTTGGGGACGCCCTTCTAGCCCGTGCTGGCAGACCACCACGGGGCGCCGTTCTCCCGGCCTGATGTCCTTTGGCACAAGGAGAATCCCATACGCGAATACGCCGTCGAACACGTCAAGGACAACTTCGTACCCAGTCCATTTCGGTTCGTCATACACGCGGCGCGACCGTGGATTAGGAGCCGAGAGCGGAAGGTCGATCCGACCGATAACCTCCTCGTAAAAGTATTCCCGGTACCACTCCACTGTTTCCGAAAACTTGGCGAGAGAACTCGTGTCCAGACGTGACCAAAATTGCCGACGAACGTCGGAGCTTTGCTCCAAAAATGTTTGGGTATGCCGGTCAAGCTCGTCGATCTGACGCCCCACACGATCGCTTTGCCAGGGATTTTCCCGCCGCCATTGGGGCTCCTGGGCGACCGCGTTGAGCTCGCTCTTGGGATCCAGAGTTTGCAGGAAGGCTTTCAAGAACGTTTCCGAACCGTAGGGACCTCGACCATCTCCACTCGTTATCAAAGTGAGGTGGCTGGGGAGACGGGCAAGTGAGAGCAATTCGTTAGCCCGGGCAGCTTCGGACTGAACGGCCTCCAGTTGGGGAGTGAACAAGTTTCCCGGCGCTCCACCCAACCCATTTGGAATCGTCACTTCGGGGCCGCGTGCAGCCTCTACGATGACGGGCCGCGGGTGAACCAGCAGGCTGATCTCGGCACATCCGAAATCCTTAAGCAACGAGAAGATATTGCGGTCCACAGGCTCTGACCACGTGCCTTCGCGCGGTCCGAAGAACCCGCTGACGGCTGCTGTCGCGATTCGATCGTCCAGGGCCGCGGCGTAAAGCGCCAGCATGCCGCCTTCCCCCCAACCGATGACTGCGATGGTTGGTTTGGCCGCGGGGTCACCCTGCGCCGAAAAGTAATCTACCGCAGCGAGAATTTTTTGCACCTCGTACCCGATGATATGCCGCCCGAGTTCATAAGCAGGACGATACAGGTATTCACGATGGGTCAGCGAGACATTTCTCCGCTTGGCGATTTCCCGAGGAATCAATTGTGGTATCAACACAGTGCAACCACTTTCGGCAAGCCGCCGTGCAAACTGGGATTCCGAAGCCACGCCTGGTGAGAGGCCCGCAAGCGCCTCGGGGGAAACATCGGCGTCCGGAATTGCAATGACCGCGGCGTGTAAGCCGTTGCTCCGGGGTACTAAAAGGAGTCCCTCTCCTGTGACGTCAGAGAAAACATCCCAGCGCACCGCGAAGACATCGTATGTCGGGCCACTGGCCAAAACGGGATCTTGCCCCGGCGGGGCAAGAATGGACAGCCGCGGCGATGCCACTCGGGGATCCGTTACGCCAAGGATCTTGGCCAGTCGGGTCTTTCGGGACGCGATCCACTCTTCGGGCCACTGGCCGGACTTGAACTGTTCTTTCCAAACCTGGTTTCGATGGGCCACCGTCCGGGCAGTTTCCCTGTCGAGAAATTGATCGATCGCATCAATCATTTGCGAGGCCAGGTCGCCCTCCACGGTGAGCGCGGCCGTCCCCGGCAACGAGCCCGCAACGGTTTCTGTCTCACGGGCCGGCTCTGCCAGGGCGAATCTCGCTCCGACTACACTCCCCAGCATCACAAAGCTCCCGAAGATGGCACTGACAAAGGCCACTTTTCCAGCCCGAAGAGCACATTTCAGTTCAATTCTCCTGCATCTCATGGGCAACCTCCCAGGGATGTCTCATTTCTTAACGCACATTCGGAAACCTGCGGCCACATTGGCGCGTTATATCCCTTTTGAGCGACCACCGGCCGGCTTTGGGAATTCGGGTCAGCCACACCCCGGTGCCCTGATTATCTTTTCCACACAGAGTTGAGCAAGAGACCAGCACGCCTTTGCAAATGGCATTTTAGACGGTAATCCTATGAAGGCCTGCTTTGGGCGAACAGGTTTCCGTGATAAGGGATAAACTTTCACGGAACTTTGTGAGAGGAGGGGCAGTTTCGAAGACTACTCGGCCTGGTCTTGCTGTTCTTGCACAGCCCGATCGCTGGGCCAGAAGCGTGCGAGGTACACGACGGCCACAAAATCGTAGAGGCCGTGGGCCACCATCGGGACAACGAGGTTGCCGGTCAGGGCAAAAAGAATCCCCAGATAAACGCCGAGAATAGCTGTTAAGATGACATAAATTCTTGATAATGGGTGAGCGAGTCCGAACAAAACTGCGGCTGCGAAAATTGCCAGAATCGTTGCAAGATCACCGCGAGCTAAATCGTCAGGTGTTCCCAGGAGAGTCGCCAGTCCCCGTTGCACGATTCCCCGGAAAAAAGCCTCCTCTCCGATGCCTGCGACGCACGAAATCATGGCCATCTCGCCGATCGTCGCCGGTCGAAAAAGAGGGGCGATCATTTGGGTCATCAAGTGGCGGAGCTCTCTGAACACGCGGCCCGGCATGTAACGCACGATGGGCAAGAGGAGCAACATCGGCACAGTGGCCAGTGCACCTGCTCCGAGCGCCGAAAGATCCCACTCCACAACTTCCCACAGCGGCAAACGCAGGAGCCAGCCCGCCACGACCGCTATCAGTCCGATAGCGCACTCCAGGAGCGTGCCGTAAACAATAAGTTGGGCTGTCACAGCGCGAGAAGCGGCCACCGGTTGATCTGTGTCGCGAATATCCATGGTTGTTCCTTTGAAGAAACTCTCGGCGTGATACGAACCAGTTCCATTGGTGAGGCGTGGCCGGTAGCACGCCGAAATAGGGACCTCACTACGATCGGCGGCAGACTGTCAATGGTAGAACCAAATCGAGTCGCTCGCTAGATTCGAGGGGGACACTATAATCGTCGTTTGCCTGGGACGGTACACGCCGGTCTGCATTGAGTCGCGCGCGTGGTGCCCGGGCAGTCTAAAATTCCGAATACTTGCCATGCACATTCATTTTTCGCCAACTGGATGTCACCGTTGCTGGAGGAGTTCGCCTCATGTCGAAGGGTCCTTTTCTGTTGTGGATAGGCGCGCTGACGCTGATAATGGCGACGCCGTGGCAGGGCTGGGCCGAAAAACCGTTCGAGTGGGTACCAGCGCAGCCCGAGGCTGTCGGTATCTCGTCTGAAAAACTTCGGGCGCTCAGCGCGGAATTGGCAAAACGGCAAACAAAGGCTTTCTTGGTGGTGCGGCACGACAAACTCATCTGGGAGTGGTATTCCCCCGACCACGGACCCGACAAAAAACACTACACGGCCTCCCTGGCCAAAGCCATTGTTGGCGGAATGGCGTTGGCCATCGCCCTGGATGATGGTTATCTCCGACTTGACGATCCGGTTTCGCGGTATGTTCCGCAGTGGCGAACAGATCCCCGAAAATCAAAGATTACGATTCGCCATCTGGGTTCGCATACTTCCGGGCTGGATGACTCGCGCCCCAACGAAGAGGCCCCCTGGAAGGACGCTTTCTGGCGTCGAGAGCTCCCGCCTCGCGACCCGTTCACGATCGCTCGGGATGTGACGCCCCTGCTCTTCGATCCCGGTGAGCGGTTCCAGTACAGCAACCCGGGTATTGCGATGTTGACCTACGCGGTCGCCGCTGCCATGCGCAACGCCCCCAACAATAACATCCGTGATCTTCTGCGCGACAGAATCTACAGGCCCATTGGATTGAAGGATGACGAATGGTCCATCGGTTATGGGCAGACATTTCATGTGGACGGCCTCCCGCTGATTGCAGCCTGGGGCGGGGCAAATTTCACTGCCCGGGCGACGGCGAGGATCGGAAGGCTGGTCCTCCATCGCGGTCGCTGGGAAGGGCGGCAGATAATCAGCGAAAATTCTATCGCCGCGGTTTGCCAGAGTGCGGGTCTCCCCGGGGACTGTGGAATGGGCTGGTGGACTAATGCCGGAAAGCGGTTCTCGTTTTTGCCTGTCGATGCGGTTTGGGGTGCCGGTGCTGGGGATCAAATCCTTCTTGTCATTCCCAGCCTTGATCTTGTGGTTGTGCGCTATGGTGGTGACTTGGGGCCCCAGGCACCTTCTCAGGAGAATGTGGGCCGATACCTGTTTCAGCCATTAATGCAGGTCATCACACCAGAGGATCCCGCTCAATCGGGCACGGCTGGTCCCTATCCTCCGAGCCCCGTCATCAAATCGCTGAGCTGGGCCGCTGCAAACGAGGTCGTTCGCGTTGCTCGCGGAAGTGACAACTGGCCAATAACTTGGGGCGATGACGATCGCCTTTACACAGCCTATGGGGACGGATGGGGTTTTGAGCCTGGCGTTGCGCGAAAATTGAGCCTCGGTTTGGCTGTAGTCACCGGTTTTCCACCCCGAATCACAGGGCAGAATATTCGGGCTCCCACGCTTGAGCAGTACGGAGACGGAGCAAAAGGGAAAAAAGCGAGTGGGCTGCTCATGGTAGATGGCACACTGTACGCGCTTGTCCGAAATGCCGGAAATTCTCAACTGGCTTATTCGCGGGACCACGGCGCGACGTGGACGTGGGCACCGTGGAAGTTCACTACCAGCTTCGGATGCCCGACTTTTTTGAACTTCGGACCGAACTATGCGGGAGCACGGGACGGGTATGTTTACATCTACTCTCCGGACGCCGATGATGCCTACTCCGCAGCGGATCAAATGGTTCTTGCCCGAGTTCCCAAAGGCTCTATTCTCGAGCCGAGTGCCTACGAGTATTTCGTGCGATTGGATTCCGACCAGAAGCCTGTTTGGAGCAGGAATGTTGCTGATCGCGGTCCGGTTTTTCAGCATCCGGGTCATTGCTGGCGTTCAGGAATCACCTACAACCCCGCATTGAAGCGATACATGTGGTTTCATGTGTATTCTAAACAGACGAGGGGAGACGGTGCCCCGGTGGCAGGAGGCTGTGGTGTTTATGATGCCCCAGAGCCCTGGGGCCCGTGGACCACCGCGTTCCATACCGAGGAGTGGGACATGGATCCCGGCGAAAGCGGCTGCTTTCCTGCCAAATGGATGGACCAAACGGGAAAGAACATGTGGCTGGTCTTCTCGGGCGAAGACTCATTCAGTGTGCGTCGCGTGGATATCACAGTCCACAAGTCAGGCGACGGTCCCAAATGAGACGTGCTGGTCCCTGGGATGAAGTGTCGATCTGACAAAGCTCTCGGGATCCACCGAAAGAAGCGTTACTGCCTTAGGCGGCGGATACTTGCTAACGGGTAGTGCGCGGAATCGCGGTTCGTTGACGGATGATCAGATAAGGGGTAAACTACGTAATTCTTTTAGATCGCGTGAAAAGTCGCTCTTTGTGGAGCCCAGCTTTGTCGGAAGGCGGGCGGAGCGTTTTAATCACCAATCGCCCGATAAACCAAGTTTTTGTCAGCGGAAATTGTCAAGGAGTGTGCACAATGACGCAAGCACCCAAGTACGTGTACTATTTTGGACCGGAAGGGACCGAGGGCAATGCATCGATGGTGAATTTGCTCGGTGGCAAAGGCGCCAACCTCGCCGAAATGGCGGGCCATCCCGACCTGCGGCTTCCGGTGCCGGCCGGGTTCACCATCACCACAGAAGTCTGCACCTATTTCATGCAACACGGCGGCCAGTATCCCCCGGGCTTGAAGGAGCAAGTGGAGGAGGCTCTCCAGAAAGTCGAAAAAGCGATGGGAATGAAGTTCGGAGATCCAGAGAATCCTCTCTTGGTCTCCTGTCGCTCGGGTGCCCGTCGGTCTATGCCGGGAATGATGGAAACGGTGCTCAATGTCGGTTTGTGCAGCAAAACCATTCCCGGACTCATCAAAAAGACGAACAACCCACGATTTGTGTACGACGCTTATCGTCGGCTCATTATGATGTATTCTGACGTGGTCATGGAAAAGGCCGAGGGCATTGAACCGCCCGACGGAATGGGAATCCGCGTGCAGCTTGAACGGATGATGGAAGAGCTCAAGCACAAGAAGGGCTATGAGAAGGACACAGATCTGACGGCCGAAGATCTCCAGCAGCTTTGTGAGGCTTTCAAGGCCAAGGTCAAGGAAGTCCTCCGCAAGCCGTTCCCGGATGATCCCTTCGAACAACTGTGGGGCGGAATTGCCGCTGTGTTCAAGAGCTGGAACGGCAAGCGCGCGGTAGCCTATCGCCGCATCGAGGGAATTCCCGATGACTGGGGAACAGCCTGCAACGTCCAAAGCATGGTCTTCGGAAATATGGGAGACACATCAGCAACGGGTGTGGCCTTTACTCGGAACCCAGCCACGGGTGAAAACCAATTTTACGGCGAATGGCTGCCCAACGCGCAGGGCGAAGACGTGGTGGCCGGTATTCGTACCCCGAACCCACTCAATAAGGCCACCAAGACGGAGCAGAACAAGCACCTGCCGTCTCTCGAAGAGGCCATGCCGGAAATCTATCAGCAGCTTCTCGATATCCGCAATCGCCTGGAGCGGCACTATAAGGACATGCAGGACATCGAGTTTACCATCCAGGAGGGCAAGCTCTACATGCTGCAGTGCCGCGTGGGCAAGCGGACGGGAACCGCCGCTCTCAACATCGCCATGGATATGCTCAAGGAGGGTCTGATCGACGAGGAGACGGCCGTTCTCCGTGTGGCTCCCAAGCAGCTTGATGAGCTGCTCCATCCGATTGTCGATCCGAACGCCGAGAAGAAGGCCACGGCCATCGCTTCGGGATTGCCAGCGGGCCCCGGCGGAGCGTGCGGACAAATCGTCTTCACCAGTGAAGACGCGGTCGAATGGACCAAGAAGGGCAAGAAAGTGATCCTGGTTCGCGAAGAGACCAACCCCGAGGATGTGGAAGGCATGCGGGCAGCCGTGGGTATCCTCACCGCCCGGGGCGGAATGACCAGTCACGCAGCGCTGGTTGCCCGTGGGTGGGGCAAGTGCTGCATTGTGGGCGCAGGGAAGATTAAAGTCGACCCTGAAAAGAAATGCATGACCGTGGATGGCAAGACGTATAAAGAGGGCGACTGGGTCACCCTCAATGGTACGCGAGGGATCGTGTACGAGGGACAACTCCCGCTCATTGATGCCACCGAAAACCCGCGGCTCAAAGAGTTCATGGCACTCGTTGAGAAATACCGCAAGCTGGGAGTGCGAACAAACGCCGACACCCCGGCGGATGCTAAAATCGCTCGCGAATTTGGGGCAGAAGGCATTGGTTTGTTCCGCACGGAGCACATGTTTTACGGCGAAGGTTCTGACGAACCCCTGTTCATCCTGCGGAAGATGATCCTCTCCCGTACCGCGGAGGAACGGCGGAAGGCCCTGGATGAATTGTTCCCGTTCATGAAGCGGGATATCAAAGGCACGCTGGAAGCGATGAACGGCTTGCCGGTTACCATCCGGTTGCTGGATCCTCCGCTTCACGAGTTCGTTCCGCAGGATGAGGACAAGCAGGCCGAGCTGGCCAAAGCGATGGGCATTTCCGTCGAGGACGTCAAGCGCCGTGGCGAAGAGCTCCACGAAACGAACCCGATGATGGGCCATCGTGGTGTCCGGCTCGGCATCACCTATCCGGAAATCACCGAGACACAGGTGCGGGCCATTTTCGAGGCCACTGCTGAGCTGATCAAAGAAGGCAAAGATCCTCACCCGGAAATCATGGTCCCGGTCACCTGCGACGTGAAGGAACTCGACCTCACGAAGCAGATTGTGGACCGGGTCCATGCCGAGGTGGAAAAGAAGTTTGGCGTTAAGATCTCGTACCTGTATGGTACGATGATCGAAATTCCGCGGGCCTGCCTTGTGGCCGACAAGATGGCGCGAACCGCCCAATTCTTCTCGTTCGGTACCAACGACCTGACGCAAATGGGATTTGGTTTCAGCCGGGACGATATCGGCGGTTTCCTGCCGGACTATCTCGAGAAGCGGATTTTGATGGCCGACCCCTTCCAAACGATTGATCAGGAGGGCATCGGGCAACTCATCGAGATGGCGGTGCAAAAAGGGCGTGCCACGCGGCCCGACCTGAAAATTGGTATCTGCGGTGAACAGGGTGGCGATCCCGACTCCGTGGAGTTCTGCTTCAAAGTCGGGATGAACTACGTGAGCTGCTCGCCGTATCGCGTGCCCATCGCTCGGTTGGCCGCGGCGCAGGCCTCCATCAAGGCCAGCCGCAAGAAGTAAGCTCCGCGGGTGCGAACCTGAGGGCGGCGGCTAAACGCGCCGGGCCCTGTTCGAGACAGCGCATCAGGCAGGGGGATTGCTCGCAATCCCCCTTTTTTGTGCGCGCCCGAGGTCAGCCGAGTGGCCGAGCCACGGGAGTCCAGGTGCGAGTGCTCAGTTGAGGGAAAGCCCCAGGTTTTTGAGTTCGGCTGTTAAACGACGCAGACGAGGACGCTCGATCGGGGGGAGAGCTTCCTCGGAGAGGCGATAGTTATCCCGAGCTCGTTGAAATTCTCGCACTGCGGTCGCCTTGTCCCCCGCCAGCCAGAGGGCCTCCACAAGGTGAAAATACGTCAGCGCGGACGGTTCCTCGAGAACAGCTTGTCGCGCGTCGGATATGGCCTCGGCAAGACGTTCCTGCCGCATTCGGACCACTGCACGTGTGTCGAGAAAGCTCCCAATGGGGCCCAGCACGGTGATGGCATGTTCGACGAGCTGCTCAGCCTCGCGAAGGATTGCTGCGTTTTCAGATTGAGCAGATCCCTCTCTCGATGGTAGATCACATTGCGCGCCTAAAACATACGCCAAATTGTTTTCCAGAAGGGCCTTTTCCAGATCGGACAATCGGCTGTCAGACAGAAGTCGGCGATAGAGCGGAACAAGCTCCTCGTAGCGCCCGGCTAAATTGAGAAAGCTCGTGTAAGCGAGGATCACCCCTTTATCGCCCGCGGAGTTCACATTCGCTCGTTGAAACCAGGCGTCCACTCGTGCCAGATGATCTGGCTTGACTTGTTCGCGGGCAGCACGCAGACAGTTCACCGCGCACACAACAACACGTTCCACGGGGACATGGGCGAGTGCCTGCTCGCAGCAATCAAGGGCCGCCTCCAACTTTTGCTGGCGCGAGAGGAAGAGAGCCTTTGCCATGAGGGCTACAGGATAATGACTTGTCACCTGCTCCAAAACTTCGCCAGCAAGCGAGGTCATTCCGGCCTTTTCGGCCAGCTCGGCGAACTGCATGGCCTGATCGTACTTCCGCTCGTCGATGGCCTTTGAGACCATGTCTCGCCAGCGGCTTTCTATCTCTTTCGTATTCCCGGACTGGACCGCCAGACGCGTTTTCAATTCCAGGACAGCCGGTGAATCATCTCCCAATCGAGCCACAAGTTTTTCAAGGTACGGCTGAATTTCCTCGCCGGGCGACCCGTGAGTCAGCATCTCGCGAATAAAGAATGCGAGTTGAGCGGGAGTCGGATCCGGTGTTTGCTGGAACAGCGCCGCCATTTGCAGCCGCGCGTCCGGCCAGCGTCCTAGAACCGCAAGGATCTGAGCATAAACGAACCGATCTTCCGCGGAGAGGATGACGCCTTCTCGGAGCAATTTCTGATAGATATCCGCGACTTCCTGTTTTGCCGTCCGCTCGGGCCGGTTCGCCAGAACTCTGGCCAACAGACAGCGATCGGTGATCTGCGCAGCCTGCTTCAGGTTTTCTTCCAGCAACGACCGGGCACGCTGGAAGTCTCGGTAATCCGCGGATTTGGCCAGGAGTTGCGCGAGATTCCGCCGCGCGTTGCGGAGAGTCTCCTCGCTGACCACGAGATTATTTCCCGATGCCGCCACAATACGTTCGAGAGCAGCCTGGCACTCGCGGAGCCTACCTTGGCGCAGAGAGAATCCCGCCCAATCGAGAAGCAGATCGGCATCTTGCGGTGCCTCGTCCATTGCCCGGCGAAAGCATTGTTCTGCCTGTTGGATGTCACCCACCGCTTCGTATCCCAGGGCGAGGACGCGCAGCGACGGAGCGTCTTTTTTCAGCACGGCTCCCAGTTCTTCCAGTTGCTTTCGGGCTTCTAAATTCCGGTTCGTCCTTACCAGGTAAATAATTTGGGCCAGAGTAATCTGGGGCACGTGCGGAGCAAGCTGTTTGGCCCTCTCGAATGCTCGGTCCGCCTCATCGGTGTTTCCGCTGCGGCTCAGCAGTTGTGCCCACCAAAGCCAATCGAGGGGATCGCTCGATTCTTCTATTCGTGGCCCAAGTACCTGTTTCACCCTATCGAACTGGCCCTGCTGAGCCCAAATCTCTGCCTGTAGCTTCAGACGCTGCAGGTCGTTATTGTCGGCCTGTTCGGCAGTGCTTTGCAGGAGCTGCTCGGCCTCGGAGGTTTGGCCCACTAGAAGCAACAATCGAGCCAGTTCTTCCCGCCCCTGGGGTCCTAAAAGTCCTCGCTGCTCCAGTGATCGCAGGCTTTCAATCGCCGCCTCCCAGCGGCCTTCCAATTGAGCGATTCGGGCCTCCAGGCGAATCAGGTCCGGCCAGAAGGGTAGGTATCGGCCAGCCATGGTGATTTGCGACCTTGCATCGGCCAGCAGCCGTTCCCGCTCGGCCACGGACAGGCTGGGCTGGGAAGCTCGCCCCACGTCAATCACGGCCCGGCCGTAAGCGGTGACACGTCCTGGCCCACCTTCCGCACGCCGGATCTGTTCCAGAATCCTGTCGGCATCCTCCCAATTCGCCCGAGCGACTGCGAACTCCAGCAGCAAGCGGTGAATCTCAGTGTCATTTGGGTCGATCACTGCAAGCTGCCGGGCTATTTCCGCGGACCGATCCAGATCTCTCGATTGAAGCGCAAGCCGCAGCACCGCGCGAAGGACCGTTTGCCGCGCGGAAGGTCTCAGCCCTTTCGCCTTCGAGACAACATCCGCCAGGATTTCGTTTCGTTGATCCTTTTCCGCATACTGGCTCAACTGTACTTTGGCGAGCAAAATCTCCGGGCGCGGTCCAAACTGCTTTTCGGCGACGGAAAGCCGATCAATCGCGTCAGAAATCCTCCCAGATCGGCCCAACAGTTCGCATAGCGCGGTCCAAAGAGTCAAGGAAGCTCTTTCTTGTATCGCTTCCTCCAGCAACTTTACAGCCTGGTCCACCTCGCCCTGAGCCTGCAACCATCGGGCGTTGAGCAAGGTCTTTTGTTCTGGCGAGAGAGCCGGGGAACTCTCCAGCGACCGACGCAGGTCGTCGAGTTGCTTCCAAAGAGGGTCCTGTGGCTTCAAACCTGTTCGGGTGTTCAATGTCGCCAGGAAATACGCCATCTGGAGCTCGGGGAACGCAGTCCACGGCGATCTGGCGCCACTTTGCATCAACCTGGTGATCGCTTCCTGCGCTGCTTCTGTCATTCCCTGGGAAAGGAGCCAGTTAATCCAGGCGAGCTGAACCCGGGACGATTCCGGGAATCTTACTCGCAGCTCGCCGAGAACTGCCCCGGCTGCATCCGACGCCCCACTCTGCGTGTAAGCGAGGACCAGTGTAAGTCCTGCGATTTCTGCCCGCGAATCATTTTTGTCCAAGAATTTGCGGAAAAGCTCATCGAGCGGCCGAGTGCTTTCCCGTGCCCGTCCTTCAAAAACCGCAACCCGAAGTTGCCACAATTCGAGGGCTTCCGCGTCAAATTGAGCTTTCTGCATCTGCTGAATGACGGAACGAGCCCCCAGAATATCGGGAGGGTTTTTACCAAGACAGACTTCCACAAGCTCCGGCAAGAAGGTGGCGTTTCGCTCCGCCAGCCGTTGCAGGTACTTCTCCTGTGTGGCTACATCACCGGCCAATCTTGCCCATTTCACCAAGCCGGACCAGACTCTTTCGTCGTCCGGCGCAATGGCTGCGGCTTTTTGCAATAGCTCGTGGGCTTGCGCAAGCCGATTCTCGCGGAGTACCAGCTCACTTTCGATCAGCAGTGCCTCAACATTCAGGGAGTCTTTGCTCATCGCAACATGGGCATCATGTTTGGCCATACTCAGCGCATCGCTGGCCTCCTGCGGATTGGCTGTCGTCTGGGCCACCCAGAGCCAAAAAGCGGCCCGGCGAGCGTAGGCCGCCGCAGAGTCCGGATTCTTTGCCACCAATTCATCCATCACTTGCCGGGCGGACTCGTAGTCTCGGACCATCTCGTCGCGATAGCACCGAGCCAAAAGGGTGTATGCCTCCAGCGCATCGGGATGACGCGTCAGACAGTCCCGCAGCGTCTTAATGCCCTCCAAGGGCTGAGCCCGCGCGACTTGACACCTCGCAACGTTGAGTAACGCCTCCGCACTGTCTGGCTCGATCTGTCGTAACTGGGACCAAGCAGAAAGCGCCTCGCTCCACCGTCCCAGTCGCATTGCTACCTTCCCAAAGGCGCGAAGGAGCTCCCGATTCTCGGGAAACCGCGCCAGCGTCCGGCTCAACACCCGATACGCGTTAAGCTGGAGCTGTGCGTGGCTGGGGGAATTCTCTGCCTGCTCGCTGACTGCCAGCGCCAATCGAATGGCCACTTCACCATCTGTGGGCCGGTAACGCAGATACAGATCGTAATTCCTCACAACGCCTGCTAACGCCTCCGTCAGCGCCGTCCTGTCCTTTCGATCGTGGGCAGACGCGGCCTCTTGTTCGCATCGCTCTGCGCGCTGGCGGATTCGGTCGGCAATTCGCTCCAGTTGCCGGTCATGCAACCACGAAAGTCCGACCCCTCCGATTACTGGAACGACAACGAGAAGCAACCATGCAGGCCAATTGAAACGCCATCGGATGGGTGACTTGTTGGACACCATGCCAAACGCTCTTAAGAAGCGATCACTCTCGTGTGTTCCAGGGCGGCGAGTGTTCTGATTGGCCACCGCGAGGCCGGCCGAACAGTGTCGGGAGCCCTTCGAAGACCGACTTCTCCGCTCATTTCCTGTTTTACGATAAAGCTTGCCGTCCTCGTGGTTAAGAAATGCTTAGGCAATCTATGCATTTTACTCATTTTAATCCGTCACAAAACTGCCCTTGCACACGATGTGAGATATGGGTATGGAAGGGCTACCGCAGAACCACGGTCGCCGCCCTTGTTTTACTTGTTTTAAAGGGCGGTCGACCTTGCCCTGGTTTGTACCTTGCCCCATGACATTCCCCCGGCGCCCATTCATATTCCTGAGCCTTGGCATACTTTTCTGGTCAGGCTGTCGGACGCCCCAGGTCGTCACACAGCTTGAACGCGAAAACTACGCGCTCGAAAACAAGATCTGGGAACTTGTCGATTTGCTCGAGCAGAAGCAGGCCGAGCTGGACGCATGTCGATCCGAACTGGAGCGGCTGAAGACGCAGACCAGCCAGGAAACTCGTCCTGCGAAGCAAACCAGAAGCATTCCGGATGTGACTGCACCCCTTTGGACACACTCTTCCGGGCGAACTATCGAGGCGGCGCCACATGTTGCAGATTCCGATGTGCCACGTCACATCGTAACGCCGCCTAAAATCGAGATCACTCCTCCCCAGGTGGAAACGACGCCTGAAGCGGCTTTTCCATCGCGACCACCGTCTGATTCATTACCCAGGGTCTCATCTTGTCCGATCGAACCACCCCTTTGGCTCAGCCCGCAGGATACATCTCAACCATCTCCGCCCCAGGTTCTGCCGCCCAGTTCAGAGAATCACGCCGCGCCACTGGTTAATTCTCCCCATGAGACCGCTGAGGACCTTTCCCCCGCCCCGAGAGTCGGTGCCCCGTCCCCATCCCCGTCCCTCCCGCGGCCTGAGATCGCCGGTCACGAGCCAGACAGGCTGGTTTTGCCAGAGGATCACGCCACTGGTCGGGACTACGATGGCCTCCCCGGTGATGACGGAATAGCCCTTCTATTGCAACCGGTTGACGCACGGGGTACGGTCGTGTTTCAGCCTGCCACAGTCACTGTAGTGGCCATCGACCCGCAGGTGCGGGGTCCTGCCGGAAGAATAGCCCGATGGGAACTCCAGCCCGAGGAACTTCGCAGTTACCTAGTCAACCGACCGGAAGTTCAGGGATTTCTCCTGGAGCTTCCCTGGCCAGATGCGCCCCCTCAACATGACCATTTAAAAGTCTTTGTCCGCTACGAAACCGCCTCCGGGAAGCGGCTGGAAAGCCAGGCGGACGTGACCGTGCGGCTTGCTCATCAGTGACAACTCGAACCGGCATGCCTTGTCAATTGGGTAGCCCGGCGGGATGTTTTGCGGGGAGCCGGAATGGAAAACTCAATTCCCAATGCTCTTGACATCTCAATGCACGTTTACCCCCTGCTGCCCAGGCGATGGGATTTCGCGGGCGGCTTCTGGCGTCTTTGAATACCGGTCCTGTCTGCACGGGGAAGAATTCTGCCAATTTTGCCCCTGCCATGCTCGGTGCACATAGTACGCACCCACGATGCCCGTCATCTGTGCCAGCAGCAGCCATCCGGGATGAATAACCGGCGAATAAAACTGGGGTCGCGCGGCCAGCCACCACGCGATCTCCCAGCCGTCCTTAGTTTTCCGCCATAGATCGGACGCATCCCCTGATGTGTCTTTCTGTGCCACACTGGAATTCGTCAAACAGGAAAGAAGGCCCCCGCCGAGCACAAGCACAGCCACACAGAGCAACGCCAGCACAGCGACATGACGCACAGTGGGTCAGACCTTTCCTGGAAAACAAGCCCAATGCGAGAAGTTTGCGTTCAGTGACGGCGTGAAAGGCACGCACATGACGGTTCAATGCTGTCACCATCTGAAGACGAAAGGCAACTGCCATACCGGAGTGGGCCGTGAGTCCTCTTATGCGCGATGAGGTGGAAAATTCCTGCGAACCAGGCAGGAGCACGAAAAAATTCACGCTATGAATGTTGCCTGGAATCAACACGCAAGCATTCACGCTTGCCAAATGTTGCCGGGAGCCATCGCTGAGGCATCGGGGCGACCGTACCAAAACCCCAGGCTGATTGTGGGAACGGCTCCACCGCGATAAAATGGCCAGCCGCAAGTGAGTGACTCGGCCCGCCGTCCTTTCGGCTTTGGCCCAGCTTTTCTCATCACCTGGAGAACTGGCATGAAACCTATTTGTCCCTCCTGCCATCAAGAGATTCCGGTGGAAGATGTGAATTTACATACTGGGTTGGGCCGGTGCCGCTACTGCAATGAGATCTTCGAAATACCCGAGCTCGTGGAACATATCAAAAAGATTCAGGTGGCTCCGGCAAGCGAGGTCCCGAAAGCTCCGCCCGTCAAGCCTGCAGACAGCCGAATACGTCTGATCCGAAAGAATGACAAGATGCTGATCGACGTTCCTCCGTGGGGGTTGAACGGGCCGGCGGTGGGCATCCTTTTGTTCAGTCTATTCTGGCTGGGTTTTGTGGCTTTTTGGACTGCCGGCGCCCTGGGGCTTTTCTTTCATCCGGGTCAATTTCCCAAATGGGAGAATATCGCGTTCGCCCTTTTTTCGATCCCCTTCTGGCTGGTCGGCTTGGCACTTTTCGGAGGCGCGCTGGCAGGCATGTTCTCCCGGCGAATTGTGTATCTTGACAGTTCCTGGCTGGAAAGTCGCTGGAAATGCCTCTTCGTTTCTTTCCGAAAACGTATCAGCCGCGAAAATGTGCAAATGGCACGGGCGGCATCAGAGCCGTTTTTTAAAACTGACAGCGGAGGGCAATCCCGCCCGTGGTTCGGCGTTGAAATCGTTTACACAAAAGGTAAGATCAAAATCCCATGTGAAAGCGAGGCGGAACAGAATTGGTTGCTGGCGGAAATCAACCAGTTCCTCGAAACCGTTCCCTTCCGACCAGATTACCTGAGCGAAGGCTTCACGCAGGCCCGCGAGTTACTTGAGGAGACACGCTCAGAACCGTAGGCAGGTCCCCAACTTACCGCTGACCAACCATCGTGACCAACCATCGTTTGCACATCGTCGCCCCGTAACGCAGTCCGTCCCAGGCAGTGAAGAAAGAGGAAAGCCCGATGCGCGATCCATTCACAGCGGCACGAAACTTGACACAGATTCTCACGCTATGGGGAATTGCCCTTGCAGTAACGCTGTGCTCGGCGACTCCACCTTTGCGGAATTACGTATTCGACGGAAGCCCCTCGGCCCCGCGGGAACTGGCAAGCACCGGCACCGAGAACGCGCCTTTGCGGCTTTCTGCTACCGCGCCCCTGTCCACCCAACCAGGAAGAGCTTCTCGAGGCCAAACATATCTTCTGGACAATGCAGCCTACGAGGGACAACCATTCGATGCCAGCCAGGGATTCACCATCGAGGTTATCTTCCGCTACTTCGGCCAGGGAAGCCAGCTAGGCAACGGTAGGCCGAACGGGATGATCTTTGCTCAGGGCGATGGCTACTGGCGTGGCCTGCGGTTGTATTGTGACACTCCAACCGGACAGCTGCGTTTTGAGATGGGGCGGCCGCAGCCCCGCAATGCGTTCGGCCTCAGCTCGTCGCTTGGCATCCCGCGAGGGGTGTGGCAGCATGTCGCGGTCACTTGGGATCGACAGGAACTTCGGCTCTTCTGGAATGGGGTGCTTGTGGCCGCCAGTCCCTACAACGAACCTTACACACCACCAAACGGGCCCCTGCGAATTGGTTATGCCGATGCGGGTGTCGGTTCCTTGCGGTTACAGGTCGCTCAATGGGTGGCGTATCCCGAGGCGCTTTCCCCGGCCGTGGTTGCGGAGCACGCCCTCTCTGCAATCCCCGGCCCAGTGAGGGTCGCAAGCAACCTCTCGTACTTCAATCCCATCATGTCCGCGGAGTGGCAAAGGGCTACTGACTTGGCCGCCAGAGGTCAATGGCGTGAAGCCGGGCAGACGTGGTCAGCGCTGGCCCTTCATCCTCAAAGCAGTTCCGAAGTCCGCGCACTGGCCAAGTTTGCCGGGGCAATCGCCAAGCGCCTTCACGGTGCCACGGGGCAGGCCATTCTCGACTGGGCCAACCTTTTTCAGGGCGAAAATGTCGCCGAGATCATTCGACTCAACGCGGCAGCATCGTGCCTCTTTGCAGCAAAGGGTACGATTGGGGCGGTGCCGATCCCGGAACTTTACGAGAGCCTCTTGCAGCGGGCAGAATGGTCACCGGAAGAACGAACGACGCTTTTACTCCTCGCTGGCGAGGCCGCCCTCCAAGCGGGAATGAGCACCACGGCCCAGAAACGGTTTGCGGAAGCACTTGGTTTACCATCTCTCACTCAATCTCAGCGATGGGACGTTGAACTCCGAATTGCGCACGCGCTTCGGGGCGCTCAAAAGTGGGAAGAGGCTCGCCGGGCCTATCAGCAAATCGCAGAAAATTTTCAAGCGCCGCCCCCACTCCGCAGTCTGGCATGGTTGGGATGGGCCTCCACGTATGAGCGGGCGGGACAATGGCGGGAAGCCGCACAGGCTTATCGGAAAGTGACCACCGTGCAAGAGGTCCACCCGGTCCATCGTTGGGAAGCGGAGGAGCTTGCTCGCGAGATGGAGCGGCTGGCCGAGGGACTGCCCCGTCGAGACCCGGAGTGGCATCGGACGCCGGTCCCGGTATTTCCCACGCCAGGTCTGGTGCTTCACGTGGCCCCCCATGGCAACGACGCCCAACCGGGCACTGCCGACGCTCCGCTTGGATCACTGGCTGGGGCGCGGGATCGCATTCGGCAAATCAAAAAAGAGAGAGGACTGCCGCATGGGGGAATCACCGTGCTGGTTCATGGGGGTGTCTATCGCATGTCGGGAACGTTGGAACTGACCGAAGACGACTCTGGTACGGCGGACAGCCCCATTGTGTACCAGGCGGCCGACAGCGAAGCACCCATCTTTACCGGAGGGATTATTCTCGCGGGGGCTGCGTCTGTGCGAGACCCCGCAATCCGAAACCGATTGCCTCAATTGGTCCGCGATAAGGTCCTGCAAATCGACCTCCGGGCCAATGGAATCAACGACTACGGTAGTCTTGGTCCTCGGGGGTTTGGCCTTGCCGGCTATCCCACTCATCCATGGGTGGATGTTTATTTCAATGAGCGCCCCGGCACCCTGGCCCGGTGGCCAAATGAAGGCTTCGTGACGATCCAGGGACTCGCCACTCCGGCAGGCGATGCCGGAGCAGGGAAGCCAGCCACCTGGAAGGTTGAAGGACGGCCCCTCGAATGGGCCCCCAGCGACGACATTTGGATGTACGGCTATTGGCGCTACCTTTGGGCTGGGACCACCATTCGCGTGGCCAGAATTGATCCCCAGTCCCACCAATTAACCACTGCCGGAAGCTCCGGCTACGGTTTTGCCGAAGGGATGCCCTACTACTTCTTCAATGTACTGGAAGAGCTCGACCAGCCGGGCGAGTGGTATCTCGATCGCGCCAGAGGGATTCTCTATTTCTATCCACCGGATGAGATCGATCACTTGCGCATCACATTTCCGACCCTCGCCACCCCGTTCGTACGGATGAGAAATTGCGCTCATGTGCGGCTGGTCAAGCTCACCTTTGAATGTGGGCGTGCCGAGGGGGTTGTCATCGAGGGCGGGCAACAAGTTGCACTCCTGGGATGCCGCATGATGCGGCTGGGAACCAACGGTGTCATCATCCGCGGTGGTGAAAAACATCTCGTGATGGGCTGTGATATAGGGACAGTGGGAGCCGGGGGTATCCGATTGGCGGGCGGCGATGAGAAAACGCTCAGTCCCTCCGGTCATGTCGTGGAAAACTGCCACATCTGGGAATTCACCCGCGTCGACCGTAATTACGCCCCCGCCGTGCATGTGGATGGCGTGGGGAGCACAATCCGGCACAATCTATTCCACGATTCCCCCCACCACGGCATGCGATTAGAGGGATTCGATCATCTGGTGGAACTCAATGAGGTCCACAGCGTTGTCTACGAAGCCGATGACCAATCGGGGATCGACATGTTCGGCAATCCTGCAAGTCGCGGCAACGTGCTGCGATGGAATTTCTGGCATCACATTGGCAGCGGTCACAACGTCGCCGGGCAGGCGGGCATCCGGCTTGATGATATGATCAGTGGAGTGGTCGTTTACGGGAATGTCTTCTATCGTTCGGCAGGCGGCCGTTTTGGCGGCCTGCAGATCCATGGCGGAAAAGATAATTGGGTCGATAACAACCTTTTCATCGACTGCAAAGCGGCGATCAGCTTCTCCCCATGGACCGAGTCCCGCTGGGTCGAAAGCGTTCAAGGATGGTTGGAAAACGCACGGCGGCGGGGACTCGATGTCACCAGGCCACCCCTTTCAACCCGGTACCCGGAGCTACTCAATCTGGAGTCCAATCCCAATCGCAATTTCATACTGAGATCGCTGGTCGTCAATTGCGGTGAATTCGCCATTCGTGACCCCGGAGTCAATGTTTTCTTCGACAACCATATGGCCGAGGGCGACGTCGGTTTTGAAGACCCATCCCAGCACCGCTTTGGGCTGAAACCCGATGCCAAACCTTTCCAGTGGTTTCACTTCCGGGCCATTCCCTTCGACGAAATCGGATTGTATCCCAGCCCGGTCCGCGCGACGTGGCCGGTGGAACACAGTGTTTCGCCCAAATACGTGGCTGAGTGAACTTGGAGCCAGTACCGTCACCTGGCAACGCAAGACACCACGACTCAAGGAAAGGAGTGCACCTATGTCCACATCCACCACTCGACGGGATTTTCTTACGCAGACTGCCGCCGCTACTGTGGGTGGCTTACTCGGCGCTTCCCGCGTAGCCCGCGCTTTGGGGGAGGAATCCGCCGTGGGAACCCCACCTGCCGTGCCGCGGTGGCGGGGATTCAATCTGCTTGATTTCTTCCAAGCCATGTGGCGCCCGGTGGAAGGCGATTTTGTCAAGGTTGAGCCCGTACCTGAGGAAGATTGCCGACTGATTGCGGAGCTCGGTTTCGACTTCGTGCGGCTGCCGATGGACTACTGGCTGTGGATCGATTCGGATTGGCCAAAGACGAAAAAACTTCGCCCGGACGACCTTTTCAAGATCCGTGAAGCAACGCTGGAAAAGATCGATCAGTCCATCGAAACCTGCCGCAAGTATGGCCTGCATGTTAACCTGAATTTTCATCGTGCCCCCGGTTACTGCATCAACGACCCCGAGCGAGAACCGCTCAGTCTGTGGAAGGACAAAGCCGCTCAGGAGGCATTTGTCCACCACTGGACCGTGTTTGCCAAACGGTATCGTGGGATCTCCGCGAAGGAGCTGAGCTTCAACCTGGTGAATGAGGCTCCCACTCCACGCCCTGGCTATATGACCGCGGAAGACTACTGCCGAATCATGGGTCAGGCCATCGAGGCGATCCGCAAAATCTCGCCCGACCGATTGATCTTTGTGGACGGCCTCAATGTGGGGACGAAAGTGGTTGAATGTCTCATCTCGACCGGCGTGCCGCAGAGCGTGCACGCGTATTATCCGGCCCAGATCAGCCATTACCGGGCCTCGTGGGTCGATCGAGATTCCAAATTCCCGGAACCCACTTGGCCTATCAAAAATCCGGATGGGTCGGTCCGAATTGGTCGGCAACAATTGGAAGAGCATTTCGCTCCCTGGGGTGAACTGCAACGAAAGGGCATCGGGGTTCACTGCGGCGAAACCGGCTGTTTCAACCGTACACCCCATAACGTCTTTCTCGCCTGGATGGAGGATGTGCTCGACATCCTCAAAGGCCACAACATCGGGTGGGCACTATGGAACTTCCGTGGCTCATTCGGGGTCCTGGATTCCGGCCGGAAAGACGTGGATTATGAAGATTTTCACGGTCACAAACTGGACCGGAAATTGCTAACCCTGCTGCAAAAGTATTGATCCAATTAAAACATGGGGCACAAACGTACCTTGATCTGACGGGCGTTCTAAAAAAATCGGGCGAAATGACTTTACCCGAAGTTTCGCGCCGACTGGTTGATCTGAAAACGTCAAATATCGCAAGTGAAACAGTCAGGAAGCCGCTGGTTCCGGCGGCTTCTTTTGTTTCTCGCTGTCTCAACCTCCAACCGTGACCCATGATTTACTGAAATTCCGAGATTTAGACCTGCCAACGGCTCAGCGCCATCGGTCGGCGGGCAGACCGACCGGTGGATACCGCTGGACACGGAGGAACGTCCTGATGAGCACCATGACGATTCCTGATCATGTCATTCCGTTACCGGGAGATCCACGGCTGGCCCATGCGCTGGTGGCTGCCGTGGAAGATGCACTGAGCATGTGTGGGGCCAGAGCCCGACTGGTCGGAATCACAGCAGTTCCGACCCACGAGCCCGGCACGATCACGGGCGTGTTAGGTGTTCATGGGAAGGCCACGGGGTTTCTCATTTTCAATGTCTGCGAACCGGTCGCCAAAGCTCTGACGTCCGGGTTCCTTCAGGAAAAAGTGGATACTCTCAACAGCCACGTCGTGGATACAGTGGGAGAACTTACGAATCTCGTGGCTGGCGGGCTGAAAAAGCGGGTGGCCGACACCCCCTGGGCGTTTCAATCGGTGACCGTTCCCTCAGTCATCATCGGCCACAACTACCAGATCGCCTACGCTAGAGGCATAACTTATCTGGCGGCTACATTCGAGCAAGAGAACGCGGAGGCCCTGTTTCTGGACCAACGGCTATTTCAGGCCGCGGTGTCGCTTATCCGCGTGTAGACTGCTCCTCCTAACCCATGGTTTTTTCGCTTTTTTACTGGCCCAAAGGGCGCAGCATTCCCCTCCGAGCGCACGCGCAGCCAAAGTTGCCGGGGATCTGTGGAACGAACCGTAATTACCGGAAACCGCAAAGGCTTTCCTATCGTTTGGCACGGCGATTGCTCTAAGACAGGCTGCGCATGCGTGAGTTGGCCTCGCCGCATGAGCCGGGACAGAGAAGAGGACCCTTTCAACCCCAACAGGGGCCGGCAGATAGAAGAGGCCAACGAAGCGGACCGGGACCGTCGGGCTCCCCCCCAACACGCGATGCTCTCCTCCGCAACGACGAGGAACCCACCCGACGGGCCGGAACACCGGCTTCTATCCCCAGCAGGCGAGCTGGCAACGGCCACTCGCCTGTATTTTTTTGCTATAGCAAAATGCAACATGTGTTGCAATATTGATCACTCCATCGTGGTATATAAACTACTACCTGTGGTAGCAGACTTCCCCGACCGTACCAATGTGTTTTACCTCACCAGCAAACCGATCAGGAAAAACCTCTGTCTACTCGATCCTTCCGCAAGATAAAATGACACCGATGTGGTAACTCGACCGCCGGTCCCGGAAAGCGCGCCATAGGATGTAACGATGGCAGATGGATGGTTCACCTGGGACATTGTCCTCTGGTTGGTCCTCGCTTTTGTGGGGATTAACCTCCTCTTGCAGGTGATGTTGCGCTTTCGGGCATCGTGGATCAGCCGTTTTCAGGAAGAGATTCAGCAGTCACAAAAACGGGCGGGTCGAAATATGGACTCGAGGGAGGCCGACGGGCCCGCTTCCGCCGGGCGGGGGACAAGTCCCTGACGAGCGCTGCTCAGCCCGTGAAAAACACCGCGTTCGTCGGTCGGAATTCGGTGGAAATTGGAGGCGGCAAGCCGCGCTCAATCCTATGTACGGCAACGCACCCTTGTTGGAAAAAAAGAGTACTCTCGGCAGTCCACGTTGAATTGGCTCAGCCTGTTAATCTCTATCGCCAATAGATCAGGTGAAGTCGATGCGCAAACGGTTCTACATTGAAACCGTCGGTTGCCAGATGAACGAGCTGGACAGCGAACTGGTCGTGGCTGCGCTTCAGGAGGCGGGCTACGAGCAAGTTTTCCAGCGTCAGCAGGCCGATATTATCCTTTTCAACACCTGCAGCGTACGGCAGCACGCAGAGGACAAAATTTACAGCGCTCTGGGAAGGCTCAAGCATCTCAAGGAGCAAAAACCCGGTAAAGTCATCGGAGTGTTGGGTTGCATGGCCCAGAAGGACCAGGAACTCATCCTCAAGCGCGCGCCGCACGTCGACCTGGTTGTTGGTCCCGGACAGGTCGCCCGCCTGCCGGAACTTCTCGAATCGCTCGCGCAGGGGAAAGGTCCGATCATGGAGGTCAGCCTGGATCGCCGGGGCCAACCTCGCCAGAAGGTGCAGGCCAGTTTCCTCAACCCTGATCGGCAGAACCGGCCGATTGTCCGACCGGTGAAGCACCAGGCGTTCGTTCGCGTGATGTTCGGCTGTGACAAATTCTGCACCTACTGCATCGTGCCGAAAGTAAGAGGCCCGGAGCAGAGCCGTTCCCCGCAGGAGATTCTGGAGGAAGTCCGCCAGCTTGCCGATCAGGGATGCGTGGAGATAACACTCCTGGGCCAAACGGTGAACAGCTATCGGTGGCAAGAACCAGGCCGCACAATCCGATTGGCAGATTTACTCGAAAGAGTCCACGAGGTGCCGGGAATCCGGCGAATCCGGTTCGTCACAAATTATCCGCGGGATATGTCCCGAGAACTGCTGCAAGCCGTTCGTGATCTGCCGAAGGTTTGTCCGTACCTGCACGTTCCCGCGCAAAGCGGCTCGAATGCCGTTCTGAAGCGGATGAAGCGGGGTTACACAATAGAAGAATATTACGAGATGCTGGCCAGCATTCGGGAAATTGTTCCGGAGGCAGCCATCACCAGCGACTTCATTGTGGGATTCTGCGGTGAAACAGAGGAGGACTTTGAGCAGACGGTGCGACTCGTGGAAGCCGCTCGATTCAAAAACAGTTTCATTTTCAAGTACAGTCCGCGACCCGGCACCAAAGCCTACGAACTATTTCCCGATGACGTCCCCGATGAGGTGAAACGACGGCGCAACAACGAGCTGCTGGCGATCCAAAACCGTATCAGTCTGGAGGAGAACCAGCGGTTCATCGGTCAAACGGTGGAAGTCCTCGTGGAAGGACCGAGCAAGATGGCGGAGCGGCAGTCCGAAAAAAACTCCTCTTCCATTCAGTTGACCGGTCGCACGGTTTGTGACCGCATCGTCGTCTTTGAAGGCTCAGCCGACTTGGCGGGACAGTTTGTAAAAGTCACAATCAAAGAAGTTAGCCCGGTCACCTTGTTCGGGGAACTGAGTTTGGCCAGACTAGACACGCATGCAGATCGGCTGGGCGCACCCGTATCGGCGTAGCATTCAAAGAACCACCGCCATCGATGGAGATAGCAACCGTTCGGTCTTTCCTGGAACAGCCAGAACTCGCTCGGAGCTGGCTTGGGCGATTGAAAGTCCGCGATGTCGATCGTGGTCTGAGGAATTTTCTGGGAATCGCTCGGCAAGGAATCCCTCCCGACTTACTTGCTCACCTCGCCCATCAGCTTGGGGAGAGATTACCCACCCTGGCTGATCCGGACATGGCGCTCAATAATTTGGAGCGATTTTTTTCGGCCGCCAGAAACCCGCTCTCTTTGGCCGCCCTGTTCGAGCGAGATCCAGAGGCGCTCCCACCACTCCTCCAGATTTTCAGCACCAGTCAGTTTCTCAGTGATATCTTGGTGACCGATCCAGAAGCCTATGACCTGTTGCGACTTACGGAGGGAGAACCGGTTGCCCGACAGGTTCTGGTGGATGAACTGACCGCCGAGGTCCGCGCGCTTCCCCACGAGATGGAGATCCTTGCGGCGTTGCGACGGTTCAAAAGGCGAGAGATGCTCCGCATCGCCTATGGCGATATCGTCGTCGGGCAGAGTGTCTCGACGGTGACTCGCCAGCTTTCTTATCTTGCCGACGCAATCCTGCAGGCTGCATATGAAAGCGCCCAGCGTCGGCTCGCTCCTACCCTTGGGCTTCCGCGGCTTCCGAGCGGTGCAGAAGCCCGATTTGTAATTCTGGCGATGGGAAAACTGGGTGGCGTTGAGCTGAATTACTCCAGTGATATCGACCTGATCTTTCTTTATGAAGGTGAAGGGCAAACCGATGGGCCGCGATCGGTCACCAATGCCGAATACTTTTCCCGCCTGGTCCAGGAGATCATTCGATTACTGACTCAGCGAACGGAACTCGGGGCGGTGTACCGGGTTGATCGGCGGCTGAGCCCGGAAGGTGAGCACGGCCCGGCTGCGATGAGCGTTCCGGCCGCACTCCATTATTACGATGTCCGGGGCAGAACCTGGGAGCGTCAGGCATTCATCAAGGCCAGGCCTGCCGCCGGATCACTTGATCTGGGCTATAGCTTTTTGCAAGAGCTGGAGCCGTGGATCTACCGGCGCTACCTCAGCCGCGCTGACATCGCGGGCATCAAAACGCTGCGCAGGAAAATCGAGCAGCGGGTGCATCAGCAGGGCGTGGACCAGCGGGACGTCAAGAACGGCTGGGGCGGAATCCGCGATATTGAGTTTGTTATTCAGTTTCTCCAATTACTCCACGGTGCCGACTTACCCAGCGTTCGTACGGGAAACACCTTGGAGGCCATCGCGGGTCTGGAACAGGCGGGATGTCTCACGCATGCAGAAAGCAGCCATCTCCAGGAAAGCTACAGTTTTCTCCGTAAGCTGGAGCACCGCCTGCAGATCATGTTCGACCTGCAAACGCACAGCATCCCCAACGACCCCACGGAAGTTCAGAAGTTGGCTATTCGGATGGGGTATGGCGACGGGGCGAGTGGTTCAGCACGGGACCAATTCGAAAGAGATTATCGACGTTTTACGACGCGCAATCGGCAAATCTTAAACCATTTGCTCCACGATGCATTCACCGATGATTCTGAAACCGCGGCCGAAGTTGAGTTGATCCTGGATCCCGAACCAACCCCGGAGTTTATTCACAACGTCCTCTCGCGACACCGGTTCCGGGATATTCCCCAGGCATACCGGAATCTCATGAATCTTGCCGAAGAGCGGATTCCGTTCCTATCGACCCGTCGCTGCCGCCATTTTCTTGCCTCAATCGCGCCGATGCTGCTGTCTGCCATTGCAGCGACACCGGACCCGGATGCGACCCTCGTCACGCTGAATCAGGTGAGTGACTCTCTGGGTGGAAAAGGCGTCCTCTGGGAACTCTTCAGCTTCAATCCGCCCTCCCTCAAGCTGTACGTCCAGCTATGCGCGTACACGCCGTTTTTGGCAAGCCTCCTGATCAGCAATCCCGGCATGATCGACAGCCTCATGGACAGCCTGGTCCTCGATAAGCTGCCGGACCGGCGGTTCATGGAAATGACGTTGCGCGAACTTTCCCTGGCGGCCGAGGATCTGGATCCGATCCTGCATGCTTTCAAGAACGACCATCTTCTGCAAATCGGTGTCCGCGACCTGCTGGGCAAGGATGATGTGGAGGCGATCACCCAGGCCATCAGCGATCTCGCTGAAACGTGCCTCACCGAAATTGTCGTGCGGGAGTACGAACAACTGGTGCTTCGCTACGGCCAGCCCACTGTGGGCGAGGGCCTCCGCCAAGGACAGCGAGCGGAGATGGTGATCCTCGCCATGGGGAAGTTCGGCGGCCGCGAAATGAATTACCAGAGTGATCTGGACCTCGTTTTCCTCTATGAGGAAGACGGCAATACCGTGCCGGTTGTGGAGTCCGGTTACGTTCGTCCTCGCGATACAACCACCAATCAGCATTTCTTCAGCGAGTTGACACAACGGATCATTCGAAGAATCTCTTACCTGGGGCCGTATGGCCGGCTGTATCAGGTGGATGCCCGCCTTCGCCCCACCGGAAGGAGCGGCACGCTGGTCTTTTCCCTGCGCGAATTTGCCAATTATTTTTATCAGGGAATGGGGCAGCTCTGGGAACGTCAGGCGTTGTGCAAAGCCCGACCGGCCGTCGTTTCCGAGAGAATGAGACCTGTCGTGGAATCACTCATTCAGGACGTGATTTACAGCGAACCGTGGCGTCCGGAGTTCGCCTTGCAGATCGCCGACATGCGCCGACGACTGGAAGAAACCGCCAAGCCACTGGACATCAAACGGGGACGGGGCGGGATCGTCGACGTGGAGTTCCTCGTCCAAATGCTCCAGCTTCGGCACGGTCGGGAATACCCTGAAATTCGCAAGACGTCGACATTTGCGGCCATGCGGGCCCTGCATGAAAAAGGCCTGCTGCGCGAGCAAACCTTCAACGAACTTTACGAAAGTTATCGGTTTCTCCGGGCCCTGGAAAACCGACTCCAGCTTGTTGCACCGACGGCGAAAAGTCGAATTCCGGAAGATCCCACCGAACTTGCCCGGCTGGCCCATCTCATGAGTGCCGAGGATCCAGGAAGTCTCGTACAAACAGTAGAACAGTACCTCGCCCGAAACCGCTACCACTGGGAAACGACGGTAAACAGGCTTGCCGAAGGAAAAGAATAACCGATCGCGAGGCGTTCCTGCTGTGCGAAATCGATGTTGCCGGGAAGGCCAGCCAAAACATCCGCCGATCTGCCCACCGGAAGGTTTGAATTGGTCGAACTCGCGCGAGTGGACAGCCCCCGTTGAAACCATGGGATGTTGTTACTGGCGTTAGATAAAGCTACCCGTTGGAGGGATGACCTTTGGTCCGCATAGAAATCGCGAATCAAATAAAACACCTGAAATTGGACCGGCCGCTCATTCGACGTGCCATCCAGCGGATTATGCGCCAGGCCAACATCAAGACCGGCGTGGTCAGCGTGGCGATCGTGGATGATGCCACCATCGCAAGCCTCCATGAACGTTATCTTAATGACCCTGCTCCGACGGACGTCCTCAGTTTCGTCCTCGAGACAGGCCCCGAACATCTCGAAGGGGAAGTGGTCGTGAGTTACGACACGGCAGTAACCAGAGCAAAGGAACTCCGTGTCCCTGTGACATCCGAGTTGTTACTCTACGTTGTGCACGGTACACTACATTTGGTCGGGTACGATGACGTCACTCCAGCGCTGCGTCACCAAATGCGGATCGCGGAAAAAGAGGTGTTCGAAGCATTGAAAATCCCCTATCCCGGCCCCGAGGAGAACCGCATGAGCAAGCGTGGCAGAACCCGCAGAGTGAAAAAGAGTCGCGGGACTGGCAGCGGATCGGGGAACGGATGAAAAACTCGGGCTTGTTTGGAGTCCGCAAAAACGGAAAAGATGCCAGAATTGTGGTGGTTTGTATCGGCGGTTGGGCTTGTCCTGGCCTGCATGGCGTCCACTGGTACCCGCGCACTCTCCGACTATTCGCGACACGATCTCGAAGAGTTATGCCGCAAGCGAAAACAACCTGAGCGACTGCGGGCGGTTCTCCAAAACTACCGTCAAGCATCCATTGCAGCGGAATTGCTGGAAATTGTGCTCCTAATCCTTGTTATCGCTCTTAACGCCATACGCTGGACCAAACTGTGGAATGACGCCCAGTCTGCGGGACTCCTGCCTCAAATCAAAATTGTGGTCCCCTCTGTGGTGGGCGTAGCGATCGCCATCCTTTTTGCAACTGTGTTTGTCCCCAGGGCCATATCGCTGCTCTGGGCGACTCCCATCGTTTTCTACGGCTGGCCCCTCTGGAAACTCCTGACTCAACTGATGGCTCCCTTCCTGCTGCTCAGCCAGATAACTGAAGTGGCGATCAGCCGCGGTGCGGGGCGGTCGATCCCTAAGGAATCCGAAGAACAGTTTGAAGAAGAAATCCGCACCCTGGTCACCGAGGGCGAGAGGGAGGGTCTTATAGAGGAAGAAGCTCGGGAAATGATCGAGGGAGTCATCAAACTGTCAGACGTCACCGTTTCCGAAATCATGACACCCCGGACAGAAATGGTGTGTCTGCCCAGCGATGTGTCATGGGAAGAGATGCTTCAAACGATCATCCGCGAAGGACACACGCGCATTCCCGTTTTTGAAGAAACCCGAGATAACATCATCGGCATCCTCTACGTTAAAGACCTTTTGCCGTATCTTGCACAGCCCGCGGCCGAACAGCGGCCGGCCTGGACCACACTGCTGCGCGAGCCGGTCTTCGTCCCGGAAACCAAGTCCGTCCATGCCCTCATGCAGGAATTCCAAAAAACCCACAATCACCTGGCCGTGGTTCTTGATGAATATGGAGGTGTCTCAGGCATCATCACTCTCGAGGATATTCTGGAGGAAATCGTGGGAGAGATTGAGGACGAACTCGATCACGAGACCGTCCAGGAAATTGTCATTCGTGAGGATGGCCGAGCAGAGGTGCGCGGTTCCGCGCGGGTGGAAGAGATTAATCGTCGGCTGAATCTCAATTTGCCCGAAGATGAGGAATACGACACGATTGCCGGACTGATGATGACCCATCTGGGCCGTGTGCCCCGGGTGGGCGAATCTTTGGTTGTTGCGAATGTCCGCCTCACGGTTTTGGAAGGAGATCGCCGTCGCATTAGAAGAATCTTCCTTGAACCATCCGCGGATTCAGAACCAGGCCTGGATCAGCACCGCGATGGGGCGGGAGTTGAAGTCTCCTCGTAACTCCCGACAAGTATGTAGCTTTGCTCGCAACGTGCCCCCAGGAGACCGGGGTTGCCCGGAAGATCGCCGCGGAAAGGGGTTAAGCTTCCTTCTGAAACACTTCACCAGGTTCGGAAACAGCAGTGTGCACATGTCATAAAGCGGAAACATCGTCGGAAAGCCGAATCGTAATCCGAAGGGCAAAGGAAGATCCATGTCTGAGTCATTACAACGCTATTACGCAGCCCTCTGTCAAACAAATCTGCCAAACCCCGTGGACATGGCAGGTATGCACCGAAATGTCGGTCGCATGCTGGAGATGGCCCAGTATGCCGTCAAGGGCTACGAGCCTTTTTTCCCGGTGAAACTGGTGGTATTTCCTGAATTTGCTCAGGTGGCGCCCGTGTTCGAAACCGTAGAGGAACTCCACGATCGACTGGCCGTGCCTATCCCTAACGAATTCCTCGATCGATATTGCGACTTAGCCCGTAAACTTGGCGTTTATATCCAGACGAGCAGCTTTCTGGAAAAGGATTCCCGCTATCCCGGTCACGTCTTTAACACGACGTGCCTGGTAGGCCCTGACGGAATCCTCTTAAAATACCGCAAGGTGCATCCCTGGATTCCTTGGGAGCTTCACACCAGCCCCCACGATCTCCCCGAGTATCAGGAACCGTTGTTCCCGGTGGTTCAGACTGAGATCGGCTGCCTCGGCGTCGCCATCTGCTACGACTGGCTCTTCCCCGAGGCCATCCGCCAGCTCGCCCTCCAGGGGGCCGAAGTGCTTCTGCGTGTCTCCGCCTACATGGACCCCTGGGGCACCGCCTCGCCGATGGAATGGTGGACGCTCGTCAACCGAGTGCGGGCGATTGAGAATTTGGCCTATGTCGTGGCCTGCAATCAGGGGGCTTCCCTGCGAAACTACCCACCTTTTAGCTGGCCGGGAGGCAGTATGATCGTGGACTACGATGGGCGAATCATCGTGCAGGCGGAACCCGGTACAGGCGAAAAGATCGTTGTTGGCCCGGTCGATATCGCCGCTGTGCGGGAGGAGCGTGACCGCCGACTGGGACATCACATGCTGGCACACCTCCGTACCGAGGCTTATTCCGGTTACCGAATTTCCATCTATCCCCAGGCCGCCACCAGTGCTCCGCCCACCGCAGACGATGTGAACAATCGGATCAACATCGGCCGACTTCGCTGGCGTCAAGCATGCCAGCAACTAAAAAAGCAAACAGAAACGGTCAGTGAGAACGAGGCCCACGTGTGAGCAGCACCCCATCGCGAAATTCGGTCAATTTTTGGCGGATATTTGCCAGAAGGCAAAAAATAACGCCTGAATCTTTCGCCGGCCGCGACAGGTCAGCCAGAAAACGGTTGGTTGGTGATCTGCTGCTCGCCGCTGTGTGCTTCGCTCTCGTGTTTGCCATATTCTTTTGGCGTCCGATGGGCCAGCCGGATCCCACCAGGCATCCAGCAGTTGGAAAGCCAGGAGACTTTCTCCATGTCTACTCGTTGGAAGAACTCCTCAAGCCAAGCGGTATCGTTGAATCGCCGGTCCCCCCGGTGATCGCCCCGGTGACTTTGGATACGCTCCAGGGCCGTGTGACCGTGGTTGTGTTTTGGGGCCCCTGGATTCCCACCAGTGAAGAAGCAGTTTCCCGTCTCGCTGGCATGCTCCCGGTGACAACGCGAAAAGATTTTCGTTTTGTGGCCGTTGCTTGCCCACCACCCCCTGATCGCACTCTCCCGGAAGACTTTCTGGTCTGGACACACACGACTTGGCAGGGCCTGCATGTCCCCACGCCATGTTATGTTGATCTGGAACGAACGAGCCAGTACCGGTTCCTGCTCCTTGCCCAGCCCGAGGTGTCTGAAGCGGCTACTCTTCCTCCGCTCCCCATCCCCACGATTGTTCTCCTCGATCGCAACGGACTGATTCGCGCGGTATGGACGGGATGGCTTCCGGGATACGATCGCCAGGTGAGTCAAATGGTGGACCGACTTTTGGGACCATCGGTCAGTGAGACATCGCAATCGCCCGCCGACTCCGGGACATCCGTGCCATCTCCAGAATCACGATGAGTTGTTATCAAATAGTGTGCCTGTCCCGGCGGCAGGCTCAACGCACCGTGGCCCCTCGTGTCGCGTTGAATTCACGTAGGAAGAGACCGCCACGGCCTCCATTTCGTCCTCAGGGTACGGCCGAATCCATTCCCGCAGCCTGTCAAACTGGATGATCGTGGGGTTCAGCCACAAGTCATAGGCCTCAGGCGGCAAGATGAGGGGCATCCGGTTGTGGAATCTCGCCACCAGCGGATTGGGTTCCACCGTGAGGACGGTACATGTCTCCAGGATCTCACCGGTTGGGCTGTGCCACTGATCCCAAAGGCCGGCCAGGGCAAACAGCCTGTCACCCCGCAGGCGAATGAGATAAGGCTGCTTCCCTCTGGAAGACGCCTTCCACTCATAGAAGCCGTCCGCCGGAATGAGACACCGGCGGTACCGGGCGGCAGTCCGAAATGCAGGCTTTGTGCCCACGGTTTCCGCCCGAGCATTGATCAATCGGTTCCCCACAGAAGGGTCTTCCGCCCAGTGCGGCACCAGGCCCCATTTGACCCACGCCCATTCCCGCTTTACAGCAGGCTCCGCGTCGCTGCCGACGGCAGGCGAGGCTGATTTCGGGGAAGCCGCATTGATCTCGGGAGTTCGCTCTTCCGCACCAGGCTCGGCCTGCTGTGCCCGAACTATTCCAACCATTTGCCCCGGCCCGATGTTATAGCGAGGTGAAAAATCGGGAAGGTCCAGCAGGCGAAAATGATTTGCCACCTCTTCAGGTGTCGCACGCAATGTGAATCGGCCACACATCAGGAAGTCCTACCAGCCGTGTTCCTGCTCTTGTCTTCCACCGCGAATACCTATTCTATCGATTGCCCGCGTTAAAAACGTACAGATCCCACCTGGCCGGGTGGCAAAAACGCCCGAAACGTGCTAAAAAATCATCACTTGTTCGCTGTCGTCCAGCACGGACCCTTGACCGAGGAGGGACCCATGGCCATTCCAGGGCTTACGATTATTGGGGAATCAATTAACGACTCTGTGCCTTCGACGAAGGCACTTTTCGACGCTGGAGATCTTGACGGAATTGTGGCGCTCGCAAGAAGTCAGGCGGAGGGTGGAGCCGCCTATATCGATGTCAACATCGGCTCCCGAAGCCCCGAGCTCATGGCTGAAGTGGTCCGCCGCATTCAGGAAGCCATCGACAAGCCACTTTCCATCGACACCCCTGATCCTCAAATCGCCCGGGCGGGATTGGAAGCCTACTCGATCGAACGTGCGAAAGGTGCCAAGCCGATCCTCAATTCAATCACCGTCTCCCGCGAGGAAATGTGGCGCCTTTATGAAATCCGGCCATTCAAGCCCATTCTCTTGGCAACCGAAGTCTTGCTCGATGGCCGCCCGCAACCCGCACGCACTGCGGAGCAAACCTACCAGGCAGCCAAATATCTTGTGGATCTCGCGCGAAAGTATTGCCCGGGAATTGGAAATGACGATTTGATTATCGATCCCGGTATCGTACCCATTGCCAGTGATACTGAAGGAAATCTGAAACGGCTGTTGGGTGCGATGAAGCTCATTCACGAGGATCCCGACCTGGCCGGTGTGCACATGTCGGTAGGCTTGAGCAACTTCACCGTCATGCTTCCGTCCAAGCGGAAGGATGGTTCTCCGGTGAAGAGTGCCCTCGAGTCGGCCTTTCTCACCAAGGCCATGCCGCTTGGTCTGGATATGATCATCGGCTCGGTCAAACGGAAATACGAACTGCTGCCGGAAGACCATCCCGCCATGCGGTGCCTGGAAGCAGTGCTCCAGGCCGATGGCTTTGATGCAATCATGGCAGTACGAAGATTCTATGCGGAATAAGCGATGTGCAGATGCAACTTTGGCAATTTTTTGATGAGGTTTTGTAACTGACAACGTTCTTCCCGAAGCCAAGCTATTGACAGACAGAGGATGCTCGATGTTGCACGTCGTGATTCAGGAACTGCTGCAAAAAGCCCCCGTGATTTTGGATGGAGCATGGGGAACTCAATTGCAAGCCCGCGGGTTACCGGTGGGTGCGTGCCCCGACGAATGGAATCTCTCCCATCCAGCCGACGTGGAGGCAGTTGCCCGCGCCTATGTGGAAGCAGGAAGCCAGATCATCCTCACGAATACCTTTGGCGCCAATCCCATCACACTGGAGCGCCACGGCCTGGCCGACAAAACGGTCACGATCAATCGGGCAGGTGTTGAAATCTCAAAACGGGCAGCAGCGGGCAAAGCACGCGTGTTTGCCTCCATCGGACCGACGGGTGTGATGCTCATGATGGGCACCAAGACGCCCGAAGAAGTGCGGTCAGCGTTCCTCGTTCAAGCCCAGGCACTGGCCGAGGCCGGAGCGGATGGTTTGGTCATTGAAACCATGTCCGATCCTGCCGAGGCTCTCCTGGCCCTAGAAGCGGCCAAAACCACCGGTTTACCCGTCGTGGCCTGCATGACTTTCGACTCGGGAAAAAATCGGGACCGAACCATGATGGGAACCACGCCCGAACAGGCCGCCGAACAACTCTCGGCCGCCGGTGCCGAGGTCATTGGTGCCAACTGTGGCGCGGGTCCGGAGAATTATGTCACTATCTGCCGACGATTGAAAACCGCGACGGACCGCCCCATTTGGATCAAGCCCAATGCGGGTCTACCAGAAATCGTGGATGGTCGAACCGTGTACCGCATCACCCCCCAGGAATTCGCGGAGTACGTGCCCAAGCTGGTCGAAGCAGGGGCGAGTTTTATTGGAGGGTGCTGTGGAACAACGCCGGAGTTTATCAAAGCGGTTTGTCATCTCTTGGCAAACGCCGGCTGAAAACTTACTGCATCAGTTGTCTCAGTAACTTTCCTGCCGATTGCAACTTGAACAATGACTTCACGCGAACGCGTTCTCTGTGCGGTGTCTCACCAGGAGCCGGATCGGGTGCCCATCGACTTTGGGGCCACACGACAAACCGGGATTGCGGCCGCCGCCTACCATCGCCTCAAACAGCGTTTGGGTTTGATCACTCCCACCCGTGTCTATGACGTCTACCAGATGCTTGCCGAAATCGAACGACCGATCCTGGAACGTTTTGGTGCCGATGTTATTGGGCTTCACAGGCGCCGAGTGGCCTTTGGAATCGCCAACGAAAATTGGAAACCCTGGCAACTGTTTGATGGCACGCCGGTCGAAGTGCCGGGCGAGTTTAATCCCGTCACGGAACCCGATGGTTCACTCACACTCTACGATCAGCAGGGGCGCCCTATCGCGAAAATGCCCAAGGACGGTTTCTACTTTGATCGACTTGATAAATATCCGGGCGCTGCCCATGTGGATCCAGAAACGCTGGACATTCCCCTCCTTACCCAGCAGGAGTGTGACGAACTTGGAGCCCAGGCGGAAGCATTGTACCGCAACACGGATTTCGCCATCATCGCAGCGATGGGTCCTCCTTTTGAACTTTTCTTTGGGCTCGGAACTGGCGATTTCGCAGCCTGGATGATCACCTTGGTCAGCGAACCGGACTACGTCCGAGCATTGTACGAACGCATTGTCGAAGCCTGGCTCGAGAATTTGCGGCGCTTCCATCAGGCGGTCGGTGACCACATTCAGATTATTCAATTTAATGATGATCTCGGAACGCAGGATCGCCCGTTTCTATCTCCAAAATTATTCAAAGATCTCATTTTTCCATACTATAAAAGGGGGCTCGATTGGATCCACCAAAACACGAACTACAAAGTGTTCATGCACAATGACGGTGCGATTTATGACTTTATTCCGATCTTGATTGAAATGGGGGTGGACATCCTCAACCCAATTCAGACCACGGCCAAAGGCATGGATCCCGCGCGCCTCAAGGCAGAATTCGGCGATAAACTTACTTTTTGGGGGGCCGCGTGTGACTGTCAAAGAACGCTGCCATTCGGAACGCCCGAGGACGTTGCCCGAGAGGTGGAAGAAAACATCCGCATCTTAGCCCCTGGCGGCGGGTATGTGTTTGCATCGGTCCATAATATTCAAGCTAACTGCCCGCCTGAGAATATCATGGCAATGTTTGACACAGCGCTTGCTAAAGGCCGATATCCCATTCAGTAGTCGAATATATTCCTGTTTATTTTCACATTCCGAGCAATATGTGACCAATTGAATCATGCGACTTATCGTTGTTGCCTGTGAAATCTTTTACCGCGAACTTTGCCTGGCCGTGGCACAGTCTCCCAACACCGTGGACTTGCTCTTTTTGCCCAAGGGGCTTCACGATGTGGGCGCCCAGCGAATGTCGGCGAGACTCGCCGAAGCCGTCCAGAGCGTGGACACGTCGCGTTACGAGGCTATTTGCTTGGGGTATGGGCTTTGCAACAATGGGATTATTGGACTCACAGCCCGCGATATTCCCCTCGTCATCCCCCGCGCCCACGACTGTATAACCCTCTTTCTCGGCAGTCATCAGCGCTACCTGGAGTATTTTCACGCAAATCCTGGAGTTTATTTCCAAACGCCTGGATGGATCGAACGGGGAGAGGACCTCTCACAGCATGGCCCCGATTCAATTGTTCGCAAAATGGGTGTACTGGACAGCTACGAGGAATGGGTGGCCAAGTATGGCGAGGAAAACGCCCGGTATCTCCTGCAGCAATTGGGTAATCTTGCCAAAAACTACGGTAAAATTGCTTATATTCGAACTCATACGGGCTGTGACGCCATTTTTGAGAACATCGCACGCCGCAAAGCAGAGGAGCGGGGCTGGCAATTTGAAGTCCTGGACGGGGATTTGAGGCTCATTCGGGCATTGTTGATGGTCAGTGGAACGAGCAGGAGTTTCTGATTGTTCCACCGGGGTGCCGTGTTGCTCCCTCGTTCGACGATCAGATCATCCAATTGGAAATGGTCAACACTCCAGCGGTGGACGTCTGATCGCACCTCATCAAAGGCAGCTTCGCGTAGCGCGACCATGCAAGGCACGTGGACTCGGCTGTCGGCTGGTTAGTCAGTCAGTACTCACGGGAGTTCGACGCACGCCGCAGAAAGCGTCCCTCCAACAGGCTTGGGTTCCGCAGCGATCGAGCGTCCTGGTCGGTGCGAATCATGTGACGGACCGGAGGGCCCGGCTTAACCCGAACCACGGCAATGGTAGAGGCAATTCATGAATGGCCCCTACACTGAATTCGGCCTTTGATGTCTCACGGATCTTTACGACAACCCGGGATGGGTCAGCCTCTACGCCCGTTGCTGAAGCATGGCAGCAGCATTATCATAAACTGCCGGTCAATGATTACCGTAGGGCACATTAGGTCGAGCCAGCGATCCTCTGGGGCGCCGGTCAGTTTTGGCAGACTTTCATCCGGATGGAGGTGGAGTCGATGAACGGCTATGAACGCGTCATGGCGATGATCGAGGGCCGGGAAGTCGATCATTTGCCTCTCATGCCCATCACGATGATGTTTGCCGCGGACCAGATTGGCGTTCCCTACGGTCAGTATGTGCGAGATTATCGCATTCTTGTCGAAGCCCAGTTGCGCACGGCCGAGAAGTATGGCTTTGACTACGTTTCGTGCATTTCCGACCCTGCTCGGGAAGCTGCCGATTGCGGAGCCATCGTCCAGTACTTCGAAGACCAACCTCCCGCTCTTGTGGAAGATAAAGCGCTTCTCGCCGATAAGTCGAAGCTCAAGGACCTCAAGGTGCCCGATCCCTATGGCGGTGGAAGAATGGAAGATCGGGTTCGGGCGGCCGAACTGTTTCGCAAGAAAGTGGGTGGTGAATTGCTTATTGAGGGCTGGATTGAGGGGCCCTGTGCCGAAGCGGCCGATTTACGCGGTATCAACACGCTGATGCTCGACTTCTACGACGATCCGGTTTTTGTGCGGGATCTGTTCGACTTTATCCTCGAAATGGAACTCGCCTTTGCGCGAGCACAAATTGAGGCAGGAGTCGATATTATCGGTATTGGCGATGCAGCAGCTTCCCTCATCGGCCCCCGGTTTTATAACGAGTTCGTCTGGCCATACGAGAAAAAAATGGTAGACGCCATTCACGAGATGGGATGCAAAGTCCGTCTCCATATCTGCGGAAATACCAACAAAATTCTGGAAGGAATGGGACGGCTGGGATGCGACATTGTGGACCTCGACTTTCTTGTGCCCATGCGTACCGGCCGGGAAGCCATGGGTCCCGACCAGGTCTTGCTGGGAAATATCGACCCGGTCAAGGTCCTGCGAAACGGGACGCCAGAGCTCGTACAGGAAAAGCTCGCCGAGTGCCACCAGGCGGCGGGCTCCTGGTATATTGTGGGCGCCGGTTGTGAAGTCCCGCGTGGAACTCCCGATGAAAACCTGTTCGCAATGCGGGATTACGCGTGGGGGCACGTGGCCGTTCCATCTTCATAGGGTTATGAAACTTGACTGCTACTTTGACTAACCCCGGAATTGCCGACCCTCATCAACCTGATTTGGCCATTGTGTCGAGCTGATGGTTTTACAGGAGTATACCCATGCTGAAAACGTGGACCTTCCATTTGCCAACGCTTGTCCGGTTTGGACCCGGGATGATTCGCAAATTGGGAGAATTTGCCCAAGAATTTGGCTGGAACGCCCTGCTGGTGGGGTACAAGGACCAGAAGGGAATGGAAGACGTCTACCAGCGGGCTCAGAGGTCTTTACGCCAGGCCCGGATGCACGTTTTTTCCTTCTTTGAAGTGGGACCCGAGCCGGAGGCAGATCTAGTCCCCCGAGGCGTGGAGCTTTACAAGAAAAACCGCTGCGAGGTGGTCATTGGTCTGGGCGGAGGAAGTGTGCTCGACGTCGCCAAAGCGATTGCCGCACTGATCAAAATGGAGGGCGAACCCTGGGATTTCGCCAACGCGAACGAGGGTCACCGCCGGATTACCGAGTCGGTTCCGATGATTGCTGTGCCCACCACCGCAGGAACCGGAAGTGAAGTGACAGCGATCTCCGTTCTCACTTTCCGTGGAAAGGGTTCCTTCCCTGATTCGCCGCTGAAGGCAGGGCTGGTGGGAGAAGGCCTCCACCCCAAGATCGCGCTCGTGGATCCTGAACTGACTCTGGGCAAACCGGCCAATGTCACAGCGGCATGTGCAGCCGATGCACTTCTTCAAGCGATCGAGGCCTGCTTAAGCCGGATGGCTAACCCATTTTCCACCGTGCTGGCTGGACACACCGCGTGCCTGGTTTTTCGAAGTCTCAAGAAGGCAATTGCCGAACCGCAAGACATCAATGCCCGGGCAGATCTGGCGCTGGCGGCCTGCATGTCCGGAACAGCCTACGATACCACCGGACTGACAATTGGACACGCTCTGGCCCAGGCGCTGGGAGCGGTTTTCAACATTCCCCACGGTCTGGCGGTAGCCATCGCGGGGCCAGTTGCGCTACGCTTTTTGCAGCAGGCCTGTCCGGGCCCCCTCGCTGAGCTGGGACGTCAGTGCCACATTCTGGCGGAGGCTCCTGAACAACAGGCGGCTATGTTCCTCGATGCATTGGAGAACCTGTTTCGCGATGTGGGGTTGCCCGATAAACTGACCGTTCCTCCCAGTGCTCCCGGGAACTACCTGGATCGGCTGGTTCGCCATGCTCTTGAGGCGACCCCCGAAGCCTGCACGCTCACTCCAGTCAAAGTGGATGAAAACGTCCTCCGCGAATTGTTCCAAAAGGTGCTGACCACAGGGTGACACAATCACCCGTTCACAAGCACCTCGTTTCTGAATCCGCCCTTTGCGAAACGGTGCGGGCTTCTTACTCGTCGCCCATTTGGAGAAACTCTTCGATGAGCGTGACAAATTCTCCCAGGATAAGACACGTAGCACCCCAAATTCGATGAGGGCCGAAGGAAAAATGCGGCGCTTCGTAGGGCTGACCGCGATACTCTCGTCGATGAGACCCAAAATGAGCTGGGTCAAGCAGATGCGCAAGGGGCACCTCCAAAAGCTCCTCGACTTCGCTGGAAGAGGGGCACATGGAAGGGCGTGAATTAGTGACGGCCACCCAGGGATCGACCCGAAAGCCGCTACGTTCGATGTAAATCGTGGACAGTTGCCCAAGGATGCGGGGCTGAAAGTTTTCAACGCCCAGCTCTTCGCAGAACTCACGAACGGCGGCCTGACAGGAAGTCTCCCCTGGTTCCAGAGCACCGCCCGGCAAACTGATTTGGCCTCCATGATCGGGCAGATCGCGCCTCCGCAACGTCAGCGGCAGCCACCACTGCGACTGATGCCAGTACAGCAAGATAAGAACCGCCGCAGGCCGAGCGTCTGCCGGGATTCTTGAATAGTCGCGTCCCAGGGGCGGCCGTGGTGCGAACTTGGTCCCCATCATAGGTCCCGGCAGAGGTTGCCGCAGACGATTCTCGAGCCATGGGATGAGTCTCAAGGAATGAGTCTCTCCGAAGATCGCGGTCATAGGAGGAAACGAATATGGCTTTGGCGTCCTGAGATCACATGGCGCGGGTCTATCCCGCCCGAGCTGACCAACTCAAACGGGCGGATATTCTTCCTGATGATTTCACCTGACAATTCTTCTCAGTCTGTTGCTGCCAGCCAACCATGTACCCGGATGGTGGGATGGATCGCCGATTCGCTAGTGCATTTCCGTTTTCACCTCGGACAAGGCCGGGCGATAGAAGTTGAACTGCACGTTGGGATGCTCCGCCAGAAGCGA
>FWWL01000251.1_pt1 | contig 156503 bp, 147 predicted proteins | sample 2228331 | NCBI WGS metagenome assembly FWWL01 (sample SAMEA103939775, study PRJEB20133) | metagenome | reverse complement strand
TGGGTCGGCGTCGCTGTCTCGGTCGGCGTCGCTGTCTGGGTTGGTGTCGCTGTCTGGGTCGGCGTCGCTGTCTGGGTCGGCGTCGCTGTCTGGGTCGGCGTCGCTGTCTCGGTCGGCGTCGGTGTCGCGGTCGGCGTCGGTGTCGCGGTCGGCGTCGGTGTCGCGGTCGGCGTCGGTGTCGCGGTCGGTGTCGGCGTCCCCTTCACACAGTCGGCGTGACTCAGGTTGAATTGGCCCTTCCAGGTGGAGTAGATGGTCGTCCATGCGTCACGCATCGTCTCGGGGCTGGCTGTGACCACCGTGTAGTGCGCGGTCTTACCTGTGAACTTTGAGCGCGATACCGTCACCGTACCCGCATGTTGGAACTGAACCGTAATCGACGAGGGAGCGAGCGACGCATCATCGATCTGGTTGATCACGAAGTGCCACTCGATCTGCTGTCCCTGGATCTGCTGTCCCTGACAGTCCTTGAAAAAATTCTTGTGTCCCTTTTTCACATGAATCTCTTTCGACGGGTTTGTCAGCGTGGCCCGGGCCGCTGCATCCCCAGCTCCACCGCCAAGCGCCGCAAGCAAGAGGCTCGCGAGAACCAGCCCTGTGCCGAGAAGCATCGCCACGCGCCAAAACCATGCCGGGGAGCCCTGCCGCCTACTCATCTCCCACTTTCCTTCCCCTACGACGGTTGTCTGTCGCGTCGTCTCACCCCGTTCACCTGCTCCCCTCCGCTTGCCGAATGCAAAACGCACCCGACCGAACGTTCCCGGCCGGGTGCGCCACTGGCTCCACGCCGCCTACTGGCGCCCATCGCTCCAGGCGGCGCTTCGTCGCCTCCAGGGAACACTTCAACCCGAGGACGAACGGATGAGAACCGTCTGTCCGTTCGTCCTAGGAATAGTGTAACGGGTTGGATGACCAATAGGGAGGGACGAAAGTACTCATTTTCGGGCGGGGAATGACAATCATGTGAACAAGCAACGGCAGCGTTGAACCACGGGCGGCTCCCCTGGATCCGAGAGGCATGACCAGCAGAGGACCGCTACTGGTACCGGGGTTACCGTGCTCGCTTTATCGGACGGCCGTCACATCACCGACTCGCGGTGCACGTTCGCGTAAGCGCTCGACAAGCTCCTCCACCCGGTCGCGCTGGAAGCTCCCGACCAACTCCCGATCGTGCACGTAGAAGCGCACGTCAAACGGGATGCCATCCCGCTTCTGTGCCTGCTGCCACCAAGCGTGCAGCGCCTCGACCCACCGGAAGCCGGTCGCTTCCACCCGCAGGAGCGCCACCGCCTCACCCCGGAGGTATGCTAATGCCTCACCGAAGTACACCCGCGCCTCGCCGGTCGATTCCACGACCCGGCGCAGCTCGTCGTATCGCAGCGGTACCGAGCGGATCGTCACCACCCAGGCTCCCGGCGTCCGCGGCTCCGTCACCTTTTCCTTTGGCTGGAACCGTCGCCCGCGCCACCACTGCACCATCACGCCCCCTCTCCGGACATCATTCTAGCTGGTCGACCCGCACGGCTCTTCGCTCCTGACCAGCCCCCCGTTGACAGTCTCAAGAGACCATGCGACGACGCTCGCCAGTACTCCGAGCAACCCCAGAGCCAGGCTGCTCACCGCCAGCCGGACGCTCGCTGGCGCCTGGGCGAAGGGCTGGAACGCCACCAGCCAGGCCGCAAGATGCGTACCCAGCCAATCATCCACCGTCCGGTACAGCTTGTTCACGCCATCCGGGTGGTGATAGAAGCGCTGCGGATCGAGGTAGCCGACCATCGTGAGCAACGCTCCCCAACTCCAGAGCACACCCGTCACGACGAACGCCCAACGGCGCGCCTGGGACAGCCAACTCGCCAGCGGCGCGACCGCGAAGCCAGCCACCGGGACGAGATAACGGGCCGGCGGTCCCCACTCGCCCCACCAAACGCGATAAACAGCCACGAGCACCAGGTACGGCAACGCGACGGCGGTTACCAACCCGGCCAGGCGCGGCTGGCGGGCCCACCAGAACGGCACGGCCGCCAGCGCCGCCAGGTAGAGCGGGGCCGCCACCAGGAGGCCCCACTGGGCGTCCAGCAAGAGCCCGGCCGCCCCGTTCAGTGTTCCAACAACATCGCTGAAGCCGGCATGGTCGGCAGTGTTTTGGTACGGCTGGCCATACAGCCAAAGGTTGTAGCCAACAATACCCAACCCACCCACCAAGGCCGGCCCGACAGCCCACAGCGCTCGCGGCCAGTCGGTCAACGAACCGCGGCCCAAACGGGCAGCGACTGCGCGGGCGAGTGCCACAGCACCCAAGACCGCCGCACTGAAAACGAACCGTTGATGCAACCAAGGCAAGAAGCCGATTGCGCTACCGGCCACGAGCCACTGCCAACCGCGGTTCTCGCGCGCCGCAAGCCGCCGCACCGCATAGAGCAGGCAGAGCGCCGCTGGTACCTCAGGGAAGATCAAGAGTGCATAGGGACCGATCGGCAGCGTGAGCCCCGTTCCAAGAGCGAGCGCTGCAGCCAGCCTCGGGCCAGCTCCCGCTTCCCGCGCCAGGAGATAGAGCTGTCCGACCAGCAGGATCCCACACAACCCGATCGCCGCCATCGCCCCCACTCGGCCAGCCAGCAGCCAGGGACCGGCGATCAGGAGCGCCGTCCCCAGACCATGCTTGCTGTAGAGACCCGGCCGGGCCGCGTGCGCTGCGTGCGGCGGCAAGTCCCACGGGAAGCTCGGCCACCCCTGCCAGTCGGCCGGCAGTGGCTGCGGCGGATAGAAGCGGAGCCAGACACGCTCGGCATACTGGTTCGTCTCGTCGAGGTCACCGTCTTCCAGCAACGACAGCGCTGTGACCACGTAATACGGTTCGTCGCCGGTCAGCGGTTCGAGCCGGACCAGGTACCGCCACCCGATCGCGAGCCAGGCCAGCGCTGCCACCGCGCACACCCAGACCAACCACCGCCGTTCGCCTCCGGCACCCTCTCGGCGCTCGGCAGGCCGGACGACGCGCGACGCTCCCGTTTCGTCATCACGACGGCGCACCGGCACCGGGAGTCCTCCCTGCACGATCGCTACCAGGCAGCTGACTGCCCCGCCAACGCGTCCCACTCATCCGGTTCCCCTTCCTCGCCTTGTTCCCGACCGATACCGGCAGCACCCCACTATCGCTGGACACCGGAACTGCATCCGAGTATGATAGCGTCCGTACGCGTGTCCGGACACATCAGTCCGGCGAGGAAAGGGAGGACAGATGACTCGGTACCGCGTGATCGTCGCTCTGCTCTTGACGGGATTGGCCCTCCAGCTCGCTGCGGCCCAGGTAGCCGGTGATGCCGGTATCACCGAGCGACTCCCGGCCACCCGCATCGCTGATCCGACCGCGACTCCCGTCGCCCCGACGGCAACACCACTCCCCGCAACGACACCAGCTGGGGAGGCAGCACCCGAGCCCGCCTCCACCGCACCGTCCGATGGAGCCGAGCCCGCCAGATCACCCGGCTCCCAGTCTCCCGGCACGGAAACGCCAGTCGCGCACCCGCCGACCGAGGAGCCGGGTCCGCAGGAGGAGCAGCTCACCCCAACGCCGGAAGCGATCGACACCCCGGCGACCCCGGTCGCGACGACCGAGACAACGCCAGCGACGTCGGAACGCGAAGGCGGCGACACCAGCAGCGCCGGCACCGCACCGGCCGCCGGTGGCACGACAGCCGTGTCCGGCAGCGAACCGGGTCCGGTGTCGCAGGTGGCACCGCGGACGGGCACCGGCCAGCTCGCCACCGGTCTCTCCCTGCTCTCGCTCGGTCTCGTCGGCATGGCACTCCTCCTGCTCGGTTTGCGGCTGAGCGAGCCACAGCGAACCCGTCGCCGACCCGGTTCTCGTTAACGCAGGAGCGGCAGGAGCAACCGCGGCCAGTGCTCGGCGACCGCCGCTCGCAGACGCGCCGTGGTGACGATCCGAATGAGCCGCCGGTGTTCCTCGAAGCGGGCGAAATCGACGTCGCTCAGTCCCACGACGTCCTGCCAGGGCATGAGCTGCTGGAACCCGAGCGGCGGGCGCTCGAAGAGCACCCACACGTCGGTGCTCCACTTCTCGGGCTTGGGGATCGCCAGCAGCACTTCCCAGTCCGCGACCGGCTCACCGATCAGTTCGGCCAGTCGCTCAGCGAGCTGTCCTTCCAGCTCCCGGCGCGCCGCTGGTCGCCCGTACAGACTGCTCAGGTACCGGTACAGATCGGGCGCCCGCGCGCTGACCTCGAGCGCCCGCTTGTGTAGCACGCGGTCGCGCAGCCGCCACACCAGCTGACGCGTGCTTTCGGGCATCCCGGGCTCGCTCAACCGCGCCAGCAGCGAGGCGTCATCGTGCCGCGGCAGCTCCTCCGCCGTCAGCGCACCGGCCAGGAGCGCGTCCTGCACGGCACGCTGCAGCATCGCCATCGCTGCCCGGTTCGCGTGGTGCCAGTAGACATTGTCGAACATCTCCTGCCGCGCGTTGATGAGTGAGTGGAGTGGGCTCACTCCCTTGCCGGTCACGACGATCCGCGCCACGCCGTGCACCTCAGCGACGCGAAGGGCATCGAGGAGCCGCGGCGTGTCCACCCCACCGTAGGGCACGTTGCAGTGCCGCGCGTCCCGCGGCAGGTAGTCCAGCTTGTCGACGTCGAGCGCGCCGCTCAGGAGTCCACGCACCAGCCGGTCCGCTGGAACCAGCAGCTCGCGCGGGGCGATCAGGTTAGCCACCCGCGCCGGGTCCACTCCCCAGTCCCGCTCGAGCACGTCAGCGAGCTCGCTCCCCTCGATCAACCGGCGACCCACCTCCTCGTGCGGCAAGACCGGCGGACCCAGTTCCTCGATCGCATGGCTGAACGGGTAGTGTCCGACATCATGGAGCAGCGCCGCCGCGAGCGCTGTCCGCCTCGCTTCTTCGTCGACCAGCGATGCGCCATACCGCCGCAACGTCGCCAGCGCCTGTCGCATGAGGTGCAGCACGCCCAGCGAGTGCTCGTAGCGGGTATGCTTGGCTCCCGGCCATACCTTGCTCACGAAGCCGAGCTGCTGGATCCGGTCCAGGCGCTGGAACGTCGGCGTGCTGATCAACCTGACTTCAGCTGCCGTCAAGGGGATCCGGTCGTACAAGCTGTCCCGCACGACCGTGACGAAGCGTTCACCGCAGTCCATCTCCCGCTCCTCGTCTCCACGACGATGCTACACTGCGCTGCGGGTCGAACGTGGGAGCAGGGGGTGGAGGTCGTCGATGCCGCTGTTTCGTTCGCTCGTTCTGGCAATCGCCCGCCAGCCGGCGGTCGAGCGGTTCGTTCGCGAGTCACCGTTCGTCATGCCGCTCGTCGCCCGGTTCGTCGCTGGCGAGACGATGGAGGAGGCGCTCGCGGTGGCAGGTGCCCTCGCCGACCGCGGCCTGGCGACCACCCTCGATCTGCTCGGCGAAGATGTCCATGCCCCCACCGAGGCTGCCGCCGCCACCGAGGCCTACGCCGAACTCCTCCAGGCGATCGAGCGTTCAGGCCTCGATGCGACGATCTCGGTCAAGCCGACGCATCTCGGGCTCCGCCTCGACCCCGACCTCGCCCGGCTCAACCTGGAGCGCCTGGCTCGTCTCGCCCAGCGCCTCGGTCGTCGGGTCGAGGTCGATATGGAAGACGCCTCGACGACGCGCAAGACGATCGAACTGTTCGACTGCCTCCACCGGTCCTACGGTGACCACCTGCAACTGGCACTGCAGTCGTACCTCTACCGAACCGAGCACGATATCGAGCGCGCGATCGAACGTGGCTGGCGTGTGCGGCTCGTCAAGGGAGCCTATGCGGAACCGCCGACGGTCGCCTATCCGTCCAAGGCCGCCATCGACGCTGCCTACCGCCGGCACCTGGAACTCCTGCTCGAGTACGGACGCTTCGTCGCCATCGCGACGCACGACGAGGCGATCATCCGCGTCGCCCGCGGGTTCGCCCGCCGGATCGGCGTCGGACCGGAAAAGTACGAGTTCCAGATGCTCTATGGCGTCCGCCGCGATCTGCAGGACGCACTCCGGCGTGCTGGCGAACCGGTTCGCGTCTATGTCCCCTTCGGCCGGCACTGGTACCCCTACTTCACGCGCCGCCTGGCCGAGCGCCCGGCGAACCTGCTGTTCCTACTCCGCCAGCTCCTCCCACGCGGATGAGATGCTTCGAGCGGTAGCAACCGTACCGCGAGACGACGCAGCACATTCCGCAACATGACAGGAGCCTGGTCACTGCATGCCACAGCTCCCGATCCGGACGGCCACTGATCGTCAGGTACGCTCTGTTGCGTGGGAAAGAACTGCACTATCATTGCTATCGCTATCAGAAGGTTTCCAGCAGAGGGAGCGAGGCGAGTTGGAGTCGAAGGCGCGTCGAACCGTCATCGCACTACTCGGTTGTCTCGGCGGGTCGGTCCTGCTTCTCCTCACCCTCCTTGTCGGCGGGAGCCTGGGTTATCTCGTCTACCGGAGCCAGAGGGAGGACCGCATAGCGCACACGCCAAGCACCGTCGTCAGCCAGGCTTCACCGACGGTGCGCTCAGCCTCCGGTGGCAGGGGGACACCCACCCGCCCTGCCGCAAGCCCGACCCCCACTCCACGGGCGCGAAGCAGCCCGACTCCACCCCCCGCGCCGAGTCCCACCGCTGCTCCCGCCCCCTCGCCGACTCCGGTGCCGCCCGCGCCGACGGCCACCCCGCCTCCGCCAACGCCATCGCCTCCGCCACCCCCACCGCCGACCAACCCTCCAACGCCTGCTGGCCCGCGCACGGTCGAGGGCTGGCAGGAGTACCGCGATCCCGGATACCTCCGTGTCCAGGTCCCTCCCGGCTGGGTGCTGGTTACGACGCCGGAGTATCCCGAATACAACCTCCACAGTTGCCACTGCTACTGGATGCTCATGAGCGAGCAGATGGTCCAGAACAGCCCGAGCGCCGAGGACGTCGCAGCCTGGTTCGACAGCATGGGCCCTGACGATCTCGCGCCCGGCAGTGCGTTGATCGAGATCCTCCGGGGTGACTCCGAGTACGCACCACCCGTCGACTGGGGGCAGCCGTTCGCCCCGATCACGATCCGCCAAGACCTCGTAGTCGACTATTACCAGCTCTCCGACGACCTCCGCGTGGTCGGCTATCACTACCGCGACGCGCAAGGCCGCCCGTGGTTCATCCTCGTGAAGACCAACGACGTACTCATGTCGCGCACGAATCCGCTGCTCCTGACCATCGCCACGATTCTGGAGACGATCGACAACCGGTGACACCACCCTCGCGCTCTTTCCAGCAGAGCTGCCCGATGATCTGTCTTTCGGCTGCACTCCGGTTCGATCGTCGCGCGGACAGGCAGGGTACGAGGCGTCCCTCGTCGGACGGCGCTCTCCAGTAGACGAGATGCACCGGTGTCGCGACGACGGCAGGTGCGGAGACCTGGCATACTTCCCACAGCCGCTGCGAACGGATCGCGAGCGCGCACAGGGGTCCGATTCATGCACATACCGGATGGGTACATCAGTCCAGCGACAGCACTCGCCTACTGGGGCGGCGTGTTGCCCTTCTGGTACGTCGCCACGCAACGGCTGCGCACCGTGCTGGCCGGACGCACCGCGCCAGCCCTGGCGCTGTTCTCGGCGTTCGCCTTCGTCGTCATGATGTTCAACGTCCCGGTTCCCGGTGGCACGACGGCCCACGCCGTGGGAAGCGTCCTCGCAGCCATCGTGCTCGGACCGTGGGCTGCCATCGTGGCGACATCGGTCGCGCTGATCGTCCAGGCACTCTTCTTCGGCGACGGGGGCATCCTGGCGATCGGTGCCAATTGTTTCATCCTCGGCATCGTGATGCCGCTCGTCGGCTACGGCGTGTACCGTCTCGTTGCTGGAGGCAGCGCGCCGGACAGCCGCCGCCGCACGGTTGCCGCCGGTCTCGCTGGCTACGTCGGTATCAACGTGGCTGCCCTGCTCGTCGGGATCACGCTCGGCATCCAACCGCTGCTCTGGAGCGAAAACGGGCGTGCGCTCTACAGTCCCTACGGCCTCGAGGTGGCGATTCCGGCCATGCTCATCCCGCACCTCACGATCGCCGGTGCCGCTGAAGCGATCGTCACCATGGCCGGGCTGGCGCTCGTGCGTCGGCTGTCGCCGGAACTGCTCGGTGCGCCAATCACCGCCACTCCGCAGCCAGCAACGCCCCGCCGCCCACTCGTCTGGCTCATCGCAGCGGTCATCGTCCTCCTCACGCCGTTGGGTCTCGTCGCCTCCGGCTCCGCCTGGGGCGAGTGGTCGGCTGCAGAACTCCAGCAGCTGGTCGGGTACACGCCGAGCGGCCTCGCCCGCTGGGAAGGCTGGTGGCGCGCTCCGCTGCCGGATTACTCGCTCCCCTGGCTCCCGGCCGAGGCGAGTTTCCTCGAGCAAGCACTGGCATACATCCTTTCGGCGATCGTCGGGGTCGGCCTGGTCAGCGCCGCGGTCTTTGCCCTCCGGCTGCTCCTTCGCCCCCGCCCGTCCCGCGACCACCCGCCGACACCCGTCTGAGGAGGCGTGAGGGACGATGGCGCGCCGGAGTCCCATCGAGAAGACGCTCGAAAGCCTCACCGCCACGCTGGAGCGGTCGCTCTATGCGGAGGAGGTCGCCCGGCGTCCCGGGCTGCTCCAACGCCTCGACCCGCGCGTCAAGGTGGCCGTGCTCGCTTTTGCGCTGTTGGTCGCCGCGAGTCTCCGCAGCTGGCCGACCCAGCTCGCGCTGCTCGCCATGCTCGTTGGGCTCCTGCTCGCGAGTGGCCTGCGGCCGGCGACGGTCGCCCGGTTGCTCTTCGGCCTCCCACTCTTCACGTTCCTGGTGGCGGCTCCAGCGCTTGTCCTGGTGCCCGGTGCCCCGCTCGCCCACTTGCCCTTCGGGCTCGCCATCACCAGCAACGGGGCCTGGAGCGTCGTCACCATCATGCTGCGCGTGACGGCATCGCTCGCGGCAGCGAGTGCGCTTGTCCTCACGACGCGCTGGAACGAGCTCCTGGCCGCACTCCGGGCGCTCCGCGTGCCGCTTCTCTTCGTCCTCGTCCTCGCCATGGCCTACCGGTACGTCTTCGTCTTGCTCGAGTTGCTCCAGGACCTGCTCCTGGCGCGACGCAGTCGCAGCCTCGCAGCGGCCCGGGACTCCGAGCACCGTCGCTGGCTGGCGAGCGCGTTGGGAGTCCTCTTCCAGCGCAGCCTGCGTACCAGCGAGCAGGTGTACCTGGCGATGACGGCCCGCGGTTTCCGCGGTGAACCGCGTTCGTTGCGTCCCACCGCCCTCGCCGATGTCGACTGGCTCGCCCTCTCGCTCGGCAGCGCCGTCTGTGCCGCCCTGTGGCTGATCGATCTGTCCCGACCATGAGCGCACCGGCTGTCTTCGAGCTGACCGGCATCAGTTACTCCTACCACGGGCGAATCGTCGCGCTCCGCGACGTCGATCTCACCGTCCGCCGCGGCGAGGCCCTCGTCGTGCTCGGGCCCAACGGGTCGGGCAAATCGACGTTGCTCAAGGTCCTCGACGGGCTGTATCGACCCTCCAGTGGCCGCCTCGTCGCCTTCGGCCGCGATGTGACCGCTGCTGCGGACGACCCCGAACTCGGCTACTGGCTGCACCAGCGTGTCGGGCTGGTCTTCCAGGAACCGGACGTCCAGCTGTTCTCGCCGACCGTCTTCGACGACGTCGCCTTCGGGCCACTCCAACTCGGCTGGCCAGCCGACCGCGTGCGCGACGCGGTCCAGCGTGTGCTCGAAGAACTGCATCTCACCCATCTGGCCAGCCGTGCCCCGTTCGAGCTCAGCGGCGGGGAGAAGAAGCGCGTCGCTCTGGCCACGGTGCTGGTCATGGAGCCCGACGTCATCCTGCTCGACGAGCCGACGGCGAACCTCGATCCGCGCAGCCGTGCTCACCTCATCGATCTCCTGGCAGCGCTCCACCAGCGCGGTCACACGCTCGTCATCGCGACGCACGAGCTCGATCTCGCGGCGTTGCTCGCCACCCGCGTCGTCGTGTTCGGCGAGCAGGAGCACCGGCCGGTCGCCGAAGGCACTCCAGACGAGATCCTGGCCGACCACGCGTTGCTGCTGGCAACCAACCTGGTTCACGATCACCCGCACCGGCACGGCCCGATCGTCCACTCGCATCCGCACTGGCACGACGCCGAGCATCAGCACGACCACGACGTCGAGCACTAGGAGCGAAAAGGGAAGCCGGCCCCCGCATGGAGGCCGGCTCGTCGCTCGGTGTTATTGAGGAGACTTACGCCGCGCTGGCGAGAAGGCGCAGGTCGGAGTTGCGCAGCTTGGCCAGCGCTTCCTTCTCGACCTGCCGCACCCGCTCCCGGCTGATCTTGAGCGCGTCGGCGATTTCCGCCAGCGTGCGCGGCTGCTCGCCGTCCAAGCCGAAGCGCATGATCAGGACCGTCCGCTCGCGCTCCGTCAACTGCTCCAGGCTGCGCCGGATCTGCTCGCGGATCGCGTTCGTCAGCGCTTCCTCGACGACATCCTCGCTGCGCGGATCCGGCAGGAGGTCACCGATCGTGCTCTCGCCGTCCTCGCCGATCGGCTTGTCGAGCGACGACGTGCGCGGGATCTGCGTCCGCGCCTGCTCGATCCGCGCGACATCGATCCCCAGCAGCTCAGCCAGCTCCTCGTTCGTCGCCGGCCGACCCTTCTGCTGCTCGATCTGCGCCTCGGCACGGCGGATCTTCGCGATCAGGTCGTGCATGTGCACCGGCACGCGGATCGTCCGGCTCAGGTTCGCGACCGCCCGTCCGATCGCCTGGCGGATCCAGAAGGTCGCATAGGTGCTGAACCGGTAGCCGAGCTCCGGATCGTACCGCTCGACCGCCGTCATCAGCCCGATGTTCCCCTCCTGGATGAGGTCGATCAGCGGCAACTCGCTCGAGCGGTAGCGCTTGGCGATCGAGACGACCAGCCGCAGGTTGTGCCGGATCAGCTTCTCGCGCGCCTCCATCCCCTTGCGCACGAGCTCGCGCAGCTCCGGCGTATCCTCACCCGCCTCGATCCGCTTCTTGGCCGCCAGCCCAGCCCGCACCGCCCGCGAGTACTCAATCTCCTCCTGGTGCGTCAGCAGCCGGTGACCGCCCACCTCGCGGAAGTAGCGGTAGACGGCGTCATTAGCCGCCTGATCGATGAGGTCGTCCGACTCCTCGAGCTCCTCGAACTCCTCGACCTCGTCCAGCCCCTCGGCGGCGACCAGCTCTTCCAGCTCCAGCAGTTCCTGCAGTTCACGCTCCGTCATGGGTATCATCAACCTCCGTCGTTCGGACGCGCCGTACGGACACAGTACGGCGTCGTTTCGAAACCTACATATACTAGCACACGGATACTCGATCCGTCAAGATCACCCCTGTTGCGGCCAGCTCCCGAGCGTCACCCGGACCGTCTGGCGTTGTCCGTCGCGGATCACCGTCAACTCGACCGTGTCGCCCGGCTGGTGCGCACCGATCCGTGCTGCCAGATCTTCCATCCCCTGCACCGGCTCACCGTCCAGCGCGACGATGACGTCACCCAGCGACGCGATGTCGTTCCCGCGGATCTGTGCCGGACGGAGGCCAGCGCGTGCTGCCGGACTGCCGGGCACCACGTTCAGCACGATCACCCCGCGATCGACGTCGAGCCCGAAGCGTTGCGCCGTCGCCGCGTCGAGATCCGTCCCGCTGATGCCGAGCCAGGCAGGTTGCAACTGCGCCCCCTGCTCCAGCTGCGGGAGCACCCGCTTGACCGTATTGCTCGGCACCGCGAAGCCGATCCCCACGTTACCGCGGATCGGGCTCTCGATCATCGTCGCGATCCCGATCACCTCCCCGTCCGCGTTGAACAGTGGCCCGCCGCTATTTCCCGGATTGATCGGCGCATCGGTCTGGATGAGCCCGGTGCGCAAGCGGTCACCCGGTGGGTTCCAGCTCCGGTTCACCGCACTGACGATCCCCTGCGTCACCGTCCCCGACAGGCCGAACGGACTCCCGATCGCGATGACCACATCACCGACCTGCACCGCGTCCGAATCACCGAGCGGTGCCACCGGAATCCCGTCCGGTAAACGGTCGACCTGCAGGAGCGCCAGGTCGTTGGCTTCGTCGACGCCCAGGACGCGCGCCGTTTGGCGCTCGCCGGTCGCGAACTGTACCTGCACCGTCGAGGCACCCGCGACGACATGGGCTGCGGTGACGATCAACCCGCGCTGGTCGACGACAACCCCCGAGCCTGACCCTTGCTCGTCGAAGAAGCCGTTCGACTCGCGCGCGATGACATCCACGACCGCCTTCCCGACAGCCTGGTACACCTGCCCGGCTACCGTGCGCGCTTCCGTCTCCGCCACTGGCTGCCCGCGCGTCGCTGAAGCGGTCGCACTGGACGCCACAGCTGTCGGCGTCGTGCCGCGCTCGCGTACCAGACTCGCCCCAGCCAAACCGCCCACGATACCGGCAACCAGAAAGCCGATCACGATGAGTAAGGGGAGCCACACCCGTGCCGCTTGTCGCTGAGTCGTACCGCTGTGCTGCATCCTCGTGCCCTCCAATCGTCTGCTTGGGCAGCGCACGACCGCCCGCCGTCTTCAGGCTAGCGTGGCGGGATGAAAATGAGGCAAGACAATCCTGAGAATTCCATGAGAATACCGGTCGCGGTCTTACGACATCGCCCGGTTGGTCGCGACGAGCTGGTGTCCTTCCGGTCGTGACTGGCCGGCATCGCTCGACTCGAGCGGCAGCAGCACGGTGAAGGTGCTCCCCTCGCCGGGTTTGCTGGCGACGCGGATCTCGCCACGCATCGCTTCGACCAGCGACTTGGCGATCGCCAGACCCAGTCCTGTACCGTCACCGCGCCGCGCGGCATCTCCGCGGAAGAATCGATCGAAGATGTGCGGCAGGATCGCCGGATCGATACCGATGCCCGTGTCCCGCACCGCGATCCCCGCGCGCCCGTTCTCGACGACCACCTGCGCCTCGACCGTTCCGTCTTCCGGCGTGTACTTGAGCGCGTTGTCGAGCAAGATGAGCAGCACCTGCCGCAAGAGATCGCGGTCCGCCCGCACCACCGCGTCGCGCGAACCCGCTGCCCGGACGACCGGCCGGGGACGCAATAACTGCGCCTGCCGGACTGCGTCCTCGAGGAGCGGGCCGAGCTGGACCGGCTCCCAACGTGGCCGCAAGCCAGCATCGGCACGTGCCAGCGTGAGGAGCTCCCGCACTAACCGGATCATCCGGTCGATCTCAGCCGCCACGTCCTGCAGGATGGCTCGCTGTTCCTCCGGCGGGAGCGGTGGCTCCCGTTGCAGCAGCTCGACGTTCCCGCGCAGCGTCGTCAGGGGCGTGCGCAGCTCGTGCGACGCATCCGCCACGAACCGTCGCTGGGCGACGAGTGCCTGCTCGACCTGCTGGTAGGCGGCCTGGAGCTCGGTCAGCATCTCGTTCAACGTCGTGACCAACGCACCGATCTCATCGTTTGGCCCGTCGTATTCCACGCGACGACTGAAGTCTCGCGCCTGCCCGATTTCCCGTGCCGTCTGCGTGATCCGGTTGATCGGCCTCAGGCTCGCCCCTGCCAGGACCCAACCCACGAAGAACGCAGTGATCGTCGAGACGACCGTTCCCACCACCAGGTACTGGCGGAGCGTCGTCAAGGTCCGGTCGAGATCGGCGAGCGAGCGCGCCACCTGCAGGATACCGACCGTCTGCCCGTTGGCCACCACCGGCCGGCTATAGATCAGCAGCCGACCGGTCTCGGTGCGGACGATCTCAAGCCACCCGTTCGCTTCTCCGCTCGTCAGCGCGGCGAGCCCTTTGTCGCTCAAGGGCAGCTCGTAGTTGCCGAGGTTGATCGATCGCGAAACGACCTGCCCCGAGAGATCACGCGTCTGCACGAACGTCTGGGGGATAGCCACCTTGCCCTGCGGTGTGCGGATGACCGTCAACCGGAACTCGCCCTGCGTCAGGATCTGCGCCGCTTCCTCCGCCAGCGCCTGCTCCTGCCAGTGCAGTGTGAAGCGACCCACCAGCACGTACAGCACCACGCTGAAGACGACCAACGTACAGGCCAGGATGCCGCTGTAGAGAAGCGTCAAGCGCAGGCGAATCGACATCCTTCATGGCTCCCGCAGCACGTAGCCGACGCCGCGCACGGTGTGAATAAGCCGTGGCTCGCCACCTGCCTCGAGCTTCTGGCGCAGGTAGCCGATGTAGACGTCCAGCACGCTGTCGTACCCGTCGAAGTCGTGGCCCCACACGGCCAGCAGGATCTGGCTGCGCGTCAGGACTCGACGTGGATGGCGCATGAAGTAGTAGAGCAAATCGAACTCTCGCGGGCTGAGCCGGAAGCTCCGCTCGCCGCGCCGCGTCTCCCGCGTCACCGGATCGAGCACCAGATCGGCGAACACCAGCGGTTTCTCGTCGCTCGACGGTTCGACACGGCGGAGGAGCGCTCGGATGCGCGCCAGAAGCTCGGCCGGCGCGAACGGCTTGACCAGGTAATCGTCAGCCCCACTGTCCAGCCCGAGCACCCGATCCTCGACCGCGTCGCGGGCCGTCAGCATGAGGATCGGCGTCCCGTCCCCCGCTGCCCGCAAGCGCTGAACGACCGCAAGCCCATCCAGCCCAGGCAACAACCAGTCCAGCACCACCACGTCCGGCCGGCGCTCGCTGACTAGGCGCAGCGCTTCGTCTCCTGATTGCGCCACGCTCACCGTGAATCCCTCGTACGAGAGGGTCCGCCGCAACATCTCGACCAGCCGCGTATCGTCGTCGACCACCAGGACGTGCGCCATCGTGACCGATCCCGTTTCCAGGTCTCCACCCGTGTTCCGACAGGCATCCTACCACGCCGTTCTGTCCACCGAAGCGATTCTCAGCGAACTCTTACCCACCTCTTGCCCTGCTCTCAACCAGGCCAGCTACGCTGGGAACCGGGACGTTACGGGAAGGGGTTCTCGAGGTGTCGGGTCGACTCGGAATGCGTCTGCTGATACCGTTCGCTATCGCCGTGGTTCTGGTAGGCTGCGGCACCGCAAGCGCACCGACCCCCACACCGACCCGTACGGCTGCCACACCTACGACCGCGGCCACGACACCGGCGTCCTCGCCGACAGCGGCAACGCCCGCGCCAGCGGCACCCTCGCCCACCGCGACAACCGCTTCAGCCAGCCAGTCGACCGGCGATGCGGTCGTCTTCCAGCTCGTGCCAGCGGAAAGCGAGGCACGCTACCGGGCGCGCGAGCAGCTGCTCGGCCGCTCCCTGCCGAACGATGCCGTCGGCCGCACGAACGCGGTCGAGGGTCAGATCGTCTTCAGCAGCGACGGGACGATCGATAGCGAGCGATCGCGCTTTACGGTCGATCTCAGGACGCTCCAGAGCGACGAGACACGACGCGATAACTACATCAAGCAGAACACGCTCGAGGTCGATCAGTATCCCAAGGCCGAATTCCAGCCGACGACAGCGACTGGTCTTCCCTGGCCACTGCCGTCGAACGGGCAGCTCCAGTTCCAGCTGGAGGGTAATCTCACGGTGCACGGCGTCACCAAGCCGGTAACCTGGAACGTGCAGGCGACGGTCGAGGGACAACGGATCACCGGAACCGCGACGACCCAGGTGACATTCGAGGACTTCGGTATGACACCGCCGCGGGTTCCGGTCGTCTTGAGCCTGGAGGATACGATCACGCTCGAACTCGACTTCACGTTCGAACGGGTGTCATGATCGCGCGGACAGGACGAATCACGAGACGAACGCTCCTGTCCCTCACACTCGGCGTCGCGGCCGCCTGCCGCAGCCGAGCCAGTCCAACGCAAACTCCCAGCCTGCCCTCTCCCACCTCCTCTCTCGGGCCGGGGCCGACGGTTACCGCCGAGCCCCGGCCCACTCTCACTTCCACCTCAGCACCGCCGACACCCGTCCCTACTGCGACACCAGCCCCCACGCCGTCGCCGGCCGCAACGCCGACACCCGCTCCGACGCCCACACCGCACCCGCTCGCGGCGTATACGATCGAAGGACTGCGCGCGCGAACCTATCCGGGCGGGCAGATCGAGATTACCCGAACCGTGGCGGCAACCGAGGCCTACACGTACTACCACATCCAGTATCCCAGCGACGGCCTCCGGATCACAGGCGGGCTCCACGTGCCGCTCGGCGACGGCCCCTTCCCGGTGGTCATCCTCTGCCACGGCTACATCCCGCCCGATCAGTACTGGACGGGAGCCGACACTATCCAGGCTGCCGACGCACTCGCTCGCCGCGGCTTTCTCTGCGTCGCACCCGATTTCCGTGGCTGGGGTGGCTCCGATCCCGGTCCCAACTACTTCCGCACCGGCATCGTCATCGATACGCTCAACTTGGTGAGTTCCCTGCCGTCCCTCCCGCAAGCCGATGCCGCGCGCGTCGGCCTCTGGGGACACAGCATGGGTGGCGGCTTGGTCGCTAAGGCGATCTGTATCGACGATCGCATCCGCGCAGCCGTCCTGTACGCACCGGTCAGCGGCTGGGATCTCGACAATATCCGCAAGTGGGGCGACGGTGCGCGTCCCGACGATCCGCTCGGCCCGATCTACGCCGAGGCTGTGCAGAACGAACAGTTCCTGCGCGCGACCTCACCGCTCTTTCACTTCCATTTCGTTGCCTGTCCTGTGCAGATCCACATCGGCACCGCTGATACCGTTACGCCACCGGAATGGTCACGTGCGATTCGCGACAGCCTCGAGCTCGCCGGGAAAGAAGTTGAATACTTCGAGTATCCCGACGAGGGTCACGCCTTCTCCCCATCGGCTTGGAGTATCTTCATCGAACGGATTGCCGCTTTTTACGAGCGCACCCTGCGCAGCGCCTGAGCCAGCCACACGGTATACTCCCGGCGTCAGCAGGGGAGTGGACTGGATGCATCTGAGTCAGCCCTACCGCCGTATATTCCAGTGGAGCGGGCTCGCACGCCGAGCTCAGGAGTCCGCAGCGAGCCTGGAACGAGCGAGCGACGACCTCCTCGTCCAGCGTGTGGTGGAAGGCGACCTCCGCGCCTTCGAGCTACTCTACGATCGGTACGCCCGACCCGTCTTCTCCCTCGCCTTCCGCATGCTCGGCGACCCGGGCGAAGCCGAGGAGTTGCTGCAAGAAACGTTCGTGCGGCTCTGGCAGCAGGCAGGTCGGTACGATGCGCGTCGCGGTTCCTTCGGGAGTTGGCTCATGAGTATCGCGCACAATCTGGCTGTCGACGCGCTCCGCCAACGGAGCCGCCGCCCGCAACGGGCGGACTTCGTCGATCTCGCGACGCTCCCGCTCCAGGACATCGACGAGCGCGCCACCGCTCTGGAAGCAGCGGAGGTCAGCGAACTCCGCGATCGCGTGCGGCGCGCGCTCGCGCAACTCCCCGAGCCGCAACGGCAAGCGATCGAACTCGCCTATTTCGCTGGACTCACCCACAGCGAGATCGCGGCCGTACTCGGCGAGCCGATCGGGACGATCAAGACCCGGCTCCGGCTCGCGATGCAGAAACTGCAGATCCTGCTGCGCGATCATTCCACCGGGGATCTCGGTGATGCTTGAGGGAGACGCTCGGCGAACCGATTGTCCGGACGACCTCATCGGCGCATACGCGCTCGGTGCGCTCGATCCTGAAGACCTCGACGTCGTCGAGCGTCACCTGGCTCTGTGCGAGCACTGCCGCCAGGCGGTCGCTGAGGCGCGCCGCACCGCTCAGTTGCTCGCGTTCTCAGCGCCGCCGCAACCGGTACCGGTCCGTACCCGGCGCCAGCTCCTCGCCCGTGTCCGAACGTCCCCCGTGCGTAACAGCCTCCGCTTCTGGCTCGCGCGCCCGGCCTGGGCTCTGGCCGCCGCAGCCAGTCTCCTCGCCCTCCTGTTCGGCTGGCAGGTGATCCAACAGCACCGGGTGGCCGATCGACAGGCACGCCAGGCAGTCGAAGCCGATGCCCAGCGTCGGGCTGTCGTCCAGCTGATCGCGCAGCGCGACGGCCTGCTGATCCGCCTCCAGGGTACCGGTGCGGCACGCGATGCCCACGGTGCGATCATTCTCGATCCCTCGAGCAACACGGCACTGATCGCTGTCGAGGGACTCCCGCGTCCCGCCACCAGCCAGGCGTACGTCGTCTGGCTCGTCCGCGACGACCAGTACTACCAGGCTGGGATCCTCCCGGTCGACGAGGACGGCCACGCCGAACTCTTTCTCTCGCCGCGCGAATCGCTCCGTACCTTCGACGCCCTGGCGATCACGCTCGAGAACGGCCCGCAGGTCTCGGCACCCAACGGGCAGCCGGTCGCGCTGGCGGCGCTCGACTAGATCAGAATCTCCCCGTCCTTCATGAACAGCTGGCCGTCGATCCACACCTCGCTCTGGTAACGGAGATCGCAGATCATGTCCCAGTGGACTGCTGAACGGTTCTGGCTTCCGGTCTCCGGGTAGCCAGCCCCGATCGCGAGGTGCAGCGTCCCTCCGATCTTCTCGTCGAACAGAATGTTCCCGGTGAACCGCGTGATCGCCCGGTTCAACCCGAAAGCGAACTCCCCGACGTACCGTGCTCCCTCGTCCGTCTCCAGCATGGCGTGCAGGAACTCCTCGTTCCGCGCTGCGGTCGCCTTGACCACCCGTCCGCCTTCGAACCAGAGCCGGATGTCTTCCACGCGCCGCCCCTGCACCATCGAGGGATAGCTGAAGCGGATCGTCCCCTCGACCGAATCCTCGATCGGCCCAGTGAAGATTTCACCGTCGGGAAAGTTCCGGCGCCCGTCGGCGCTGACGAACCGACGCCCAGCGATCGACAACCGGAGATCGGTATCCGGTGCCCGGACGTGTACCTCACGCTTGTCGGCCAGCCACGCGATGAGTCGCGCCTGCTCGCGCGCCTGCTCCTGCCAGGCCGCAACCGGATCCTCGCGGTCGAGCAAACAGGCCCGGAGCACGAATTCCTCGTACTCGGCGAGCGACATCTCGGCGTCCTGTGCGTACGCCTCGGTCGGATAGAGCGTCACGCACCAGCTCAGCTGTCCTTCTGCCGCCCGTTCCAGATAGGTCTGCCGGAGTTCGGTCCGGGCCCGCTGGGCCAGTTGCTGGCGTGCCGGATCGATCCCGGTCAACGCGCGCGTGTTGCTTTCGCTCAGGATACGCAGCAGTGCATCCGCCTGCTCGGGGCCGATCCGCTCGTCGGGCGTGATGAACGTCAGTTGCCGCTCGTTGGCCGTCTTGTAGAACTCTTCGGCCAACCCCGGGAGCGTCACCTGCACGACCGGGTGAGCCCCGCGTTCGAGAACGAGCCGGTAGACGGCGCGAATCAGCGGCGCAGCCAGCGGCGTCCCGTTGATGACGACCAGTTGTTCCGGCTGGACAGCCAACGAATAGTCGACGAGCACCTGTGCCCATTTCGTGACCCGTGGATCGGTCATCCCTCGCCTCCTTCGTGTTCCCCGCCGCATCCTACTACGGAGCCGCACCGAACGGCAGTAACGTGCGACCAGCCTCTGCCAGCCGAATCGGTACCTTCCGCTCTATCCGCGGTAATCGTCTCTTCCGTAGAGTGAGAAGTGAGCGATCCGGCCGCGAGGTGGGGATCGACGCATGCTGGCGTTCCGACCCGGACGGTTCCCGAAACAGCGAGGGGCGTTGCCTGGCCAGGTGCTCATCCTGTTGGCACTGCTCCTCGTCGCCTTGCTCGGTTTCGGTGCCCTCGCGGTCGATGTCGCTTTTGCCTATGCGGAGCGACGTCTTCTGCAGAACATGGTCGACGCGGCAGCGCTCGCTGGTGCGCGCGCCCTCTACGATGGCCAGTCACCGAGTCAAGCCACCGCCGCAGCGCAAGCAGCGTTTCAAGCGAATCTCACTGCCAATCACGACTCCGGCGAAGGGCTGACCGTCACTCAGCTGAACGTCGAGATCGACCAGACCAACCGGATCGTTCGGGTCACGGCCTCAGCCGATATCGAACGGTTCTTTTTAGGGGCGTTCTACGACGGACCATGGCGCACCGAGGCGCAGGCAGCAGCCCAGGTCGGTCAGCAGCCGGCTGATTACGCGTTTCTCGCCCTCGAGCACGACAACCCGAACGCCGTCAATCTCATCGGGAACGTGAACGTGCGTGTCGTCGGGGGCAGCGCGATGTCCAATGGTGGTATGCGCTGCGTCGGCAACGGCACCTTCCAGGCGGACGGCACGGTCGATGCTGCGCTGTCCTTCTCCCAGACCGGCAACTGCCGTTTCCAGGCTGGACAGGGTGTCCGCAGCGGCTTGAGTCCCGTCGACGATCCACTCGCTGCGATGCCGGATCCACCGCGCCCGACTGTCCCCGGTATGCCCGGCGGCGCGACTGCCCAATGCACGTCCAGCGGGAGTACCGTGACCTGCCCACCTGGCCGCTATACCGGGAGCATCAGCTACAGTGGCAACGGCTCGCTGGTCTTCACCGGTGGGACCTATCAGTTCGACAATGCGGTCTCCTTTTCTGGTAACGGCACGGTCACGCTCGGGCCCGGGTTCTACTATTTCCGCCGGGGCTTTACAGTGAACGGCAATGCGACCGTCACGCTGGCACCCGGAACCTATGTCTTCGACGGCTCCAGCTTCTCGATCAGTGGCAACACACGCCTCATCCTCCAGGGACAACCGACGAGTTGTTCCGGAGTCGGTCAGGAGTTCCGGCTGTTCTTCCGCAATAGCTCCTTCACAGTCCAGGGTAACTTCGGGCTCCAGAACGTGCTGCCGTGCGACGTCCTCGTCTACCTGAATAACTCCGATTTCGCATTGACAGGCAACACGGACTCGATTCTCCCGCCCGGTCTCTACTACTTCGACGGCGGAACCTTTCGCCTCCAGGGCAACCAGACGATCACGGGGCAGGACGTCCTGTTCTACTTCGGCCCTGGTTCTTCCTTCGATGTGGTCGGGAACACCCGGTACGTGCTCAGCGGCGTTACGGATCCGGCGAAACTCCCCTACCCAGGCATGCAGCCTGGTCTCGTTCTCTTCCAGGCACGCGGCAACACGTCGACGCTCCGCATGGTCGGCAACAGCGGCGCGCAAGTCAACGGCATCCTGTATCTGCCTGATGGGACACTCGATCTGCGCGGAAATGTCTCGGGGACATGGGCACGTGGTCAGATCATCGTCTATCGGTTCACGACCAACGGCAACACCAACATACGCGTCGAGTACGTCGAGCACGTGACCGTCACCCGCCCGACAGTCTGGCTGGTCCAGTAGGCCTACCGGCCTCGACCTTCCCGCAACGATTCGGTACGAACGACTCTACCGAGCAGCCCAGGTTGCAGCCGATCATTCTGCTGCGCACGGCGCGGTCGGAGGCGCAGCGCGATGCTCAGCAGAGCTGCCCAGCAGCGACCGGGACAATCCTTGGTCGAGTTCACGCTCGGCCTGCTGGTGCTGCTCCTCGTTCTCGCCGCAGTCGTGGACTATGGGCGCCTGCTCTACGCCAGCATCGTACTCACCAATGTCGCACGCGAGGGGGCGCACTACGGCTCCATCGCGCCGACCGATACTGACGGCATCCGTCAGGCTGCACTCGACGAATATCAGGCAACCGGGCTCCCGCTGTTATTCGGACAGGAGCCACTCATCACCTCCAGCGTCTCCTATGAGAACGGGAAACCCGCCTCAGTCCGGGTGACGGCTCGCCTGACAATGCAAACACTGCTTCCGGTACTGCTCCCGCTCACCGGCAACCGTCTCGAAGGCCAGTTGGCGATCCAGCGCACGGCTGAGATGCGAGTCCTACCATGACCGGACGTCGTACCTGCACCGCTCAGAATCTCGTCGAGTTCGCACTCGTTGCGCCGTTGCTCTTTCTCTTCGTCTTCGGCATCATGGAATTCGGCTGGGCTTTCTATGTACACAGCGAACTGACCAACGCTGCCCGCGAAGGCGCACGCTACGCTGCTGTCCACGGCGATCTCTGCGCCGAGCACCCGCCGTGCCAACGGGCGACCAGCGACAGCGTCCGTACCTACATCCTCGATCGTCTGTCCGTCCCCGATGCCGAGCGCATCACCGTAACGCTCCAGGGATCGCTCGCTCCCGGCGAGCACGTCACGGTCCAGGTCAGCTACCCCTTCCGCCCTTTGGTCGGCTTCGTCTTGCCGGTCGGCGGGCTCACCATGCGCACGAGTAGCTCGATGATCGTCCACTACTGAGGAGGGCATCGATGCACCGGACACTTCCTGCCCAGGTGCTGCCGCTACTCGCGCTGCTGCTGGTATCGTTGCTCGCTTTCGCCGCTCTCGGTACCGACGCTGCCTGGCTCTACAGCCAGCGCCGTCTCACCCAGAACGCTGCCGACGCCGCTGCACTGGCCGGTGCTCGCGAACTACTCAAGCGGACGGCGAGCGATACCCAGGTGATCCAGGCTGCGACCAGCTACGCGATGCGCAACGGCTATACCGATCCGGTTCCGGGCGATGCTGTGGCCATTTTCCGACCCGATACTGTCCGGGTACGCCTCGAGCGCGAGGTCCCGCTCTTCTTCCTACCTGTCCTGGGCACCGAGACGCTCCGGGTGGGTGCGCGCGCGACAGCCCGCGTCACGCACGCGCCAGGCGAGTACGCGCTCCTCGCCCTCGAGGACTTGATCACCGATCCGGGGATCTACGCCAACGGTACCACCGACATCACCGTTCGCGGTCGTGGCCCGAGCGGCCGCGGGGCGAGCGTGCGGTCCAACGCTGCCATCGATACGCGTGGTACCGTCACCTTCATCGTCGATGGCTGCATCGACGCCGCCGGTACAATCAACGAGAACGGCTCCTGGCAATACGACTGCCTCAATGCCGAGCTGGGCGACTTCGTTCCGGATCCACTCGCTGGACGCGTCCAGCCACCGCCGCTCACCGCGCTCCGCTACGAGTACCGGCCGAACTGCGAGGGTTACACTGGTTCCCTCATCTGCCGCCCCCTCCCGACTTGCCAGGAAACGGTCACACTGGGGCCTGGGCTCTACCGGGACCCCGACCTACGACGCGACCTACCGCGGCCGAACGGCGGCGGGCCGTGCACTCAGGCCCGCATCATCGAGTTCGTCGCCGAACCCGGCACCACGCCGGTCGCCTACCTCGAGAACACGACGCTTCGACTCGGCAATACGAACACGCGCCTCGAATCGCGTGGCGTCCTGCTCTACGTCACCGGCAGCAGCGGACTCATCGATCCGAAGAACGGTGAACTGCACCTCGAAGCACCCAGCAGCCAACCCTACGACGGCGGTTTAGCCGGTATAGCCGTCTGGATCGCCAACTGTTCGCTCTTCGACAGCCAAGGCAACGGCGAGTTCTTCGTCGGCGGTCTCTTCTACGCTCCCTGTTCTCGCGTCACCATGCACGGCAACCCCTACGGAACTGCGGTCGAGGGTCAGGTCATCGTCCGTATCCTGACGATCAGGGGAACCTCGGCCTTCATCGTGGATTACCACAAGTACACCGAAACGTACCGGTACGTCGTCGTGCTCGTTCCTAACGATCCGGACAGCGAGTGACCCGAGGGTACGAGCGGCCACGCGCACCAGGTCACACGACGCCGGCCGAGCCGTTCGTGCCCGACTACCCACGAAACACAACGGGCAGCCACACTCGCCGCTCCCGGTCTTGACCGAGCGAGCGGCCTCCGCTCAGTCTTCCTCAGTCTTCGTCGTCCTCTTCCGGCCTTTCCTTCAACCGCGCGATGAAGTCGTCGATCGGGATCGCTGGCATCGTCATCAGCTTCACCGTTCCGCGGGCACCCAGCTCTACGGACACGCGTGCGATCGTTTCGTTGTCCGGCGCCTCCACGATGTTGACGAAGTCGTACGGCCCGAGCACCGCCCACTGATGGAGCACCTTCACGCCGAACCGCTCGATCTCCTTGTTGACTTCCTTGATCCGCTCCGGATGCTCGTGCAGCGTCTCCATCCCGTCGTCAGTCAGTGAACTGAGCATCACGTAGATCGGCATCCTCGTCCCTCCTTTCGTCTCGCCCTACCGCGTGTCGCTCCGGCCACCACACAGCCAGGAGCGAGCCACCGCGGAACGGCAACTCCACTATGGTAAAGCGCTCGTCCGTTGCCAGCGCGGCGCGAAACGACTCCGCTCCCGGCACCCGCACTCCTTCCGCCATGATCACGGCTCCTGGCCGCAACCGATCGAGGAGCTGGCGGAGGTAATCGGCGTATCCCGCGCGATCGGCAGCCAGTCGCACGAACGCGATCGTTCATGCGATCGTCCGGATGGTTCGATGGGCATCGCCGTGCAGCACCTGAACCCGTTCCGCCAGTCCCAGCGAGTCGACGTGCGCTGCGAGTCGCTCGATCGCAGCCGGATCCCGCTCCAACACGACCAGGTGCCCACCGGTCTCGTCGACCGCATCGGCGAGCCACAACGTCACGATACCCGGGCCGACCCCCACGTCGAGCACCAGGTCAGCGCGTGCCGCCAGTACGAGCGCCCGCGCCAGCTGCGCGACCGCGAGCCAGTCTCCGCCTGCCTCACGCGCGAGCCGTTCCAGCTCCGCTCGTCGATCCGCCATCGGGTCCGTCCTCGATCGCCGCGGAACGCATACTCAGCATACTGCACCGGGGACCAACACGCGAGATGCGTGTTGGCTGGAAGACCGGCGCCGGTTACCGTACATATCGAGGCGTGGTGCCGCGTACGGGAGAGAACGCACGATGCGGAGCCTGAGTCAACGGTTCGACGAACTGCCGCTGACGCGGGAACATTGGCGGATCGTCTTTTTGAGCGGCCTCGGCTGGATGTTCGACGCGATGGACGTCGGCCTGGTCGCCTTCGTGCTCGTCAGCCTCGGCCGCGACTGGGATCTCAGCCGGACACAGCTCGGTCTCGTCGCCAGCGCTGGATTCCTCGGCATGTTCGTCGGCGCGCTCGTGGCCGGCCGGCTGGCCGACCGGTACGGCCGACGCACGGTGTTCCTCGCCAACCTGCTCCTCTACAGTGGTGGCACCTTGTTGAGCGCGCTGGCCTGGCACTATCCATCGCTGCTCGTGTTTCGTTTCCTCACCGGAATCGGTCTCGGCGGAGAGCTACCGGTTGCCGCCGCTCTGGTAAGCGAGTTCGCTCCGGCTCGCGCCCGTGGTCGCTTGCTCGTCATCCTCGAGAGCTTCTGGGCCTATGGGTGGATTCTGGCTGCAGTCATCGGTCTCGTCATCGTGCCGCAACTCCCCGCTTGGGGCTGGCGCGTCGCCTTCCTCATCGGCGCACTGCCGGCATTGAGCGTCGCCTACTTGCGGCGACGGCTACCGGAATCGCCACGCTACTTGGACATAACCGGCAAGTACGACGAAGCGCTCGCAGTTCTCCGCACCTTCGAGCGCGCGGCTGGTCTCCCGTTTGTGGACGTGACCTTCACACCGTCTCCGCAGCGCCCGTCCTTCATCGAGCAGTTCCGGGCCATCTGGAGTCGCCGGCTCATCCGACGCACGCTCATGCTCTGGATTCTCTGGTTCGGCATCATCTTCGCGTACTACGGCGTCTTTACCTGGCTACCCTCGCTTCTGGTCGAGCGTGGCCTCACGGTCGCGCGGAGCTTCTCCTACGTCTTCGTCACCACACTCGCGCAGATTCCTGGCTACTTCTCCGCTGCCTACCTCGTCGATCGCTGGGGGCGGAAAGCGACCTTGGTGATCTATCTGATCGGCTCGGCTCTTTCGGCCTGGCTCCTCGGTAACGCCGGAACAGCGCCGGTGCTCGTCCTTTGGGGCTGCCTGCTCTCGTTCTTCAACCTGGGTGCCTGGGGCGTCGTCTATACCTACACACCGGAGCTGTACCCGACCCCGCTGCGCGGCTTCGGCTCTGGAGCAGCCGCCAGTTTCGGTCGCCTGGCTGGCATCCTCGCACCCTACCTGACACCCTGGCTCTTGACGACCGGTGGCCTCTCGCAGCCAGCCGTCTTCGCGCTCTTCATGGCTGTCTTCGTTCTCATCGCAGTCGATGTGTTGCTCCTCGGTGAGGAGACGCGCGGGCGCCCGCTCGAGCATGCCGTGCCGGTGACCAGCGGCGCGCGCTAGTACCGCAGTGAGCGACCACGCAACGCCCCGACCGACTGGATTCCCTCTTTCTCCAGGATGTGGAGGAGGTGCCGGAGCACCGCCGCAGGGAATCCCGGGCCACGATAGACCAGTCCCGTGCACAGCTGCACGAGGTGTGCACCCAACCGGATCCTCTCGACCGCGTCCTCGACCGTCATGACGCCACCGACACTGACCAGCACCAGGCGCTCGCCCGCGCGCTCGGCCGCCCGCACGAGTCGCTCGACCGCCCGTTTCCGCAACGGCCGGCCACTGACGCCCCCCGGCAGCCCTTCGGCACCAGCGGGCCACAGCGCGGGATCGGTGCTCGTATTCCCGAGCATCAGTCCAGCAGCACCGGTCGCAACCAGCGTTTCGACGATCTCGTCGAGCACTACCTCTTCGACATCGAGCGCGACCTTGACAAAGAGCGGTCGCGACGGTTCGCCATGCAGCTGCGCGAGCTCGCGATCGAGCTGCACCATCCGTTCGACCAGGTAGCCCAGTCGTGCCGGATCCTGCAGCGTGCGGAGGCCAGGAGTGTTGGGCGAACTCACGTTGAGGACGACGTAGTCGGCCACGTCCCACAGGGCGAGTAGCGCCGCCTCGAAGTCGCCCGCAGCATGCTCGAGTGGCGTCACTGCGTTCTTCCCGAGATTCACCCCGATTGGGCCGCGAAACCGCCGGCCGACGAGACGCTCTCGTACAGTAGCAGCTCCAGCGCTCGGAAAGCCCAACGCATTGACGAGCGCTTCCTCAGCCGGAAACCGCCACACGCGTGGTCGCGGGTTACCGCTTTGCGGACAGGGCGTGACCGTGCCGATCTCGACCGAGCCGAAACCGAGCGCGAACCAGCCAGCGACCGCGTGTGCATCCTTGTCGAGGCCGGCAGCCAAACCGAGCGGGTTCGGGAACGGAACGCCCCGGACGTCGACAGCCAGGCGCGCGTCCTCGGGAACTCCGAGCCAGTGCCGGAACAACCACACCGTGCCGGGGATCCGCCCCACCAGACCGAGCCCCGCCAGCACAGCATGGTGCGCACCCTCCGCATCCATGCGGAACAGGAACGGCCGGAACACCTGCTCGTACCAGTTCAACCGAACGCTCCTCCCCACACTCGCACCCGCACCGATGCTACCCTTGCTGTTCGGTCGTCAGCACGCGGGGTAGCTCGTGCAGTTGCAACTGTGCTTCGATCCCACGTCCGACCGGCTCGAACTGACGCTTGATCTCGCAGCGGAGGCGGTACCAGCCAGCGCTCCTGGCGATCGCGTACTGGTCGAAGCCGTGCCGTGCATCCTCGACGTCGCAGACGAGGGATGCTTGCTCGGTATCGAGCTTCCGACCAGCGCGCTTCCGCCACGACTGCAGCCACTCGCTCGTGACGACCTGTACATCGAGATCGAAGCTGGAGCGACGCCCCGCGTCGTTCGCTCCGTCACCGTACCGGCGACCATCAGCTGGCACCCCGCGGCGGGCCGCCTCGTTGTCTCCATTCCCCGCCGCACCGAGCACTACGAACTCCTCTTTCCGTCCGGGGCCACCTGATGGATCCTGCGCCGCTCCGGCGGAGCGGTCGACCGTCCGCGATGAGCGAGCCAGCACCGGGCTGCCAGCTTCCCGCGCGAATTCTCCCTGCGCCGGTGCATCAGTCGCCCTCCTCGCTAGTTCCTTCCTCATCGCGGACGAGCCACTCGGAATCGGGCCTCCGTACCCCCACCTCATCGAGATGCCGGAGGAGATCGGCCGGATCCTCGTAGACTCGGTAGGCACCGGCCTCGAGCAACTCACCGGCACCGTACCCCCCGGACAGCAGCCCCACGCTCAACGCCCGTGCGCGGCGTGCTGCCAGCATGTCCCACACGCTGTCGCCGACGACGATCGCCTCACTGATATCGACCCGTAACAGCTGCGCCGCTGCCAGGAACAAATCCGGATCCGGCTTGGCGTGCCGCACGTGATCTCGGGTAATCAGCGGGACGCGGTCAGGATCGAGTCCCAGTACCCCAACCGTCTTCCGCGCACTCTCCATCCGGCCGCTCGTCGCGATCGCCCAAGGAATGCCCAGGCGAGTGAGTTCCTCCAGCAACTCGCGCGCACCCGGCAACGGCCGCACCTGGTCGAGCAGCTGCCCGTACGTCTCCGCATGCACCTGCTGGACACGACGGACTTCCTCCGGCGTCACGGTGCGCCCCGTCTCGCGCAGGAGTGCCGCGAGGAACAACCCACCGCTCATCCCGATGCGCCGGTGGATGCGCCAGATCGAGAGCTCGATCCCGATCGCCTCCAGCGCCGCCCGCCAGGCCAGGACGTGCTGATAGACCGAATCGACGAGCGTCCCGTCCAGGTCGAAGAGGAACGCCATCCGCCGCTCGTCGACCATCAGCTAGCCCTTCAAGCACACGATCGGGCGCAACCGCGCGACCCGCGCGACGATGCCAGCGTTGCACATCACCTCGACCACATGCTCCACGTCCTTGTACGCACCCGGCGCCTCCTCGCTGATCGACGCCTTCCCGTGCGCCCGGACGATGATCCCCTGTTTTCGCAACTGCTCGACGATCCGGTCAGCCGGATACTGGCGCTTGGCTTGCCGACGCGACTTCGCGCGCCCGGCTCCATGCAACGCTGTCCCGAACGTTTCCTGCATCCCCCGCTCGGTGCCGACCAGGATGTAGCTCGCTGTTCCCATCGTCCCACCCACGAGCACCGGCTGGCCAACGGCGCGATACCGTTCCGGAATCTCCGGCCGCCCCGGGCCGAACGCCCGCGTCGAGCCCTTGCGGTGTACCAGCAACCGCCGGCGCTCGCCGTTGACCTCGTGCACTTCCCATTTCACAGTGTTGTGCGCTACTTCGTACAGCGTCTCGATCGCGGTATCCGGCACTCGCAGCGCCTTCCAGAACGCTTCGCGGACGAGATGCGCCAGCACTTGCCGGTTCGCGAACGCGCAGTTCGCTCCAGCCATGACCGCTCGGAAATATTGCTGCCCCTCCGGGCTCTCGATCGGGGCGCAGACGAGCTCCCGGTCTGGTACCTCGATGCCGTACTTCTTCGTCGCCTTTTCCAGGAACGGCAGGTAGTCCGTTCCGATCTGGTGCCCGAGTGCCCGGCTTCCGGTATGCAGCATGATCACGATCTGCCCGACCTCGAGCCCGAACGCCTCCGCCGCACGGGCGTTGTAGATCTGATCGACCACCTGTACTTCGACGTAATGGTTACCCGAGCCGAGCGTGCCGACCTGCGCCATCTGGCGCTGCTTGGCAGTATGACTCACCACCGAGGGGTCGGCATCGCTCAAGCAGCCATGCTCCTCGATATACTCGAGATCCTCTTCGCGTCCGTATCCCAGGCGCACAGCATAGCGCGCCCCCTCGCGGAGCACCCGGTCGATCTCTTTGGTCGAAAGCTTCAGCTCACCGGTACTCCCCAACCCAGCCGGGATGACCTCGTAGAGCGTGTCGGCGAGCTTCTCTTCCTTCCCCGCGATATCGCTCCGCGTGAGATGCGTCCGCAAGCAGCGCACACCACAGTTGATATCGAATCCCACGCCAGCGACGCTGATCACCCCGCCCTCTTTCGGATCGAACGCTGCCACGCCACCGATCGGGAACCCATACCCAGGGTGAACGTCAGCCATCGCCATCGCAGCCTTGACGATCCCCGGTAGGCATGCGACATTCTCGAGCTGCCGGACTGCGTTCCACTCCTCGGAACTCTGGTTCTCGACGAGTTCGCGCAGTGATCGCTCGTCGAGATAGAGCCGCGCGGGCACGCGCATCTTGCCATGCGGAGGAATCTCGAAGAGGTAATCATGGATTTTCTTGATGTTCAGTGCCTTGCTCATCGTCGTCCCTCCCTGTCGCTCGATCTGTCGCGCCCCACGCCTCAGAGGTCGAGCACGCAACGGAGTCGCCAGCCCGACTCCGTTCGCTCAGCCAGCAGCCCACCGTAGGTCGCCGCTTTCACCTCGATTTCCACTGCGTGTCGCCCGAGGTCGATCGGTTCGCCGTACAGCCGTCCCTCAGCGACCCACTGATTGTCGACCTGCTCGAGCCGCGTCAACTCGAAATCCCGGAAGAACATCCGATGCACATCGACCGCGGCGAGCACAGCATTCAGCAAGGCGACGAACAGCGAGCCAGGATCCTCCCCGCTCGCTTCCACCGGAACGACCTCGCGGGGTTCGACCGTCTCGGGATCGACCAGGAGCGCGAGGAGCCCGCGGACCCCATCGCGCAACGCCTCGGCGAGGTCCGTCCCCGTCGCCTCCAGACCAATATCCGCTTCGTGATCCAGGTACTCGTATGGCATCGAATCGGCTCCTTCGGTCGCTCGCCGTCTGCCTATCGTGCCGACGGCGTCCCCACCATGTACATCCGTAGGTCCGATCTTCTCGTGTCACCGACAGACCTAGCGTAGATGTACTGCAAATTCCCGTCAAGTGCCGGCACGCCCTACCGACTGCGCCCCCAGGTCAGGGCTGCCTCATGAGGCGCGGCTGCCCCGGAGTGGGTTGTGCGCTGAACCGAGTCTACTGGGCTTACCGGATCGCTGCAGGCAGCTCGGCTGCACGGTCTTCTATACTCCAGCCGGGCCAGCGCAGCCCGGTGTGCGGTAGCTACTTGACTAGACCCGCCGACTTTCGGTTCCGGAGCGTACCGTGTTCCGCGTCGCACCTGGTTCACGCCGTCCCTCGCTGTCCCTGCTCCTCGCCGGGGGCGTGGTCGCGGCAAGTTTGGTGCTGAACCGGCACATCTTTGAAAGTCTCCCCCACACCGAGGACGAAGTCGCGTTCCTGTTCCAGGCAGCGACCTTGGCACGCGGTCACCTCGTCGCGCCTGCCCCACCGGTTCCGGATGCGTTCGCGATCCCGTTCGTCATCGTCCGCGACGGCATGTGGTTCGGGAAGTACCCACCAGGCTACCCGCTCGTGCTCGCCCTCGGTGTACTCGTCGGATATCCACCGATCGTCAACGCCTTGAGTGCCGGGTTCTGCGTCCTCCTCGTCGTGGCCCTGGCCCACCGTGTCTACGATTTCCCGACCGGACTGCTCGCCGCGACGCTGCTTGCCGCCTCACCGTTCTTCTTGCTCCAGGCCGCATCGTTCATGGCGCACACCGTGTGTCTCCTCCTGACCCTGATGTTCCTGCTTTCCTTCGCAGCGACGCTTCGGAAGCCGACATTGGCCAGAGCGTTTCCGGGAGCGGGAGCCGTCGTGCTCCTCGTCCTCGCTCGGCCGCTCACCGCCGTCGGTGTCCTCTTGCCCTTCGCAGTCTGGTCACTCTGGAGGCTCTGGCGCTGCCCAACCTGGCGCCCTATCGCACTCTGCTACGCTGCCGGTGGGCTCCTGGGTAGTATCGGGCTGCTCGCCTACAACCGCTTGACGACCGGAAATCCCTTCCTGTTCGGCTACGAACTCTGGTGGCCGTTCGACAAAGTCGGCTTCGGTTCCGGCATCTCCCCGGACGGCAGGCACACGCTCGCCGAGGGGATCCTGAATACCCGTTCCAACATCCAGCTCCTCGAAGAGGTGCTCTACGGCTGGCCCGGTGATCTCGACCTGCTCCCGGCTCTTCTCGGCATCGTCGTCGCGGTGATCCGGCTCGCCCTCCATCCGCTGCGGCAGTTTTCCTACTCACGCGCCGTGCCGCTCGACGTCGCCTTCGACCTCGCCTTGGCCGCCCAGGCCACGACACTGATCGCCGTGCACGTCGCCTACTGGACACCCGGACAAATGTACGGTCCGCGTTACTACTTCGAAGCGCTCGGTGCCATCGTGATCCTGAGCGCTCGGGGGCTGTTCGCCCTGGCTCGCGGGTTCCAGCTGCTCTGGCAGGTCGTCACGCTCCGCTCCCGTGTGCCCGGCCTGCTGATCACCGGCGGATCGTTCGCGTTCATCGCGCTCATCGGTTGGGGGCTTTGTGCGACCGGCATCCCCTGGTGGCGAAGCTTTTCCGACTGGTACGACGTCCACGCCGAACCAGCACGCACCGTCGCGGCACAGGCACCGCCGAACTCCGTTGTGCTCTTGCCCATCACCTCTTGGACGGAGTACGCTCCGTACTTCGTCCGCAACAGCCCGTTCCTGGATTCGTCTGTCCTGTTCGCACGCGATCTCGGTCCCCGAAACAGCGAGATCGTCGCTGTCTTTCCGGATCGGCACGTGGTTCGCTACTCCAACGGAGGCTTCACGCCGCTGCACATCGCCGACGCACCGGCAACGAGCGTCGATTCCCACTGAAGCGAGCGATGAGGAGCAATTCTCGCCCGAAACCCAGCCGAATGCGCAGGCAGCTCGCGAGCAGGCCACGCCTCCGAAGGGTCGTCCGACCACAAACGACTGAGATCTTGCCTTCCAGGAAGCCCAGAGATCGCTCCGACAGTGCATACGCACACTGCACAACTCCTCACTGCAGTGTGCACGAGCACATCAGGCTTGACTCGCCGGCCAGAGATATGCCAGAATGGCGGCACGCGGAGGCCGTTCCGGCAGATTCTGGTTTTCAGCGTGTTCGGTCACTCGAGGAGGAGGAACGATGCGACGCCCGACACGACTGTTCGGACTGCTAATCCTGACGTTCGTCTTCGTCCTGGCAGCCTGCCAGCGAGCGGAACCGACACCGACCCCGACGACCGCACCAGCCGCCCAGCCGAGTCCGACTCGTGCCGCTGCGGCATCACCGACGCCGGCAGCGCAGCCAACCCCGCAGGCTCAGGTCACGAAGCCGACTGACCCGATCGGTGTCCTCGAAATCAAGCCTGGCGAGCCGATCGTCCTCGCGCTGATGGCGCCGCTCTCAGGCGGTGTGGCCCAACTCGGAGAGGACATCAAGCGAGGCGTTGAGATCGCAATCGACGATAAGGGCGGAACGCTCCTCGGTCATCCGATCCAGCTGGTCGCTGAGGATAGCCTCTGCAGTGCCGAGGGTGGACAGGCCGCGGGTACACGCATTGCTGCGAACCCGCGCGTGGTTGCGGTCGTCGGCACGACCTGCTCCTCGGAGGCCCGCGTTGCGGCGCCGATCTTGGATCAAGCTGGCCTCGTCATGGTCTCCCCCTCAGCGACCGCTCCGGACTTGACGGATCCGCAGAAGCACCTTGCGGTCTTTCTGCGCGTCGCGCACAACGATAAGGTTCAGGGAAAGGTCGCAGCCGAGTTCGTGGTGAACAAGCTCGGCCTCAAGCGAGTCGCCACGATCCACGACGGGAGCCTCTACGCCGAGCAGCTGGCGAACGTGTTCGCTGAGAACGTGAAGCAGCTCGGCGGTACGGTCGTCGCTCAAGAGGCAGTCAGTCCGGAAGACACCGACATGCGGCCGGTGCTCACGCGGATCGCCACCCAGCAACCGGAGCTGATCTACTACCCGATCTTCAACCCGGCTGGCTCCTTCATCACGATCCAGGCGAAGGAGATCAGCGGGCTGGAGAACGTCAAGCTGATGAGCGCTGACGGTCTGCTCGAGCCACAGACCGTTCAGAATGCTGGCGACGCAGCAGTCGGCATGTATCTGAGCGGTCCGGATCTCACCGCGCTCGGCCCGGCCTATCAGGAGTTCGTGCAGAAGTACGAGCAGAAGTACGGTACGAAGCCAGTCGCTGGCTTCCACGCCCACGCCTACGACTCGACGATGATGATCCTCGCGGCGATCGAGAAGGTCGCAGTTCAAGGTTCGGACGGCACGCTCTATATCCCGCGCAAGGCATTGCGGGATGCCCTCTATCAGACGAAGGATTTCAAGGGCCTGACGGGGAACCTGACCTGCGACCAGTACGGCGACTGCGCTGATCCCAAGATCGGCATCTACGAGGTGTACAGCACCGACACCGCCGGCTGGCCCGACAGCGCCATCCGGAAGGTCTATCCGTAGGCCAGGGAGCAGCGTGCCGCCGGGTCGGGGAGCCCCGACCCGGCGGTCTTGCTAGGACAGCAACCGTCGCGGCACGCCAAGCTTATGGGGAGTATCCCGTGACGATCGCAGCACCACGGCGGTTCAGCGGAGCCCGACGGATCGACGTCTCGCAAATCATCGTGTGGACGATCGGCGGCGCCTTGCTGGCAGTCGTCCTCATCGGCTCGGTTCTGACGTTACGGGACGGTCACTACACGTCGGCACAGTGGCGGGACTTCATCGTTTTCGGCATCGCCCAGGGAGCGATCTATGCGCTGATCGCACTCGGGTACACGATGGTCTACGGTGTCCTCCGCATGATCAACTTCGCTCACGGCGAGGTCTTCATGAGCGGTGCCATGTCGACCTTCTTCCTCGCCGATTATTTCAACCGTAGCGGCTTCCTCAAGTCCCACCCGTGGATCAGTCTGGTCGTCATGCTGCTGTTCAGCGGACTCGTGTCGATGACAGTGGCGGTCCTCGTCGAGCGGATCGCCTACCGGCCGCTGCGTGGTGCACCCCGCCTCGTGCCGCTCATTACCGCTGTGGGTGCCTCGTTCTTCCTGCAATATACGTTCCGGGGCCTTTTCGGCAGCGGTGTCCGCGCCTATCCATCGATCCCAGTTCTCCAGGGCAAACTCTGGATCTTCCAGAAGACCCAAGTCGCCGTGTTCGTCGGGGTCCTCATCACACTCGCATTGCTCGTGCTGTTCCTGCAGCGCACCCGCGCTGGCCTGGCGATCCGGGCTGTCGCTGAGGACCGCGAGGCTGCGGCACTCATGGGTGTCGACGTCGACCGCGCGATCATGACGACGTTCGCGGTCGGCGGGTTCATGGCCGGTATCGCTGGTGTACTCTATGCGCTCGTCTTTATCCAGGTCCAGTTTTTCATGGGTTTCCTGCCCGGCATCAAGGCGTTCACCGCTGCCGTGCTCGGTGGTATCGGGAACCTTCCAGGTGCAGCACTCGGTGGATTGGTCCTGGGAGTCATCGAGTCGATCGGCCCGAGTTTGTTCTTCGACGGTTACGGTATCCGTGCCGCTCACCAGCTTAAGGACGTCATCGCGTTCACGATCCTCGTCCTGATCCTCATTTTCCGACCGACAGGTATTCTCGGCGAGCGCCTCGGCGGAGAGGATCGCGTATGAGTGCAGCCGCACTGCGACGTGCGCTCTTCATCGGCTTTCTCGCGGGTATGGCTGCCTGGCACCTCAGCCTCGTCGGGCTCGTACCGGCATTCGCCGAGCGCCGACTCATCGGCAATGCCATCACCTTCAGTTCTGTCCTCCTCATCGCGCTTATCGCCGTTGCAACACACGTAACCGCTCAACGCTATCCGGGCGCCGTGCACCGTGCGCTCTACGGCTTGCTGAGTGCACTCACCACTGCGTTACTACTCATCCTGTTAGCCGTTCTCGTCACGCAGTTCAACCTCCGCCAGATCTTCTTGAATGCGACACCGGAACTCGCCCGGACGCTCACCTTCGGAGCCGGTGTGACTGCAGGCGGTCTCCTGCGCGTACTCGTTCTCGCCGTGCTGACCGGGCTGCTCACTGGCGCGGTCGGCGCGTTGCCGGCTCCCTGGGGGCGTATCCTCGTGTATACAACTCTCACCACGCTGCTTTTCGGGCTTCTCCGTGATGTGCTCGCGCCGGTTTTGCCTTCTGGCCTCACCAGCTTTCTCTACGGTTCGAGCGGGCTCTCGTATTTGGGGAGCGTAGTCATCTTCGCCCTGTTCCTCGCGCTTTTCGCCCTGCGCTGGACTGTGAGCGGACGCGCGACGAGTACCAAAGTTCTTTCCAGTATCCCAACGGCGACACGCCGGCCACTGGCGACCGTTTTGCTCCTCGTCTTCTTCGCGAGCATCCCCCTGTGGGCAGGCCTGTTCTTGACCAACGTCGTCGACTTCGTCGGCTTCTATATCCTGATGGGACTCGGTCTCAACCTCGTACTCGGTTTCGCCGGTCTTCTCGACCTCGGCTATGTCGCCTTTTTCGCCGTCGGCGCCTATACCATGGCGGTGCTGACGTCACCGGAGATCGCACCAGGCGGCTATATCCTCGACTTTTGGCTGGCGCTTCCCATCGCCGTCATAGCCACGATCTGCGCCGGGCTCCTCGTCGGTCTCCCGGTTCTGCGCATGCGCGGTGACTACCTCGCCATCGCCACCCTCGGCTTCGGTGAAATCGTCCGTCTCCTCGTCCTCTCCGACTGGTTGAAGCCATACCTCGGTGGTGCCCAAGGCGTCACGCGGATCGGCCGCCCGCATCTCGGCCCGCTGCGTATCGACTCACCGCAGGAGTTCTATTTCCTCATCCTGCTGAGCTGTCTCCTGGCCTGGTTCCTCTCGGTCCGCTTGCGTGATTCCCGCCTCGGACGCGCTTGGTTCGCGATTCGCGAGGACGAACATGTCGCCCAGGCGATGGGCATCAATCGGGTGACAGCCAAGCTCGCTGCTTTCGCCATCGGCGCCTCGTTCGGTGGGTTGAGCGGGGCCCTCTTCGCTTCGCTCGTCGGCTCCGTCGTCCCAGCGAGCTTTTCGTTGCTCGTGAGTATCAACGTCGTTGCGCTGCTCGTCCTCGGCGGCATGGGGAGCTTGCCGGGTGTGCTCGTTGGCGCACTCGCATTGGTCGGTATTCCGGAGTTGTTGCGTGAATTTCAAGAATACCGCCTCCTCCTCTACGGCATGGTGCTGATCGCCATGATGCTGTTCCGTCCAGCTGGCCTGCTACCGGAGCGGATTCACCGTGTCGAGTTCGAGGAGGCTGTCGAGGAAGCACGCGAGATCACGCCCGCCGAACTGGCGACCGGTCAGGACTGAAGGGGATCGCGATGGCCCTGCTCGAGACCATTCGCCTCACCAAACGGTTCGGAGGCCTGGTCGCCCTCCGCGACATCGACCTCGCCGTGCAGGAGCGGACCATCCACAGCGTCATCGGCCCGAACGGCGCCGGCAAGACGACGCTCTTCAACTGCATCTCCGGCTTCCTCGTTCCCGACGGTGGTGACATTCGCTTCGCCGGGAACTCGATCGCTGGGCTTCGCCCCGACCTCATCGCCGCACAGGGCATCGCACGGACGTATCAGAACATCCGTCTGTTTCGCCACCTCTCGGTACTGGACAACGTCCTGATTGGCATGCACCCGCATGTCCACTACTCGCTGCTCGATGCGATCCTGCGCACCCCGCGGTATCGCAGGGCCGAGGCGGAAGCTGATCGTGAAGCGCGCGAGATCCTGCACTTCGTGGGACTCGCCAGCAAGGAAGCCTTTATGGCAGCGAACCTCCCGTACGGTGATCAGCGCCGGCTGGAAATCGCTCGTGCGCTGGCGCTCCGTCCCAGACTGCTACTCCTCGACGAGCCCACAGCAGGCATGAACCCGGCCGAGACTGACGACATGATCCGCCTGATCCGTCGCCTGCGCGACGAGCGCGGCATCACGATCCTGCTCATCGAGCACGACATGAAAGTCGTCATGAACATCAGCGATCTCGTCACCGTCCTCGACTTCGGGGAAAAGATCGCCGAGGGAACACCCGAGGACGTGCGCCGCAATCCCCGCGTCATCGAGGCCTACCTCGGGCGCGGTGCTGCCAGTGGTCTCGGGCCTTCGACCGTACCGCAACCAGGAGAGGCTTGATCCGATGGCTCTGCTCGAACTCCAGCGAGTGCACGTGCACTACGGGCCGATCCAGGCGCTCAAGGGCATTTCGCTCACGGTCGAGTCAGGCGAGATCGTGACACTCCTCGGCGCCAATGGAGCCGGCAAGACCTCCACGCTCCGTGCTATCTCTGGCCTCGTCCGTCCTTCCGCCGGCCGTATCCTCCTCGCTGACGTCGATATTACCCATCGGCGGCCACACGAAATCGTCGAGCTCGGCGTCGGCCATGTCCCAGAAGGACGCCGGATCTTTCCCCGCTTGAGTGTCGAGGAGAATCTCCGTCTCGGCGCGTTCACTGTCCGCGACCGCGCCGAGATCGCACGCCGCCAGGACTACGTCTTTTCGCTCTTCCCGCGTCTCGCTGAGCGTCGTAAGCAGGCCGGGGGAACGCTTTCGGGCGGCGAGCAGCAGATGCTCGCCATCGGCCGCGCGCTCATGATGCAGCCGCGCATCCTCCTCCTCGACGAGCCCTCGATGGGACTCGCCCCCGTTCTCGTCGAGAGTATCTTCGAAGTCATTCAGCGCCTCAACCGCGACGGAACGACGATTCTGCTCGTCGAGCAAAACGCGCGTATGGCACTGGAGGTCGCCCACCGGGGATATGTCCTTGAGACCGGCCAGATCGTCCTCAGCGGAAACGCACGCGACCTCGCTCGCGACCCACGCGTCCAGGCCGCCTATCTCGGCGCAGCCTGACCGTCACTCCGCCGCCAGGAAATCCCCTCCCCCAATTCTCCCCCCTGAGAACTGCACATTGGCAAGTCGGCCTACCAGGCGCGCTACCTCGTGCGCAGCCAACCCACCCCACCCTCGCGCCATCGCCGCGACGTAGAACTGATGCGCCAAAGCTGCCAGCGGTACCGGTGAGCCGACATCGTTCCCCAGCCGCATCGCCAGCTCCATGTCGCGCTTCATCAGCTCGAGGCGGAATCCGACCCCACGCGCTTCCCCGAGGAGTTCCGGCACGACTTCTGCCCACAACTTCCAGCCCCCGCTGCTCGACCGAATCACCTCGTAGACTCGCGTCAGATCCGCACCAGCATTCGCCGCCAGCGCCAGTGCTTCACCGATCAGGATCAGGCTCACGCCGGCGATAAGGTTCCCCACCAGTTTGACGACCTTACCCATCCCCGGGTCGCCCACCAGAAACACGTCCCGCCCCAATGTCTGGAGAATCGGGAGCGCTCGCTCGAACACCGCCGCGTCCGCACCGACGATGATCGTGAGGTTCCCGTTCCGCGCCTCCGCTGGGCCCCCTCCCACCGGCGCATCGATCACGTCGATCTGACGCGCCCGTGCCTCGTCGGCAATCCGCTGCACCATCATCGGCGACGCCGTACTGAGATCGATGACCATCGCGCCCGGCTTGAGATGTTCCAACGCTCCCTCGGGGCCGATGTAGACTTCGAACAACTCTTCATCGCCCGGCAGACAGGTCAGGAAGACATCAACCTGATCGGCAACCAGCAGCGGTGTCGGCACGGCTTCAGCTCCGTGGAGTTCCAGCGCCTGGGCAACCTCCCAGCGACGATCGCTCACCAACACCCGGTAGCCTGCCTCCAGCAGGCGAAGCACCATCGGGCGCCCCATATTCCCCAACCCGATGAAACCGAGCGTCGGCTTGTCGTCCACAGCTCCCATCCTTCCCCAACACAACGATCACTGGACGACCGCTCACATACTGGTCATCATGCCGAAAGCATCCTCCCCCGTGCAAGGGATCTCGTGCTCGCTTCCACCGCCCTGCACCGGAGCCACCTGTCCTCGGCAACGGTATCCGAGCTGTGGCGATCGCTTTTCCGCAGGAGGGCAAGGATCAGCACAGACAGGTTGCCGCCGCTTACTGCCGGCTCTGCTCGAGCGGCACCGCCACCACGATCAGCCGCTGGTCGTACCGGCCAGTTGCCGGATTATAGTTCCCAGCACAGGTGATGAGCGTCAGCCGCTCCATCGGTGTCGGTCCGACGATCCGCTCGACCGGTGCGGTAGCCTCCTCGACCGTCTCCAACCCGCTGACGCGATACCGTACCACTCGACCGTCAGCCAGCTGGAGCTCCACGATGTCGCCGACCTGGACACGCCAGAGATCCCAAAACACGGCCGGCCCCACACCGGCGAAGTCGACATGCCCAGCCAGCACCACATTGCTGCCCTCACCGGGGAGCGCGGTGAAATCGTACCAGGCCACCTCCTCGGGCCGGTCGGGTGCCTCCATCCGTCGCGCTCCATCCAGTCCCTTGATCACGACCGGCGCATCGACCCCGATGGCCGGAATCCGCAGACCCACGATCCGGTTATCGACCGGAGCCACCGTCGACGGCACTGCAGCCACTGCGGTCGGAGTCGACACCGCTGACGTCGGCGCTGCCAGGCTATCTCGTGTCGAGAAGGACTGAATCACGACCGTGCTCGAGACGACCGGCCTCGCTCGCGAGAACCGATCTCCGCTGAGCGACGAGGCACCAGCCAGTCCGAGGCCCATGCCGATGGCCCAACTCGCTACCACCAGCACCAGGAAGGCTGTCAGCTGCCGCACCGGTCACTCCGGTTCGCGCTCCGTCTTTCGGTTGGAACGCACCAGCCCGATACCACCGAGCGTTGCGCCCGCTAGTCCGACCAAAACGAGACTCATGCCGAGCGCACGCTCTCCTCGTCCACCATCGTTGGTACCCGTCGCCGGTAGGCCGATCGTCGGAGTCGGCGTCGCGCCGCGTCCCACGACTGGTGTGCCGATGACAGCGACCGGCGTTGGGGTCGATTGTCGGGCAGCCGGCGTCGGACTGGACACGGTCCCGGTCGGGACTGGCGTCGGCAGCGGGGTCGCCTCCGGCACCGGATATTCGTACGCACCGATATCACAGGCTGGCCCTTGCGGTCGCTCGACGTGCAACTGATCGTCCTTCGGACAGCTCTTCGTCCCCGCTGCATCCACTGCCGGGCTCCCCAGGCCGAGGGCGTGGAACAGCGTCCCACCTGCCGGATCGACTTGCAGTGGTTGCAGCGCGGGTGTGACGTTGACCAGATCGCCCTCTCCACGCAGCAAACAACTATCACGATCCTCCAGATTCGCACCCAGCGACACCGGTGCCAGTCCACCACAATTGCCCCCACCCGGGCTCGCCGCGATGAGCGTTCCCTTTAGGGTGACGGTTCCACCGTCGTTGTACAGTGCACCTCCGGATGCCGCCGAATTCGACGCGACCGTCACGAATTCCAGGCTCGCTGTTCCCTGCGGTCCGACCCAGAGACCGCCACCACGCTGCTGGCTCACGTTCGTGCTCACGGTGACGTTGGTGAAGCTCGCCGTTCCGAGCACCGCCACGCCACCGCCGTAGGACACCGCCTGATTCTCGGTCACGGAACTGGCTGACATCGTTAACTGGCCACCATTGCGGACAACGATGCCGCCGCCCAGCTGTCCTGCTGTGCTCCGCCGTACCGCTGTATCGGTCACGGTCACCTTTCCGGTCTCGAGCACCAGCAACCCGCCTGCATCGTTCACCGCCTGGTTGTCGACGAGCTGGGCACGCTGGATGTCCGCCTGGGCAGCCACTGCAATCCCCCCGCCGGACCCGCTCGTGCTGTTGGCCTCGATCGTTACGCTCGTGAGGATCACCTTACCGAGCCCGGTAATCCCTCCCCCATCGAGTACCGCCTGGTTGTTGCGGACGACCGTACCGCCGAGGAGCGTGAGTGTCTTACTCCCCTCGTGGTAGATACCGCCCCCAGCCGCCTGCGACTGGTTCCCTTCGATCGTCGCCCCCTCGAGGACGAGCTCCCCCTGGTTCCAGATCCCGCCACCATCTTGTGTCGCCGCATTGTTCTGCACGATCAAGCTACGGAGGCGCCCGTTTCCGAGCGTCGCGATACCACCCCCGAGCCGGGCACGGTTGTTCCGCACGATCACCGTGTCCGGCGAACTCAGATCGAGCGTGCCGTCGTTGGCGATCCCGCCACCCGATCCGGCCTCAGCCAGGTTGTTCTCGATCACTGTGCGGGAGAGCGCGACCGCCCCTGCATTGGCGATCCCCCCACCGTCGCCATTCTCGGCCACGTTCCCCACCACTGTCCCTCCGACGACCTGGATCGTTCCCTTCCCGACAACCGCGATCCCTCCACCGTCAGAGGTCGCCCGATTCTCGCGAATCACGCTGTCCAGGATCGTCAGCGTCCCCTGGTCGGTCGCGATGCCACCACCATTCGATGCCTGGTTTTCGGCCACGACGGCGTTCCGGAGCGTCAGCTGGCCCTTCGCGACCCAGATCCCGCCCCCCCGGCCGCTGTCCCCTTCGGTCACATCGGTGGGTGCCAGGTTGCCCTGCACCAGCGTGCCCTGCAGTTCCACCAGCCCACCGTCGAGCGACAGACCGCCGCCATCCGTTCCAGCCCGGTTGGCAGCATCGTCACCCGGCCCACCGATGACGGCCTGGCTGCCGAGAACCAATCGACCACCCGCGACGTGCACCGCCCCACCGGTCTCCGTTGCACTGTTGCCGGTGAACGCCACCGTCCCGTCGAGCACGACCGTCCCCGCGACCGCCAGCGCGCCCCCCCTTCCGGGAGTGCCGTCCTCCCCGGATTCACCAGCGGTGTTCTCCCGGAATGTAACCCGCGCTCCCGACAGTGTCGTCACAGTGCCTGAAGGTGCGACGTAGATCGCCCCGCCGTCTGCAGCCGCATGGTTGTCCTCGAAGACCACGTCACCCAACTGCAGCACGCCACCGACCCAGATCGCACCGCCGTCGTGGTCGCGCGCGTCGTCGTGCACCGCTTGCCCGCCAGTCAGGCGCACGCCCTCCAGGACGAGCGTTGACCCCGGTCCGACGTCGAAGAGCCGGTCGGCCTCACCGCTCCATGCACCGGCGATCGTCGTCTGGCCGGAACCGGCGCCGCGTATCGTCAACGCCCCGCTCCGCTTCGTGATGTCGAGGTCACCGGTCTCCGCAGTGTCGTCGGTCGCCGGCGGGATGGTCAGCTGGTAGGCCCCGGCGTCCAGCTCGATCGTCACCGGATCGGTCAGCTCGTTCGCCGCGAGCACAGCCGCGCGGAGCGTCGGGCACGTCAGAGTTGTTCCGGAACCAGAGCAGGCACCGCTACCATCGCCGGTTCCGGTCACGCTGATGGTGACTTCCGCAGCGCCGATCGGCGAGGCGAAGACGAGCGCACCACCCGCAGCCGCCAGCGCCAGTGACCCCACCAGCAACGCGACCTGCAGTCCTTTCCCGAGCACTCCGCCCGCCTCTCCGCTCTGCACGAATACCCCCGCATCGGGATCCGGTGCCGCGCAGCACCGGATCCTCTTTCACTCCCAACTCGGTTATCGGCCGAAGCCGGTTAGCGGCGCAGGTTGACGAGCTCCTGGAGCACCTCGTCGCTCGTCGTGATGACGCGCGAATTGGCCTGGAACCCGCGCTGGGCCATGATCATGCTCGTGAACTCCTGGGCGAGGTCGACATTCGACATCTCGAGATAGCCGCTGGCGATCTTGCCGCGCCCACCCGAGTCGGCCGGACCGACGATCGGCTCACCGGAGTTGACCGTCGGCAAGTAGGCGTTCCCGCCGACCTTCATCAGACCACCCGGGTTGGTGAAGAGCGCCAGCGCGATCTGCCCGATCACCTTGGTGACGCCGTTCGAGTAGATGCCCAGTACCTCGCCCGACTGGCTGACCGTGAACGTCGTCAGCGAACCGGCGGGCGCACCGTTGGCCGCCGCGTTGGCGGTCGAGGGTGCTGCGAGTTGGGTCAACCGCGAGAAGTCCGGCGTCACCGAAACCGTCCCCGCCCCCCCGGCCGTCGCATCCAGGTCGACCGCAGCGATCGTCGATGCCGTCGGATCGAGGTTGCCGTCCGCGTCGAAGACCAGTGTCCCGGTCGTCGTGCCACCGAGCGTGAACTCTGGATCGTCTTCGGTCGCGGTCGTCCGCGGGTCGTCCTCCTGGAGCGTGTAGTTCCAGGTGTTCGCACCCGTCTTCTCGAACAAGATGTAGAACTCGTGTCGCTTACCCTGCGAGTCGACGACGCTGACCTTGGTCACGTAGTGCGGCGGTGTCGCCGCCGTATCCTGGTTCGCGTCCAGGTTTCCCTGCACCGTGATCTGGGTCGTCGGCACGGCATCGAGCTGTTGTCCGATCGGAATGGTGATCGGTCCGACCGGGCCAGCGGTATCGACGTTCCCGTTGGCATCGGCCTGCCAGCCGAGCACGTAGAAGCCGTTGGACGGGTTCACCAGCCGGAGATCCGAGCCGATATCGAAGGCGCCGTCTCGCGTGTAGAGCGTCTGTGAGCCGTCGCTCACGACGAAGAAGCCGTCGCCCTGGATCGCCAGATCGCTCGGCTTCCCGGTCAGCTGCAACGCCCCCTGGGTGTGGATTGTGTCCACCGCCCCGACGACCGCACCCAGGCCGATCTGCAGCGGGTTGATACCGCCCCGCTGCTCGGTCGGACCGCTCGCGCCGCGCACAAGCTGGCTCAGGATATCGGTGAACCGCACGCGTCCGACCTTGAAGCCAGTCGTGTTGACGTTCGCGATGTTGTTCCCGATCACGTCCATCCACGTCTGGTGTGCCCGCAACCCCGAGATCGCCGAGAACATCGACCGCATCATGGTTCGTCCCCCATTCCTTTTCCCGTGTCGCTTCCGCCTACGCCGCACCGGGGAGCGTCGGCGCCGCACCAGCACCGGCTCCCGCTCCATCGGTCGTGTTGCTCTCCGGAGCCGACCCCGCCCCGTTGGGCGCGTCCGGCATGCCGACGCTCACCACGTCCCGCACGTCGATGCGTTGCCCACTCTCCAGCTCCAGGACCGCTGCTCCATCGACGATCGTGGCGCGCACGACCGTGCCACTGACCAGCTCACCGCTCGAGCGTTCCAGCCCGCTCACCACCTTGCCGAGATAGCTCGCCACCTGTCCGAGCGCTGCATGCTGGGCCATCGCTGCGATCGTCTCGTTGAGTTGCTGCAGTTGCTCGAGCGCGTTGAGCTGTGCCAGCTGCGCGATGAACTCGCGGTCCTGCATCGGGTTGAGCGGATCCTGATTCTTCAGCTGCGCCACCAGCAGCATCAGGAACGCCTGCTTGTCCAGCCGCCCACCGGGACCGAGGGAGCCGGTGCTCCCCGTTGCGCTGGTCGTTGCTGGGTTGGTGACCCCGATACCGTTGACGCTCATCCTTCCCCCTTCACACCCGCGTGTCGACGAGACTGCTCGCGTCGTACCGATCGCTCCAGTCCGTCTCGTCCCCCTGGGTCGGGCGCTCGGTCGCCAGTGCGTGGGTCCAGCGCCCCGACCCGGTGTCACTGGCAAAGCCTTGCTGACCAGCGCTCCACCCGGTGCCGGACTGCCCACCACCGAGCAGGCCGTGCCCGCTCGCTGCGAACCCCGGCTGGACCTCCACCCGCTGCACGGTGAATCCGCTCGCCGCGAGAGCCGTCCGCAACCCCTCGCGCCCCGCCTCCAGTGCCTGGTGCACGTCCGGCCGGCTCGCTGCCAGAGTCACCTCGAGACGCCCACCGATTTCCCGCACGCGGATGTCCACCACACCGAGGTCCGGTGGCTCGAGTCGTACCCGGATCTGCCGGGCGCCACGCTCCAGTGCCCGCCTCAGTCCTTCTTGCACCTGCGCCGCTACGTCCGCCCCAGCCGCCACCGTCCTCGGCTGCTCCAACCGGGCCAGCGCGGACCGTTCCGGGCCAGCGGCTACGGGTCCGACCACTGACTTGTCCACCTGCTCCCGACGGTCGGCCGGCTCCACATCGCGAGCAGCCCTGGCCGCCGGTGTCACCACGCGTGGTTCGCCGGCCAGCGAGGCGACAGCCTGTACCTCGCCGATCCGTGATGGATCCGGCGCAACCTCTGCAGCTGGTGGCAGTGTCACCAGCTCCTGCAACCGGAGGTGCGCCGGCGGAGGCGTGCGCGCCCCGCGAGCGTCCGTCACCGCTCCGGATGACTGCGGCACGCTGTCCCCGGCCTTGCCGACGTCCACAGCCAGGCTCCCGACCGTGCTCGTACCGGCTTCAGTCCCGCGCTCCGCAGCGGATGCAAGCCGCACGGGATCGAGCGACATCTGGCTCCCGGGAACCCCAGTGAGCTGCCTCTGCGCCTCCACCGCGGGTGCCGGCGACGTATCGCTCGTGAGCCCCTGCACCAAGTGCTGCGCTTCCTGCGGCATCCCACCGCTCGCGTGGACGGAAACCGGCTCCACCCCTCCGCTCGGCGCCAGTACCGTCGCCCCTTCCCCGTGCGGTTGCGGCGTCCCGACCACCACGAGAGCCTGGAACGTTCCAGCTAGCGCCAGACCCGCCGGCAACGCTCCCTCGCTCTGCGAACCCTTCGCCGGCTTGTCGTTCGGCGCCTCCGTTGAAGACTCGCTCACTGGCCCGGTCGCGCCGCTCGCAGGCGAAACCGCCGGCGGCTGCGACTCGTCGAGCCCCAGGAGCGCCGCGAGCAAGAGCAGAAATGCGTCAGCAGCCGTCGCTGCGGTCGCACCTGGTCCTCTCGGCATCCCCTCGCTCACCGTCGTACTGGAGATCGGCAGCACCACCGTCGCACCTCCTCACCGGGCCTAGCTGCCCTGCCCACCGCTCGCCATCGCGCGCAGCATCGCCAGCCGCCGGGCGAGCACCTCGCTCACCGCGCTGTAGCGCAGCGTCGTCTCGGCCAGGAGCCCCATCTGTTGCTCGATGTCGACGTTGTTCCCATCCGCCCGGTACCGCGTGCCGCTCAGCTCCACGACTTCGGGCTGCACACTCGATGCCGAGACCGGTGTCGTGGCGATGTGCCGCGGATCGGTACGCGCCAGCGGCAACGGAGCGAAGCGATCGGTCAGCAGCGACGCGAGCACGTCTTCGAACCGCACCGCCTGCGCGCGGAAGCCTGGCGTGTCGGCGTTCGCCACGTTGCTCGCCGTCACTTGCTGCCGCAATGCCAGTGCATCGAGCGTCCTCGCCAGAATGCCGATCGGATCGACCGTGCCTGCCATCGCACACCTCTCAGCCTGTCCCACCGAGACTGCGCCACACCGCGAGCACCGCCTCCACGTACCGCTGCGTTTCCGGATACGGCGGGATGCCACCCGCACGCTGGACAGCCACCGGGCCGGCGTTGTACGCAGCCAGCGCCAGCCGCACGTCACCACCGAACCGATCGAGGAGCTCGCGGAAGTAGCGCGCACCACCGTCCAGGTTCTGGGCTGGATCGAATGGGTCACGCACGCCGAGTGCCGCTGCCGTCGCGTCCATGAGCTGCAGCAACCCCTTCGCACCCGCCGGTGAAACCGCTCGCGGGTCGAACCCGCTCTCCACCTGGACCATGGCCGTCAGCAGCGCCGGATCCAGTCCATAGCGCTGCGCGACCGTCGCGATCAGTGACCCGTAGGGAACCTGGAGCGCACTGCGCGGTTCCGTACCGCTCTGGCTCGCCTGCAGGATCGGCCAGGGATCGATCGCCTTTCCGTTCTGCCGGATCTCGTAATGCAGATGCGGGCCGGTCGACGCCCCCGTGTTCCCGCTCTTGCCGATCACCTGGCCACGCTCGACTCGCTGTCCGGGGACGACATCGGCTAAGCTGAGATGCGCGTAGAGCGTCGTCACGCCGTTCCCGTGATCGATCTCGATCCGCAAGCCGTAGCCGTCGGTATTGCCGACGAAGCGCACCGTGCCGCTCGCCGTCGCCCGCACCGGCGTTCCCTCCGGCACCGCGATGTCGATACCGGTGTGGAAGCTCTCGCCCGGCAGGAGCGAGCGTGGGCCATACGAGGAGGTCACCGCACCGGAAACCGGCCACGAGCCCCGCAAAGCGACGAACGGATCGCTCCCGCTCGTTGTCGCGGTGGCACTACTGGGGACGATGCCGCGCTGAGCGAGGAGCGCCCAGAACTGCGCCGAGTTCGCAGTCGGCCCACCGAGCTGGGGCGAGCGTACGCCGAACCGAGCCGGCATCGTCGCGAGAATTTCCGGTGGAATCGTGATTCCCGCCATCAGCCGTGTCTCCTCACGCCGCTCCGTCCCGCGCCTGCAGGCGGTAGGCCGCTCGGACGGTCGCAACGTCATCGAGCATCGTCTCCTCCGCCTTTTGCTCGAGCTGCCGCGCTGCCGCCAGCCACCGTGACCGCACCACCTCGAGCTTCTTCGCTTCCCGCCGCTGGGCGATCAGCGCTGCGCGCGCCTGTTCGGCACGTCGTTTCGCCTCTTCCAGCAGCGCCTCCTGCTCGTCGCGACGTCGCAGTAGCCAGGCTTCGTACGACTCGGCTCCCGCCAGCACTGCCGGGTCGACCGGCGTCCCGGAAAGTTCCGCCAGACTCGCAGCCAGCGCCCGCTGTGAGGCAGCGAGTTCGTCGAGGGCTGCCTCGCAGCTGGCGACCCAGCGCTGTTCTTCCGCGAGCTGTCGCTGCGCGTCCTCGACCAGCTTCTGCCGATGCTCGAGGAGTCGTGTCATCCGTCCTGCGCGCTGGCGCAATGCCCGCACCATGTCGTGTCACCCCCTAGGTCGTTGCCAGCTCGTTGCGCGCGACTACCCGGTGCTCGCCGAGGATCCGTCCGAGCCACTCCAGCGTGGCAGTAAACGGTGCTTTCTCCTCAGGCCGCTGCTGCAGGAAGCGCCGCAACTCGGGCATCAATGCCAGTGCCCGGTCGACTGTCGGGTTCGACCCGCTCACGTAGGCACCGATGTCGATGAGGTCGCGCGCGCTTTCGTAGGCAGCGAGCAACTCGCGCACCTCGCTCGCGAGCTGCCACTGCTCCGGACTGACCAGGTTCGGCATGAGACGGCTGACGCTCGCCAGGATGTCGATCGCTGGGAAGTGCCCGCGGTCGGCCAGCGCCCGCGAGAGGACGATGTGACCGTCCAGAATGCCGCGCACCGTATCGCTGATCGGCTCGTTCAGATCGTCCCCCTCGACCAGAACGGTATAGAACGCGGTGATGCTCCCCTGCTCGGCGTTGCCCGCCCGTTCGAGAAGGCGTGGCAGCAGCGCGAACACGGACGGCGGGTAGCCACGCGTCGCTGGCGGCTCACCGGCCGCCAGCCCGACTTCGCGCTGGGCCATTGCCAACCGCGTCACCGAATCCATCATCAGCACCACGCTCATCCCGCGGTCGCGGAAGTACTCGGCGATGAGCGTGGCCGTCCAGGCCGCCTTGATCCGCATCAGCGCTGGTTGGTCGGACGTCGAGACCACGAGCACGGCACGCTCGAGTCCTTCCGGGCCGAGATCCCGCTCGATGAACTCCTGCACCTCGCGTCCGCGCTCGCCGATCAACGCAATCACCCGCACGTCGCAGACCGCGTTCCGACTGATCATGCCGAGCAGGGTGCTCTTGCCGACTCCCGAACCGGCGAAGATCCCGAGACGCTGGCCGCGCCCGCAGGTCAATGTCGCGTCGATCGCCCGCACACCAGTCGGCAGGATCTCCCGGATCGGCGCCCGCTGGAGCGGGCTCGGCGGCGCACCCCCCAACCGGACGCGCCGCCGACAGCGCAACGGCCCCTTGCCATCGATCGGGCGCCCCAGGCCGTCGATCACTCGCCCAAGCAGCTCGGGGCCGACCGGCACGTGCAGCGCTTCCGGCGCCGGAACCGCCCGACTCCCGTGCCGCACGCCACGGAGTTCGGCGAGCGGTACCAGCACCAAACGTTCATCGTGAAATCCCACCACTTCCGCCGCCAGCCGGCCCTCTTCCGCAAAACTGGGGAAGATGTGGCAGAGGTCGCCGATTTCCAGGTCGAGCCCGATCGCCTCGACCGTCAGCCCGATACCGCGCACCACGCGCCCCTCGCGCCGGATCGGCTCGACGCTGCGCAGGCGTTCGCGGAATCGCTCGAGCAGCTCCTCACTCCTCATCGGCTACCTCCGCCAACGCTCGTCGGATCGCCTCCAGCTGCGTCGAGAGCCGCGCATCGACGAACCCGACCGGTGTACCGAGGACACAACTGCCTGGATCGACATGCGGGTCACCGACGACTTCCACCGGCGGCCGACCGTCCCAGGCCTCGGACAGCCAGGCCCGTGCCCGCTCCACGTCATCCGGGTGCACGATGAGATGCGTCACCGGTGCGCTCGGCGCCTGGGCCAGCGCTGCCTCCACGAGGCGGCCGAGTACCGCATCGTCGCGCGCGACTTCGCGCCGCAAGATGGCCTCGGCAACCAGCACGGCCAATTCCAGGACGAGGTGCGCGTAGGCCTGCCGAATCTCCTGCTCGCGCACGAGAGCATGTTCGATCAGCCCCCGCAGCCGCGCGCGCAACGCCAGCTCTTCCGCCGCGAGTTCCTCTTCCAGCTGCGCCCGCGCTTCAGCCAGCGCCCTCTCCCACAGCTGCTGTCGCCAGTTTTCGATTTCGGCCTCGGCTGCCGTGCGCAGGGCGGCCGCCTCTGCTTCCGCGGCGGCTAGGATCTCCCGAGCCCGCGCTTCCGCTTCCGCCAATAGCTGCACTGCCCGCTCACGGTCGGCAGCCGACGGCTGGGGAAGCACCAGCGCGCTTCCCTCCACCGTCGCCGCATCGCGCTTGACCACGCGTCCGCTAGCCAAGGATCGCCTCCTCGCCGCGCGAGATCACGATCTCCTCGGCCTCCTCCAGGCGCCGCACGATCGCGACGATCCGCTGCTGCGCTTCCTCGACAGCTCGGATCCGTACCGGCCCGAGGTAACTGATCTCCTCACGCAGCAGCTCGGCCGCGCGCTGCGACATGTTCCGGAAGATCTTCTCTTTGAGTTCGTCCCGTGCTGCCTTGAGCGCCAGCGCCAGATCCCGCATGTCAACCTCACGCAGCACACGCTGCAGCGAGCGGTCGTCGAGCAGGATGAGGTCGTCGAAGGTGAACATCAGCTTGCGGACTTCTTCCGCCAGCATCGGGTCGACCTCGGTCAGCCGCTCCAGGATGTGCTTCTCCGTGCTCCGGTCGACCTTGCTCAGGATCGCTACCAGGTGCGGCACACCACCGACCGTCCGAGAGTCCTGCGTGAGCAGCGAGGACATGCGCCGCCGCATGATCTCCTCGACGCGCTTGACGATCTCGGCCGGCGTGCGATCGATCGTCGCGATCCGCCGTGCCACTTCTGCTTGCAAGTCCTCGTTCAGGTGACTGATCACCGCTGCCGCCTGCACCGGCGGGAGATGCGACAGGATAAGCGCGATCGTTTGCGGATGCTCGTTCTGGAGAAACATCGCCATCTGGCGCGGATCGGACTTGCGCAGGAACTCGAACGGCGCTGGCGGGTTCATCGTCACGACCCGATCGATCAGGGCGTTCGCCCGCTCCAGACCCATCGCCCGCGCCAGCATTTCCCGTGCGTATTCGATGCCGCCAACGGCGAGATAGCGGTGCACGACCGCCATCTCGTGTGCCTCATTGAGCACCTGATGCACTTCTTCCTCGTTCAGACGCGGCATCGTCGCGACCTTGACGGTGATCGCCTCGATCTCGTGTTCCTGGAGATGCTGGAGCACCTTCGCCGAGTAGTCCGGCCCCAGCGCCATCAGGAGCGCAGCCGCCTTGGCTGCGCCCTTCAACCGCTCAGGCTGCTGGCCCGGTCGTGTCGGCGCCTGCGCCGTCATCTGTCGCTACTCCTCGTTCAACCAGGCACGCACCACATGCGCGACGGTTGCCGGGTCCTTCTTCGCGAGTTCCTGGAGTTCCCGGAGCGTCGGAGGCGGCCCGGCTGGTTCCTTGAGTGCCGCTTCGCGCGGGCCACCGAGCCCGGCTGCAGCACCCGCCGACATGCTCGCTGCTGCCGGACCGCCCGGTAAGGCCTCGGTCGCGACCTCATAGCGCGGTGCCGGTGGGAGCGCGGCCCGCTGCGACGCCAGCACCCGCCAGGCGATCAGCAGCGCGATCAGCGGGATGAGGACGATCGCCCCCAACCGGGCCGCTTCCAACAGCCGGTCCATGAGCGACGGTTGGACTGCGGCTTCTTCGGCGTTCGCCGTCGTGAACGGCACCACGCTCACTGTTACCTCGTCCCCGCGCTCCGGCACGATCCCGGCTGCTGCTGCGACGAGATCGCGAACTTGCTCGGCCACGGCCGGATCAACCGCTGCACTGTTCAGGACGACGGCCACCGAGAGTCGTTGGATCTTGCCGGGCGCTTGCACCACTCGTTCGACCTGCCGAGATAGCTCGTAGTTCACGGTCGTCTCGCGCAACTCACTCCGCTGCTGGTTCTGTCCCGCGGCGCCTTCCTGGTAGGTATCGACATTGCTGTCTACGCCCGGCACACCGATCGGTCCGGTCGCCGTACCCTCCGTCGTTTGCACCCGCTCCTGCTGGCTCCGCACTTGCGGTTGTGTCCCGTTCGGACTGTAAATCTCGCTGTCGATTTGCCGCTGATCCCAGTCGAAACTGGCGCTCACCTGCACCGCAGCGTTGTTGTTGCCCACGACGCGTGCCACGATCGTCTGCAGCTGCGTGGCGAGTGCGCTCTCGAACGCTCGCTGTGCCTTGAGGTGGTCGCTCATGCCACCGGCCGCAGCGACTCCTCCGCCTGACCACAGCGCGTTCCCACTCTCATCCACGACCGTCACGTGTTCTGGCTGCAGTCCCGGCACAGCCGCCGACACCAGATGCACGACCCCGCGCACCTGCTCGTCAGTCAGTCGGCTGCCCGGCTTGAGCTGCAGGACGACCGCTGCCGTCGTCGGCTGTTGCTGTTCGGTGAAGAGCGATTCCTCAGGGATGACCAGGTGCACGCGTGCCGACTGCACGCCGTCCAGCTGACTGATCGTCCGAGCGAGTTCTCCCTCGAGCGCCCGCTGGTAGTTGACACGCTGCTGGAAGTCGGTCACACCGAACGAGGAGCGGTCGAACAGTTCGAACCCGAGCGTCCCGCTCTTCGGTAGCCCCTGCGCGGCCAGCGCTAACCGCAGCTTGGCCACCTGATCGACCGGTACGCTGATCGTCGTCCCGTCGTTGCTGAGCTTGTACGGCACCCCTTGCTGGCGCAACTGCTCGATGATCGCTGCCGCATCGTCCGCCGAAAGGCCGGTGTAGAGCGGCGCATACTGCTGCGGCGGCTGGATCAACAGGAGCAACGCGACTGCGAAGATCGCGGTGAGCGCCACCGCGACGATCGCGACCCGGCGGTTCTGGCTCAGACCGTCCCACCGGTCACGCACATAGTTCCAGTAGACCGAGAGTCGCCGCAGCATGCGCTCGATCCGTTCCGCTCACCCCGTCAAATCGGCATCGACATCACTTCACGATAGGCTTCCAGCGCTCGATTCCGAATCTGCAGCGCCGCCTGTAAGCCGATCGAGGCAGTCTCGAGCGCGATCATGACCTGATGGAGATCGACGTCCTCGCCCGCCGCGAGCGTCACCGCGAGGCGATCCGCTTCGTTGATCTGCGCGTTCAACGCACCGAAGGCGCGCTCCAGCACCTGCCCGAACGATGGGCCAGCGGCTGCCGTCGGCGAGTTCGCGGCCCCGACCGGCGTGATGTCTGCAGCGATCGGTGCGATCGGCGCGATGCTCATCGCCCCGTGCTCCCTTCGATCTCACCGCTCATGCTCGACCGATGCTCAAGGCGCGCATCGCCATCGCTTTCAGCGACTCCAGCACCGTTACGTTCGCCTCGTAGGCGCGCGTCGCAGCCATGAGATTCGTCATCTCGCTGACCACGTCGATGTCCGGGTACCGCACGATCCCGTTCGCGTCTGCGTCAGGGTGCGTCGGGTCGTACACCTCACGCACCGCCTGCTGGTCGACGACGATCCCAGCGACATACACCCCGCGCGCCGCACTCGGCGGTGCCTGCACCAGCCCGGTCCGCGTCTGCACCAGGCGGGCGAATGCGTTCGGCTGCTCCGCAGCGAAGACGACCTGCCGCCGCAGATACGGTCCACCCTGTGGTGTCCGCGTGGTATCGACGTTCGCGAGGTTCGACGCTGTGACGTCCATCCGCACCCGCTGCGCGGTGAGCGCCGAGAGGCTAACTCGCATCGTCTCGAAGATCCCCATCGCCTGGCGCTCCTTCCCTTCCCTGCGCGATGCTCGCACGTTCAACACTACCCATCGGTCGGCACCGTGCCGATACCCTGTCGGTCGGAAGCCGCTTCAGGACGCAAGTCCAGGCGACCCCGGTACTGCCAGGCCAGTTGTCCGTATGGGCGAGCACCACGAGCGGCTGGAGCGACCTGAGCGGGCATCGCCGCTCCCGTTGCGCAGCCACGTACGGTCGCTCAGCAATCGAGGACGTGGCCGAGGGTCTGCCGAACGCGTGCGGTCCGCGTGACCGGAGAAACGAGCTGGGGCTTCAGCAGCGCAGCCCCGGTCGTGCAAGCGTGCTCATGCTTCCGGCTTGGGCACCAGGTAGATGCGGACACCGTGATGGATCAAGTAGTTGAGGAGCCGGAGCCGCGTCTCCAAACCGATCCGGCCCAACGGTGGGATCAGCGGGACACCGTGCAGTGCGGCCTTGGCGACGATCCACTCGCGGAATTGCCGATCCGTCATGTCGACCACCGTGAGGTTTTCGTCACCGTGCCCGTCCTCGCGCGGTACCAGGACGTAAACCCGGCGCAGGTCCTCGAGCGTCAAGTCAGGCTGTGGGGCTCGCTCGTATCGACCGTACGGGAAGCGACCGATGTACATCGTTACCCATCCTCACGCGTCAGCGTGTCCCCGCTCGTCTCCACTCGGCAGTCCCGACCGGCGCCGCAGGACCCGCCGTACGAACGGCCAGGCAGCACTGCCGCACACCACCACGCCGAAACCGACCACTAGTGGCCACTCGAGCACCGGATGCAGCCGCGCGGCGACGATCGGGTCTTCGACGATCATCCGCCCACCGGTTACGCCGAGTACCGCGACGCCGACCCACAGTAACCAGCGTAAACGATCGAGCAAGAGCGCGATCAATCCGCTCCCAAAGAGAATCAAGGGCATCGACACGAGAAGGCCGAAGGCGAGGAGTTCGACGGTCCCATGCGCAGCTCCACCCACCGCCAGCATGTTGTCGAAACTCATCACGAAGTCCGCCAGCGTGATCGTCTGCACCGCTTCCCACAGCGACGTTGCTGGCGCGATGTCCCGCGTCTCGCTCTCCTCGCGCGCCAGCTTGAAGCCGATCCACCCGATGAGCAGCCCACCGATCGCTCGCAAGAACGGGATCGCCAGAAGCAGCGCAGCCAGAGCTGTGAACAGCACGCGCAGCGCGATCGCGCCCAAGCCACCGAGGACGATCGCCCAGCGACGCTGACCCGGCGGCAGGCGGTGCGCTGCCATGCCGATGACGAGCGCGTTATCCCCGCTGAGAACGAGATCGATGAGAACGATACTGAGGAGTCGACCGAGCAACGCAACCAGCATCGCGGAACCTGCCCTGTTCGATCACCCAGGGCCCGAACGGGTCACCCCTGAAGATCACCAGAATCTTGACAAAGGACGCCCTGAGCCTGCAAACCGCACCGGCGCTTCCGCACCAGCATGGTCGTCATCGATCGCGCAGTCGGTTCGGTGGTAGCATCAGCCCAGGCACGGACGACCGAGGGGGGAACGATGCAGTGGGACGAACTCGTCCGCGTCACGCCGGAACTCGATGCCTGGCTTCGAGAAACACGCCGCTACCTGCACATGCATCCGGAGCTCTCATTGCAGGAAACCAACACCGCGCGCCTCGTTGCTGGCCATCTCCGCGAACTCGGGATCGAGCACCGGACCGGCCTTGGCGGTGATGGACGCCCGCTCTTCATGTCACCGGAAGCACTCCGCGCCGCCGGTATCCAGCCGGGGCCGACCACCGGGGGCAACGGCATCCTCGCTATCATCCGCGGCGAGCGCGGACCGGGCCGAACGGTCCTGTTGCGCGCTGACATGGATGCCTTACCGATCGACGAGCAGAACGACGTGCCGTACCGATCGACGCGCCCCGGAGTCATGCATGCCTGCGGGCACGATGCCCACACCACCATCCTCCTCGGCGTCGCCGAGCTCCTGAACCAGCTCCGGGACCACTTTGCGGGCACAGTGAAGCTGATGTTCCAGCCAGCCGAAGAAGGACCGGGCGGTGCTGCCGCGATGATCGCCGACGGTATTCTCGACGATCCGCCAGTCGATGCCGCGTTCGCGCTACACGTCGATAGCACGCGCCGGGCCGGTGAAGTCGCTATTTCGCCCGGTCCCGCCACCGCCGCTGCCGACACCTTCCGCATCGTCGTGCGCGGTGTCGGCGGACACGCTGCCAAGCCGCAGACGGCAGTCGACCCCATCGTCGTCGCCGCCCATATCGTCGTGGCGCTGCAGACGCTGGTCAGCCGTGAGACGGACCCGCTCGATGCAGCTGTCATCACGGTCGGCAAGTTCCTCGCTGGCACAGCGACCAACATCATCCCCGACCACGCCGTGCTCGAGGGCACCGTCCGCACCTATTCCCCGAGCATCCGCGACCAGATCGAGCGACGAATCGCCGAGCTCGCACGTGGTATCGCTGGAGCGCTGCGCGCCGAGGTCGAGACGATCTATCTGCGTGGCTACCCGGCCATGCACAACGATCCGGAACTCACCGCGCTCGCCCGCCAGGTCGCGACCGAGCTCCTCGGCCCCGACCATGTCTTTGATCGTGAGCCGATCATGGCCGGTGAGGACTTCGCCTTCGTGGCACAGCGGGTACCGGTGTGCATGATCGGCCTAGGTGTCGCCGCACCGGAACGTGGGATCGTCTATCCGCCCCATCACCCGCGGTTCGATCTCGACGAGGACGCATTAGCGGTCGGCGTTCGGCTGATGACCGCGATCGCACTGCGCTACCTCGGTGCCGCGTGACGGAAGGAGATGTGATCATGGGACCCCACCTGGTGCGCCAGCCCTGTCTGCCGACCCGCACCACACGGCGTGCTTTCCTCCTCTCCTCGGCCTCGTTCTTGCTCTCGGCGTGCAGCATCGGGATTCGACAGGAGGTCGGCACACCGCCCCGTTTCGCCTCTCCTACCGCAACCTCGTCACCGACCATCGCTCCCACCACCCCTTTACCGACCGCCACAGTGGCAACTCGGTCCACTCCCGGCCAAACGCCGCCTACCCCGACACCCTCGCCCAGCCCATCGCCGAGTCCCACGCCGACTGGGCCCGTCGAACTCCGGGTCGATACCATAGCCGGCGGGCTCGAGGCACCGTGGGAACTCGCCTTCGCACCGGACGGACGCATCTTCCTCACCGAGCGTCCCGGCCGGGTCCGGGTCATCGTGGACGGCCAGGTCGTGCCTGACCCTGTGTTGACGGTTTCGGTCGCTGCGGTAGGCGAAGCCGGACTGCTCGGGCTCGCGCTCGACCCCGACTTCGCGACGACGCGCTGGGTGTACCTCTATTACACCTACAGCGAAGCGAACCAACTCTGGAACCGCGTCGTCCGGTACACGGAGGCAAACGGTCGCCTCGAGCAACCTGTCGTCATCCTCGACCGGATACCCGGCGGCACGATCCACGACGGCGGACGGATCGCCTTCGGCCCGGACGGCAAGCTCTACGTGACGACCGGCGATGCGCGCAACCCCGATGCAGCACAGGACCTCGACTCGCTCGCCGGGAAGATCCTCCGCCTGGAACCGGACGGTTCGATCCCGGCTGACAACCCGTTTCCTGGATCGCCGGTCTGGTCGTACGGGCACCGCAACCCCCAGGGCTTGGCCTGGACGAGCGACGGGCGACTCTACGCGACCGAGCATGGTCCCACCGGCGATCTCGGCCTCGCCGCGCACGACGAGGTCAACCTGATCGAACCGGGGCGGAACTACGGTTGGCCGTTCGTGGTCGGCACGCTCGTCCGCCGGGAGCTGCCCGATGCGGTCCCACCGGTTATCGAGAGCGGTACGTCCACCTGGGCTCCCAGCGGCGCGACGTTCGTCCGGTCCGGCCGTATTCCTCAGTGGCAGGGAAATCTGTTGTTCGCCGGCCTGCGCAGTGAGACGCTCTGGCGCCTCGTTCTCGCCGCCGACGGGCGGAGCGCTCAGGAACTCGAACCGCTCTACCAGGGCGAGTTCGGCCGCCTGCGCACGGCTGTCGAAGGACCGGACGGAGCCATCTACCTCCTCACCAGCAACCGCGACGGCCGCGGCAGCCCACAACGCGACGACGACCGCGTCCTGCGCATCGTGCCAGCGTGAGTACCCTTTCGGACATTCGCCTACGGGCTCGTGTCCCAGCAGACACCGCCCGGCCTGCTGACGCCGGTCCGCACGCACAGCTGACCGGTTGTTAGGCATCACGAGGGCACGTTCCCTCACCGAGGAGCATAGGAATCTCCACGTTGCCGATCGGCCGCGGGAGCGAATCTGCGAGCTTCGCTATGGACTGGAAGCAGCCGGGAGCAGCTTGACAATCGGAAGCTGTCTTTAGAGACTCGAGTGGATGGCTGTTGCTCATGCTTGGTCTATCGCCTCTCTATGGCACTCATCGGCTTACGCTTCCTCTCCGTTGACTTCCCCTTCGGCGAGATCGGTGAAGCGTTCGATCGCCACACCGGGGACGGCACCGGTCCGTTCAATGGCAAGGTGCTGGCAGTTGCGGTCACCGCTTTCGGCTCCACTGGGCTGCTCGCCACGTCCCTCGGTGCCGCCGCTCTTCCGAGCGCGCTCATCGCTGCGGCCAGCGTGCTCTCGTTCGGAGCAGCCGCTTGGTGGCTCATCGCGTTCTTCTACCGTCAGCAAGCAACGACGGCCTTCTCCCTGCGCGACCTCGACGGGCGCATCGCCGACGTGACCGTCGCGGTCCCACCCGATGGCTCAGCTCCATCGTGGTCCGCGATACCACCGGTAGCCGTCAAGTTCTCGCTCGTAGCAAGACGGAAAGCACCATCCCCGCCGGTCATGCTGTCCGCAGCGTCTCGATCGTCGGAACGACTGCGATCGTCGAACCGGACGAAGCGACCATGCAGCCGCCACGGATTAGGAGGGACACCGTAAGGGTTCAGCACCATGACCGGTATCGATCTGGCGACGGCGGTCCGCGAGCGGTTGGCCGGCCACGTCCCCGCCGACGGTTCAGCCACCGTCAGTCAGCCCGCTGACCCGCCGGCTCCGTCGTCCGAGCCACCGCAGCCTGCTTGACAGCTGCGCGCTGCGCGACCAGAACCCCGGCGAACACGGCGACGAGCCCAACCATCTGCACCGCTCGCACGCTCTCACCGAGGAATGCTGCACCCAGCGCCATCGCGATGCCCGGTTGCAGGTAGTAATAGACGAGCGTCGTCGCGGCACCGAGTCGTTGCACCGCGCGCTGCCAGAAGACGTTCGCCCCGACCATCGCCAGCACGCCCGTGTACAGCAACGCTCCCCAGGCGCCCCATCCGGGCGGCGCAGCGAGCGATCGCAGCGTGTCGCCTGCTCCAACGATACCGACGACGACCAAGCTCAACACGAGCAGCCACGTTGTTACCGGTACAGCACCGTACCGCGCGACGAGCGGCCGGGGGATCAAGGTCACGCCGACCCAGCAGATCGCTGCGCCGAGCGTCAGGAGATCACCGAGCAGCGTAGCCATCCCCGTGGGATCCGGCGTACTGACCATGAGTACCACACCGAGGAAACCGAGCGCGGCACCGAGGAGCCCCGCTGCACGTGGTCGCTCGCGCTCGACCAGCCAAGAGATCGGCAACGCCCAGAGCGGGCTCGTGTTGAGGAACAGTGCACTGTGCGTCGACGTCGTATGCCGCATCCCGACGAGGAACACGATTTGAAAGACTCCCATCGCACCCAAACCGGCCAGCGCGAGGCGCGGCCAGTCCTGGCGCGCGATACGCAGCGACTCGCCACGAAGGCGCAGCCAGAGGACGAGACAACCGATCGCGACGATGAGTCGCAGGACCGCGAACGACAGCGGCCCGAACGAATCGACCCCGTGCTTGACGATCGGAAAGGAGGCGCCCCAGATGAGCACCGCCACGAACGCTTCGCCGTCGATCCAGCGCCGCCAGCCCGCTCCCTCGCTGTCCATCACCATCGCTCACCTTCGCGACACTCGTGTCGATATCGCCCCATCGTATTCTCGGGGTAGGCCTGTCCGGGTACCAGTGATGTGTTCGGCAAGGCGGAACGGCAGCGGTCGGCCCGCCCCGGGCCGGCGGAGGCAGCTCGCCCTGAGAATCCCGCACCGTCTCCTCCCGCGCACTCCGCTGGTTGTTACCCCTCGTACGTACAACCACCCGAGAACACCTGCGGCGCCAGCAGGCGACCAACCGCAGAGCACATCGGCTGATGCTTGCCGTGGCCCCTTCCCAGCCTCCATACTTGCGCTGGAGCTTACCTCGCAGTGAACGGCTCGGTTCCCATGGTGCGCGAAGCGATGACGCTCCGGGTCGAACTCTACGGTCTGCCGGCAGTTCTCACCGGCCAGCGCCGTGTCGAGGTCACCGCAGCCACGTTGCAGGAACTGGTTCACCTGCTCGCCGCACAGTTCCCCTCGCTCTGCGGTACGGTTATCGACCTCGACCGAGGCTGGCTCAACCGCGGCTACATCTTCGTGGTCGACGGCCGCTTCACGCGCGACCCGGCAACGCCGCTCCATCCAGGCTCCGAAGTCCTCCTCGTCGCTGCCCAGGCCGGAGGCTGAGACGATGCATGCCGTCCACGGTCGTGCGCTCCTGGTCGATCTCAGCAGCGGAGATACCCAGCATGTCTCCATTCCGCGCGACGTCTTCCACGCGGTTCTCGGCGGCACGGGACTCGCTACCTGGCTGCTCCTCCGCTTCGCGCCGCCACGCGTCGACCCCTGGTCACCGCACAATCCCTTCGTCCTCGCCACTGGTCCCTTCATTGGCACTGGACTGACTACGTCGAGCAAACTCGCGATCGCTACCACGTCGCCGCAGACGGGTTTCATCGGCGATTCGCTCACCTCGAGCTACCTCGCGCTGGTGCTGCGCCGTACCGGCTTCGATGCCCTCGTCCTGATCGGTCAGGCGCCGGAGTGGTCAGTGCTCGTCATCGAGGACGGACGCGTCACCCTCAGACCGGCTCGCGATCTGCTCGGACTCGACCCGGAGGAGACGGCTGCCTCCCTCCGCGCTGAACTCGGTCGGGACGTGCGTGTCGCCGCGATCGGTCGCGCTGGCGAACGGCTGGTACGCTTCGCTGCTGTCGTCAATGACGGCCGGTTGGCCGGCCGAACCGGCCCTGGCGCCGTCCTCGGGGCCAAGCGCCTGAAAGCGATCGCCGTACGGGGTACCGGGCGGTTTCCACCGGTCGCCGACCCCGCTGCGGTCGCTGCGTCTGCCCGTCGTCTCGCGCAACGCAGTCTCGGTCCCGAAACCGCCAAATACCGGGAGCTCGGCACGGTCGCCAATCTCGCCTTCTTCAGCCGGCTCGGCGTCCTGCCGACCCGAAACTTCGCCGCGGGGACGTTCCCGGCAGCCGAGGCGCTCTCGGGCGAACGCCTCGTGACTGTCCACCGTGCCGATCGACAAGCCTGCGCTGCCTGCACGGTCGGCTGTGAGCATCACTTCCGCACCACCGACGATGGCCCCCCGGCGACCGTCCGCCTCGAGTACGAGACCCTCTTCGCACTCGGCTCCCTGTGCGGCATCGACGACCCCAACGTCGTGCTCCGTGCAGCCGCACTGTGCGACCGCTACGGCATGGACGCCATCAGTGCCGGCGGGACGATCGCCTGGGCGATGGAGTGCGTCGAGCGCGGTGTGACGCTTCCGGGTGATCCTGCCGAGTGGCCGCGCTTCGGCGACGGCGCGAGCCTCCTGCGCACGCTCGAGGCGATCGGCGAGCGACGTGGTCCGCTCGGCGATCTCCTCGCCGAAGGGTCGCGACGCGCTGCCGAACTCATCGGACGGGGCAGCGACGCCTGGGCGATGCACGTCAAAGGGCTGGAACTCCCCGGCTATCACCCGAAGAAGCTACGCGCGATGGCGCTCGGTTTCGCCGTGACTCCGCGTGGCGCCTGTCACAACCGGACCTCAGCGTACGAGATCGACTTCTCCGAGCAGGCGGGCGATCATCACGAGCGGATCGCACTGGCGACCGCCCGCAGTGAAGACCGTTCAGCTGTCCTCGATGCCCTGCCGCTCTGCAAGTTCCTCCGCCACTGTTTCGACGACTTCTTCGCTGACGCTGCGGAACTGGTCCGGCTGGTCACCGGCATCGCCTGCGATGCCGACGAACTGCGCAGGGTGGGTGAGCGGATCGTCACGCTGAAGAAGCTCTTCAACCTGCGCCAGGGCTGGACGCGATCCGACGATTCGTTACCGGTACGGCTTCTCGGGCCCGACGGTATCGAGCCCGCTGAACTGGACGCACTCGTCGCGGCATACTACCGTGTACGGGGCTGGACACCGGAAGGCCTCGTGTCACCGGCCAGGCTCCGCGAACTCGGATTGGACTCCCTCGTGGCACACGCAGCAACCGGGTGTTGATCGATGTTCGACGAAGACGAACTCATCTGGCTCGAACTCGAACGAATACGCCTCCCCTCGCCGGTCCTCGCGCGCATCGAGGAGTTGGCCGAGGAGCGCCGTCGCCTCTTGCAAGCGATCCCGGACATGCTGTTCGAACGGGAGGAAGCACTACGCCGCGTCGCCGAGATCAACGTCGAACTCGAGCGACTCTGGGACCTCCGGCGGAGAGAGCTCCTGTTCGTCCGCCAGATGCTCGGGGGCGAGGCGGAGGACCAGGCGTCCTCGCTCGAAGAGGTCGAGGAACGGGTCACCGAGGAACAGGACACGAACTCCGGAGTGCAGTCTTCGTCCCCTTCCACACCCCAGCAGTCCAATCAGTGATCCCGTTCACTCGATTTCGACGATCGCCTCGATCTCGACGGTGATATTGCGGGGAAGCGAACCCATCCCGACCGCCGAACGGGCGTGCCGGCCCCGCTCCCCGAAAACCTCCACGAAGAGATCCGAACAGCCGTTAATCACCTCCGGATGCCGGTCGAATTCCGGCACCGCATTGACCATCCCGAGCACCTTGACGACCCGTTTGACCCGATCCAGATCGCCGAGTTCTTGCTTGAGAACCGCCAGCAGCACCAGCCCGACCGACCGCGCGTGCCGATAGGCCTCCTCGACGCTCACGTCACGTCCGACCTTGCCGGTCGGCATCGTCCCGTCCGGATTCCACGGCCCCTTGCCGGCCAGAAAGAGCAGGTTCCCGCTCCGTACCGCGTGCACGTAGTTCCCTGCTGGTGCCGGCACCGGCGGCAACTCGATCCCCAGTTCCTGGAGTCGCTGCTCGACCTTCATCATTCCTCCTCTCCTCCGTCCCAGCAACCGGTTCAGGAGAATCCCAGAGCCGAGTTGAACCGTCAAGAGCTGCTCCGAGCACATCCTCTTCCCGATCTGTGGCCAGCTCAGCCACGCGTGTCTGAACGGCATGCAGGACGTTGCACACGACTCCGGCTCCGCGCATGCTCGGGTGCAGCGAACGTTCCTCCTTTCACGGCCTTCCCTTCGCCCTGTGCAGGGTCACGACATGCATGCCACGCGGGTGAGCGCATCATCGGTTACACTCGTCGGGCAACGAGGAGGCTCGGTTGTTCGGGGTCGACCTAGCCACCGTCATCCGTACGATCGGCACGCTCGGCGTCGCAGCCATCGTGTTCACGGAAAGTGGTCTTCTCATCGGTCTGTTCTTGCCCGGTGATTCCTTGCTGTTCACGGCTGGGTTTCTCGCCGCGCAGGGATTCCTCGACATCCGCTGGCTCGTCCTGGCCTGTTTCCTCGCTGCAGTCGCCGGTGATCAAGTCGGCTACGCCTTCGGCTCGCGCGTCGGCCGTGCATTGTTCCAACGGGAGGACACACGCCTCTTCAGGAAGGAGTATCTCTCCCGCACGGAGCGTTTCTTCGAGCGGCACGGCGGGAAGGCGGTCGTACTCGCCCGCTTCGTCCCGATCGTGCGCACCTGCACGCCGGTCGTGGCCGGTATGGGGCGCATGCGGTACCGGCGCTTCGTCCTGTTCAACGTCGTCGGCGCACTCTTCTGGGCCTTCGGTGTGACGCTCAGCGGCTACTGGCTCGGCAGCGTCATCCCGGGTATCGATCGGTACCTGCTGCCGATCATCGCCGGCATCGTCCTCCTTTCGCTCGCGCCTTCCGTGCTTCACGTCTGGCGAGAACGTCGCCGTTCCCAGGCGGTACCACCCGTGGAAGAACCGCTCCTCGTACACGACCGCGAACGCGCCCCGCGCTGACGCCCGCAGCCGAGTGCCACACCATGGGTCATGCGACCGCCCGTCGCAACCCGAGCGTCTGCAATGCCCCTCGTGGGCTGAACATTCCCTCCAGCCGATAGCATGCACCCGCCACGATGCAGACGCACCTTGCCGAACGCATGCACCGAGTCGCTATACTGTCGCCGTATGGGACGGTTGGGAGGACTCTATGGATATCGCGACCGTTACGCGGCTCTTGCGCGCAGCGGGCGTGCGCTGGATCCGCATCGAAATGGCTGACACCCACGGTATCGCCCGCTCGAAGAGCGTTCCCCTTTCCAAGTTCCCGGCTTACGCCGCCAAGGGAGTGAACTTCTACGGCGGTATGTTGCTCCAGGATGCATCGGGCTGGGATATTCCGCTCGAAGAGGAGCTTCCGCCCCCTGATTACCTCCTCAAGCCCGACCTGGATACGCTGACCCTCTTGCCGTATGCCCCCGGCGAGGCTCGCGTCATCGGAGACCTCTACCGTGATGGAGCGCCAGCGCCCGAAGATCCCCGTGTCGTCTGCCGCCGTATCGTCGAACGCTTCCAGGAGCGCGGCTGGATACCCCGGAGCGCCTTCGAATACGAGTTCTACCTGCTGCACGCGGGCACGCGAGAGCCGGTCTTCCGCGACAAGCAAATTTGCTCGACGCTCCGCAACAACTTCGACCCAGCCTGGCGCGACGAGCTGCTGACTGCGCTCGAGGCACACGGTATCGCCGTGTCGACACTCAGCGTCGAGAACGCACCAGGGCAGTTCGAGATCACTATCGATCCGGCAGACGGGATCGCTGCTGCCGATCAAGCCTTCATGTTCCGCACGGTCGTGAAGGAAGTGTCCCGGAAGCACGGCTACATCGCTACCTTCATGACGAAGCCCTTCATCGATCAGGCTGCGTCCGGAACCCACCTCCATCACAGCCTCATCGATGCCTCGACCGGCCAGAACCTGTTCGCCGATCCGGATGGCCCGCACGGCCTCTCCGAACTCGCTTGGCACTTCCTGGGCGGCCTCTTCGAGCACGCCCGCGCGTTGATCGCCGTGTTCTCGCCGACTCCGAACGACTACAAGCGCTATCAGCCAGGTCTCTTCGCACCGACCAGTGTCTGTTGGGGCTACGACAACCGGTCGGCCGCATTCCGTATCCCCGCCGACGCACACGGTAGCAAGGCACGCATCGAGAACCGGCTCGGTGGCGCAGCGGCCAATCCCTACATCGCTCTCGCTGCCTCCCTCGCCGCCGGCTGGGACGGTATCGAACGAAAGCTCAAGCCACCGGAGGCGATCCAGAAGGACGTGGGCTGGCTCGAAGGGCTGCCAGCGCTCCCGCGTTCCCTGGACGAAGCGCTCGATGCCCTCGAACAGGACACAGTGCTCTGCGAGCTGCTCGGGCATGCGTTCATCGAGACCTATGTCGCCGTCAAGCGGTGGGACGCTGAGAAATGTCGTCGCCGTTGCCCCGACTACTGCTCCCCGGAGTGGAACCGCCGCATCGACCCCTACGAGTGGGAGGAATACGGTGAGCTGATTTAGCGGGCTCGACTCGCTACACTTCACCGAAGTCGAGCTGCTCGGACTCGAGGCGGGAGTTCGATGGGACTCGCACGCGACGCCCGGATTCTCAAGGATGGTGAGCTCTTCGTCGTCAGCGACGAGCGCGGCGATCTCCGCCGCACCTTTCCAGGTGCAGGCATTTACGCCCGCGACACGCGCTTTCTCAGTGAACTCTGGTTACTCCTCAATGGTGAGGAACCGGAGCTGTTCGACTCATCGGCTGAGCGAACGACGGTTGCGGTCTTCGAGTTCGGTAATACCGTGTTTCGTGACGAAGCAGGCCATGACGTCCTCGCCCATACGATCGCGCTCCGGCGCTGCCGCAGCGTCCGCCGTGGAACGCTCGAGGAAGAACTTGTTCTCGAAAACTACAATCCGTTCCCGGTCACGGTCGAACTCGCCTTGGTCTTCGCCGCCGATTTTTTCGACATCTTCGAGGTCCGCGGATTTGTACGCGAGCGACCACGCGGTCATATTCTGCTGCCGCACCAAGAAGGACAGCAGCTGCGCCTGGCCTACCGCGCACCGGACGATGTCGTGCTCGAAACGGAAGTGCTCTTCAGCCGGCCACCGGACGTTTTCACGACTGAGCCAGGAACGACGCATCTGGCTGACCTCGCCCTACCCCGTATGCTCCTACCGGGACACGACCAGCTGATCCGAGCACGCGGCACGATTCACCCGCCCCGTGCCTTCACGCTGTTCCGTTCGACGCTCCCAGCTCACGGCACTGACCGTCTGTCGTTCCGTGTCGCCCCGCGCGAACTCATCGAGCGACGCGTCAGCGTTCGCGTGCCAGATGTCTCACGACTCACCGAACCAGCCGAGCCAGCAGCGATCTCGTTCGCTCGCGTCCGGACCGATCACGAGTTCCTCGACCGCATCCTTCAGCGCAGTCTCGATGACCTGCGCGCCCTGCTCACGCCTTTCCCTGGTGGACAACTCGTCGCCGCTGGTATTCCGTGGTTCGTCGCGCCATTCGGCCGCGACAGTCTCATCGTGAGCCTCCAGATGATGCTCTTTTCCCCGGAGCTCGCCCTGGAGACGCTCCGGTTCTTGGCACGATACCAGGGTCAGAAGGTCGATCCCTGGACCGAGGAGGAGCCCGGCAAGATCCTGCACGAGCTGCGGTTCGGCGAGATGGTTCGCCTCGGTGAGACACCTCACAGTCCCTACTACGGGACCGTCGACGCGACGCCGCTGTTCATCATCGCCTTCTGCGAACTCATGAATTGGATCGGCTCGCCGGCGTTATTCGAAGAGCTGTTCCCTGCCGTCGAGGCAGCGCTCCGATGGATCGATGAGTACGGCGATCACGATCGCGACGGATTCGTCGATTATGGCAAAGCGTCACCACGGGGTCTCGTCCACCAGAACTGGAAAGACAGCCACAATTCGCTCCTCTTCCTGGACGGAAGCGAGCCATCACCACCCATCGCACCCGTCGAAGTCCAGGGCTACGTGTACCAGGCGAAGCGATCTCTCGCCGTCGTTCTGCAACGCTACGGCGAGACAGCGCTCCATATGCTCGCTGCGCGCCTCCGCGCAGAAGCCGAACGCTTGCGCGAGCGCTTCGAGCAGCGCTTCTGGATGGAAGACCAGCAGTTCTACGGGCAGGCGATCGATGGCCTCGGTCGACTCGTCCCAGCCATCTCGTCGAACCCGGGGCACTGCCTGTGGAGCGAGATCGTCAGCCCGGAACGTGCTGCCCGCATCGTCACGCGGCTGTTCGCCCCGGATCTCTATTCCGGTTGGGGTATCCGGACACTCGCCAAGTCCATGCCGCACTACAATCCGATGAGCTACCACAACGGAAGTATCTGGCCGCACGACAATGCGCTCACCATCGCCGGGCTCCGCCGCTACGGTTTCGACCGCGAAGCAGTCCAGCTTATCAGCGACCTCGTCGAGGTGGCGACTACCTTCCCGTACTACCGCTTGCCGGAACTCTTTTGCGGTTTCGGTCGTGACGAAGCCGAGTGCATGGTGCCGATCTCCTATCCGGTCAGCTGCAGTCCACAAGCCTGGGCCGCCGGCACCATCCCCTTCTTGCTCCAGGTGCTGCTCGGTGCTGAACCCCGTGCCGCCGAACGTCGTCTCGTTCTTCGCCCAGCGTTTCCGGACTGGCTGAACGAGGTACAGCTCGAAGGGATCTCTTTTGCTGGCACGCGACTCGACCTGTCCATCAAGCGACAGAACGGCCGGTACGCGCTCGAGGTCGAGTGCGACCCAGAAATCAGCGTCGTTCTCGCAGGTTCCCCAGTCCATACGCGGAGGTGATCGGTGTCGATTCCCCGCTTTCGATGGGTCATCTTCGTCCGCTCGCTCGTTGCCGCCGAGGAACATGTACCGACGCAGGTCTTCCGGCTACTCGGCCGGTTTCTCACCCAGCAGAATCAGGAAGCGCTGTTCCTCGAGGAGCGGGGTAACCCGCTGACCGTCGCTGCTCTTCGCCGCCGCGGGGCAGCTGCGCTCCGCGAGCTGGCACGCGCCTGGCCCGACCTCCGTTACCACACGGTCGAACGTCGCTTCGGGGCCGACCTGGTCGAGTGGCTCGGCCGAACCTTGGCCACTGCCGACATCGCACTCGTCGAACTCGGCGTAGACGAGGAGCTGACACGGTGGGTCGGACAACTGACCCGGCCGCACCTACAGACCATTTTGGTCGACCTCGTTCCGGACGATCCGCTGCTCGATCAGCTGCGGTCCCGGATCGATCCCGCCACCTTCACTGCTGTGATCTGCCATCCCGCGAACGTACCCGCCTATCGGGGAAGAACCTCTGCCCGCCGCATCGTGACGGTCGAGGGACCGCCGCAACGTCTCGCCACCGCGATCGCCGAAGGGACCCTCGCAGCAGTGCTGCAGGCCGCCCAGGCTGTCACCGCCGAGCCGACAGTCACCAACGGGCAACGATCGGATGACGCTCAGCTGAGCAACGGCGGTCGCGGGTAGGGGGTACGGACCTCGAACGATGCCGGTGAGACGCCGCACACCTGCAGCACAGCGCTCCGCTCGACCAGTTCGTTGAACTCGGCCTCGCTCAAGACGAAGCGGCACCCACAGTCCGGACAGGTGACGACGTAGACACAGTCGTAGCGCGATTCGCACCACTGCCGCACGTCACCGAAAAGCCCTTTCCCGCACAAGTGGGCGAGAACCTGCTCGACCTGGCGAGCATCCATCGCGGTACCTCCAGTATGGGGGATGGCAGGTGTAGGATCATTTTCTCAGATTGTCCTCCGACAGTCAACCGCTCTCGAAACGTATCCCCCGTCTCGTGTGTCTGCCGTCCGATCGAACCGTGCTGGATGCAGCCGGATCTTCGGTCGCGCGAGTGCTGTTGCCGGGATGGATCGGCCCCGCGTAGCATCCGAACTGGTTCGGAAGAGGTCGTACCCGTGCGTACTCGCCTCCACTGCAGTGGATCGAGAGAGGAGCGCCGCGATGACGCAGCTACCCGAGACCAGCGGAACGGTCGTCGTCCTGGCCGGCGGTGTCGGGGGTGCCAAGCTCGCTCACGGTTTCGCCCAACTCGGCCTCGGCAAGCGACTCGCCATCATCGTGAACACCGCGGACGACTTCGAGCTCTACGGCCTGGCTATTTCGCCCGATCTCGACACGGTCCTCTACACGCTCGCCGGTATCGCCAACCCAGTGACCGGTTGGGGTATCCTCGGCGACACCGCGAATACGCTCGCGATGATCGGTCGCTACGGCCAACCGACCTGGTTCTGGCTCGGTGATCGCGATCTCGCCACGCACATCCTGCGAACCGAACGGCTGCGCCAGGGCGCTCGCCTGACCGAGGTCACGAGCGAACTCGCTGCCGCCCTCGGGGTCACCGCTCGTATCCTACCGATGAGCGACGAACCTGTCCGCACGGTCGTCCGCACGCCGGACGGTGACCTCTCCTTCCAGGAATATTTCGTGCGCCGGCGCCAGCAAGATCCGGTACTCGCGGTGCGCTTCGAGGGCATCGAGCAGGCCCGTCCCACCCTGGAGTGCGAGCGAGCGTTGGAGGAAGCGGACGTCGTCGTACTCGCACCATCCAACCCGATCGTCAGCATCGGCCCGATTCTCGCCCTGCCCGGCTTCCGCGAACGTCTGCGCCGTGCCACCGTCCCGATCGTGGCCGTGAGCCCGATCGTCGGAGGACGCGCCCTGAAAGGGCCGGCTGACCGGATGCTCGCCTCGCTCGGCTACGATGTGTCGCCACTCGGTGTCGCCCGCCTGTACCAGGACTTTCTCGACGGACTGGTCATCGACGTACAGGATGCCGCTCTCGCCGAAGCGATCAGGGGCCTCGGGATCGAACCCTACGTCACCGACGCCGTCATGCACGATGAGGCCGACCGTGCTCGGCTCGCTCGGGAGACACTCGCCTTCGCTCTCCAACTCCACGGAGCCTCCCGGTGATGCACGCGCTCGCTGTCGTACCTGTCCAAAGGCTCGACAACGCGAAGTCGCGTCTCGCTGCTGTGCTCGACCCACTCTCGCGTCGCTCGCTCGTGCTGCAGCTCGCCGAGTGGACCGTCCGAATTCTCTGTACGGTACCGGGCATCGACGAAGTAGCACTCGTCACGCCTGATCCAAACGTTGCCGCGTCGGCTCGCACCTGGGGAGCCTTTCCACTCGAGCAGACCGACCAGGGTCTCGATCGGGCTATCGCCGTCGCGCAGCGATACGCGGTAGCCCGATCCTTCTCTGCTGTGCTCGTCGTTTTGGGTGACTTGCCGTTGCTGGAGGCACCGCCTGTCCGTACAGCGCTCGCCCTGCTGGAACCGTACAGCGTCGTCCTCGCGCCGGACCGCCACGGCACCGGGACGAACCTTCTCGCATTTTCTCCTCCCGACCTTCCTATCCCCTCGTTCGGGCACGACAGCCGAGCACGACATCGTCTCGCTGCGCGCCGCGCTCGGTGTACCCTTCGGGAGGTGTGGGCGCTGCCGCTCGCGCTCGACCTCGACACGCCCGAGGATCTGGCGCTGGTGCGCGGCGTCAGCACGCGAGAGGGGGAAACGTGACGGAGCGACAACTCGCGGTAACCCGTTGGGGGGTCTTTGTCGTCGCGCTCGGTGCCGCTCTCTGGGCTACTGATGCGCCGATCCGTAAACCATTGGCGGACGACCTGCCAGCTACCTCGATCGTCTTCGCGGAGCACCTGTTTCTCGCACTCTACGGTCTCCCCGTCCTCCTGTGGCAGCGACGGACGCTGCAGCGGCTGTCCTCGCGCGGGTGGCTAGCGCTCCTCGTCATCGCCTGGGGGGCTTCCGGCCTCGCGACCGTGCTGTTCACCGCCGCCTTCCGTATCGGCAACCCGACGACCGTTATCCTGTTGCAGAAGGTGCAGCCGCTCATCGCCGTCCTGCTGGCTGCTGCCTTGCTCCGCGAGCGGTTGCCGCGCCTGTACTGGCCCTGCTTCGTCGCTGCTCTCGCTGGTGCCTACCTCGTCTCGTTCGGTCGCGACGTCCTCGAGCCACTCTGGCTCCCGCCACGCGAGCGCATCCTCACCGCTCTCCTGGCCCTGAGTGCAGCCACACTCTGGGGCAGCGCCACCGTGCTCGGTCGCTACGTCCTCACGACCGTCCCCTTCCCCGTCCTCGCCGCCGCGCGGTTCGTGCTCGCCCTTCCCTTCCTCGCCGTCCTCGCGCTGGTCGAGGGAACGTTCGTGCGGACCTTCACCGTCGGCCTCGCGCAGGACGCGCCGCGCTTGTTCTTCCTCGCTCTGGTGCCAGGGCTGATCGCGATGCTGGTCTACTACCTCGGCCTGCGACACACCCGGGCCTCGTACGCAACACTGGCCGAACTCGCCTTCCCCGCCCTCGCGATCGTCGTGAATTGGCTCACCCTCGGCGCGACGATCGACCTCGTTCAGCTTGCCGGATTCGTTATCCTGTGGATGGCGATTACCGCACTCTCGTGGATCCCGGCTCCCGCACCGGCTGGCGAGCCACGTCCCGCGACACCGGTCACCTGAGACGATGTCTGGCGACGAACGTTCCGTACCGCCACCACTCGTACCGCTTCCCGACCCGGCCCAGCTCCCGGGTGCGCGAGCGCTCGATCTTCCCGAACTCATCCGCGGCCGCCGCTCAGTCCGTCGGTTACGCTCCGATCCGGTTCCACCCGAACTAGTCACGGCTATACTCGAGGCCGCCTGCTGGGCTCCTTCTCCGCACGGTACGCAACCCTGGCGCTTCGTCGTGCTGACCCGCGACGAGCGCAAGCAGGAACTCGCCGAGGCGATGGCCGACGCTTGGCGACACCACCTGGCGATGGACGGCCAGGACGACGAGACCATCGCGCGTCGCCTGGCTGGCTCGCAACGACGACTCCGCGAAGCGCCCGTCCTGATCCTCGTCTGCCTCGACCCAAGCGACCTCGACCGGTATCCCGATGCGGAGCGTCAGCAGGCCGAGCGCATCATGGCGATCCAGAGCCTCGGCGCAGCGGTGCAGAACCTGCTCCTCATGGCCTACCGCCTCGGCCTCGACACCGGCTGGATGTGCGCTCCCCTTTTCTGCCCTGACGTGGTGCGCCGTGTCCTGGATCTCCCAGAGCATCTGGAACCGCAGGCACTCGTGACGCTCGGCTATGCGGCAGCCGACCCACAGCGACGGCCACGGCGACCGCTCGACCGGTTGATCGTCGCCTGGGAGTGACGCGATGCGTTGGTTCGCAATCCTCGTACTCCTGCTGGTCCTCACTGCATGCGCTCCAGCAGCATCGCCTGACGGCGCAGCCACACGAAGCGCACCGGTCAGTCCCCTCGTCACGCCGGCCGGGCTGCGAACGCCGGATCAGCCAGCGGATCGGCGCGCGGTCACCGCTACGCCCTCCGCCGGTTCCGCCCCGTCCGCAGATCGTGCTACCGTGCACACCGTCATCGACGGGGACACGCTGACGGTGCGCACCGCTCGCGGTGAAGCCGTCGTGCGGCTGATCGGGATCGACGCTCCCGAGCGAGGAAGCGATGGCCGTCCACCGGAGTGCTACTACGAAGAAGCGACACGAGTGCTCGCCGAGCTGGCCCCACCCGGCACAGTCGTCCTGCTCGAACGCGATATCAGCGAAACCGACCAGTACGGTCGGCTCCTGCGGTACGTATGGATCGACCGGAACGGGCAGCGGTCGCTCCTGAACGAGGAACTGGTGCGACGTGGTGCCGCCGTGGCGCGCGAGTACCCGCCGGATACACGGTACGCTGACCGCTTGGCGGCGGCACAGCGGGTTGCCCAGGCGAACGGCGCTGGACTGTGGGGAGCCTGCAGCAAGCCAGCCGTAGCGCCGACCCCCTCGGCTCCACCGGCACGCGGTACCGATTGCGACCCGAGCTATCCGGATATGTGTGTGCCACCCCCACCGCCTGACCTCGACTGCCGGGATATCCCGTATCGCCGCTTCCGTGTGCAGCCCCCTGATCCCCACCGCTTCGACTCCGACCGGGACGGCATCGGCTGCGAATCCGGCTGAGCAGGAACCCGCCACTCCCCTCGACGTCGACCGATCCGCTGGAGCGCACGGTTCGGCCATGCAGAACCACCGTCTGGTGAGGGATTCCACAGCGCCGTACACTTGACACGCCACGCGTGCGGACGCATGAAGGAGGAAGTGCATGGCTGAACGGGTCGATGTCGCCCCAGTGACCGGTGTCCGCGAGTTGCACGATGTCGAGATCGCTGAGGCATATGTCGAAGCGCTGCTGGCTCGCGGTGTCTCCTATCTCTTCCTGAATCCCGGCACGGATACCTTTCCGATACAGGAAGCAGTCGCCAAGCGACGCGCACTCGGCCAGCCGACGATCGAGGTCGTGCTCTGTCCCTTCGAAGTCCCCGCCCTCGCTGCCGCCCACGGGTATTACGCTGTCTCGGGTCGCCCACAGGCCGTTCTCGTTCACGTCGACGTCGGGACGCAAAACCTCGGCGCCATGGTCCACAACGCTCAGCGCGGACGCGCCGCTGTCCTCCTCAGTGCCGGGCGAGCACCCTACACCACCGACCCTTCGGTTCGCGGAACCCGCGACGGCTATATCCACTGGCTGCAGGAGCAACTCGATCAGCACGGCATCGTGCGGAACTACGTGAAGTGGGATTACGAACTGCGCCGGGCCGATCAGGTCGGTGAGGTGATCGCCCGCGCCTATCAGATCGCGGAGAGCGACCCGGCCGGACCGGTCTATCTGACGCTTCCGCGCGAAGTCCTCATGGAGCGCGTCGAGCAGGTCCGGATTCCTGACCCACGCCGCTTCCCGCCGGTTCGTCTCGGTGCTGGCGATCCGGATCTCCTGCGCCGCGCCGCTGAACTCCTGGTCAGGGCAGAGCGTCCGCTCGTCCTCACCTCGACGTCCGGCCGGACCCGGGCCGGCTGGGACGGGCTGATCGAGCTGGCCGAGCTCCTCGCGCTGCCGGTCGTCGAATGGCGCACGCGCGCCAACTTCCCGGCTGACCACCCGCTCCACGCCGGTTACAACTACGGGCTCGAGCACGGGCTCGCCGAAGCCGATGTGGTGCTGATCCTCGACCATGACGTGCCGTACATACCGACGCGTACGCCGCTCCCGGAGCACGCCACCGTGATCCAGATCGACGTCGATCCGGTCAAGGAACAGATCCCGCTCTGGAGCTTCCCAGTCGATCTTCCCATTCGGGCCGATACCGGCGCAGCGCTCCCGCTCCTCGCTGCCGCGGCACGCGACCTCTTGACCGAAGCCGACCGGCGACGCATCCAGGAGCGCCGGGAACGCATCGCCGCAGAGTCGGCCGCCCGGCGAGCTGCCTGGCGCGAGCGTGCCGCCGCCCAGGCGACGACCCGGCCCATCACCGTCGAGTGGCTCGGGTACTGCCTGGAGGAGTTCCGTCGCGAGAATCCGGACCTCCTCTTCATCGACGAGGCGATCACCAGCCAGGTTCCTCTCTTCTGCCAGATTCGTCCGGATACGTTCGGCAGTTGGTTCCAGAGTGGTGGTTCTGGGTTGGGCTGGGGGCTCGGTGCCGCCATCGGCGCCAAGCTCGCGGCCCCGGATCGGACAGTTGTCGGCCTCATCGGCGACGGATCGTTCCTCTTCGGTGTGCCCGAAGCGAGTCTCTGGATCGCTCGGCAAGCCAAGGCCCCCGTACTCATCGTCGTCGTCAACAATGCGTGCTACAACGCGACCAAGCGGCCGCTCGTCGCTGCCTACCCGGAAGGCTATTCCGTCACGACCGGCCAGTTCGTCGGCATCGACCTCTCGCCGACCCCACGGTTCGATCTTCTCGCCCGATCGGTCGATGCCTACGGCGAACGGGTCGAGGAGCCCGATCAGGTCCTCCCCGCGCTTCGCCGCGCGCTGGCCCATGTCCGCGACGGGCAGTCGGCAGTCCTCGACGTGATCCTGGCACGCCCATAGTCCTCGTTCGAGCGACGAGCCGCCGCGCTGGTCTACAGCGGCTCGTCGCTCTTCGTACGCAGGTAGAGTCCTGAGGTACGATACGCACCGGTGGGAGGGGTGCGCGTGCCGAGCGAGCGAGTCGTCCACGTCCTCGCACCGCGGATCGAGCGCTGGCGCTACCGCTGGTTCGGCCGTCTCGTCGTCATGGACGGCAGGGACGAACGCACCCTGCCGATGACCGGCACAGTCGCCCAGTGGTTCCAACCTGGTGAGCAACTCCTGCTCACGCTCGCTGACACCGCGAACGACCCGCCCGGATTCCAGGACTACGCGCTCTGGAAGCCTGCCGACAACGAGCTGTTGCCGGTCTGGCCGCTGTGGCAAGAGGAAGCGACCTTCGAGCGCCGTTCGCCGCTCACCGAAAGCGTGGTCGCCACTTATCGCCTCCGCTTCCGTGAAGCGGCGCGTGAAACCGACTTTCTCGCTATCGTCGACCTCGAGCAATCGCACTACGCCAGCGAGCACGAGTACGTCGCCCGCTGGACGTGCCCCGATGACGAGACGACACTCGACGCGAACACGCGGCCACTCTGCCCTCGCTGCCATCGGCCGATGCGCTTTACCGATCTGCTGGGATCGACACGTGCGAGCCGCTTCCTGGTCGCCGAACTGGTCGACCGCGCACCGTACGAACCGGCGATCGTCGGTTACGTGCGCATCGACCCACCGCTGCCGATCATGCACCGGCGGCTCCCGGACGGGAGCCTCGTCCGACACGTTCGCCGCCTCGTCTTTCCTGCCGACTGGTTCGAGCCCACCTACTGGCCGGAACAGATTTTCCGTACCCTGCGCGAACGTCTACCCGATGTCGACCCGGATGAACTCTGGGCCGAAGCAGAAGAGCGGGCACTCGGCGAATGCGACACGCGCGCAGCACGCATCGCCCGGGTCGTCGTCCATCCGGACTACCGCGGCGAGGGACTCGGTCACACGCTCGTCACGGCTGCACTGCGCTGGATCACCGACCGGCGCATCCCGGAGATGCGTCGGAGCAAGGTGATCGTCGAGACCGTAGCGATGATGGCACGCTACAACCCGTTCTTCGAACGTGCCGGGTTCCGTTACCTCTGGGATACCGCCTCCGGCCGACCCGTCCTGTTTCGCGGCCTGACTCCGGACGCCGACGCCCTGATCGATCGTTTCATCGCGACGGATCCAGTCGCCCAAGCGCACGAGGGACGCTTGTACCGACCGGCTCTGCGATCTGCCGAGCCCTTGGCTGGGCCGATACGCGTCCGCCACGTACGCAAGGGATACCGGCGGTCACTCGACCTCGACCGATTGCAGCCAGAACTGCGCGCTGTGCTCCGGGCTTTCGGCGTGGAGCGACGCGTCGTCGAGACCGTCGTGCTCCGGCATCTCGACCTCGACATCGAGCCTGGTGAAATCGTCGCTCTCATCGGTGCCTCGGGTGCCGGCAAGACGACGCTCCTCCGCCTGCTCTGGGGTGCTGCCAGCGGGCAACGTGGATCACGTTACCGACCCGATAGCGGAGCGATCGAACTCCCGTCCAACACCGTCGCAGCAGCCCTGCTTCCAGGGGAGGTCGAGCCGAAGTGGGGGCGCGAACCGCTTCTCCAGCGGATCGTCGCTGCCATCGAAGATCCCATCGCAGCGATGGAACTCCTCAACGCCGTAGGATTGAGCGATGCCGTACTCTGGCGGGCGAGCCCGCACGAACTGTCGACCGGCCAACGCGAGCGCGCACGTCTCGCTCTGCTCCTCGCCGAGCGACCGAACCTCGTGCTGCTCGACGAGTTCGCCGCACACCTCGACCCCGCGCTCGCCAGCCGCGTCGCCCGCAAGATCGCGATGCTTCTGCGGCGACTCCACATTACCGCCCTCATCGCCACGCATCGCCCAGAGGTGGTGCGCGCGCTGGAACCAGATCGTATCCTCGTCGTCGGCTACGGCGGTATCGTCCAGGCAGAAACGGCCTAACGCTCGCGACGACGAACCTGGCGGCGAACCACCCAAATACGCGGCCCACCGGCCCGTTCGACTTCGTACGGCTCGGCGAACTCCTCTGCCTCTTCCAGCTCCCACGCCCAGAGCGGTCGCTCCTGCGCGTACTCCCGGAGGAACTCCTCGGGCGCGAGATGCTTCTCGATTTCCTCGAGCAGCTCTTCTACCGAGAACGGGCCGAGCACGCGTGCCAGACGCACCGCCCCGATCAGCCCTCGGGGGCTCACGATCCCGATGCGCCCACGAATCCGCGTCGGATAGCGCCGGATCTCCCACGTCTTGCGTCCCTGCACGATATACGATGCCCATGGCTCACGGACGACGAGCGAGCGTTCGGGAATCAGCTCGTCCCACTCGTCGCGGCGGCGGTCGTCGCTCATCGCTGCATCCACACCCTCTCCTCGAATCGATCGCCTCGAGTGTACCGCTCCCCGTTCCCTACCGGTACGACGGGCTCGTCGAGACCCGTCAGCCGCGCGAGAACGGGCGGATGGCGACTGGTGAGGGTCGACGCTCTTGAACGTTTCGCCTGCAGGCCGTACGGTACTGCAGCGTGAGACGAAGGCCTGTGTCGTGCGCCACAGCCGAGCGAACGATCCGGATCGGAACACGGCCGAACACGTAGCCAGCTGGGTCAGCGTTCTCGCTGCGAGCTGGCTCGCCTATGCGACCTTCTACTTTCCTCGCCTCGCGTTCGCCGCGGCCAAACTCGGCATCCTGGCAGATCCGTCGCTTGCAGTATCCCGGGCGTTCCTCGGATTCGCCGATGCCCTTTTCCTCGCCGTCTATGCGACCGGCCAGTTCGTCTCCGGCGCCCTGACCGAGCGCCTCGGCCCGCGGCGCCTCGTCAGCTTCGGTCTCCTCCTGGCAGCCGGTGCAGCGTTGGTGCTGACGCTCGCCCAGCACTCTTGGCTGCTCGTCGCCACGCTCGTCGTCCAAGGAATGGCCCAATCCACAGGGTGGTCGGCAGTTTGCGCCGATGTCGCCACGCACACCCCGGTCGAACGTCGCGGAACCGCCTTCGGCGTGCTGAGCACGAGCTATGCCTTCGGTGCGCTCGCCGCACCAATCGCCCTCGGTTGGATCGCCTACGCTGTCGCTGGATCCTGGCGCGCAGCGCCGCTCGCCAGCGCGCTCGTCGCAGCGCTTGTCACCGTCATTTACCTGCGCTGGCTCGGGATCCGGCATGCAGCGACTCGCCGTACCGCAAGCGAGTTCCGCGCCGGTTGGAGCGACATCCTGCGCCAGCCGGCAGTCTGGCTGCTCAGTTTGGCCGATTTCCTCCTGAAACCTGTCATCTACGCGACGGTATTCTGGGCCCCGGTGCTCGTCCACGATGCCGTCCCGGCACTCGCACCGGCTCTCGCCACCGCCTTAGCTGGGGTCCTCGGACTCGCCGGTCTCGCCGGTCCGCTCCTGGCCGGCGCGGTGTCCGATCGTCTCTTCGGGTCGCGGCGCGCGCTCCCCGCACTGCTGGCCCTCCTCGGCTGCAGTGTCACGCTCGTGCTCTTTCCGGTCGCAGCCGGGACAGGTCAGTGGGGACTTGTCGCGCTGGTCCTTCTCGCGCTCGGCGTGACGCTCTACGCGGCCGAATCGCTCATCGTCGGTGTGGCGAGTGCCGAGGCCGGGCGCACGCACGCTGCACTCGCCGTCGGTATCGTGAACGGCGTCGGTTCGTTCGGTGGCATCATCGGCGGCTTCGTCCCCGGCCTCGCCAGCGGTACCGGCCTGTTCCTCCTGCTGGCTGCGACCACACTGGTCGCCACGATTCCGCTCGTACCCGTCATGCGCCAGGAACAACGTACGACGGTCATCTCCCCTGCTCCACCCGAGGAGTGATCCGCGCGTCTCCCGGTCAAACCGGCGCAGACGCACATCTTCCCCAGCGCGCTGCTCGCGCTCCCGGCAGGCTGCTCGCCGCGTCGGTCGAGGCGGGGGTATCCACTCGGTCACGGACCCGACGGGTCCTCCAGTGGCTCCGCTCAGCAGAACCACGATTCGGTGAGGCGCGGCGGAGCCGGTCGCTTGCGCCGTTGCCGCGGTGGTTCGGCGGGCGGCGTTCTCCCCGCCGTCCGGTAGGCGAGTTCCCGCACGGCCGCGAACGTGCGGTACGGATCCCACTGTTCCCGCGTCGCCTGCTCCGCGAGCGCGGCGACGGCACGCTGCAGGGCATCCATACGTGGATCGGGATGGCGCCAGGTGTAGGTGAAGTTCGCCTCGTCCAGCGCACCGAGATAGGGCTGGATGTCCGGTTGCTCGAGAAGTGCCGATCCGGGTGGAATCAGGAGGCGAATGGAAAGGTGAACCGGATCGACATGCTCGATCAACTCTTCTTCCTCGATGAAGCCAAGCAGTTCCAGATAGTCGTCGAGCGTCGTCCAGGGGGTGAACGGCAAGAGCGACGGGCGCAGCGCGATCCCCGCTTCGTCACAGATGCGCAGCGCCTCCACCACGTCGGCTCGCGTGTGCCCCTTGCGGATCGCCCGCAAGGCCCGCTCGCTCAGCAGCTCGACCGCCGAGATGATGAAGACACAGCCGAGCCGCTGGAACTCCGGTATCAGGTCACGATGTGCAACGATGTGCTCGATTCGTGTCGTGAAGTCAAAGGTGACATCCGGGAACTCGTCGTGCAGAGCGCGGCAGATCCGCAGCGCGTGCGTCGGCCCGTTGAGAAAGTCTGGGTCACCGAACGTGATGTGCCGTACCCCTCGTGCCACCTGCTGCCGGATATCGGCCAGGACGACCTGCCGGGGAATGGCGAAAAACCGTCCCCGATACACGGGCACCACTGGACAATGCGCACAGGTGTGATGACACCCGCGCGTCGTCTCCGTATATCCGGCCGGTACCACCCGCCCATCCATCACGAGATGCGCGTAGTGCCGCGGCGGTGGCAACGTCTCGCGAGCGGGCACGGGGAATGGGACACGCACCAGCGCGGGCTGGGCATCACGCTCCCGCGTGACGACACCCGGCACCGCGATCGGCTCGCCCCGCTCCAGCGCCTGCACCAGGCCGAGCAGCGGCAGTTCGATCTCACCACCGATGACGCTGTCGGCGAGTTCGCGCAGGAGATAGTCCCGATTCAGCCACGCATAGAGGCCATAGTAGCAAAGGTGCACCCCCGGGTTGACCGACCGGACTCGTTGACCCAAGGTGACGCCGATCCGGAGCGCGGTATGCATCGGAACCGAAATCGCGACCAGCTCTGCCTGCTCCAAAATCGCTGCGTCCGGCTCCTGCACTGCCGTGTCGATCGCGACCGGCCGATAGCCGGCCTCGCGCAGGTACGCCAGCGGGAGAGCCAGGCTTAACGGCTGGTGTCCTAACTCGTAGCACGAGAGCAAAACGATCGCCCCGGAACGGCGCAGATCGCACGCTCTCCTCGTTCTGGCGGGTCGATGGCGATCGACGAGCGGCACGGTGCACCTCGTTTCCCGGTCAAGGGTAGCATGTGCGGTAGCATCGTCACCGAACGGTGGTGTCTGGCATCGTTGCTCAGAGCGCGCATCCGGGCCACCGGAGTGTTACACTCGTGGGCTGTCGACATCGTTGGGTGGGGGAGGAACGATGGTCGAGCGAACAGTCGTACCCAGGATCTCGCTGCGGGCACAGTCGATTCCGGCGTCTCCGATCCGTGGTCTGGTTCCCCATGCTGAGGCAGCCAAAGCGCGCGGTATCCGCGTCATCCATCTCAACATCGGCCAGCCCGATCTCCCACCCCCACCTGGTGTGCCGGCAGCTCTCGCCGCCGCCGCGACGCAGCGCCCGACCTACACCCCGTCGCGCGGCATTGCCGAGTTGGTCGCGGCCTGGTCACGCTACTATCAGCGCGTCGGACTCTCCGTCACCCCCGAGCAGGTCGTCGTGACCGGGGGTGCCAGCGAAGCGTTGTCCCTGGCCGTGCTCGCGACGACCGATCCCGGTGATCGCATCCTCGTCCCCGAGCCGTTTTATGCTCCCTACCAGGGAATCCTGACCGCTGCCGGGGTCGAACTCGTTCCCGTCCCCTCTCCGGACGGCTATGGACCGGTCTCGCCGGACGCGGTACGCGAACGGATATCCCCACGTGTCCGAGGAATTCTCGTGTGTAGCCCGTCCAATCCGACCGGGGTCGTCTACGATCGCTCGCAGTTCGAAGCGCTGGCCGTGCTCGCCCGCGAGCACGGTCTTTTCTTTTACAGCGACGAAACGTATCGCGAGATCGTGTTCAGCGGCGGCCGCGCGCCGAGCGCCCTCGAGATGCCGGGGTTGGACAGTGCGGCGATCGTCATCGACAGTATCTCCAAGCGCTTCAATGCGTGCGGTCTCCGTATCGGTGCGCTGATCAGCCGGAATCCGGAGGTGATCGCTGCGGTCGCGCAGCTTGCCGAGCTGCGTCTCTCGCTCCCATTGCCTGCCCAGCTCGCTGCCGTCGCGGCACTGGACGCGCCAGAAACGTACGTGCATGACGTCGTCGCGACCTATCGCCGCCGGCGTGATGTCGCACTCACCGCCCTCGCGCGGATACCTGGTGTCCGCGTCGTTCCTCCTGCTGGTGCCCTCTATCTGGTCGCGGAACTCCCGGTCGACGATGCCGAGCGGTTCGCAGCATGGCTGCTCACCGATTTCCAGCTCGAGGGCGAGACAGTGATGGTGTCACCGCTGGCTGGGTTCTACGCCACCCCTGGATGTGGCCGCCGCGCGATCCGCATCGCTCTCGTTCAGCCGGAAGAGATCCTCGAGCACGCTGCTGAGCTCCTCGGCGAAGCGTTGGCTCGCTATCCTGGCCGCAGCGATTGAACCGGCTCGCTACATCCGGCGACCGAAGACGAGGATGAGGATGAGGAGGACGAGCGAACCGCTCCACAAGGCGAGCGCGATCCGCGTCGCCCGTCGCGCACGCTGTTGCTCCCACCATCGCCGCGGGCGCACCCCCTGGGCGAGGAAGGTCAGAACGCCTGCGAGGTTGACACTGACGAGGTTGGCAACGAACAGCTGGAAGGCGCCCGCCGCCAGCACCCACATCCCTGCACCGAGCAGCAAGCCACACGTCACGAGCGGTGGTAGGAGCGACACCGCGACCATCACTCCGATCAGCGCGGCTGATACTCCAGTCGTATAGGCGAGCGCCCCAGCTGCACCGGAAGCCAGCGCGACGATGAGTGCGCTCGGCTCCAGGTATGTCCGTAGCGCGATCTCCTCGCCTGTCGGATCGACCGGCAACACGAGACCAGCCACCACAGCGATCACCAATGGAAGGCCGATACCGACCAGTCCGGTCCGCAGCGCCTTTCGTGCCAGATCGAGGTCACCGAGCGTGGTCGCGAGCGACAACGCCAGATTCGGTCCGAGCAGCGGAGCGATCACCATCGCACCGAGAATCACCGCCGCATTGTTCTGAATCAGCCCGGCAATCGCGACAAGCGTGGAAAGAACCGCCATCGCGATCAGAACCGGGTTGAGTTGCGCGGCCCCCTCGATATCGTCGTGCAGTTCCTCCAGGCTGATCCGCCCGACCCGCTTAGCATTGGCCTGATCGCCACCATTCTGTGCCTGGTCCGCCGGAGGTTGCGGCCGCGGCAATGTGGCTTCTGCAGGCAATACAACCGCACGAAACTCGCCGAATCGTCCGAATCGACTCTCGAACCAGTCGAGGATCGGCTCGGTCTGCCCCTCCTCGACGACCATCCAGAGCACAGTGCGATCCCCCGCCACGTCCTGCGACCAGATGGCAAGCGGATTCTGCTCCTCCAACCATTGCCGGACTTGCTCTTCCTCGTTTTTGTGGATCGTCGCAGCGATCATGCGCAGTGCCACAGGACACGCCTCTCGTGTGCTCCACAAGCCTCAGCCGAGCGCCAGTTCCCATCAGTCGACATGGTATGCCGCTCCTTGCGCGCTTCTTAGTTCCTGCGGACGTAGCCACGCACGGCCTCGGTCAGGTTGGCGAACTCGTCGTTCGTCTCCCCTTACGCTGACGGGGAAACAAGCCCTCGATCTCGTAGAACTCGTACATCCGGAGCATCTGCTGCATTTCCGGATCAGCGTGCCGGTACAGCCCCTCCATCAACCCGCGAGCGATCGTCGGCTCGAAGAGCTTCTGGAACTTGTTGTTCTGGATAGCGATGAACAGCTTGTAGAGATCGATCAGTTCCGTCGAACTGAGCCGCGTTTCGCGATCGGTCTTGATCACCCGGCCAGCGGCCATACGGACGCGCAGCCCGTGCTGCCGGGCGAACTGGTTCAGCTGCTGCTCGAACTCCAGCGCGATGCGCGGATAGTCGTAGAGCACGAGCTTGAGATAGATCGACTCCACGGCCAGCGTGAAGAGCTCGATGATTTTTGCCCGATTCGGCGGTATCGCCTCGACCAGCCCCAACTGGTGCAAGCGGAACAACGCTCGCGCCGTCTCGAACTGCGTCCAGCCCGCCTCGCGGGCCAGTGTCGCGACGTCCCGCTGCCCGTCCACCAGCTGGTAGATCCCAGCTAATTCCGCCGGCACCGGCTGGAGCGGGCCTCGCTTGCGGAAGATCACGGAAACGGAAGGAATCACCGGGCTGAACTGGATCCACTCGTCAACCCGGCGCGTTCCTTCCAGGATCACGTGCATGCTGTCCACACTGATCGGAATCCCATCCTCGTAGCGACACTTCCCAGCCCGAAACGTGAAGCGACAGTTGCGCCAGAGAAACAGCGTGTAGATCGCGATCTCCAGTTGCTGCTCGCGACAGCGCTCGATGTCCTCCGGTTCGATGCGCCGCTCCTTCACCAGCCGTTCGAGCAAGCGCGCCTCGTCCGGCTCTTCGGCAGCCAGCGAGGCGAGTTCCTCCGCCCGTATTGCGCCGGCGCGGACGAGGAGTTCGCTCAGCATCGGCAGGCGCGAGCCAGCAGCGACATAGGTGATCCGGCCACGCTCAAAGGTGATCGTCCGCGTGTTCCACCCCTGGATCAGCGTGAGCGTACCCGTCTTGTGGGTGAATGCGAGCATCTGCAAGAGGTCGGACAGCGTAAACGCGCCTAACCATCCTTCCAGGTCGTACGGTCGGTTCTCCGCACCTGGCTCGCCCATCGCTCACCCACCTCGGAGAATCCGCATAGTTGCGACGCTCTCGTTCCCTGCCCGGTCTCGCGCCCGGATTTCGAGTGTGATCGGTGGGCCGTCGCTCGGCCATGGTGTTTCCCACAGTGTGAGCCACTTGTTGTTCGACGGCAATGGATCGAGCGTACCGATCTCGCGTCCGTCGACCCACAACGTGACCTGTTCCACACCACCTGGATCAGTGACAACGGCACGCACCGTCTGGTAGCGTCGTTCCAGCTCGCTCCCATCGGACGGCCGCTCGATCGTGATCGCCGGTCCCGTGCGATCCCAACCGAGCGCTTGCCAGGCTGTCCGTGCGATCGCTTCGTAGCCCGCGTTCGTCGGATGGACATCCACCGGCCACCACGTCCAGTCCGCACTGTGTCCCCGAAAGGCACTCGCGAGATCCACCACGATCCCTCCGACGGCTTCCGCTCGCTGCCGGATCGCCTCGTTGAACCGGGCGATCCACCAGCTCTCGGTGCGTTCGGCCGTCGGATCACCGTCTGTCGGATCGTAGAGTGTCAGGGCGAGCAGCGGCGTCCCCTCGCCGATCGTTTCGCGCACCGCGAGCAGCGCCGGGCCGAGCGCCTCCGCGAACTCGCCGAACAGCCGATCTCGTTCTTCCTCGCTCGCGTCGCGAAGCGCGAGGAGATCGTTGCCACCCAGACTCACGAGGACGAAACGGATCGGCTGACCGGCCCGCCGGGCTCGCTCGATCGCCTCGTGCAACGCCTGGAGCTGACCGCTCGTGCGAAAACTGCCGGTACGCTCGCCAGGTCGGGCCACAGTGACCAGTTCGGCCCGATCACCGAAGAACGCTTCTGACCAGCGACAGAGCAGCGCCGCCGCGCTCCGTTCCCTCGGCAGCGTGCTCCCGACACCAGCCGCCAGCGAATCGCCCGCTGCCAGGCAGATCGCCGGTGGGGCGGCAGCGAGCCGAGTCGCCGGTACGGTCGATGCGACCAGCAGCAGAAGCGTGAACAGGGCAAGGCTGCGCCGTCCGGTCATGGATGCGCCACTACCGGGACGCCGATCCGGCGCAGCGCCTCGCTGGCCAGAGCTCGTGCGTCCGGATGCGTCAGTGCTGCTACCGCGTCGGCAGGTTCCAAGAGGAGCGTGTCGTGGCCGACATGGCGGGCGAAATCCGGCCCCGGCTGTGCTTGTACCAGGAGGTACACTACGCGCCGTTCCTTTCCCTCGGCGACGAACTCGAGCACCCCTCCCCAACCGATCACCTCGCCACGCAACCCCATCTCTTCGGCCACTTCACGGAGGGCAGCCCGGTAGGCTGCCTCACCGGGCTCGATATGCCCCTTGGGCAGGACGATCGAGCCGTCACGCGCCCGGCGCACCGCGACTTTCCCTTCCTCGGGTAGCCAGACGACCGCTCCCGCCTGTGGCACAGCCTGGTTCCCGGCCCGCCCGAACGCCGAAACCTCCAGTTCGGCGCGTAGCTTGGCGTACGTCACGGGTATGAGTTCCGGAATGACCATGGTGTTCGCCAGGATCGGCATGAAGTTCGCATCGCCTTGCCAGCGTGGGACAACGTGGACATGCAGGTGGTCGCTGATCCCAGCACCCGCGACCGCTCCGAGGTTGAGTCCGATGTTGAACCCGTCGCAGCGCAATACCCGCCGCTGTGCCACCGTCAACCAGGTGACCAGCTCGAACAATTCCGCCGTTGTTTCACGGTCCAGTTCAGCAATGTCGGCGGCATGCTGGAACGGAACCGACATGACGTGACCGGTGTTGTAAGGGAAAAGATTCATGATCAAATACGCACGCTTCCCACGCATGAGGATCAATTCTTCGACATCGTCACCGGTCTCCGGCTTCTCGCAAAAAATGCAGCCGCGATGGCGAACCGAACCTTCGACATACCGCAACCGCCAGGGAGCCCAGAGTCGTTCCATCCTCCGCCCCTCGCTCGTGACTCGCTTCGCTCGGGAGAATCCTAACATCGCCGAAAAGCGTGCAGCTGCCTTGCTTGGCGCGTACCGTACCCACCTCTCGCTCACCAACGCGAGACGGATACCAGTCTCGCTACTCGGAACCACCCCGCGTCGTATACTAGCCGCGGCACGGCGCGTTGCCTGGGGGACACGATGCGTGACGACACGGTGGCAACGCACGGCGAAAGGGAAGCAGGATTGGCGGTTCGAACCAACGGCCTCATGACGCCACGGCGACGCCGTTCCTGGCGTCGGAGCTGGATTCCGCGCTTTGCCCAAATCACGCTCGATGGCCTGCTCCTCACCTTGGCCTTCTGGTTGGCGTACCAGCTGCGCTACCGGTGGGAGATCGGTGGTGACGTCCCAGCAGTCTTCGTACAACCTTTCAGTGCCTTCGCTGGCCGCACGGCTCTCTTCGTCTTCGTGACGCTCCTCATCCTCGGTCTCCGTGGACTGTATCGCTTGCCCCGCTGGACGAGCTTCATCGACGAAGCATCCATCATCGCCAGCGGTGTCACCACCGGTATGGCGCTGGTCATCCTGTACAGCTTCTTGTCTCGCTTTTCGCCGTCACGTCTTATCTTCATTTACGCCTGGATCCTGGGTATCGTGCTCCTCGCCACGCAACGTCTGGTCGGCCGGTGGATTCGTGCCTGGCTTTGGGCACGCGAGCGCGGTGTCGATCGCGTGATCGTCATCGGTTCCGGTCCAGCCGCACGTCGCATCATGCAGTATCTTTACAACCACCCGCGGCTCGGCTACCGCATCCTCGGTTACGTCGATGTCGAGCCTCCCGCCGCTCCGTTGGTCCTGGGGACCGAACGTGGCGTCGTCCAACCGCCATATCTCGGCACGCTCGACCAGGCAGTCTCCCTCTTCCGCTCGGTTCAAGTCGACGAAGTGATCGTCGCCCTACCGCCCGCTCATCACGATCGCATCCTCGAGATCGTGGAGCAGTGCCGCGAACTCGATGTCGCTTTCTCGCTCGTACCGGATCTCTTCGAACTCGCGCTCGACCGCGTCCAGATCAGCGAGGTGGCTGGTCTTCCCCTGATCGGTATCAAGGAAAGCCGTCTGCAAGGCTGGAACTGGTGGATCAAGCGGACGATGGACATCGTCATTTCGGCGACCGTCCTCGTTCTGGCTGCGCCGCTCATGCTCCTCATCGCGATCGCGATCAAGCTCGACTCGCCCGGTCCAGTCCTCTTCCGCCAGGTGCGCATCGGCAAGGGCGGCAAACCCTTCGTCCTCTATAAGTTCCGCTCGATGGTCGATGGAGCGGACAAGCAGCAAGAAGCGCTCCGGCGTGCGACCGGCCGTAGCCCGCTTCTCTTCAAGCTCCGCGACGATCCGCGTGTCACCCGGGTCGGCCGTATCCTGCGTCGCACCAGCCTGGACGAGCTCCCACAATTCTGGAACGTCCTCAAGGGCGAGATGAGCGTCGTCGGACCGCGCCCGCCGGTGCCCGAAGAGGTTGCCGAGTACCAAGACTGGCACCTGCAACGCCTCCTCGTCACGCCAGGGCTGACCGGACTCTGGCAGGTCAACGGGCGCAGTGACCTCACCTTCGACGAAATGGTTCGACTCGATCTCTATTACGTCGAGAACTGGTCCCCCTGGCTCGACCTCAAAGTCATGCTGCGCACCGTCCCGGTCGTCTTGACCGGACGCGGCGCCTACTGACGACGAGCGCGCGACGCTCACCGGGCAGGCCCGGGCACCCCTTATCTACCACCGCATGGATCGATCACGACGTGCACGGAGGGCGAACAGGGAACGCTGACGGCATGGCCGTGCACCGCTGGCGGCCGGTCCGGTAAGCTTGCCGGACACCGGCGGCTCGTGGCCGCGGCACGAACTACGGCCGGATGGAGAACGACGATGCACCCGTTCGTCAGCGAGCGGCTGGCTGCCCTCAGGCGACAGGACTTCGAGCGTGCAGCGCTGCGCGACCGGCAACAAAAGACGCTGCGCGCACCGAGACGGCCGTGGCGCGTCCGCCTCGGGAAGCGACTCGTCCGCTTCGGCACGTGGCTGACGGGGACAGCCACACCTCCGGCTTGAGGCCGACGGATGCCGCCAGGCGCTCGTACCGAAGCGCTCCCGATACGCTATCATCAGCCGGGATCGGAAGGGGATGTCGGCGGTGCGCACCGCGATCGTGCACGATTACCTCAACCAGTACGGTGGGGCCGAACGGGTTCTCGAGGTGCTTCACGACCTCTTCCCTGATGCCCCCGTTTACACCTCGATCTATGCACCCGACCGACTTCCCGCTTTCTACCGCTCGTGGGATGTGCGCACCAGCTGGCTCCAGCGGCTACCGGCTATCCATCGTAAGCACCAGTTGTACCTGCCGCTCTATCCGCTCGCCTTTTCCCGATTGCGGCTCGATGGCTTCGATCTCGTCGTGAGTTCCTCGAGCGCCTTCGCCAAGAGCGTCCGAGTCTCTCCCGGCACAGTGCATATCTGCTACTGCCACAGCCCAATGCGTTTCGCCTGGGACTTTACGACCTACGCTGCCCGTGAGGAACTTCCCGCTCTCGTGCGTCAGCTCTTGCGACCGTTCATGGCCTGGCTTCGCCGGTGGGACCGCCGCACTGCGCAGCATATCGACGTGATCGTGGCCAACTCCCACACCGTCGCCGAACGCATCCGCCGCTACTGGGGACGCCATGCGGTCGTCGTCCATCCTCCGGTCTCGGTCGACCGTGCTCGGCCGGCACCACCACAGGAGATCGGCGACTACTTCCTCCTCGTCTCCCGTCTCGTTCACTACAAGCGGCTCGATATCGTTATCGAAGCCTGCAATCAGCTGCGTCTCCCGCTGAAAGTCATCGGCGACGGTCGGGCCCGCAGTGCGCTCGAACGCCTGGCTGGCCCGACCGTGCAATTCCTCGGCACGGTGTCGGACGAAGAGAAGTTCCACCTCTACGCCCGTTGTCGGGCAGCCATTTTCCCGGCTGAGGACGATTTCGGCATTGCGCAGGTCGAGGTGCAAGCAGCTGGTCGCCCCGCCATCGCGCTGGCGCGTGGTGGCGCCTGCGAAACGGTCGTCGACGGCGTGACCGGCGTACTCTTTCCCGAACAGACAGTCGAGTCGCTGGTCGCCGCTCTTCGTCGCTTCGAGCACCTGCAGTTCGATCCGGGTACGATACGTCAGCACGCCGAGCGTTTCCGTCCCGAGCGCTTCCAGGCGGCATTCACCGACATCGTTCGATCCGCACTGGCCGTGCGCAGCACGTCCCCGCAGCGACGGAGGGAGGCGCTCGCTCCATGGAACTGAGAGCGTATTTCTCGATTCTCTGGCGTCGTCGCTGGATCCTGCTCATCGTCGTGGCTGTCGCACTCCTCGCGATCATTATCCAGGCGGTGTCCTACCAGCCACGCTGGACAGCCAGCGCGACGGTCATCGTCACGCGCCTGCCGCAGGAGACACCACCAGACGAGTACCGCTACGATGAGTATTATCTGTACCTAACGAACGAATATACGGTCGATGATTTCACCGAAGTCGTCCGCGGGAATGTGTTCGCGACCGACGTCGTCCGCCGGGCGGAAGCACTGCTCGGCAGTCCGGTCGAGCCTGGTGAGGTGCAGGGTGGCATCAGTGTCACCCGTCGGAATCGCGCCATCCTCCTGTCCGTTACCGCGCCCGATCCCCAGCGTGCCGTGGCGATCGCGACCGCAGCCGTCGAGGCCCTGCGCGAACGCGGCACCCAGTACTTCGGCTTCTCCGATCCGCAGCGGCAGGTCATCGTGCAGGTCGTCGAACAGCCGAACAGCGCAGTGCCCGATACGATGCGCACGCGCCTGCTCTGGGTTATCCAGTTCATCGTCGCTCTCGTCGCTGGCATCGTTCTCGCTTTTCTCGCTGACTATTTCGCAGATGTCCTCTATACCTCTGAGGACATTCAGCGAGCGCTTCGCACCCCCGTTCTCGTGACGATTCCAATGTCGCCGGGGAGGAGGCCGCGTGCGTCCTGAGGAATACCTGGCGATCGTCTTGCGTCGCTGGTGGATCGTCCTCCTCGCCGCATTCGTCGCGGCTGGAGCCGCTTTCCTCTACAGTCGCCAGCAGCCACCCACCTATCAGGTGAGCGTGCGCCTCATGGCGATCGCGGAGCCACCCGACTACTGGCTCGACCTCTACGCCAAGAACCGCCTCGCCTCCTACCAGGACCTCATCCGCAACGCCGACTTCGTCGCGGACGCGCTCCGGCGCGCGGGACTCGACGATGATCCCGGCCGAGTCCTGGGCAGCCTCCAGCTCGCCCGCAACCAGGACAGCAACATCGTCCAGATCGTCGTCGTCGATACCGATCCGGAGCGAGCTGCCCGGGTCGCGAACGCTCTGGCCGACGCGTTCGTCGTCCAGGCCACCGCCGAGAACCAGCGAATCCTCCAGCGATTCCGCGATCCGCTGGGTCAACGGGTTCAGGGCACGGTGACGATCGTGAAACTGGATACCCCCACAGCACCGAGCACTCCGATCGGCCCGCGGACGAAGCTCAACACAGCTGCCGGGGCGGTTCTCGGCCTGGTCTTCGGCATTCTCGTCACCTTCGTGGTGGAATATTTCGAAGACGTCCTCCGCTCCGCGCGCGATACCGGACGCACGCTCGGCCTTCCGATCATCAGCGAAATCTCACTTTCGCGGCGACGACAGTCAGGCAGCAGTGTGGAGGGGAACATGACGAAGTTGGTCGTCGTCGAGGAGCCGCTTTCGGCCGCCGCCGAAGCGTACCGCACGCTCCGTGCCCAGATCACACGACAGTTCTCTCCTGACCGTCCTGCCCGGCTTCTCCTCGTCTGCGGTATCGGTCGGGATGCCACCGACTCCGCCCACGTAGCCGCCAATCTCGCGGCAGCCTTCGCGGTCGCTGGCGAACGCGTCACGCTCGTGGAAGCCGACCTGCGCCATCCGCTCCTCCACCAGCTCGCAACCGACGCCCGAGCCCCCGGCCTGGCTGGCTGGCTCGACAGTACCACAGACGACTCGCCCGAGCTCCTCTCGACAACCGTCGCCGGCCTACAGCTCCTCCCACCCGGCACGCTCCCGGCCGGCACCAACCCGGCCGATCTGTTCGGACGTCCGCGCACCGGTGAACGCCTCCGTGCGCTCACCGATCTCGCCGATCGCACGATCGTGCATGCCGCACCGTTGCCTGCCTACGGCGACGCTCTCAATCTCGCTCCGCTCACCGACGGTGTGCTGCTGGTCGTCCGGAGTGGCGTGACGCCGCGTTCGGCGGCACAGGAAGCGAAAGCGCAGCTCGAGCGCATCGGCGCTCCCCTCCTCGGCGTCACCCTCCTCACCGGATGACGCTGAGCCCGTCGACGATGAATCCGGCACAGGGCAAGCATCGAGCCCGCAACCGTTCGGTCGCGGAGGGACAACCGTGCAAGCTGGGAGCGCACGCCGGACCGGATGCGGACGGCGACCTACCGGACGAGGCCGCGTGCCCGGAGCCGCTCGAGTACCTCGCGGACGACCTCAGGTGCGAGCGCGGTTGCCTGCACCACCTGGCGCACGGTTCGATGACCTTCGAGCAGCGCGAGCAAGACCTCACGTTCCTCTTGCGCCAGCTGGTCGAGAACGCTCGGGTCCGGCACGACAGTCGCGAGTTCGATCGGCGCGGCCAGTTCGTCAGCACGCCGGATCGCGTTCAAGATCAATTTCGTCGCCGGCGCATCGTCGAGCACCGTCTCGTCTCTCGGCGCTATCGCTGGTTCAGGAACGAACGCGAACGACGCATCGGGCGCGGAGAGAACGCGGACGAGCACTTCTTCGAACTGGTTGGCCAGCGCCCGCTTGATCTGCTGGTGCGTCACGAAGCCCAATTCGACCAGCAGCTCCCCGAGCCGCCGGTGCGCCGGGCTCACCGCTTGCAAGGCGAGCGCCTGTTCCAGCTGCTCTTCCGACACTTCGCCGAGCTGTAGGAGCATCTGACCGAGCCGCAATTGGGCATCGCTACTGACTACTGCCGCGATACGACCTCGATCCAGCAAGAGCGTGATCTCTTCCAGCCGGGTGCGGAGCGTCAAGCGACCGGTCTGTCCAGCACGCATGAGCGCCTGGAGTAAGAGATGCAACGGTAGATCGCTCAGGTCACCGTAGATCGGCATCGTTCGACGTTCTTCCGCGTTCCATCACGTGCACCGGTCCCGGGCACCCGCTGCGCTCCAAACAGCGCTCGACCAGGCGCACCAGCTGCTCCTGACCGAGTGCAACAGTCATGATCGACAAACGAGCGCCACGGCTATCGATCCGCTCGATCCGGCAACTCAGGACCTCCGGCACCCGCGCTAGGAGCGCACGCGCCCGCGCAGTCGCGGAGAGATAGGCCACCGACTCGATCATCACGATCCACCGCCGCAATTGCGGTATCGTTCGCAACGCTCCCACTCGCGGTGGAACCGTAATCGTCCGGCATGGCCGCTCACGTTCGGCAGCGAGGACAGCTCGGGCGACTGCCCGCTGCCAGCGTTCCGTCTCCGCATCCAGCCGAAAGGGAAACCAGCCCCTCGTGTCCGGCACGTCTGCCCCACCCCCGCCCCTGTACGCCGGAAGAATACCCGAAGGCCGTGGCAGGGGCGAGGTCGCTCATGAGGCTGCTGCGTACTCGGGGTACGCTCGTTCGGTGTCACCGAGCAACCGGCCGGTACTCACCAGCCAGTGCACGAAGCGGAGTCGGGCGAGCTGCTGCGGCGCCAGTTCGACGATCTCTTCCATCGGCCGCACTGTGACTGGTGTCGTCCGCCAGCCGATCGCATTCAGGAGTTCCGCGACGACCGTGCTCGGTGAGCCGATCAAGAGACGTTCGAGCGGAATCGTGACTGTCGTCCCTCCGCTCAAGAGAAAATGCACGCGATCGCGTTCGAAGCACCATCCAGTCAGCGGGAGTCCGGCGGAACGGATAGCATTCACGACAATGGCCAGCGCCTCGCGGTACTCACCCATGGCTCCACCCCTTTCCGCGGCCTAGCCTTCTCCCGCACCGCTCAGCGTCGCGAGCAGGTTCGCGAGCGCAGCATCCGGCGTCTCACCATCAGCCAGCGGCGGACACCGGAGCTGTCGACGCCAGTACTGCAGAACCAGACACGAATTGGCAGCCTCCGGCGGCAGCTCCGAGGGCTCGCACGCCACCGCGACCCACCGGGGCTGCTCGTCGGCACTGCACGGATCGCGGAAAATCGTTACCGGCCACTGCTTGAGAACACGTTCCTCCAGCACCATGGCCCCGCCTCCTGCAGCTGGCCTCGCAGACCGCTCCTCACACATTCTCGACATCGGAACACAACGGGGCCCTAGGTCTTTCGTCCCAAAGCGCACCGCAGTGCCCGCAATGTGAATGTACACCAGTACGTACGCGACCAGTTTACCCAGCGATCCCGCTGCTGTCAACCCTCGCAAGAGACGGTTTCACCCCTGCCTCGCTGGGAGGCAGCGATGCACACGGCTTTACCAGCGGATCGATCCGAGAGGTCTGCACCGGTGCCTGGGCATTCGAAACGCCAGCGCCGGAGCCAGGCGAGCCTGGCTCCGGCGCTCAAGGCAGCCGTCGCTCGATCAAGCGTTGCGCCATTCAGGCTGCCGCTTCTCCAAGAAGGCACAGATCCCTTCTCGCGCGTCCTCGGCGAGCGCATTCAGCGCCATCACTTCCATCGCGTAGGCATAGGCTAGATGCTCGGGCAGCTCGAGCTGCCGGTAGAACGCCTGCTTGCCGATCCCGACCACGTACCGGCTCGCCGCGCGGATCTTCTCGGCCAGTTCCCAGGTCGCCGCCTCGAGCTCCTCGAGCGGCACGACCCGGTTGACCATTCCGAGCTGCGCTGCCTCCTCGGCGGTCATCGGCTCACCGGTGACGAGCAATTCGAAGGTCTTCTTCGGTGGAAGCACGCGACTCACTGCGACCATCGGGGTCGAGCAGAAGAGCCCGATCTTCACGCCCGGTGTCTGGAACCGGGTTCCAGCCGCTGCCACGATCAGGTCACAGGTCGCCGCCAGCTGGAAACCCGCCGCGGTCGCCACCCCGTGCACCTGCGCGATCACCGGCTGGGGGATCGAGCGGATCGTCTGCATCAACGTCGTGCAAACCTGGAAGATATGCCGCGCCGTCCGAGCGTCGCACGCCGCCAGCTCGTTCAGATCGTGCCCAGCACAGAAGACCGGCCCCGCACCCCGCAGGATGGCCACGGCGATTTCCCGATCGTCGCCGATCCGCCGGAAGGCGTCGGTCAGCTCCTGCATGTGGGCGACCGAGAGCGCGTTGCGCTTCTCCGGACGGTTCATCGTGACCAGCGCGACACCGTCCCGCACTTCGGTGAGAATGTATTGGTACGTCCCGAGTTCGGTCGCCGTCATCGTCGCACCTCCTTCCGGCCATCCCGAGCCTCCGTCAGCTCAGTCGTTCGCCGGTTCGCTCGTGCGCCCATCCGCGCCGGCACCCACCAGCTCGCGGTCGACATCGTCGGGCCGGAACGTCTTGGCGTGCCCGCGCCAGCGCTGTGCCTCCTTGTAGATGCAGCGGTTCATCACCACCGCGAGGCCACCCTCGGTCGCGATCCGTGCTGCCTCCGGGCTGACCACGCCCTCCTGCAGCCATAGTACCCGCGCACCGTGCTCGACCGCCTCGCGCGCCACCTCCGGCGCATACTCACTCGCCCGGAACACCACCACCACGTCCGCCCGCACCGGCAACTCCTTGAGGCTCGGATAGGCTCGTTCGCCGAGCGCCTCCTCGATCAAGGGATTGACCGGAATGATCCGGTACCCCAGCCGCTTGAGCTTCTGCGCGACGCGATAGCTCGGCCGAGCCGGATCGTTGGACAAGCCCACGATCGCCAGCACCAACGGCCGGCGCGTCCCGTTTTCGTCCACGAAGGCGCGCGTGCAGACCGAGCGGATCACCTGCTCGTCGTTCAGCACGATCCGTGCTGCATCCTCGCGGCTGCGTCCGTCTCCCGGTGCTGCTAGTCCGGTCGCGATCCGCAACGCGCGATCGAGGTCCGCCTTGAGATCCTCGACGTGCTCGATACCCACCGCCAGCCGGATCAGGTCGTCACCGACACCCGCCGCGACCCGCTGCTCCGGCGTCAGCTGCCGGTGCGTCGTACTAGCCGGATGGATGATCAGCGACTTGGCATCGCCCACGTTCGCCAGATGCGACCAGAGCGCGACCGAGTCGATCACCTTGATGCCAGCTTCCATCCCGCCCTTAACGCCGAACACAACCACTGCACCGTAGCAGCCCTCGCGCAGGTACTTGCGCGCGAGATGGTGCGACGGATGCTCCGGCAACCCCGGGTAGGCGACCCATGCAACCGCCGGATGCTCCGCCAGCCAGCGCGCGATCTCCAGGGCGTTCGCGCAGTGCCGCTCCATCCGTACGTGCAAGGTTTCCAGCCCCAGGAGCAGCAAGAACGCATTGAACGGGCTCATGCACGCTCCGACATCGCGCATCATGTGCGCGCGGAGCTTCGTCACATAGGCCAGACTACCGAAGTCCTTCCAGTACGAGATCCCGTGATAGCCAGGATCCGGATCGACCAGTCGCGGGAACTTGCCGTTGCCCCAGTCGAACCGCCCCGAATCGACGACCACCCCGCCGATCGCCACACCGTGCCCGCCGATCCACTTCGTCGCCGAGTGGACCACGATATCGGCACCCCATTCGATCGGCCGGCACAGGTACGGCGTTGCGAAGGTGTTGTCTACGATGAGCGGGATCCCATGCTCGTGGGCGATCCTGGCTACCGCCTCGATGTCCAAGACATCGAGCCGTGGATTGCCGATCGTCTCGGCGTAGATGCACTTCGTCCGCTCGGTGATCGCCCGCCGGAAGTTCTCCGGGTCCGACGGCTCGACGAACCGCACCGTGATACCGAGGTCCGAGAGCGTATTGGCGAACAGCGCGACCGTACCACCGTACAGGCTCGAGCTGGCCACCACCTCGTCACCAGCCCGCGCGATGTTGAGGATCGCCAACGTCGTCGCAGCCTGGCCGCTCGACGTGGCGACCGCTGCCACACCGCCCTCGAGATAGGCGACGCGCTTCTCGAAGACCTCCACGGTCGGGTTGCTGATCCGCGTATAGATATGTCCCGGCTCGTCGAGATTGAAGAGTTGCGATGCGTGGTCAGCATCATGGAAGACGAACGAGGTCGTCTGGTAGATCGGCACGGCCCGGGCACCGGTCGCCGGATCCGGCGCCTGGCCCGCGTGAACTGCCAGCGTCTCGATCGCGTATTCCCGGAAGGGATCACGTTCTGCTGCCAAGGAATACCCTCCTTCGGTTCACAACGATCCTACGTACCCGGCCCTCGACGGAACGCGCACGGCGTTTCCCCGACGAATCTTACTCCAGGACACCCCAGCACCGGATCACCAGCAGTGGCCGGGTTCTCGCTGGCAGCACTCCCGGATCAGTGGATGCGCTTCTCGTAGCCAGCCCACTCGCGTTCCCGCAAGACGAACTTCTGAATCTTCCCCGTCGAGGTCTTCGGCAAGCTCTCGACCAGTTCCACCCGCTTCGGGCACTTGTAATGGGCGAGCCGCTCGCGGCAGAAGGCGATCAGCTCCTCCGGCGTCGCCTGCATACCCGGCTTGAGCACCACGAACGCCTTCGGCACCTCACCCCACTTCTCGTCCGGAATGCCGATCACCGCGCACTCGAGGACCGCCGGATGCTGGTACAACGCACGCTCGACCTCGATGGTGGAGATGTTCTCCCCACCGCTGATGATGATGTCCTTCTTGCGATCGCGGAGCTCGATATACCCGTCGGGGTGCATCACGGCGAGGTCACCGGAATGGAACCACCCGCCGGCGAACGCTTTGGCTGTCGCCTCCTCGTCCCGGTAGTAGCCCTTCATGACGTTATTGCCGCGCATTACGACCTCGCCCAGCGTCTGCCCGTCGGCCGGGACATCGCGCATTTCGTCATCCACGACCCGGAGTTCCGGCGCATGGATGTAGCCGACCCCCTGCCGGGCCTTCAGCCGTGCCCGTTCCTCGAGCGGGAGGGCATCCCATTCCTCGTGCCACTCGCAGACCGTGTGCGGCCCATACGTTTCGGTTAGTCCGTACACGTGGACGATCCGCGCCCCCATCGATTCCATCTGCGCGATGGTCACGGGTGCCGGGGGCGCCGCAGCTGTCAGTACCGTCACCGGACGCGGGAAGCGGTAGTCCGGACCCGGCCGACCCTGCAGCAGCATGATCAGCACCGTCGGCGCACCGCAGAAGTGCGTGACCCTCTCCTCCTCGATCAGCTGGTAGATCCGTGCCGGATCGACCTTGGGCAACACCACGTGCGTCGCACCGATCCCGGTCACCGCGTAGGGGAAGTACCAGCCGTTGCAGTGGAACATCGGCAGCGTCCAGAGATACGCACTCTCCGGTACCAGGCGCGCCTCGATGATCTCTCCGAGCGCGTTCAGGTACGCCCCGCGGTGCGTGACCATCACGCCCTTCGGCCGTCCCGTCGTCCCGCTCGTGTAGTTGATGCTGAGCACGTCCTCCTCGTCACGCAGCGGGTAGACCGAGGGCTCGGGGGAACCTTCGGCGAGCAACGCTTCGTACTCGACATCGGCGACCGCCGAGCGCGCCGGCGAGACTTCGCCATGCCGCGCATCGATGTCTGTCCAGATCACCAGTTGCAGTTCCGGCAGACTCGCCCGGATCGGTTCGACCAACCTGCTCAACGCACCATCCAGAATGAGGGCTCGCGCCCCCGAGTGCTCGAGGATGTAGCGGATCTCCTCGCTCGAAAGCCGCACGTTGATCGGCACCAGAATGCCGCCCATCTGCGGCACAGCGAAATGCGCCTCGAGCGCCTCCAGGCTGTTCCGGCACAGCACCGCAACCCGATCCCCTACCGCGAGCCCACGTCCCCGTAACGCACTGGCCAGCCGGTAAACGCGCGCACCGAACTCTCGGTACGTTACTCGCCGATCCCCATCGACGATCCCGACCTTGTCCGGGAAGACGTGCAACGTACGCTCGAGCAACATGAGCGGTGTCAGGAGCGACCGATAAGGTGGCAATCCCTCCCACTGTGGACGCGACCAGAGTTGCTGGAACAGGGGCTTCGTCTCGATCTGCATCGCTCGTTCCCCTTTCTCCCGGTATCGGTTCCGGTAGCAAGTCGACGACACGACCGACCACCGGCCACCGCATCGACAGCCGCTGCGGTGCAATTATTCTCCCTCGCCGGTCGCCACCGCCGTTCCCGGCTGCTCCCAGAGCCGATGCCGTGCCGTCTCCGGCAGGAAAAGCAGGCCCACCACGAGACCGATGAGCGGCAGCACGATCGGATAGACCAGGGCCCACATCAGGTTGCCGGTTGCGGTCTGCACCCAGGTCGTCACGTAGGGCACGAGGCCACCGCCCCAGCCGTTGGCTGCGTTCTGGACCACACCGAGCGACGTATAGCGCACCTGCGTCGGGAAGTACTCCGCCAGCAGCGCCGGCAAGGGGCCCCAGACCATCGCCGCGATGACCATCATCGCCATCACCGTCAACACCGCCGGCCAGTACTGCAGGTTGTCCTTCTGCGCGAAGCGGCCGAGCAACGTGTAGAGCGGGTAGAAGCCGACGATGGCCAGTGCGAAACCGGTCAGCACGATCGGCTTACGCCCGATCGCATCGGACAGCCAGCCCATGAGCACGTGCAAGACGGGAGCGATGATCAGCCCAGGCAGGAGAATCTTATAGGTCGTGATCAGATCGAGCTTCTGCGCCGTCTGCAGGAAGAAGAGGGCCCAGAAGATCGCTGTGTACCAGGCGACGGCCTGACCGAACGACACCGCCGCCGCGATCAGCACGCGCCGGAGATTCTCACCGGTGAAGGTGACCTTGAGCGGATTGCGCACGACGGCCCGCCGTGCCTTCAGTTCAGCGAACATCGGCGTTTCCTGGAGGCGCAGCCGCACGTACAAGGAGACCAGCACCAGGAGGAGCGACAGCAGAAACGGAATCCGCCAACCCCAGGCGCGAAACGCGTCTTCCCCGAGCGCCGTGCGTGTCGCCAGCACCACGAAGAAGCTGATGATGAGCCCGTAAATCGCTGCTGGGCTGAGCAGGCCAGTATAGAGCCCGCGCTTTCCGTCCGGGGCATGCTCAGCGACGTAGGTCAAGGCACCACCCCACTCGCCCCCGACACTGAGCCCCTGGATCACGCGCAAAAGGAACACCAGGACCGGTGCCAGCACGCCGATCGTGGCATAGGTCGGGAGCACGCCGATCAACGCCGTACCCAGACCCATGCCCAGCAGCGTCAACAGGAAGACCCGCTTGCGCCCGATCTTGTCACCGTACCAACCGAACACGATCGCCCCGAGCGGCCGGAACAAAAACCCGATCGTGAAGACAGCGATCGTGTTGAGCAGCCCCGCGACCGGATCGTCCTTCGCGAAGAAATGCGTCGCCAGAATCGACGCCAAACTCCCGAAGATGTAGAAGTCGTACCACTCGATCGCGGACCCGACCGTCGATGCTCCGATCACGAAGGCCAGGTACCGGCGACTGTGGTTCACAGCCTGTGCCATATGGCCTGCCCCTTCCTCTTCACCGACCCGCCTGCTCGAGAGTTATCCATTCATCCGATATCTCGAGGAAAGCGCCGCACTGGCCGGCAATGACACCGTCCCTACACAGCCGTAGCGAGCGCTCGCTACGCGCCGCTTTGTTCACCTCGCTCGTTCAGAGGGAACACTCACAAATGCGGGGCCACAGCGCGAAGAGCGCGTTCATCGTCGGGCACGGTGCCAGAGGAAACGATCGCTGGTTCATTTCACTCTGCCAGATGGATTGCATGGCTCCCAGCTGCCTCCGCCCTGACGACTACGCGGACCTGCGGTCCATACCGCTACCACAGCGTCCCACCGGTTGTCAAGCTTCCCACACGCCCAGGAAACACGCGTCGCTCGCCGCGACTTTCACCCTCGCCTCCCCGCTGCGGTAGTATCCGATTCACCTGGTACGAACTGCGCCGCACTGTACGCCAGGAGGATCGTATGCAGCGAGAACTACCGACCGTTCCCGTCCTCCGCTCGCTCCGGACCGGGACGTCGCTCTACTTTCCCGCTTCGTCCCGGCAGCAGCCGCGTGCCTACACCGTGTTTCACCGCCGGCTCCTCCCCGCGCTTTATACCGACCCGCTCGACGAATACCGTGCACTCACCGAAGGCGTCGTCCTCTGGGATATCGGCACCGAGATTCCGCTCGAAGTGAGCGGCCCGGCCGCCCTCACGTTCCTCGACCACGCCGTCACGCGCGACCTCACCCGCTGCCCAGTCGGCGAGTGCCGCTACGTCTTCGTCACCGATCAGCATGGCGGGATCGTCAACGATCCGGTCGTCGTCCGCCTGGAGGAGCACCGCTTCTGGCTCATGCCGTCCGATAGCGATCTCCTCCTCTGGCTGCGCGCCCTCGCTGCCGCCTGGCAGGCCGACGTGACCATCCGGCCCGTCGACACCGCACCTCTCCAGATTCGTGGTCCGCGCGCCCGCGAGGTGATCCGCGCACTCACTGGCGACACGGTCGCCGACTTGCCCTACTACCGCTTCGCCTGGACCCGTATCGGCTCGTTCGAGGTTCTGGTCACCCGCACCGGCTTTTCGGGCGAACTCGGGTACGAACTCATGCCGCTCGATGGCTCCCGCACCGGTCCCGACTTCTGGGAGACCGTCCTGGCTGCCGGCCGACCCTTCGGCATCCGGGTCGCTGCTCCCAGCCAGATTCGCCGGATCGAGGCCGGAATCTTCTCCTATGGGGTCGATATGACGCTGGAGACGACCCCGCTCGAACTGACCGGTTACGAGTGGATGGTGAACTTCCGTAAGCCGCGCTTCGTCGGTCGCGACTCCCTGGAACGCATCAGGCACGAGGGTCCACGCTGCAAGGTCGTCGGCATCACCATCGACGGCGACCCGCCACCCGAATTCTGGGACGGGCTGCTGGTTGAGCCACTGCCCGTCTCGCTGCCCGGTGCGAGCGAGCCCGTCGGCCGTGTCACGTCGGCCTGCCTCTCGCCAGCGCTCGGTCGGATCGTCGGCTTCGCCCGCCTTCCAGCCACGTTCGCGACACCCGGTAGCGAGATCGTCGTGCAGACAAGCACCGGACCGCGCTCAGGGCGGGTCGTCCCGACACCCTTCGTCGATCCCGAGAAGCGGCGGGTCAAGAGCTGAGGCTCGCCACCCAGTAACCCTAATCGTCCGCCGCGCAGGTTTCGCTCGGACTGCGCGACGCGGGGCGCGGTGCAGCACCCTGCGTTTCTCCACAGTGCAGCACCGGCCTTTTCTGTCGACACGCTTGCCAATCGGCAGCCGCTCGATTAGAATATTCGCGCATGCGAATATTCTTGCATGCGCGCACAGCACGGAAGGGAGGAAACCACGTTGAACCTCGACGAACGCGAGCGTCGGCGCGAACTCTATCGCCTCCAGGCGATGCTCTGCCAGGTGCTCGCCGACCCCACCCGGATCGAGCTGATCGAGCTCCTCGGCGAAGGGCCCAAGGCGGTCAAGGAACTCGCCCAGGCGACCGGTCAGCGGCAGGCCAAGATCAGCCAGCACCTCGCCGTCTTGCGCCAGCGCGGCCTCGTCCACGCCCAGCGTGTCGGCACCGAGATGCACTATTCGCTCACCGACCGGCGCATCCTCGATGCCTGCCACCTGACACGCGAACTCCTGCTCGATCAGTTGCTCCGCCAGGGCGAACTGGCTGAGTCCGTGTTGTTCGCAGAACGGGGGTGAGAGCGTGCCGATCTACGAGTACCGTTGCCAGCGTTGCGGCTACCGCTTCGAGAAGCTGGTGCGGCTCGCCCAGGCTGATCAGCCGGTCGTCTGCCCGAACTGCGGTGCCGATGCCACCGAGCGGCTGCTGTCCGCTTTCTCCGCACGGACGACCGGCGAGGCTGCCACGACGACCTGCTCGACCGGCGGTGGCTGAGCGATCCGCTGGTAAGGTGAGCCGTTGGCTCACCCCCGCAGGAGAAGACGACGCGATACGGAAAGGAGCGACAGCCATGTTCGTCGGACGCTACGGCTTCGGTATCGATCTGGATCGCCCCTTCGAGGAAGTGCTGACCGCGGTGCAGAATGCCCTCAAAGAGCAAGGGTTCGGTGTCCTCACCACGATCGACGTGAAAGCGACGCTGAAGGAAAAGCTCGGCCTCGACATGGAGCGCTACGTGATCCTGGGCGCCTGCAATCCACCCCTCGCCCACCGCGCCCTCGAGACCGAACGCGAAGTCGGGCTCTTGCTCCCCTGTAACGTGGTCGTCCGCGAGGTCAACGGTAAGACCCGTGTCGAAATCGCCGATCCCAAAGCGATGCTCGGCATCGTCGGCAACCCGGCGCTGGACGAACTCGCGAACGAAGCCCGCTCACGTCTCGAGCGTGCCCTGCAGACACTCGCATCGTCCTGAGGAGGAACGAACCATGTACTTCCGGCAAATTCTCCGCACCGACATCGGTTGTGCCGCCTACCTCGTCGCATCGGACGAAACGGGGCTGGCTGCCGTCGTCGACCCGCGCATCGACATGGTCGACGAAATCCTCGAGCTCTTGGAGCGTGAGGGCCTGACCCTCCGCTACATCGTCGAGACGCACAACCACGCCGACCATGTCTCCGGCCACCACCAGCTGGCCGAGGCGACGGGAGCCACCATCGCGGTCTCTGCGCTCGCTGGCGTGGCCTACCCGCACCTCCCGCTCCACGACGGCGACGAACTCGAGCTCGGCGAAGTTGTCCTCCGCGCCATCCACACACCAGGTCATCGACCCGAGCACATCGTCATCGCCGTGATCGACCGCTCGCGTGGAAGCGACCCCTGGCTCGTCCTTACCGGCGATACGCTCTTCGTCGGCGACGTCGCCCGCCCCGACCTCGCTGTCGATGGCGTCGAGGGAGCAGCCGCGCTCTTCGACTCCTTGCACCAGCGCCTGCTCCAGCTCCCGCCCGGGACACTCGTCTTCCCCGGACACGTGGCTGGCTCGCTGTGCGGTCGCGTCGCCAACCGGATGACCGGGACGACGATCGGCTTCGAGAAAGAGCACAACCCAGCCCTGCACATCCGCGATCGCGCCACCTTCGTGCGCTTCATGAACGAGAACTTGCCCGAACGCCCGCCCAATCTCTCGCGCATCGTCGAGCTCAACCGTGGCGCGGCAGTACCACGGACCGGCGCGACCACTCCACTCACGCCCCAGCGCGTCCGTGAGTTGCTCGAGCAGGGTGCTACGCTGCTCGATGTACGCTCGCCGGCCGCCTTCGCCGCCAGCCACATTCCGGGAGCTGTCTCGGTCGCCTTGGACGGCGGCCAGTTCCAGAACCGGGTCGGACTCGTCATACCACCCGACCGACCGCTCGTCTTGGTCGTCGAGCGCGATGAGGACGCGCGGCGTGCCGTCCTCATGCTCGCCGTCATTGGCTACGATCAGGTCGTGGGGTACCTCGCTGGCGGCATGCCCGCCTGGGAGCGTGCCGGTTATCCCTACCGCACGCTGCCTGTCCTCACTGTCCACGAGCTGGCCCGCTGGCTGGAGGAGCGACGGTTCGTCCAGGTCATCGATGTCCGCGAGCGTTCCGAATGGATCGAGGGCCATATCGAGGGAGCACGCCACATTCCGTTCTATCGGCTCCTCGACGCTCTCGGTCAGCTAGATTTCAGCCAGCCGCTCGCGCTGATCTGCGGCTCCGGTACACGAAGCGTCCTCGCCGGAAGCGTGCTGCAAGCGCACGGCTTCGATCACGTCTACTCGGTAGAGGGCGGGATGGACGCCTGGCGCGCTGCCGGCTATCCGGTCGCTCGCGGTGCAGCGGTCAGCGTCTTGTGACGGGAAGGCTGACCACATGCCCGATCCCGGGTATACCCCGGTGGGTATCCTGGATGTCGGCAGAGTCCGAGAGCTGATAGATCGCGTCGTTTTCCGACGACTCGGGAGGGAACGATAGAACATGTTGACGCGCTTGTTCGGTCGACCACCGGTACCGGAGATCGCTCCCGCTGAGGCGCACGCGCGGCAGCAGCGTGGCGCCCTCGTCATCGATGTTCGCGAACCGCACGAGTGGAATGCCGGTCACATTCCTGGTGCCCGGCTCGTCCCACTGGCTGAACTCCCGCAACGCCTCACCGAGTTCGATCCGAACCAGGAGATCGTCCTCGTCTGCCGGAGCGGGAACCGCTCGGCACAGGCGACGCTGATGCTCCAACGCGCTGGCTTCACCCGCGTCGCCAATTTGGCTGGCGGCATGATCGCCTGGACCCGCGCTGGTCTCCCAGTTACCCGGTAACCAGCATCTCGCTCACGAAAGCAGCTGGCGTAGGTCGACGGACGGATCGGCCAAGAGCATCCGATCGACCTGCGCCAGTTGCTCGACCAGTCGCCGGGCTGGACGCATCTCCCGGGGCCGCCGGACGATGACCGCTCCGTAGACACGACCGTCCTTGAGATAGAACGCGGTGAACGTTGGCTCGTCCAGGTCGCCTCGTACGACGACCTCGTCCCACTCGACCGGATAGCCGTACTGCTGAATCGTCAGATCGTACTGATCCGACCAGAAGGAGGGAACTGCGTCGTACGGCTCCGGCTGGCCCGCCACCGCCTTGGCGACGGCAGCACCTTGTGCCAGCGCGTTGTCGTAGTGTTCGACGCGGAGGAATCGCTCGATCCGTGGATGCCACCAGCGGGCGACGTCACCAGCCGCCCACACCCCGTCCACGTTCGTCGCGCAGGTCGCATCGACCACGACCCCGTCGTCGAACCGGAGATCCCCTACCACGACCGGAAGCACCGGTCGCACGCCGATCCCGACCACGACAAGATCGCACGGCAGGGTCGTCCCGTCGTCGAGCACGACCCGCTCGGCACGCTCACGGCCCTCGATCCCGACGACCCGCCGCCCGAGGTAGAGAGCCACGCCCTGTCGCTCGTGCACCCGTGTGATCGCGCTGCCGATCTCCTCCCCGAGCGCACGTCCGAGTAAGACCGGCAACGTCTCCACCAGCGCCACCTGCTTGCCGAGCGTGCGCACGCTGGCCGCGACCTCGCAACCGATGAACCCACCGCCGATGACGACCACACGCTCTGCCACGGCCAACGCCGCACGGAGCGCCCGTGCGTCGGCCAGGGTGCGCAGCACAGCTACACCCGCGAGTTCGGCACCGGGGACGGGCAGCCGGTTCGGTGTCGCGCCGGTCGCCAGCACCAGCGTATCGAAAGCGAGCTCGTTTCCATCGGCGCTCCGCACGACCCTGCGCTGGAGGTCGATCTCCTCGACCGGTGTCCCCAAACGCAGCTCGATGTTCCGCTCCTCGTAGAACGACACCGGCTGGAACAGGAGGGCATCCTCGTCCTTCTTGCCCGTCAAGTACTGCTTCGAGAGCGGCGGGCGCTCGTACGGCAGTACCGACTCGGCCCCTACCAGGACGACGCGTCCCTGATAACCCGCCTCTCGGATCGTATTCACGAACCCGAAGGCAGCAACGCCGGCCCCCACGACAACGCACGTCTCGACCATCACGCATCCCTTTCGCTCGCCCGGCTCACGATGTGTCGCTTCCTCCGCTCCAACGCCCGTGCTCACGAGACGACACGGTTGGCCGCCCCTCGTGCGCAGGAACGCCGTAGCGAGCGACCGGTCTCACTGCGATCGCGGCTGGCGCGACACGTAGACCATCCCGTCACGGACGACGACGTCGTAAACCGGCAAGGGCCGCGTCGCGGGCAAGCTGGTCACCCGTCCCGTCGCCAGCTCGAATCCGGAACCGTGCAACGGGCAATAGATGACGCCGTCTTCGAGGTCTCCCTCGGCCAGTTCCGCCTCCTCGTGCGTGCAGATCCCATAGACGGCGTACAGGCGGTCGCCGAACCGCACCAGGAGGCGCGGCTCTCCGTCTACCTCGAAGCGCACGATCTGCGCCTCCGGTATTTCCGCAAGAGGTCGCACCGGCACGTAGTCGCCATCCCCCGCCGCGTGCTCGGCCGCTCCGCTCTCGCTGGCACCAGCCGCCGGCGCACTCCCCTCCGCCGGTCGGCGCCGCACCTCGACACCGAGGTCCCCTTTGAATCCGATCCGCCGGTGAGTACCGTCGCAGAACGGCTTCGTCGCCGATCCGCCGCAACGGCACAACCAGATCTCCTCGCCCTCGTACGGGATCTCGTTTCCCTCGTGATCGACCAGGACAACGCGCCCCTGCACGTGGTATGGGCCATTCTTCCGGACCGTGATACGCACCTCGCTCACTGTTCGCCCTCCGAACCCATTCTTTCCCGAGCCTTCCAACGCAACTATAGCGTTGCGGAAGAGAAACGGCAGTCCATGCCGAATGGCCCGACGAGGCATCCTGAGCGAGCGGCGTCTCACTCCCGGCGCGCGCGACCTCTCGATAGCGCACAACACTGGCACGAGATCTGCCAGCAGCCCTCATCGCGCTCTGCTCGCCCACGGGTACGGCACTCGTCGCGAATGCATGTCGGCGTCCAGCGATCCAGCAGTCGCGCGAACCAGCAAGCGCATGGTCAAGACAAGGCAACGGCCTCGCCAGCAGCGGACCCGGTAGTGCGTGGGCGCTCGTCTTCACCAGCCTGCGTTCCCCGTCCGGTGGGCCGATCCCAACCGAACACGCGCCTCGACGGCTCCTTGACCGATTGCCTCCGTTCCGCTATAGTGCTCAAGAGACCCCTACAACTTTCGGTCGATCGGGCGCACGCATGGCGTGCGGAGGGAGGTACAGCGTGAAGACGCGAGCCGCTGTCCTGTACGGCCCGGAGCGTCGTTTCGTCGTCGAAGAGTTGACCCTCGACGAACCGAAAGCCGGCGAAGTTCTGGTCAAAATGGTCGCCACCGGCATGTGCCACTCCGACTGGCACTTCGCCACTGGTGACTTCACGACGAACTACCCGATCGTGACCGGCCACGAGGGCGCTGGTATCGTCGAAAAGGTCGGCCCTGGCGTTACCGAAGTCCAGCCGGGCGACCACGTGATCCTCACCTTCATTCCGTCCTGCGGCAAGTGTCGCTGGTGCCTCACCGGCCTCCCTGTCCTCTGCGACCGCGGGGCCAACATCACCGGCGGCGCGCTCCTCGACGGCACCTATCGCCTCCACACCGCCGATGGCCGCGATGTCGGTCAGCTAGCCGGTATCGGCTGCTTCAGCGAGTACATCGTCGCGCCGGTCGAGACGCTGATCCGCGTGGATCCGGACATCCCGCTCGACAAGGCTTGCTTGGTCGCCTGCTGTGTCCCCACCGGGTTCGGAGCAGCAACCAAACGAGCGGAGGTACGCCCCGGTGATGTGGTGGCCGTCTTCGGCCTGGGTGGCGTGGGCATGAACGCCGTCCAGGGTGCCGCCCTCGCCGGCGCCGCCAAGGTCATCGCCGTCGACGTCGTCCCCTGGAAGCTCGAAGCCGCCCAGGAGTTCGGCGCCACCCACACCATCAACGCCCAGTACGAAGACCCCGTCCAACGCATCCTCGACCTCACCAACGGCGTCGGCGCCGACAAAACCATCGTCACGATCGGCCACGTCGAACCCGAGCACATCGGCATCGCCTACCGGGCCACCCGCAAGGCCGGTCGCTGCATCGTCGTCGGTCTGGCCCCGATCGCGACCGACTCCATGAAGGTGCCGCCGGCAGATCTGGTGCTCCTGGGCAAGGAGGTCGTCGGCACCCTCTATGGCCACGTCAACCCGCGCGTCGACTTCCCCTACCTCCTCCAGCTCTACCGCGCCGGTCGCCTCAAGCTCGACGAACTGGTCACCAAGACCTACTCGCTCGATGAGATCAACAAAGGGTACGAGGACCTCCTCGAAGGTCGCGTCATCCGCGGTGTCATCCGCTTCGCCTGACGGCGGTGCAGAATGGCCGGCTGCCCCTGCGGCTGGGCAGTCGGCCGCACGAGCGACCGTCCCGCGCACCGCGCTCGCGCAGCGTCACTCGCTCCGAGAACGTGGCCAGTACAGGCGCAGTTCCACCAGGAGCGGGCGAAGCATCCGGTGCCGCAGGCAGCCGAGGAGCAATCCCGCATTGTTGGCGAGATCATCGAGAAGGTGTGCCAGTACGAAGCGGACAGGATCGAGCCGCGGCCGCTTCCGCACGTAGTCCGTCAGCGCTGTCGCCACGAGGCTCACACCTGCGGTACCGGCCAACCAGCGACCGAGCGCGCGGTGCCGGAGCGCTCCCCCCGCGAGCAGCGCTGGCCAGCTGTAGTAGCGGCTCACTGTCCGGCCGAGCCAGTAGAGCGCCGCGAGTGTCCCGCGCACTTCAGCCCGCAGCAGTGTCAACGTCAGCACAGGCGCACCGCTGCGCCGGGCGCTCCGCACGGCGGCGACGAGGTCAGCGACGGCCGGCATCAACGCGAGCGGCGCGAGTCCGCGCCACCGCCGCCGCCAGCAGCACACAGCCCACGCCACGCTGAATACGAGTGCGACCGGCACGACCGTCGTATGCCGGTAGCGGGGATGGCGCTGCACCAGCACCACTTCCGAGGAGGCGTACGAGGCTCGCCGTACGAGGAAGGGCCAGAGCCGATCGCGGTGATCGTGCGCGACCACTCCCTGCGGCCGGTAGAGGACACGCCCGCCACGCGCGCACAGCCGCCAGACGAGGTCGACATCCTCGCCCGGGTGGATCCGGGCGAAACCACCCGCCGCCAGCAATGCCTGCCGCCGTACCAGCATGTTGGCCGTCACCAGATACGGTACGGCACCACGCGGTTGCACGCGCGCCGGTTCCCAGCCGTGCGTCAGCGGCGACTCGACCGCCTCGTAGCGGTCGAGCCACGATGTCTCGTCCGCTGGCACGACCGCACCACCGACCGCAACCACGCTGGGTCGCACGAACTCCGGCGCGAGTTCGCGCAACCAACTTGGATGCGGCAAGCAATCGCTGTCCGTGAACGCCAGGATCTCGCCGCGAGCGACCTGCGCACCGCGGTTCCGGCACTCCGCCGCGCCCACTCGCTCCGGCAAACGAAGCACGCGGAGCGGCAGCCGCCCGCTCCAGGCCGTGGCACGCGACGCGGTATCGTCGGACGACGCATCGTCGACGACGATCACCTCCAGTCGATCGACCGGGTAGTCGAGACGTGCCAGCGCAGCCAGACAGGCCTCGAGCTGAGCTGGCCGATTTCGCACCGGCACGACGACCGAAACGGTGGGCAGGAGATTATCCGGCACCGACCACGTCAGCTGTGCCAGCCCCTCGTCGCTCAAGCGCTCGAGAAACGCGATTGCCGCTTCCCAGCTCAAACCACGCGCTGCCCTGAGGGCACGCTCGACGGCAGGGTCACTCTGCAACGCGCGGAGCAAGGGAACGACCCGGGGATGGACACGGAGCAGCCGCAACGGCCGCTCGGCCAGGAGCCATATGCCATCGTCCTGCTCGATCAGTTGTGCGCGGAGACGACAGTGCGCCGTGACTCCGGGGAGGTCGTCACGGCGCACCGCTTCCTGATCGCCTGCTCTGCCAATCGCGTGCACCGAGCCTGTCCGACTTCACGAACGCGCGTCGATTTCGCGTCGCACTCACGAGGCTGCCGGCACCGCTGCCGCGCGCCGCGGACTGCGCACCGGACGTGGGTGCAGGCGGAGCGGCAACACGACATCGGTCGGCCCGTTCTCCGGCGCGAAGACGCACTCCGGATCGGGCGCATCGAGTGGCGTACCAGTGAAGTACTTCACCGCGAAGCACCCGCTCTGGCAACGCGAGTAAGCCGAGCACTGCTGGCAGGTCGTGCCAGCCTCCCACTCGCGCAGCCGCTGGAAAAGCGGCGAGTGCCGCCAGATCTCCGTGAACGACTGCTCGCGCACGTTGCCCGCTTTGAATTCCTCGGTCAGCACGAAGGGACAAGCGTACACGTCACCACGCGGATCGACGCAACAGACGATACGCCCGGCACCGCACAGGTTCAGACCCTCGAGCGGCTGCCCGAGCGCGGAGAGATGGAAGAACGAGTCACCGGTCAACACGTCCGGGTGCGCCAGCAGCCAGCCGTAGAGCTGGTGGCTCTGGGCGCGGGTGAGCCGCAGCTCGTTCCACACCTCCCGACCGCGACCGGATGGACGCAGACGCGTCACACGGAGCTGCGCCCCGTACGACTTCGCGAGAGCATAAAATGCGTCCAGTTGCTCGAAGTTGCGCCGGGTCAGCACGACATTGATCTTGAACGGGAACCCACGCGCCGCCAAAAGATCCATAGCTCGGCGCGCCAGGGCGTAGGAGCCAGCACCGCGGATCGCGTCGTTCACCTCGGCCGTGACGCCATCCAGACTGATCTGTACGTCCAGATACGGCGTGCGCGCGATCCAATCCGCGACCGCCTCGTCGATCAGACTCCCGTTCGTGCTGAACTTCACCCCGATGCCACGGGCGATCGCGTATTCCATGAGCTCGAAGAAGTCCGGCCGAATGAGCGGCTCACCTCCACCGACGTTGATGTAGAAGACACGGAGGGCTGCCCACTCGTCGATCAACCGCTTCGCTTCCTCGGTCGTCAGCTCGTCGGGTGCACGCTTCCCCGAAGAGGAGAGACAGTGCACGCAGTTGAAGTTACAGGCATAGGTGATTTCCCAGGTCAGACAGATCGGCGCGTCGAGCCCACGACGCAACACCTCAGTCCACATCGACGACCCCCCTGCGACGCAGCCCTTCGAGGAGCGGCAAGATCTTGTCCAGCGCATCCTCCGGCAATGCACCCGATGCTCGCAGGCGCTGCGCCATCTCTCCGATCGTCTCGTCGCCCGTCCCTTCGACGAAGGGAACGAGCCAGGGCGGAATGAAGAAAAGCCGGCGCTCATGATACGTATAGGCGAGCGCCCCGAACGGTTCCGGTCGGAGCGCCGCCGTCCGCGCCAGCCTCGTCCGGTTCTCCCAGCGCATCGCGCCGATCAGTAGACCCCGCACATGCCGTCGATCGTGATTTCCCGAAGCAGCAGCTCCACCAGCTCCTCGCTCTCTTCCACCTCCTCGGCCGCCTGCGTCACGGCCGCGACCGGCTGCTCCTCCTCGACCACGACCGCCTGCTGCTCGAGCGTCTCCAGCACCGGTTCCATGGTTCTCGCTCCCTTCCCGTTGATATTTCCCTCGCTTGGCCGCGTCGGCATTCGGATGTCAGCCGGAGTATAACGACCGCCCTGCACTGTGTCAATCCGCCCTCAAGCACGGCGGAGAGACTGGTCTGTACTCGCGCAGCACGCGAGCATGCCGGAGAAACGCTTGACAGCTCTTCAGTCTTCTGCTATACTGACCTTAGATAACATTCTCTACGACAGTGCTGTCAATGGATAGAGCGTGTTGGTGCGGTAGACTCGTGAAAGGGGGAGCCTATGAAGACGCGAGCGGCCGTACTCTATGGTCCGACGAAGACGTTTAGTGTTGAAGAATTGGAACTGGATGAACCCAAAGCCGGTGAAGTTCTGGTCAAGATGGTCGCCACCGGTATCTGCCACTCCGACTGGCACTTCGCCACCGGCGACCACCCTGCACGCTACCCGATCGTCTGCGGCCACGAGGGCGCCGGTATCGTCGAAAAGGTCGGTCCTGGTGTCACGGAAGTTCAGCCCGGCGACCATGTCCTGCTGACTTTCATCCCGCCCTGCGGCAAGTGTCGCTGGTGCCTCACCGGCCTCCCCGTCCTCTGCGACCGCGGTGCGCAAGCCACGATCGGCGCTCAGCTCGATGGCACCTTCCGGCTCCACACCAAGGACGGCCAGGACGTCGGCCAGTTCGCCATGATCGGCTGCTTCAGCGAGTACACGGTGGCGCCGGTCGATGCCATCGTCAAGATCGATCCCGACGTTCCCCTCGACAAGGCCTGTCTGGTTTCCTGCTGCGTCCCGACCGGTGTCGGGGCTGCCGCCAAGCGTGGCGAGGTCCGTGCCGGTGACGTCGTGGCCGTCTTCGGCCTGGGTGGCGTGGGCATGAACGCCGTCCAGGGTGCCGCCCTCGCCGGCGCCGCCAAGGTCATCGCCGTCGACGTCGTCCCCTGGAAGCTCGAAGCCGCCCAGGAGTTCGGCGCCACCCACACCATCAACGCCCAGTACGAAGACCCCGTCCAACGCATCCTCGACCTCACCAACGGCGTCGGCGCCGACAAAACCATCGTCACGATCGGCCACGTCGAACCCGAGCACATCGGCATCGCCTACCGGGCCACCCGCAAGGCCGGTCGCTGCATCGTCGTCGGTCTGGCCCCGATCGCGACCGACTCCATGAAGGTGCCGCCGGCAGATCTGGTGCTCCTGGGCAAGGAGGTCGTCGGCACCCTCTATGGCCACGTCAACCCGCGCGTCGACTTCCCCTACCTCCTCCAGCTCTACCGCGCCGGTCGCCTCAAGCTCGACGAACTGGTCACCAAGACCTACTCGCTCGATGAGATCAACAAAGGGTACGAGGACCTCCTCGAAGGTCGCGTCATCCGCGGTGTCATCCGCTTCGCCTGACGGCGGCGTCACCAGTTTGCGCCGCGGGCTCCACTGGGCTCGCTCCCAGTGGAGCCTCATTCTTCCTCGCCTGCCTCGCCAGCGGCGAATCGCGGCGACACCATCCTGCCTTCGCTCCGGCCACTGTACCCAGCACCGACCATCCTCGTCTCGCGACAGGCATCGCTGGGTACGCGCCAGGTCCGACGCGCCGTGTCGTACCAGTACCGATCGCTGGCACGCAGGCTTCGTGGAACAACGCACTGGTTTCCAGATCGTGCACCTCACTGTATACCTGAACTGTCTGACGCGAGCCCGTGCCTCGCGAGCTGCATTCATCGACGATGGAATACTTATGACAAGTGTCCGCTACTGACCCGCTGGGGGTCGATCGCAGTATCGTGCTGAGTCTCGAGCTGGAGAGGCAGGTTGCAGGAGGAGAGATGGCCAGCACACGTCACTGGTTCGAGACGATCGCCGAAGCGCAACGCCGCGCGAAGAAGCGCCTTCCCCGCTCGGTGTACGATGCGATCATCGCCGGCAGCGAACGCGGCGTGACTCTGACGGACAACGTCGCGGCATTCGCCGAAATCGGGTTCCTACCCCGCATCGCTGGTGCTCCGGCCCAGCGCAATCTGGCGACGACGGTGCTCGGTTTCGAGATCGCCTTCCCCGTCATCATCTCGCCAACCGGCGTCCAGGCGGTTCATCCCGACGCCGAAGTGGCGGTCGCCCGCGCAGCCGCGGCAGCTGGCACCATCATGATCTTGAGTTCCTTCGCCTCCAAGCCGCTGGAAGAGGTCGTGGCCACAAACCCCCGCACCTTCTTCCAGATCTACTGGCTCGGTACCCGCGAGCGCATCCGAGCTCTCCTCGACCGGGCCCGAGCGGCCGGAGCCAAGGGTATCGTCGTGACGCTCGACTGGTCTTTCGCCACCCGCCGCGACTGGGAGAGCCCCTTCATCCCCGATCGCCTCACGCTCCGGAATATGCTCAAACTCGCGCCGGAGGCGCTCGCCCGACCCGGCTGGCTCTGGCAGTACCTCAAGCGTGGGAAGCTGCCCGATCTCACCGTTCCGAATCTCGCTCTGCCCGGCCAGCGGCCACCGACCTTCTTCGAAGCCTACTTCGAGTGGATGCAAACACCGCCGCCGACCTGGGAGGACATCGCCTGGCTGCGCAAGCAGTGGGACGGCCCATTCGTCATCAAGGGCGTCCTGCACCCGGAAGACGCCCGTCGCGCCGTCGACATCGGTGCCGACGCGATCTCCGTCTCCAATCACGGCGGCAACAATCTCGATAGCGCACCGGCCACGATCCGCGTCCTCCCCACCATCGTCGAAGCGGTCGGTGAGCGCATCGAGATCCTGCTCGATGGCGGGATCCGCCGTGGCAGCGACGTGGTCAAGGCCCTCGCCCTCGGCGCCCGCGCTGTCCTCATCGGTCGTGCTTACCTCTGGGGTCTCGCTGCCAACGGTGAGGCCGGTGTCCGCAACGTCCTGGAACTCCTGCGCAGCGGCATCGACGAAACCCTACTCGGGCTCGGCAAGGCCTCGGTCCACGATCTCTGTCCCGACGACCTCATCCTGCCACCCGGCTTCGTCATCGGCCCCTCGGCTGCTGTGGCCCACTGGCGGTGCCGCGAACCGAGCGAGCACCCGCTCCCAGTCTGACCTACCCCGGCTTGGTTACGTAGTGTCCCGGCAGGCAGAGCGGTCCGGGACACTACGTGCCTGCCGGTAACCCGCGCGAGCTTGGCTTGGCCCGACGGCAGCGCGGCTCGATGTCTCGCCCTTGCCCCTGCCGCCGTTCAGCACGGCGCCTTCGCTGTCTGTTCCACATAGCCGAACAGAGCCATTGACGACACTTCAGGACTGATGTTAGCGTACGGCTAGTGCCGGAACGAGTTCGCACGGAGCAGGTCGCTCCCGCCGGCGGTGCTCGTGGGGTACGGAAAGGGGGATCCGGTGAAAACGCGCGCAGCCGTCCTCTGGGGGCCGACGCAACATTTCGAGATCGAAGAGCTCGAGCTGGACGAGCCGAAAGAAGGCGAGTTGCTCATCAAGCTCGTCGCCACCGGTCTGTGCCACTCTGACTGGTACTTCGCCACCGGTGACAGCCCCGGCCGGTACCCCATCGTCGCCGGACATGAAGGTGCAGGGATCGTCGAGAAGGTCGGTCCCGGCGTCACCGATTTCCAGCCAGGCGACCATGTGGTGCTGACCTTCATTCCACCCTGCGGCAAATGCCGCTGGTGCCTGAGCGGCATCCCAGTGCTCTGCGACCGCGGCGCCAACGTGACGATCGGCGCGCAGCTCGACGGCACCTTCCGCCTCCACACCAAGGACGGCCAGGACGTCGGCCAGTTCGCCATGATCGGCTGCTTCAGCGAGTGGACCGTCGCACCGACGGACGCCGTGGTCAAGATCGACCCCGAGATCCCGCTCGATAAGGCCTGTCTCGTCGCCTGCGCCGTCCCGACCGGTGCCGGCGCCGCGATGTTCCGCGGCGGCGTCCGTCCAGGTGACACGGTTGCGGTCTACGGTGTCGGCGGTGTCGGCATGAATGCCGTCCAGGGTGCTGTCCTCTCCGGCGCTGTCCGAGTGATCGCGATCGACCGCGTCCCCTGGAAACTCGAGAAGGCGCGCGAATTCGGTGCCACACACACTATCGACGTGAACCGCGAGGACGTCGTCCAACGCGTCATGGAAATCACCAACGGCGTCGGTTGCGACAAAGTGCTCCTCACGCTCGACCACGTCAAGCCGGAGCATGTCGGGATCGGTGCCCAGATCACGCGCAAGGCCGGACGCCTCGTCATCGTCGGCGCCTCCGGCCGCGGAATGGACCATATCGCGGTGACGCCCCGCGAGTTCATGCTGCTCGCCAAGGAGATCGTCGGCACGATCTTCGGGCACTCGAATCCGAAGGTCGATATCCCACGCTTCCTGGAGTTGTACAAGGCTGGCAAGTACAAGCTGGATGAACTGGTCACCAAGACCTACAAGCTCGACGAGATCAACGAAGGCTATCGTGACGTCGTCGAAGGACGCGTCATCCGCGGCGTGCTCCTCTTCGATCACTGAGTACGTCGCTGGCTCGACGGAGTCGCGCTCCGTCGACACCCAACTTCGCACACTCCTCGCGAGGTGACCCGGCCCTCGATCGGGGTGGCTCGGAAGTCCGAGTTACCCCGATCTCTTTTTGTCTCCAGCAGTCCTGCGAGAGACAGGCGCACCCCTCCGACTACCGTCACCATCAGACCCAGCGCACGACATGCGGCGTCCGACGACCTACCGGATGGAGCGTCGCGCCCCCCGAGCCACATCCCGTTCCCGATCCCACTCCCTGCAGGCACACCGCCTCCGATCTCCGCGTCCGAGTTGGGACGGCGTCCCGTCCCTCGACCCGCACTCGATCGACCGGCGCACCTTGGCCAGCTGCTCGTTGCCGGCCGGAGATTGGCTACCCCGTGACCAAACGGGGAACCGACTCTGGGGCATCTGCAGGCATGGCCGGTGTTGCCCTGACGGTTAGGCTTCTCTCAGCCGCATTCGCGAAAGGAGGCGAAGCGCTCCCAGGACGCGCCCGACCCGACGACACACGCGGACGAGCAGAGACGCCACGAAAGTGAGGCCCCTGATGGACACACGAAAGCGTGCATTCCCCCAGCTTCCGCTGCTCCTGGTTCTGACGTTGCTACTGGCTCTGACGCTCCCGGCAGTAACGCACGCGCAACCGGCGGCTGCTCCCTGCCGCGACTTCCCGGAGACCGGTCACTCGGTCTGCCACGGCTTTCTCGCTTTCTGGGACGAGTTCGGCGGGCTGCCGTTGTTCGGCTACCCCCTGACCGATGAGATGACTGTCAACGGAACAGTCGTCCAATATTTCGAGCGTGCTCGGTTCGAGTGGCACCCTGGTGCTGCACCTGACCGTCATGACGTCCTGCTGGGACTCCTCGGCACGGAGCAAACAGCCAGCCGGCAAGGCCAATCACCGTTTCAACCAGCGACACCTGAACCGTCGGCACGCTACTTTCCGGAAACAGCTCACAATCTCTCGGGCGCCTTCCGCACGTACTGGGAGACCTACGGTGGGCTCGCGCTCTTCGGTTTTCCGATCAGCGAGCCATACGTCGATCACGGTATGACGATCCAGTACTTCGAGCGCGCTCGTTTCGAGTCGCATCCTGGGAAGGCACCGGAGCGTGCGGACGTGCTGCTCGGTCTCCTCGGAGCCGAACAACTCCGTCTTCGCTCACTGACGACGGTCGCGACCGGCCTCCGCAACCCGCGTGGCATGACGGTCACCACCGACGGCACCGTTTACCTCGCTGAGGCAGGGAACGGTGGAGACACCGTCTGCATCCCCGGCCCCGAGGGCAACGACGTGTGCTTCGGGACGTCCGGCGCGATCACGCGCATCATCGGTTCGTCGTCCGAGCGCATCGTGACGGGCCTTCCCTCGCTGGCCGAGCCCGACGGCTCCCGCGCGATCGGCGCGCACGATGTCCTAATCGGGCCTGACGGCATGCTGTATGTCCTCTTGGGTCTCGGCGCCGATCCCGCGGTTCGCGCCCAACTGCCACCGGAAGCTGCGCACCTCGGTCAGCTTCTCCGCATTGCCGCCGATGGGACACGCACGGTCATCGCTGATCTCGCCGCGTACGAGACCAGCCATGACCCAGACGGTGCCGGCCCGGACAGCAATCCGTACGCCATGCTGGTGGACGGTGACCGCTTCATCGTCGTCGACGCCGGTGCTAACGCGCTCCTCAGCGTCACGATGACTGGGGAGATTACCACACTGGCAGTCTTCCCACCGTTCATGGCTCCAGCACCACCGTTCCTCGGCCTTCCACCTGGAACCGAAATCCCCGCGCAAGCGGTTCCGACCAGTGTCGCGAAGGGCACTGACGGTGCCTACTACGTAAGCGAGCTGACGGGATTTCCCTTCCCGGTCGGCGCCGCCCGTCTCTGGCGCGTCGTGCCAGGCCAGGATCCGCAAATCGTCAGCAGCGGCTTCACCAACCTCATCGATCTCACGGTCGAGCCAGACGGTTCGTTCACTGTCCTCGAGATCACGGCGCACGGCCTCCTCGCCGCTCAGCAAGGCTTCGTGGAAGGAGCACTCGGCCAGGTTACCGCTGATGGGACCTACGTACCGATCCTCCCGACCGGCCTCGTCACCCCCACGGCATTCATGCGTCTCCCGGACGGATCGCTCCTGGTGACGCAGAACAGCCTGAGCGGCGACGCAGCGCAGCTGGTGCACGTCTCAGGATGACCGGAAGGCAACGCGGGAGTGCGGGACTCATCCCCCACTCCCGCGCCCTGCCACGGCAGTGAACTCAACGGTGCGCTTTGACCCGCGCCCAGTACTCCTGCGCCACCTTGCTCAAGGGCACCGGCGCCACCGTGGCCCGCACCTCGAACGGCCGGTGCCGCTCGATCCACGGCTGGCTCCGCTCGCCCCCATCGAGCTCGCCCCAGACCACGACGACTTCTGTTCCCGGTGTCGCGTACGCCTCGTCGACCAGCCCGAGCGAGACGACCTTGCGCTCCGTCGCTAGGTACCCCGTCCACTGGGAGATCCCGATCAGCTCACCCTGCTGGTTCTGCACTCGGTCATACTTCCATACGGCATACTGCGCCACCGGGAGATCGAGGTACTTCGCCGGCGTCCCTTCTTCGAACAGCGCCGCTCGCATCAACGCCAGCACGTCATCGACGTTCCACACGAGCGTCACTTTCTTCCGGTGGGGCTGCTCCCGCAACCGCTCGAGTGCCGCCCGGCCGATGAACTCGTGGTCGAACTTGATGATCCGCTCGTAGCCCAGCTCGTACGGCGTCACGTAGTAGTCGGCAATGTTGGGCGAGTAGAAACTGCCGCCAATCGCCCGAGTCGCCTCGGCCGATGTGACCGGTAGCCACTCGCGGTACGGGCGAAGTTCTTCACCGGTGTAGATCGCCGGCAGCGGTGCCGCGAACCAGCCCGATTCCAGCGCGTTCGTGAAGTAGGCCAGTGGCCCGAGTCGGCGCAGGCCGAACCGTTGCCCGGCGTCGAGGAGCGCACCGAGCACCGCCTCCCGGTCCTCCCAGGGGCCCGACAGCTCGAATCCCGGTGACCCGGTCATGCTGTGCCGCATCACCCAGACCGGCCGCCCAGCGATCCGGAGTTCCATGAAGTTGAAGAACTTGATGTCCGGCACCGGGCCGCCGATCAACGTCTCGAGGAGCGGTGTCGCGTTCGGCCCTTCGATCTCGAACCGGTACAGGGTCCGCCGGCCGGCCGGGTTCAAGGCGAACAGCGGGTCTTCCTCGATGCGCACATCGAACCCGCCGGTCTCGGCGTGATACTTGATCCAGTTCATCGTCATGTCCGCGCCGACCAGCACCATCGTCTCCGGTTCGATGCAGTAGAGGATCGCGTCACCGACGATATGCCCACTCGGCGCGCAGGCGACGAACTGCTTGGCCTTTCCTGGGCCGAAGTTCTTGAAGCTGTTCACGCCGAGATATTCCAACAGCCGCACCGCATCGCGCCCACGGACCCACAGGTTCACCATGTGGAACGTCTGGTCGGACAGGCCAACCGACTCCCACCACGAGCGCTGTTCGTCGCGCCAGTTAGTGAACTCTGGGAGCACATGGGGAGCCGGTTGCAAGAGCGTAACGTACGGCGTGATGGCACTCTTCTGGTTCGCGAAGAGGTAATCGACGATGCTCGGAACCGAATCGATCAGCTCCTGGAGCGAGCGTGCAGTGTTTCCCGTCATGACACCCCTCCTGACTGCTCGAACCGCACCGCACAGCCGACTCGTCGTCAGGGTGGGCTCCGCTCTCCATGGCTCCCCACTGCCCATCCCCACGCGCCGGCCGCCGGAGGTGCACCACCCAGTCGTCGCGAGTGCTTCAGTTCTATCGGTGCTCGACGAGCCTGCACGGCAACCGACCGATCGTCTTACCTGAACTGGAGTCTCGGGTTAAAGCTTAACTGAGCCCGCTTTCGCCGCACAAGCACCGACCGTTACAAGCGCATGACACCGCACGGTGGACTGAGAACGCGCTCCGGCCGTTGCGCCACCTTGTCGGTACAGCGACTGAGACCCGGGGAAACCTCGACTGATCGATCATCCAGGTGGGCTATCTCACAACGGTCGCATCATCGCGCCTCGAGTATCCTGATTCGTCCTCGTGAGGATCATGGCGACGACCCAGAGGCAAACGATGCGCATGGCACCCGACACGTTTTCCTGCGCATCGATCTCGGCTTCCTTTCTGTGCAGATGACTGGACACGACGCAGCACATGCTCACCTGAGAGCTGCTTCGCGTCGACTCGGCCGGAAGTGCATCCTGGAAACGTCGAGAACCGTGCCCGTCGGCCGAGCGAGCGCACGGCACGCACCGCGAGGCAGTGGGCGAGCACACCGCGAGGCGCATCGAAAGACGCCCCTGAGCGACGAGATGCTGGAGCGAAGCGCCTAGTGAAGACGAGCTATTGCTGTGCCCCGGAATACTGGCGCACCAGCCAGGGCCATCAGCCAGTCGATCAGGAGCGAGGAGCCGGTTCCGTTCTCGCCGCCAGTCTCCTGGACCTCGAAAGCAGGAAAGACACAGCCATATCCAGCTGCCTGTCACACCGCTCCGTCATGCCCGAGGCAGAAAGCCACCAGCAACCACGATGCCGAGCCGTGCATTCAGGCCGGCTCTCGCCGCGCATACTTCTTCGGTAGCAGCCAGCGAACTGGAACGGTCGTCTCACCGCCGTCGTCCGGAACGATCACCCGAGCGTCCGGTGCATAGTCGGAAATCAGTTCTCGACACATCCCACACGGTGGAACGACCTCGCCCCAGCGATTCACCGCGACGATCGTGTCGATCTCGGTATCACCATCGGCTGCTGCCATACCGATCGCGACCGCTTCGGCGCACACCGCAATGCGGCCGACCGTCGCCTCCAGATGCACGGCACGATACACCCTCCCCGATCGCGTCCGGAGCGCGCAACCGACGTGATGCCAGCCCTCCTTGAAACGCTGCGCGATGAGATCACGTGCCGCAGCAACGAGTGCACGCTCGCTTTCCGTGAGCGCCATGACATCCTCCCTCCTCAAGGTACGCCCAGCGAACGCCGTCGATCCGGGTAGGGATACCGCAGCCAACGGTGCCGGGGCGGACGCCACGAACAGCCCGCGGCAAGTGTGCCTGACGGCTGAGAGCGACGCTTCCGCCACGCCAGGGATTCGCGCGCTGGCAGACTGAGCCCGTCCAGGGGTGAAAGCGCTCGGCTGCTCCGGTTACACTCCCTTGACAGCCCCCCGCACTTCCCCGCACACTCCACCGTTGTCGTATGTGGACGGAGCAGACCGATGACGGAACGATTCGAGAGCGCGCAACACTGGTTCACCGTTCTCGACGTCGCCGCTCGAGCACGCTTCGGTTCAGAACGCACCGACCACCTCGTCGACGAGCTCCGGCTGATGGCCGAGACGATCGCTCGGGTGTTCGCCGAACCGCTCGACTTCGACGACGAGCCACCAGTCGATGTGCTCAGCGAAAGGCCGGGTAACCCGTGAACGGTATCGCACAGCTGTCCATACGGGAAATTCCAGCGCGCATCCGCCAGCGCGAACTCTCGGTGCAGGAACTCCTCCAGGCCACGATCGAGCGTATCGAACGCACCGACCCGTTCCTCCAGGCTTGGGTCGAACTGGATCGCGAGGGTGCGCTGCGTGAGGCCGAGCGGCTCGATCATCTCGCCGAACGCGGCACGGTGCTCCCCCTCCATGGTGTACCGGTCGGCTTGAAGGACGTGATCGACGTCGCTGGGTTACCCACCCGTGCCGGGTTCGCCCCGCTCGGCGACCATCCCGCCCAGGCGGATGCCGCCATCGTCGCCCGCTTACGCGAACTCGGCGCTCTCGTCCTCGGGAAGACACACACGACCCAACTCGCCTTCGCCGATCCTGCTCCGACGCGCAACCCGTGGGCACTCGATCGAACCCCTGGCGGCTCGAGTTCTGGCTCGGCTGCAGCAGTCGCCGCCCGTCAAGTGCCGCTCGCCGTCGGGACCCAAACTGCCGGCTCGGTCCTGCGCCCCGCCGCCTATTGCGGGGTCGTGGGGTTCAAACCGAGCCTCGGCTGGTTCTCCCTCCAGGGGGTCATTCCGCTCGCCTGGTCGCTCGACCATCTCGGCCTGTTCGCACGCTCGGTCGAGGACGTCGCCTACACCTACGTCGCCCTCTGTGCCCACCAGCGCCTGGAGCTTCCGCTCCTCAGCGAACCGCCACGGCTGCTGTTCCTCGTCGACTTTCTCGAGCTGACCGAGCCGGAGGTGGCTGAGCACCTGCACGATGTCGTCCGGCGCCTCCGCGAAGCCGGTGCCCGAGTCGAGGAACGGCGGCTTCCCGTCGATGTCCAGCTCCTCCTGGCCGTTCACCACACCATCATGCTCGCCGAGATGGGTGCATTGCACCAGCAAGCCCTCGAACGGCATCCCGGCGCCTATGGACCTCGTCTTCGCGCCGCGGTCGAGGTCGGACAGATCGTCCCCGCGAGTGCCGTGCTCCACGCGCGTCGCCTGCGTCGCCGTCTGGCGGGCCTCCTCGACGACTTCCTCGCGCGGGCCGACGCTGCCATCCTTCCGACCGCCTCCGGTCCGGCCCCGGATCGCTCCACCACCGGCGACCGTCGCTTCCAGGCCGTCTGGACACTGCTCGGCACGCCGGCCATCTCTATTCCCTCCGGCCTGACCCGTGACGGTCTACCGCTCGCACTGCAACTCGTCACCCGCTACGGGCAGGACCGTCGCCTGCTCCACGTCGCCGCCTGGTGCGAACGCATCCTCCCCGGCCTGCCCCCGCCACCGCTCGCCTGACGGCCGACAAAGGAGTGGTCTATGGCTGTGCTCACGCGACCGGAAATTCTCCGTCTCATCGAGGCTGGCGAGATCGTCATCGAGCCGTTCGATCCTTCACAGGTCGGTCCGGCCTCGATCGACCTGCACCTCGGTCGCGAATTCCGACTGTTCCGCCACGCCCGCGAGATCCTGCACGTGACTGAGGAAACCGACCACCGTGAGGTGACCGAACTGGTCACGGTCGACGACTACCTCCTGCTGTTGCCCGGCCAGGCCGTCCTCGGGATCACGGAGGAACGGTTGACCCTACCGGACTATATTTGTGGCTGGATCCAGGGCCGCAGTCGTTTCGCGCGTGTCGGGCTGATGGTCCACGTGACCGCCAACTTCATCCAACCCGGCATGGTCCGTACTCGACAGGTCCTCGAAATGAACAACGCGGGCCCCGTCCCACTCGCGATCCATCCCGGTATCCGGATCTGCCAGATCATCCTCGAGGAATGCGTCGGCCGTGCCCACTACGCTGGACGCTTCCAAGGTCAGGAGCATCCGTAACCAGAAGCCCGAGGCGGCTCCCCACTACCCTGGGGCAGTTGTTCTCGCACTACCGCCGCACCGGTTTTCCGCGTCCGCACCACCAGCGCTGCACCCATCAGCGACAGCTCAGCGCACGATCGTCCAGGTTGTCGCCGCCAGTGCTGACTCCAGTTCCGCGGTCGTCACGATTGCCAGATCGCCCCGGACGGTGAGCTTCAATGTGGCCAGAGCGGCCCCATACCGCAGAGCACGCTCCACGTCCCTCGAGTCGAGATACCCATGCAGAAATCCGGCGGTGAACGCATCGCCCGCTCCGACCCGATCGACAACCGTGGCCGCACGTCCTGGCACGAGCACCGTCCGCCCATCGGCGGTCACTGCCACGGCACCGTGCTCGCCCCGCGTCACGACCGTCACCGGCGCCCCGAACCGGGCTGCCAGCGCTCCCGCGACGGCCTCGGCATCTCCGGTGAGGCCCCACAACAGCCGAGCATCGCCCTCGCCGCACACCAGCACCGTCGCCTGCCGGCAGAACCACTCCAGCGTCCGCGCAGCTTCGTCCGGATCCCATAACCGCGCCCGATAGTTCACGTCGAACGAGATCCCGACTCCCGCCTGGTGCGCTCGTTCGACCAGCCGCTCGAGCACCGTCCGGCACCCGTGGCTGAGCGCCGGCGTGATCCCTGTCGCATGCAACCACCGGCTCTCGGTGACCCAGTCGATCGGGAACGACGCCGGATCGACCGCTGCGACCGCCGAACCGGTGCGGTCGTAGAGAACGGTCGTCGGACGCGGCAGGATTCCCACGTCCAGGTAGTAGACGCCAACCCTCCCCTGCTCGACCCACTGCACGAGCGAGGTCTCGACGCCGTGCCAGGCCAGTTCCCGCACGATCCGCTCACCCAGCGCCTGCTTCGGCAACACCGAAGCCCAGGCCGTCCGCCTGCCCAGCCGTGCCAGTGCCACCAGCACGTTCGCCTCAGCACCACCGATCCCGACCTCGAGCTGCCTCGCCGTCTCCAGCCGTTCGCCGGCGGGCACCGCCAGCCGGATCATCGTTTCGCCGAAAGCGACGACGTCCCAGCGCACAGCTCCGACCTCACAGGTGCTCGAGCAACTCGAGCAACGAATGCACGGCATAGTGCGGGTGCTTCCCCAGGGCATCCAGTTTGGCGTTGCCCCGGTTCACCCAGCACACCTGAAAACCGAACCGCAGCGCCCCGGCGACGTCGAAACCGTTCGACGAGCAAAACAGGATCCGTTCCGGCCGCAGAATCAGTGCCGCTGGCGCCAGCGCGTAAACCGCCGGCGAAGGCTTGTAGCGCTGCACTGCATCCGCGCTCAGCACGGCCTCGAACCCGGTGCGCAAGCTGGCAGCGTCAAGCAACGCCTCCAGCATCATCGGGCTACCGTTGGAAAGGATCGCCAGCCGCAAGCCACGCTCGCGAAAGGCTTCCAGCGCTGCGCGGACATCCGGAAAGGCCTCCAGTTCCAGCCATCCGTGCAAGAGATGAGCCCGTTCCTCCTGCGTCAACTCCAGTTCGAGCTGCGCGCACGCCGCATCCAGTGCCTCTTCCGTCACGCGCCAGAAGTCGACGTACTCCCCGAGGATCGTGCGCAGGAAGCTGTGCTCGAGCTGCTTCGCCCGCCAGCGATCGAGGAGCGGAAGATCACCGACGATCGCGCGTGCCCGCTCCGCTAGCCGGTTGAACCCGAAAAGCGTCCCGTAGACGTCGAAAACAATCGCGTCAACCGCCTGTCGCGCCAATCTTGTCCCTCCGTTCGCGCGATCTCTTGCGGGAATCCTAGGCATTCCTCAGCACCCGCGCAACGCCCCTCATCGGGGTCGTCGCGCGCAGCCTCACCGGCCCCGCAACCAGCCCGCGCCTTCGTTCGTTGGTACCCTGGGAAACAACGGACGGGGGTCGGCACGCGTGTGGAAACAGGTCGCACTCGTACTGCTCGGAGTCGCTGCGCTCATCCTCACCCTCCCTGTCCGGGAGGCGAACGGTACGCCGTTCGCCAGCCCCGCCTTCGAACAACTCTGGATCCAGCACCAGCGTGCCCAGCTCGACCTCTGGGGACAGGCACCACTGGCCTGGCGTATCGAGCCCTATGCCGATTCACCCGGCGGGCGACGACTCGTCCAGTACTTCGACCGTGGACGCATGGAACTGACGACCCTCGCGAGCGTCAACCGCACGAGTGTCACCCAGGGCCGGCTCGCCTGGGAGCTCACCACCGGCAATATCGCGATCGGCAGCGACCTCTTCGTCCATCGTCCTCCACCCGATCTCCCAATCGACGGTGGAGCGGCCGATCCCCGCGTCCCCACCTACGCGACGCTTGCGCAACTCGTCGCCCAGCCGGCATCCGACCGGACCGCGAACAGCCAGACCGTCGATACATGGATTACCGCCGACGGTTCGCGCGAGCAGACCGCTCCTCCGGTTCCGATACGGCTCAGCCGGTACATTGCGACTACTCGCCACAACCTCCCGGACGTGACGGTTTCGCTCTTCGACCGCTCCCCGCTCGGCCCCGAGGCGTGGATCGATGTCTTCGGGTATCCCATCAGTGAGCCGTTCTGGGCTTACTATCGCCGCGGCGAGACAGCGCTCCCCTCGTTGATCCAGGTCTTCGAGCGCCGCATCCTCGTCTACACACCGTCTCTGCCAGCCGATCAGCGCTTCACGCTCGTCAACACCGGCCGGCATTACTACCGTTGGCGTTACGGGATCGACCCCTCCCGCCCCTGGCCCGACCCGCTTCCGGGCACGCCCGTCGCGATCCAGCTCCCACCAGCGTTCCGCGCCGGCGTGTTCCTCGACGGAGTGCGCGATCCCGTCGACTTGGCCCTTGCCCCGGACGGAAATGTGCTGGTTCTCACCGGCAGCGGTACCCTGCTCCTCGTGAGCGCCGAAGACGCGAGCGGCCGAGCCTCCCGCCTCACGACGTTCGCCTCCGGACTGGTCTCGCCACGCGGCGTCACGACAGCTGGCTCATGGGTGTACGTGGCCGACGACCTGGGGCTCGTTCGACTTCGCGACGACGACGGTAACGGCATCGCCGATCGCACCCAGCGCCTGCCGCTCGTCTTCCGACCGCTCCCGGGCAGTGCCGGCGCACCGGTCACCGACGCACGTGGCCAGGTGTACGTCGCCGGCACAGCGAACGACCGATCTCCACTTCCCTACCTTTACGTCATCGATGGCGATCGTATCGTCCCGCTCGGCCCCGCACCCACCGGCCTCGTCCGCCTCTTCACGTGGGGCGAGCTGCTCTTCGCGGTTATCCAGACCGAAAGTGGCGGCGTCGAGCTCGTTCGCGTGAATCTCGCCGGCCAGGCAGTCAGCACCGAGCCGTTCCTCGAATTCCCTGCGGGCTTCAGCCCAACTGGCGGACTCGCCTATACGACACAACTCTGGGCAGACCCGATTCCCGGAACGCTCTTCTTCTGGGGCACACGCGAGAACGCAGGCACGCTTCTCCGCGCCGTTCCGGGTCCAGACGGCCGCAGCGCCACGCTTTCACCGTTCGCCGAGGGATTCCGCCGCCCGAGCGGAATGACCGTCGGACTCGACGGCACGCTCTACATCGCGGACGCCGGCGCCGGCCAGCTGATCAAGATCGTGCCCACGCTCCGGCAAGCACAGTGACGCGTCACAGGTCGCTCGGTCCGCCGTTCGGCATTCCGGCACCCAGTTCCTTCGCACGCCGGTAGGCTGCCCAGACCGCCCGTGCGATGACCGTACGGATGCCACCGCGTTCCAGCTCGTAGAGCGCGGCAGCCGACGTCCCGCCGGGGGTCGTCACCATGTTCCGCAGTTCCGCCGGATGTTTACCAGTCTCCTGCGCGAACAGGACCGACCCCAAAATCGTCTGTTGCACCAGTTGCTCCGCGACGCTCCGGGAGAACCCGAGGTGCACCCCAGCGTCGATCAGCGCTTCCATGATGAGAAAGACGTAGGCCGGACCCGTCCCGCTCAACGCCGTCGCCATATCGACCATATCTTCGTTGTCGACGCGGATCGCCAGACCCATGGCTTCCAGCACCGTCCGTACCAGCTGCTCATCCTCCGGTGTCAGGGACGGCGCCGGATACCACACCGTCGCACCGTAACCGATCTGCGCCGGGGTGTTCGGCATCGATCGCACCACACGCTCGTGCCGCAAGCCCTCCTGCAGCCGACGCAGCGTCGCCCCCGCTACGATCGAGAGGACGACCTGCTCCGGTGCCAGTGCACCGACGAGATCCCGCATCGCCGCCTCGAGCGTCTGCGGCTTGACCGACAGGACAACGAGATCCGCACCGCGTACCGCCGCCCGGTTGTCCGGCGTTGTCTCTAGCCCCAGTCGCGCGATGAGTTCCTGGCGCCGCCGCGCGTTCGGCTCGCCGCCGGTCAGCTGGTGGACGCTCACCAGTCCGGCACGCAGGAGCGCCGCAGCGATCGCCTCCGCCATCACCCCACAGCCGACGAAGGCGATCCGCTTCCCGCTCAGCGGCGATTCCTGCAGGCTACTGACTCGACTCGCGGTTTCGGTTCGTCCTCCGCCCGGCCTCACTCTTCCTCCTCTTCCTCCTCGAGTTCGAGTTCCTCGAACGGACTCTCCTCGATGAATGCCTCGACGAATTCCGCCAACCGGTTCAGCGCCGTTTCCACGATCGCCTCCCCGAAGGCGGCCGAGGCTGCCCGCGCATCACCCAGCGCGCCGTTCGCCGTAATCTCGTCGAACGAATACGCCACATGCACCGGCCCCCACCACGACGCGTGCGGGTACGCCTGCTCCAGCAGCTCACCGGGAGTCAACAGGTCTTCCCGCACCGCCCACGGCGCCAGGTACAACAGCTGGCTCGTCTCGCTCTCGCAGGCGTGACCGATCACTTCCGCCACCTTGCCCCGCTGCACGACATCGTTCGCCAGCTCCGTGATCGACACCCAGGCAGCCAGCACGTCCAGCTCGCGCCGCAACCGTTGCACCAGCAGCTCCAGCGCCGGCCGGTTCCCACCGTGCCCGTTGACGAAAAGAAAACGCTCGAACCCATGCTCGGCGAGACTCTCCACCACCTCGTACAACACCTGCATGAACGTCTCGCCCGACAGCGTGATCGTCCCCGGAAACGCCATGTGGTGCGGCGAGACCCCGAATGGCATCACTGGTGCGACCAGAACTTCCGGGTACAAGCGCTCTGCCAGGCGCAGGCTGAACTCGTAGGCCCGCACGCTGTCCGTCGCGAACGTCGCGTGCGGCCCGTGCTGTTCCGTCGACCCGACCGGAATCACGACCAGCCGGATTTCTCCCATTGCCGACTCCAGCTCCGGCCAGGTCATCTCCCAGAGGACGTATCGTTCTCGCTCTTCCATATCGTCGCTATCCTTCCTTCAGGATCACCGCGTCGCCGCGGCTGATCCGAGTATCGACAGTATCGCATCGTAGCACAGAGGAGGCCGCTGCTCATGGTGCGACCCCGGCCGTACCCTCCGATCGCCGACTATGCCATTATCGGCGACGGGCGCACCGCGGCACTCGTCTCCCGCGAGGGGTCGATCGACTGGCTCTGCCTCCCGCGTTTCGACGCCGACCCCGTCTTCTCCCGCATCCTCGACACTGATCTCGGTGGATACTGGTCCATCCTGCCCCACGACGTCCAGACTGTCCAGCGAAGCTATCGTGATCGGACCAACGTCCTCGAAACGTTCTTCACGACCACGACCGGCCAAGCCCGCCTGACCGACTTCTTTCCCGCGCTGACCGAGACGCAGAAGCGGCACTTCCCACTCGCTCAGACACTGCTGATCCGTCGCCTCCGCTGCCAGAAAGGTCGGATCGCCTTCGACGTCACCATCCGGCTGCGCCCACGCTTCGGCCGGCAGACGCCGGAACTCCGCTCGTTCGCCAGTCACTGGTACGCATATGGGTGGGGACGTTGTGCTGCGGTCTTGTACGCGAGCGTCCCACTCGAGCAGCGAGGGTCCGTCCTGCGCGGCACCTTCGTGCTCGAAGCCGGACAAACCGCCGATTTCGCCCTCGCCTACGCCGACGAAGCCCCCGTGGAACTACCCATTCCGCAGCTTTTCGATACCTTCGAGCGTCTGACCCTCGATTACTGGTCACGATGGATCCTGCATTGCACCTACACCGGCCCCTATCGCCACGCAGTGGAACGCAGCGCGCTCACGCTCAAGCTCCTCACCTACGCCCCCTCGGGTGCCATCGTCGCCGCCCCGACCACCTCGCTCCCCGAGTGGCCCGGCGGCCCGCGCAACTGGGACTACCGCTACTGCTGGCTTCGCGACGCCTCCTTCACCGTGCGCGCGCTCCTCGGTCTGGGCTTCCACGAGGAAGCCGACGCGTTCATCGACTGGATCCTCTACGCGACCCGCCTCACCCAGCCGGAACTTCAGGTCGTCTATACCCTCTACGGTGACCCGCATATCCCCGAACACCTGCTCGTCGACCTCGATGGATACCGGGGCAGTCGTCCTGTGCGCGTCGGGAACGATGCCTCGCAGCAATTCCAGCTCGACGTGTACGGCGAAGTCATCGATGCCTTCGCACGCTACCGCGCGTTCGGCCGCACGCTCGACCGCGATGACTATCGCTTCCTTCGCGGTCTGGCCGATGTCATCGTTCGCCGCTGGCACGAACCGGACGACGGTATCTGGGAAGTCCGTTCCGGGCGTGCCCATCACGTCCATTCCAAGATCATGGCGCTCGTCGGCCTCCGGCACCTCGAACGGGTAGCACTGCAGGATCGCGTCCGTCTCCCGCTCGACCGCTATCGCCGTGCCGCCGCGGAAATCGAACGCTGGCTGGTCACCTACGGCGTCGATCCCGCCCGCAACGCCTTCGTCGCTGTGCCCGGCGGCCAGCCCGACGCTTCCCTGCTCTGGCTCGCCCTCCAGGATGCGTTCCTCTCGCCGGCTCACCCGTGGGTAATCGGCACGGTCGATGCTATATTGCACGACCTCACGCACGATGACCTCGTCTATCGTTACCACCGCCCCGACGGCCTCGCCGGGCCCGAAGGTGCGTTCGTTATCTGTTCCTTCTGGCTCGTCGAGGCGCTCGCCCGCCTCGGTCGCCTCGACGAGGCCTACGACCGATTCGAGCGCCTGCTCCGCCGCGCCAACGACATCGGCCTGTACGCCGAGGAAATCGATCCCGTCACCGGTGAGCAGCTCGGCAATTTCCCGCAAGCCTTCAGTCACATCGGCCTCATCAGTGCCGCGCTCGCTCTGGAGGAAGCCGCTGCGGCGCACACGCCGCTTCGTGCCGCCGCGCACTGACGTCAACTGCGGAGCAAGAGTCCGAGGATCACCCCGTAAGCGACATGCCCGATGATCGTCGCCACCGCCGTCCGCCGCCCGTAGTTGAGTCCGGCCAGCCCCGGCGGCTGCAAGTGTCGGGTCGGGTCCGGACCGGTCCGCTCGCTCGCCATCCGCGGATGCACGCCGGGCAACCCCGGCAGCACCACCAGAAGCACGAAGAGCGCATGCACGAAACCCGCCAGCCCACCCAGCCACCACGATGCGCCACCCAGCAACCAGAACACGCCTGCGTAGATCGCCGCCAACGGCCAGCCCACCAGGATATGGACGAAGACACCGAGGAATTTCGCCCGCTCTCGATCCTTCGTCACCCAGAGCCCCAGAATGAGTGGCAGATCCATGCGCGTCAGCCCCAGGAGCTGCCCTCCCCGCAAGACCACCGTCAGCAGGATCGTCGCCACGAGCCCCGCCAGCAGCAGGCGCACGACACCCTCGACCACCGTGCGGTACCCTCCATTCCCGGCGTGCTATCCTCACCTGTCGCGCACCGAACAGGTGCCGGGGAGTTCGATACGATGCCGTTCGTCATGGACCTCCGCCCCGAAGGCTTCGTTCCAGCGGCCCGCTGCGACCAGTGCGGCGAACTCGTCACCGCCGAGACCGGACTCGTCCTCTGGAGTCTCGATCCGCCAGCTGCCCTGGGCGGCTCGCCCGTCTTCGTCGCCTGCGATCAGGAGTGTGCCGACGCCTTGATCGCACGCTACCCGCAACTCCAGTTCGCCGCCTTGGCGCTCGATACCTACCTCGTCGTCCTCACCGAGGACGAACTCGCGATCGACTCCGAGGCGGTTCGGGAACGCGAGGAACTCGCCTGGACGCTCGAGCGCACGCGCGACGAAGTCGACCAGGCACTCGACTGATCGAGAGCGTCAATGGACGAACCGTCGCACTAAAAGCCCCAGCAGCGCGACACCGAACCGCATCCCGATTCCAGCGTACACCAGCCACCGAAGCAGAACCGGCTGATGAGCTGCATAGTGCCGACGATAGAACAGTGCCATCGCCCGGTAGAACTCCCACAGAACCCGTGGGTCGCGGCGCCCCCACGAACCACCCTTGACATGGACGGCTCGTGCCGACGGCTCGTACCGCACTCGCCAGCCGCGTTGCTTGATCCGATACGCCCAGTCGAGATCTTCACCGTACATGAAATAGGCTTCGTCCAGGAGCCCCGCTTCCACCACGGCCTGCAGCCGCACCAGCATGCACGCACCGCTCACTGCATCCACGTCGAGCGGCTCGTCGGGATCGCAGAACGTCAGGTTGTAGCGCGCGAACCGGCGACTGCCCGGGAAGACGCGCGCCAGCCCGGTCAACTTCCACAATGCCGTCGCTGGCGTCGGAAAGCTCCGTCGGCACGCTAGGTCCAGCCGCCCGTCCGGTAGGACCAGTTTCGGGCCGGCGATCGCCACGTCCGGCTCGCGATCCAGCACCCCGACCAGCCGCTGGATCGTCTCGGGCTCGACGAAGCAGTCCGAGTTCACGAGCAGCACGGCATGCGCTCGCCGAACCTGCTCCGGGACGAACGCGAGCACCCGCCGCAACGCCAGATTGTTCGCCCGCGCGAACCCCACGTTCGCGCCCGTTTCGAGCAGCACCACCTCCGGGAACCGCTCCCGTACTCGCGCCACCGACGCATCGCGCGATCCGTTGTCCACGACGAAGACTGTGCACGGGCGATCGAGCTGAGTCGCGCGCAATGCCTCCAGGCACCGCTCCAGCAAGTCAGCAGTGTTGTAGTTGACCACGATCACCCAGACACCCTGTGGCGCAGCCGCCGTCACCGCAGGTGGCTGCAGCACTCGCTCACTGCTGGTCACGCCACGCGAGATAGTGCTGCCCGACATTTCCCATCTCCACACGCCACTCCGGCGGATTGCTCGGCGTGTACGTCAAGCACCGCCGCTCGAAGCATTGCACGAGCACGTCACGGAACTCGCCCGCAACCTTCACCGTCGCCCAGTACGGCTCCGTTATCGGAAGACCCGTCGCGAAGAACAGCGGCTCGAAGAGCCGTCCCTCGCTCGCTCCCGTTTCGTTCCAGATCGGCCCCTCGCTCTGTAGGAACTCCCAGAACACGTCCGCAACGGCGTGGTTCGTCTCCGGTATCACCACCGCAACGGAGACCCCACCCGGCCCATCCTCCGTCACCGTTCCGTCACGATGCAGCCGCCAGCGGATCTCGCTTCCCGGTGGGAGCGGCGGAACCGCCAGGAGCTCCCGGAAGGTTGCATACGTCGGCCCCGTCGGATCGTCTCGATCACCCGCCACCGGGATGGCCGCCGGCTCGCGTTGCTCGAACACCGCATCACCGACTTGCAGCTGCCCGGTGATCAGTTCCTTCACCAGGAGTCCGTTGGTCACGTACCAGCGCGTTTCCCGGTCATCCGAGAGTGCGGTGACTTCCATCCGCGCTTTGTCCCAGTAGAGCACCGCCCGTCGGCCACCGGGCGCATCGCGATACGGCTCCACCGTCACGCGGATCGGTTCCGGCCCCCACGTCCAGCTCCGCCCCACCAGCCCGGCAGCGACAGGCCGATCTTCCCGCTCCCAGGTCCGCTCCCAGGCACTGAAGACGATCGGCTGGTACGGGCTCGGTTCCCACGCCGCCCAGCCGAAACCTTCCAGCGTCTGGCTCCATCCGGTTCCCGGTTCCACGATCACCAGCACCGGCGGCTTACCGGGAGCATTGCGCACGAACGCCAGCCGCTCCCCTTGCGGGGAAAGCGCGACCAGGATACCCGGATCGTTCGCCGCGGTCGTCCGGTCACCCGTCACGAGGTCTACTCGTGTCACGACCGTCGGGAAGCTCTGGCTCACATACACGAACCGCGCCAGCGGATCGAGCCACACGTACACCTTCGGCAACTGCAGCCCTGGATAGCCCAGTGGCAGGTCGGCGATACGTCGCGCCTCACCGGTTACCAGGTTGACCAGCACGAGATCATCGCCACCGCCATCCGCTGCGAGGAAGCCGATCCACTGCCCGTCGCCCGACGTGACCAGGGGCGCACGGCAGCTCGCGACGAGCCCGTTCCAGAGCACCCCTGTCCGGCCGGTCGCCGGATCGACCCAGCGCAGCCGCGCGTCCGCCGCACTCGTGTACACCAGCCGCGGCCGCTCGGCGTCGCCGCCGGTTGTCACCCAGGTAAGGGAACCAGCGAGCCGATCGTGCACTGTCACCGCACCACTCGCCACCTCGATCCAACCGACATCCTCGACTGGGCATGGGCTAGACGGCGCTTCACCAGTCGGGCGCGTGAACGCCAGCCACCGCCCATCCAGCGACCAGGCGAGTCGGCGCGCAGCCACGGTGACCGCACGAACCGGATCACCCTCCCGGTTCGCGATCACCACCCCGCTCCCGTCGCTCCAGGCCAGCCAGCGACCGTCACCCGACCAGGCGATCGTGCTCGCAGCGTCGAGTACCCGCCCAGCTGGCTGCACGCCGGTCGTGACGATCCCGACGACCGATCGTCCATCCTGCAAGCCGGTAAAGGCGAGTCGCCCGCCCTCGGGCGACCACTCGACGCTCGTGATCTCTACCCCCTCGAGCGCTGCCACCCGTGCTCCACCATCGGCCGAGGCCAGCCACAGCCCACGATGCCGGTCGAGCAAGGCGAGCGGCAACCACGACGGCTGTTCCTCCTCCGCAGCTACTGGCAGTACGGTCGCACACCCCAGGACCAGCGCCAGCACGATGCACCACGCGCACCGCATCCGCTACCCCTTCCCGTCAGCAGCCGCACGCTGCCGCACAGTATCCTAGCTGTTCGGCGGCCGGATCGTCTGCCAGTCGATGCTGTGCACGAGGTCGAACATCCCTAGCAGCCGACGTGCTCGGAAACAGGGAAAGCACACTGCGAAACGGTGATCTCCAGACGGGACAGGGAACAGTCCTCAGCAGCACTGGCGGCGTGTAGTTCCGATGCTATCCCCACAGTACGGCCCGACCAGCCTCGTCGAGCCGATTCGTGGCATTCCGAACACAGAAACCGCGGGACGATAGCATCGATCGAGCCAAATGCTTCTTCCCGACCAGCTCGTTTGGTAGCGTCCGCTTCGTGAGCTACCGGTTTCATTCCTTGGCGAGCGTTCTCACACTTGGCCCACGCTTGACGCTGTTTCCTCCTCCTGCTACCCTCGCCTCGGGAGGTAGCGATCACGGTGGGAGGGTGCGCTGTGCTCATCCGGATGCCCGGTCGTGCCAGGTCGGACGAAACAGACCTGCTGCGTTGAGGAAAATGGCGTCGAGGCTCGACTGAAAGGGGAGCACAGCGTGGTCAAGAAGAAAGTCAACAAGGTCGTCCTCGCCTACTCCGGTGGGCTCGATACCTCCGTCATTCTGAAGTGGATCAAGGAAACCTACGACTGCGAAGTCATTACCGTAACAGCCGACATCGGCCAGGGGGAGGATCTCTCCGGCATCGAGGCCAAGGCACTCGCGACCGGGGCCTCGAAAGCCTACGTCCTCGACCTCAAGGAGGAGTTCCTCACCCAGTACGCCTTCCCGGTGCTCCGGTCCGGCGCTGTCTACGAGCGCAAGTACCTTCTCGGTACGAGCTTCGCCCGACCGCTCATCGCCAAGTACCAGGTCGAGATCGCCAAGCGCGAGGGCGCCGACGCGGTCGCCCACGGTTGCACCGGCAAGGGGAACGACCAGGTCCGCTTCGAACTGACCTACAAGGCCCTCGCTCCTGAGCTCACCGTCATCGCTCCCTGGCGGGAGTGGGACCTCTCCGGGCGCGAGGCGCTGCTCGAGTACGCCGCCTCACGTGGTATTCCGGTGTCGCAGTCGAAAGAGAACATCTACAGCCGTGACCAGAATCTCTGGCATCTTTCCCACGAGGGCGGCGAACTCGAAGACCCCTGGCAGGCCCCCAACGAACGGGTGTACCAGATCACGACCAGCCCACAGGCCGCTCCCGACCGACCGGAAGAGATTGTCGTCGGCTTCGAGCGCGGCTATCCAATCAGCCTCAACGGCGAACGCCTGCCACCGGTGACCCTCATGGAGCGCCTCAACGAGCTCGGCGGTCGCCACGGCATCGGCCGCATCGACCTCGTCGAGAATCGCCTGGTCGGCATGAAGTCACGCGGCGTCTACGAGCAACCGGGTGCCACGATCCTCTCCGTCGCGCACAAGGAGCTGGAGCACCTCACCCTCGACCGCGAAACGATGCACTTCAAGGACATGCTCGCCCTCAAATATGCCGAACTCGTTTACTATGGCCTCTGGTACACGCCGCTCCGCGAGGCGCTCGATGCCTTCGTCGATGTCACCCAGCGCACCGTGACCGGCGAGGTGCGCCTCACCCTCTACAAGGGCAACTGCATCCCGACCGGACGCCGCTCGCCCTACAGCCTGTACAGCATGGAACTGGCGACCTTCGGTGCTGACGCGATCTACGACCAGCGCGATGCCGAAGGCTTCATCAACCTCTTCGGCCTGCCACTGAAAGTCGCTGCCCTGCTTCGCCAGCAGCAGACACCCGTCTCGTAACGGTGGCGTGTGACCGAACAGAACCGGGGGGCGTTCGCGCCCCCCGGTTTCCGCTTCTCGCTGATCGGGACGACCCTACGACCAGGGATGGATGGTCGGCGAGTTGATCGCGATGATCATCCAGATAATCAGCCCGAGGACGTTGATCCCAACGAACGTAACGAACGCCAGGAACCCCCAACCGTACCGGAACTCGTACCCGAACAACGGCTGCGATGCCGCCGCCGCTTCCACCCGCTCTTCGACCACTGCCCGGCTCGTCTGTCCCTTCGCCACGTGTCGCTCCTCCCGCACCAGGATGCAGAACGCTGCAGTTTTGCCTCCCTATCCTACCACGATCCGTCGACTTTGCGCATCCCTTCACGAGCCGGTCGATCGTTCGCTCGTGATTGCGAAGGGCGCGATCGCTCCATCCCGGCGCGTAGCCTGTACCCGAAGGTGGTTCCACCAGCCTGCTGCACCCAGCTGCATACTCATGCCAGCCTTCCCTCCGCACTTCCGCTACTCCGCTCTGGGGCCGACTCGCTACGCTGCCCCGGCAAGCGAACGATGTACTCGCCGCGCTCTTCGTGCACCTCTACCAGCCCATCGCGGGCCAGCCCCGCGACCAGTTCCTCGAGCGCGATCGTCCCACCCGCCACGCCAGCATCGTGCACCAGCTCGCGCAATGCGCCCAGCGACAGCCCCTGCGGCCTGGCGCGCAGGGCGGCGACGATCCGCCCCCGGTAGTAGCGGCGCGAACCAGCGAATCGCTCGCTCCGCCGTCGCACGGAGCCGGTCATACCGGCTGATCGGCACACGGCACGAAGCGGACACTGTTCGCACCGTGGGCGCCGGTTGACGCAGACCCGCGCACCGAGCTCCATCAGGGCCTGGTTCCACTCGTAGGCGCGGTCGTGCGGCAGCGCCCACGCCGCCAGCGCGTCGAGATCACGACGACTCGGTCGGCAGTCCGGCCCGAGAAAGACGCGGGTGAGTACCCGGGCGATGTTGGTGTCCCAAAAGGCCACCGGCTCAGCGAAGGCGAAGCACAGCACCGCTCCCGCGGTGTAGCGGCCGACTCCAGGCAGCTGCTCCAGGTGCCGCCGGTCGCGCGGAAATACTCCCCGGTACCGCTCGACGATCTCGCGGGCCGCCCGCCATAGATACACTGCGCGCCGGTTGTAGCCGAGGCCTTCCCAGGCGGCGATCACCTCGGCCAGCGGCGCGGCAGCCAGGTGCTCGATCGTCGGAAAGCGGGCCAGGAACGCCTCGTACGCTGGCACCACACGCTCGACTTGCGTCTGCTGCAACATCACTTCACTCACTAGGATCCGGTAGGGGTCGCGCGTCCGGCGCCACGGCAGATCGCGCGCCTCTTTCGCGTACCATGCGAGGAGGCACTGGTGCACGACACGCAGTTCTGCCGCCCTGCCGAAGGGATTCTCATCACGTTCCCTCTCACGCATCCTGCTTCCTCTGCTCGTGTCCCGCGTCCTGGAGCGTTGCCGTGGCCTGCACTTCACGAACGCTGCCCGAATGCTGCGCCATCCAAACTCCCGACGTTCGGCCACCAGTATGCATGGGGAAAGCCTCCTGCCCGCATCCCTTGTCCGTGCAGCCGCCCGGACTGCCGTCCCGGCACACCGCTATTCCAACCGGAATGACCGCGAGCAGCACCGTGCCGGCCGGAGCGTTCGACCAGCGCTGCTCCGCTCGGCCGGCAACCTGATCCCTCGAAAACACAGGAGCGGCCAGCTGGCCGCTCCCGTGACTCCTCCTCACGCGCGAGGCGCGATCGTCTTTCCTCCTCCGCCACGATATACGTCGTCGCACGTCCAGCCGGTTTCCTCCTCCAGGAACGTTCGTACCCGCTCGCGCACCGCCTCGTACCAGCCTGCTTCCGTCACGTCGTACCACTCGACCTGCTCGAGCCGGCGCAGCCATGTCATCTGGTGTCGTGCATAGCGATGCGTGTCGTACTTGATCCGCGCGATCGCTTCCTCCAGCGTGATCTTCCCCTCCAGGTACGCCACGATTTGCCGGTACCCCAATGCTGTCATCGCCGGCACGGTGGGTGGAACGCCCTCCCGCAAGAGCCGCCGCACCTCGTCGACGAGACCCCGTGCGATCTGCCGTTCGACCCGCTCGTCGATCCGGCGATAGAGTTCCTCACGTGGCATGGTGAGACCGATCCACAGGACACGCCAGTCCGGTGGTTCCTTGCCTTCCAGCTCAGTCATCGGCCGCCCCGTCGTCATGAAGACCTCGAGCGCGCGGATCACGCGCCGGACATTCGTGGGCGGAATCCGCGCCGCCGCCGCCGGATCGACCATTGCCAGCTCCCGATGCAAGACCTCCGGACCTTCCTCGCGTGCTCGCAATTCCAGTTGCGCCCGCAACTCGGGATTCGGTGGCGCCGGCGGAATCTTCCAGCCCTCCAGCAAGGCGCGAAGGTAGAGGGGTGTCCCCCCAGTCACGATCGGGAGCTTGCCACGCGCCTGGATCTCCTCGATCGCGCGACGAGCATCGCGCTGAAAGAGCGCGAGCGAATACTCGTCCCGCGGATCCAAGATGTCGATGAGGTGATGTGGGACGCCCTGTCGCTCCTCGACCGATGGCTTGTCCGTCCCGATGTCCATACCCCGGTAGAAATAGCGCGAATCGACGGAGACGACTTCACCATCGAACTCCAGTGCGAGCCGGATCGCGGTCGCAGTCTTCCCCACCGCAGTCGGCCCGACGATCGCAACGACCGGTTTTGGCTTGTCCATCGCGTTGCACCCCTGGTAGACTGACCGCCGGTTGTGCATGCCTCTTACGTCCAGCACCGCACCAGCGGGAGGCGGGTGTTCGTGCTCCGTGTGATGATACAGGGACTCAAAATCGCCGTCGTTTTGGTGCTCGCTGCAGTCATCGTCCTCGCGGCTCAGCGCGCCCTGCTGACACGCCTCGAGGCCTCGGCCAGTCCCGCTGGACAGCCGGTCATTTTCGAAGTGCAGCCAGAGGAATCGATCGACTCCATCGCGGAGCGCCTCCACGAGGTCGGCCTGGTTCGCTCACCCACCTACTTCAAGCTTCGTGTCCGGCTCAGCAACGCCGATACACGGATCCGAGCCGGTCGCTTCGTTCTCTACACGGGTATGTCGGTCAACCAGATCATCCAGACCCTGACGACAGCGCCGGGAGCGCAGACCGTTCGCGTTCGTTTCATCGAGGGCTGGCGCGCCGAGCAATACGCCGATGAGCTCGTCCGCGTCGGCATCCTCTCCGACCCGCAGCAGTTTCTCGACGTGCTCGACGCCGGTCGCTGGCAATCCCGCTATCCTTTCCTGGCCGATCTCCTCCCCAACCAGCGCATCGAGGGTTTTCTGTTCCCCGATACCTACGAGTTCCGCGTCAATGCCACGCCGGAAGAGATCGTCCAGACCCTTCTCGATACCTTCGATCGACGCGTCCCTGCTGAGCTGCGAGCACGAGCCGATCAGCTGGGTCGACCGTTCTACCAGGTTCTGATCATCGCCTCGATCGTCGAGCGCGAGGCAGCCGTGCCTGAGGAACGACCGATCATCGCGTCCGTTTTCTACAACCGCCTTCGTGAGAACATGCCCCTGCAGGCCGATCCGACCGTGCAGTACGCGCTCGGTTCCCCGGAGAACTGGTGGCCGAGCCTGGATACCGTGAGCGACCTCGCCGACGTCGATAGCCCCTACAATACCTACCGGAACGCTGGTCTGCCGCCTGGGCCGATCTGCAATCCGGGTCTCGCGGCGATCGAAGCCGCCTTGTCCCCGGCCCAGACCGATTATCTCTACTTCGTGACCCGCGGTGACGGAAGCGGCGCACACGTCTTCGCCCGCACCTACGAGGAACACGTCCGCAATATCCGGGAGCAGCACGGCGGGTGATACCATGCGGCTCGGTCTCATCGGCTATCCGGTCGAACACAGTCTGTCGCCGGTCTTCCAGCAGGCTGCCCTCGATGCGCTCGGTATTCCGGCACGCTACGAGCTCTGGCCGACGCCACTGGAGCAACTCGCCGATCGGATGACGCAGCTCCGTTCTCATGACGTCGTCGGGGCGAACGTCACGGTACCGCACAAGGAAGCGGTCGCCCGCGCGGTCGACCGGCTGGCTCCCCGCGCCCAGCGTGCCGGTGCCGTCAATACGGTGCTCAACCGTGCGGGCGAGCTGATCGGCGACAATACCGACATTCCCGGCTTTCTCTTCCCGCTCCTTCGCCGCTCTGTCCCGCTCGCCGACTCGCGCATCGTCCTGCTCGGCGCCGGAGGCGCGGCACGCGCAGTCATCGTCGCCCTCGCCGAACACGGTTGCCGCTCGCTCCTCATCGCCAACCGCACGCTGCAACGAGCCGAAGCGCTCGTCGCTGAATTCGGCATCGGGTGCGCCGTACCGCTCGGGCCTGCGCTCGTCGAATCCCTCGCCAGCACCGATCTTCTCGTCAACGCGACGAGCATCGGATGGGACGGTGTCACGAGCCCGCTACCGCTCGAGTGGCTCGACCTCCTCCCGTCCCATGCCCTCGTCTACGACCTCACCTACCGCGAGACACCGCTTCTCGCCGCAGCGCGCGCCCGCGGCCTGGCGACGCTCGACGGACTGGAAATGCTCGTCGCGCAAGGAGCCGAATCGTTCCGCCTCTGGTTCGGCGTTGACCCGCCTTTCGAAATCATGTTGCGTGCAGCACAGGAGGCCCGCGCCCAGCGATTCGGGACGAACGGGTGAATCACCCGGAACGCCGCCTCCCCTACCCTTCACCGTGACAGAGGCAGGCGGCTGCCTTGGGTCAGCTGCTGGAGGGGAGTGGGTGATGCTCGTCTCCTTCCTGATCATGCTACCGTTCGTCGCCTTGGCCGGGTTTCTGCTCGGCGGACTGGTCGAACTGGCCGCCCTGCGCCTGCCGAGCAGCGAGCCGTTCCTGGCACCACCCTCCTGCCCGCGCTGCGGCTCGCTCCGTTCCCGATGGAGCTGGCTCCTCCCTCGCCCCTGTCCCACCTGCGGGAGCATCCCGCGTTCCCAGCTCACGCTCCAGCTGCTGACCGCGCTCACGCTGGTTCTCGTCTGGTTGCGCTTCTTCACCGAACCGCTTGCCGTCCTCCGCGTGTCGCTCTTCGCACTGCTCCTGCTCTTGATCGCTCGCATCGACTGGGCTCACCATCTCATCTACCTGGTTACGGTCGTACCGGCTCTCGCGCTCGCGCTGCTCCTGGCCGGCACCGTCTCGCTGCGCGCGTTCCTACTCGCCATAGCCGGTATGGTCAGCGCTGCTGTTCTGTTCGCCGTCTTCTACGGACTCGGCTGGCTCCTCTACCGGCGGGCTGCGCTCGGCAGTGGCGACATCGTGCTCGCCGCGCTGATCGGCGCCATGGTCGGCGCGCTGCACCTGTTACCGACGCTCCTCCTCGGCATGCTTCTCGCTGCCCTCGCTGCCATCTGGCTCCTCGTGCTGCGCCGCGTTAGCCGGATGACCTACTTGCCGTACGGCTCGTTTCTCGCCGCCGGCACCGTCATCGGTCTCCTTCTCTGGGGGCCAGCCTGAGCGCAGCACGTGCCATGACTGGGCTCGTCCCGCTCAGCGGAGGCGCCGGTGTCCCTCGCGCGGGTGATAGCTGAGGAGGAGCGGTTCGGTACCGTCGTCGGTCCGCGTTTCCAGCCAGACCCGACGTCCCCACAGGCGGAAGACATGCTCCAATGTCTTCTCCGCCCAGGGAAGATCGAGCTTGCGGCCATCCCAGACGTGCCGGAGATACAGCTCACGGTTACCGAGATAGTCGCCGTCCTCGACGACGATAACGGGAATGTGGTTCCCCCCGAGCTCGCTGGCCAGACGCTCCCGCACGGCCTGCCAGTCCTTGTCGACGACGACGAGCTCGTCCCCACGCCGCTCGTACAGGTACAAATCGAGGTCTTCGACCAGTTCTTCGGTGAGATAGTTCCGAACCAGCGAGACATCCGTCTCGACTTCGCGAACCAGAAAGAGGTGCTCAGTGCCGTAGCGCCGTTCGATGTCGCACAGCACCGCGTACCCGAGTGCGTACGGATTCAAGCGCCGTCCTGTCGGCTGCACCACCGCTGCGTGGAGACGCGCGAACTCGACGTGCTCGTCCGGCGTAAGGTCGAGTTCGCGCATGATACGCGCGTGCCAGAGCGTCGCCCAGCCTTCGTTCACGACCTTCGTCCGGATCTGGGGAAGGAAGTACAGCATCTCGCTCCGCACGATGGCGACGACGTCCCGTTCCCAGTCATCGAGGACGGGTGAATGCTCGTGAATGAACCACAAGAGATCCCGAATCGGTTCCGGTGGCTTCAGTACCGACCGCCTCGCGACGCGCTCGTCGTCCTGCTGGACTGCCGCGTGGCGGTCGTCGAGCGCCCACAGATCGTCGTAGGGCGAGTGCGTCCGGCGCGGTCGTCCACTCGTGTCCAGGTCGATTCCGTCCGGGACGCTCGGATCGACGTGCTCCTGGATCGCGAGGACAGCATCGAGCAGGCTTTCCACCTCGGCCTTCCCATGCTCGAACTCGTACCGCTCGATCCGCTCGGCATGGAGCGCCGCGATGTCGACCATGTCCCGCCGGGTCTGCACGAAATAGGCATTGTTCGCGAAAAAGTCCGCATGGGCCATCACGTGTGCCGCGACCAGCGTATTCTGGAGCACCGTATTGGTTTCGAGTAGGAACGCATAGCAAGGGTCACTGTTGATCACGAGTTCGTAGATTTTGCTGAGGCCGTAGTCGTACAGCGTCTTCTGCACCTGATAGGCCTTGCCATGAGTCCAGTGCGAGAAGCGACCAGGAAGGCCATAGGCACCGATCTCGTACAGGACCGTCGCCGGAACGATCTCGAAGTGTACCGGAAGCGGACGGAGGCCGAGGCGCTGCCCGATTTCCCAAATCTGCTCGATCCGCCGTTCCAACTCGCGGACGGCACTCGGCGTCATCTCAGGCACGGGCCACCTCCTGTCCGACGTCCGGCCCGAAGAACCGGCGCAGCGCCTGGTAGACGTCCGCCTTGTCGCTGATCGTCACCGTCACCAGTTTCGGGCTCCCGATGCGCTGCAGGGTGTGCATCAGTGTGCTGTGATACGTGTAGCGCCCTTGCCGGATCTCCCCATAGCCGAACAGGTTCACGCAGCGCAGCAGCTCCTCCGCCAGTTCGCGACACCGGTCGTTATCGGACGGCCAGTTGTCACCGTCCGAGAAGTGGAACGGATAGATGTTCCACGCGTCCGGAGGATACTGCTCGTGAATGAGCTGCAGAGCGAGCTCGTAGGCCGTACTTGCACGCGTTCCACCGCTTTCCCCGCGCGTGAAGAACTCCTCCTCGCTCACTTCCTTGGCCTCGGCGTGATGCGCGATAAAGCGGATCTCGACCCGGTCGTACTTCGTGCGCAGGAACCGGACCATCCAGTAGTAGAACGCCCGCGACACGTACTTCTCGAATGTCCCCATCGACCCGGAGACGTCCATCATCGCGATCACGACTGCGTTCGACTCGCGCTTGACGTCGCGTTCCCACGTCTTGAAGCGCAGATCCTCGTTCGCGAAGTCACCGATCCGCGGCCGGCCACGCCAGGCATTGCGCCGCAGGTTTTCGCGCAGGGTCCGGCGTTTGTCCAGGTTCGCGAACGGGCCGTGTTTCCGGATATCGGTAAAGCGGACCGTCTCCGATTCGAGCTCGCGAAGCCGTTTCTCCTCGAGGTTCGGCAACTCCAGGTCTTCGAAGATGAGCTCAGCCAGCTCGTCGATCGTCAATTCCGCCTCGTAGTAGTCGATGCCCGGCTCGTCTCCGGCCTGTGGTCCAGCACCTGGGCCGCTGCTCCCACCGGCCCGCCCGATGACGTCGCCCACCTTGGTACCGCCGGAGCCCTGTCCGACCTGACGGCCTGCTTCCGGGTCGAAGCGGAACCGGTATTCCTCGAGCACCCGGATCGGCACGCGCACGATCCGCTTTCCGTCGGAGGTGATGATCGACTGCTCGCTCACGATGTCCGCGAGATTCCGCTTGATCGCCTCCTTCACCTTCTCCATGTGGCGCGCCTGGTCGATCGCTCCCTTCCGGTGCAACGACCAGTCGTCACGCCTGATCGCGAGCGTGAACATCGTCTCACCTCCGCAGCACCGGGTATCGTCAACGGCTCAACAGTGCTCCGACGTACTTCAGAAGTTCGTTGGCACAGACCGGACAGTAACCATGATGCTGCACCAACCGATCCACCACCTCGTTGATCCGGCGAAGCTGCTCGGGATCCGGCGTCTTCGTCGACGTGGTGATCTTGACGACGTCACGCAGATCGGCGAACAACTTCCGTTCGATGGCCTCACGCAACCGGTCGTGCGACGTATAGTCGAACGGTTGGCCGCGGCGTGCCATCGCCGAGAGCTTGATCAGGAGCTCTTCCCGGAACTGCCGCTTCTGGCTCTCCGGAATGCCGATCTGCTCCTCGATCGAGCGCATCAGGCGCTCGTCGGGGTCGAGTTCTTCTTCGGTGATCGGATCGATCACCTTGGTGCGGTTGACGTACGCTTCGACGTTATCGAGGTAGTTGTTGAAGAGCGTGCGCGCCTGCTCCTCGAACGAGTACACGAACGCACGCTGGACCTCGCGCTTGGCCCACTCGTCGTACTCCTTGCGTGCCTCCGCGATGAGGTTCAGGAGACGCTCGCGCTCCTTTGGCGTGATGCTCGTGTGTTGCTCCAGCCCATCGCGGAGACTCCGCAATACGTCGATCGCGTTGATGCAGCGCGTTCCTTCCCGGACGATCGCCGCGGAGATCCGGTTGATCACGTACCGCGGCGAGACACCGTCCATCCCCTCGCGCGTCGCTTCCTCCTGCAACTCTTTCACGTCCTGCGGCGTGTACCCCTCGACGACCTGGCCGTCGTAGAGCTTGAGCTTCTTCATCAGCGTCATGCCGGCCCGCTTGCTCTCCTCCAGCCGGGAGAGCACCGCGAACGTGGCCGCTGTCTCGAGCGTGCCGGGGGCGATATGGACGTCGCGGATACCACTCTGCTTGAGCAGCTTCTGGTAAATCTTCACCTCGTCGGAGACGCGCAGGTTGTACGGCACTTTGACGAGAATGATGCGGTCTTGGAGCGCCTCGCTGCGTTTGTTCCCGACGAAGGCGTTGTACTCGTGCTCGTTCGTGTGGCTGATGACGACCTCGTCGGCGTAGATCATCGGGAAACGGCCGGTCTTGATGCTCTGCTCCTGGGAGAGAGTGAGCAGCACGTAGAGGAAGCGCTCGTCGACCTTCAGCATCTCGATGAATTCGACCAAACCCCGGTTCGCGATGTTCAATTCCCCGTCGAAGCGATACGCACGCGGGTCGGATTCCGAGCCGACCTCGCCGATCGTCGACAGGTCGATACTGCCGACGAGTTCCGCGATGTCTTGACTTTTCGGATCCGAGGGGGTGAATGTCCCGATCCCGATACGGTGCTTCTCCGAGAAGACGATCCGGACAACCGGAACGTCCTCGTGCCGACCGCTGAACGGCTGCCCGGGCCGGCTCCAGGGGTGCGTCTCGTCACGCGGGGCATCCTCGAGCTGGTACCGGCACCAGGGACACAGTTCCCCCTCGATGTAGATGCCGTGTTCCCGGTACAGCTCGTCGCGGAGCGGCTCCGGCACGAGATGCAGCGGCTCCTCGTGCATCGGGCAACCCTTGATCGCGTAGACTGCTCCCCGCTCGGTCCGCGTGTACTGCTCCAACCCTCGCTTCAGCTTCGCGACGATCGTCGACTTACCGCCACCGACCGGCCCCATCAGGAGCAGGATCCGCTTGCGCACTTCCAGACGCTGCGCTGCCGAACGGAAGTATTCGACGATCTGTTCCAGCGGCTTCTCGAGGCCGAAGATCTCGTCAGCGAAGAAGTTGTAGCGAATGCGCCCGTCGGGCAAGTGCTCCACCCCTGCGTCCATGATCATGTTGTAGATGCGCGCGTGCGCGAGCTGCGCGATCTGTGGGTTCTTCAGAACCAGTTCGAAGTAGTCGGCGAAGGTGCCTTCCCAGTGGAGTTGAGTCTCTTCGGTCCGATAGCGTTCCAAGCGCTCCAAGAGATTCATGACCGCGCTCCGCTCCTTTCCCCCTTCAGTGGCCAGCCGGCGTTCCGTCACCATCTCCAGTCACGACCCCCCTTCCGAAGAACGGTGCACCCGGCCGCGATCTGCGAGCACCAACGGCAGGTATGCGATTGGACAAGGAAACGAGCGTCACCGCGTGTGGCCTGGCGGGTGACGGCTGGGCTCCCTCAGCCCAGCAAAAACACGTTCGACAGCACGCCTGCCTCCGGTACCGCGTACCGGAACCGCTGGCAGGTATGCTGTCGAACGTGCGCGACTCTTGCACTATTGTAAACGACAGAACCCGCCTCACGGTTTCGTCGACTCGTGTCCTGAACGACGCCGGACGACGGTACCGGGCACAGTGCGACACCTGTACCGATGCAGCGAGACGACGTACGACGGAACCTCGCACGTCTCAGAGGGGCCGATCCAGCCGCATGGGGAACCCCTTCGTAACCGGAGTCGTACCACAGCGCTCGCGCTCTGCACTACCATCGAGTGCCATAACCGGGTTCTCGCGGACGATAACCGATGCTAGCGGGTACAACAGGACGCCATCTGGGCGCCACGCACGGGTTCACGCACTTGACGTTGTGTGTCGCGCCGAAATGCCGTCTTTCGGTTTGCACCCACGACGGTATCCTTAGCGGGGGGACGCAAGTGCTGAGAATCGTACGCACCGTCGGTTTTCGGTTCCTCATCGTGAATCGTCTCCCGCTGGCCGCGCTCGATGTGGCCCTGCGCCTGGCCAGTGCCGCGGTCTTGTCGCCATCCGGGCGCTACCGGTACCTCCTCGCCGGTATCCACCCGCGGATCTTGAGCGCCACCCTCCGGCGGATTCGTCGCCTCCACGACTGGCCACGCGCCTGGGTGCGGACAGCCCACCAGTACCTCCTGGCCGCGCACGAGCGCGCGATCGCCGGTGAACAGCGGGCTGCGGCAGAACTCCAGCGGGCGGCCGCTCTGTGCTATCACTTCGGGCATGTGCTCGTTCTCGACGATGTCGTCCGACGTCGCACGCTCTATGCCATCGCCGCCCGACTGTACCGGACCGCCGCACCCCACCTCGATCCGCCGATACGCCCCGTCGAGATCCCCTGGCGCGATAGTGTTCTGCCGGGCTATCTGGTCACACCAGGGGAGTCGCGAGCCCCGCTCGTGGTCTTCTTGAACGGTGCGAGCACCACCAAGGAAGAAACCGTGAGCTGGGCCCGGCCGTTTCTCGAGCGTGGAATCGGTGTCCTGGCACTCGATACCCCCGGGAGCGGGGAACTCGCCAGTCGTATCCCAGCCGCTCCTGGACAGGAGGATATCGGCTGGGCCATCGTCGAGGCCGCACAACACTTACCCGGCGTGGACGGTCGTCACCTCGCCTTGCTCGGCGTGAGCCTGCGCGGCGCTTATGCGGTGCAAGTGGCCCATACTGTTCCGGACTTCTCCGCTGTCGTGTCCGTAACGAGCCCGTTCGATCCCCGCTTGTATGTCGATGCCCTGAGTGACCTCGTACGGTACGACGTCGCCTTCGCGGTGGGCACGACCCCGTCGGAACTCGACCGGCTGGCACCCGCGCTCGCGCTCACTGACGTCGCCCCACACCTCCGGACGCCGCTCTTCGTCGTCGGCGCCGGAAACGATCTCGTCGTCCCGCCACAGGAATCGGTTCGGCTCTTCCGCGCGGCTGGGGGCCCAAAGCGCTTGCTGTTCTTCCACCGCGCGAACCATGTCGCCTTCACGCACCTCGAGCAGTGGACGAGCGCAGTCGCTGCCTGGCTCGCCTCGGTGTTCACCACCTAGTGGCCCGGGTTGTAACCTGCCCCGTTCGTCATGCCAGGTATCCCGACCCCGTCACCTGGCCGTCCCTCCTCGGCCTCTTCACCATCCCTGACCACGGTAACGGGAGTCGATTGTGACCCCGCTGCGCCGTCGCTGTGTGCGAGCATCGCCCGTTCCTCGGCCTGACGAACCTCGAGCGGCTCCTCCACCTCCGGCAGCGGCGGTGGCACCACCAACTGGAACGGCGCCAGGATCTCGCGCAACTGCTGCTCGTTCAGTTCGTCCCGCTTCAGCAGCTCTTCAGCGATCGCGATGACTGCCTCCCGGTTCGCCTCGAGGAGCCGCTTCACGTTCTGGAACTGGCGCTGCAACAGGCGCTCGATCCGGTGTTTCCGGTACAGGTCGGGAACCATCTGGTTGTACGTGAGCCCACTGTAGAGCGAGCCGTCCATGCCCCAGGCCGAGACCATCAGGTTGGCCAGATGCGTCGCCTGAGCCAGATCGTTCGTCGCTCCGGTCATCTGCGTACCCAGGAACAGCTCCTCCGCCGCCCGGGCAGCCAGCGCCACCTGGATATCGGCCAGGAGTTCCTCGCGCGTCTTCGTGAATCGCTCCTCGGTCGGCTTCGTCGCCGAAAAGCCGAGCGCTTCGCCCCGGCGGATGATCGAGACCTTGACGACACGTTCCTTCGGTTGCAGCAAGACCTGCGCCAGCGCGTGCCCCGCCTCGTGATACGCGATGCGCCGCCGCTCCTCGAACGACATCGTGCGGATCGGCTGTCGCAAACCGAGTTCGTGCGTCTCTCGCGCAGCAGTGAAATCGTCGTACGTGATGTAGTTGCGTCCCTCGAAGTGAGCATGGATCACGGCCTCGTTGATGACATACCGGATCGCAGCCGGTGTATAGCCGATCGTGTCGTACACCATGTAATCGATCGGGATGTTCGGGTCGTGCTTGACCTTACTCAGGTAGTACTCGATGATTTCCCGTCTTCCTTCGGCATTCGGCACATCGACGACGATCTTGCGATCGAAACGACCGGGTCGCAGCAGCGCGGGATCGAGCGCATCCGGCATATTGGTTGCTGCGATCGTGAGAACCGGTGGCAATTCGGCTCGTCCCTTGCGGAGACCGAGCAGCCGCAGGATCCGCCCAATCAGTGTCACCTCCTGCGGTGGGGGATCGAGCTGGAGCAGCAACTCGTTCAACATCGCGTTTCCGCCCCAGCCGAAGAGCGGCCCCATGAAGCCACCCCCCGCATACCGCCCGCCGCGAGCCTGGCCGATGGCATCGATCTCGTCGATGAAGAGGATGCAGGCACCATATTTCTTGGCCAACTGTCGTGCCTTCCGGTAGAGCATCATGATGCGTAGGTTGCTAACACCAAAGAACATGTTCTGGAAGGACGGCGCACTCGCGTAGCCGAAAGGCACGTTCGCCTCGGTTGAAATGCATTGGGCCAGATATGACTTGCCAGTGCCAGGTGGACCGACCAGGAGGAGTCCGCGAATCGCCTCGCCCCCCATCTCCTTGAATTCCTTGATCCCCTTGAGCAGCGTGACGATGCGGCGAGCACTCTCCAGCACCTCCGGATTCCCCTTGTAATCCGCGAAGCTGACACCAGTCTCACCGGGCTTGATCCAGTAGGTGCGCCCGCGCCCGAGGAACCAGAAGATCGCCGCGAACTGAACGATCACGAACACGATCGCGAAGGCGATTTGCAGCAAGGCGAACAGGACCGTGAGAACGATCGGCCCCCACGTGGCACGTGCTGGCCACGCCCACGTGTAGAACGCGTAGGCTAGCGCAGCGAGCGTCAACAGTCCTCGGAAGTGCGTTCGGATGAGATCAGCCAGCCCAACGATCACGTCGTCGATTTGCTGCTCGAGGTCGTCCCAGTAACGACGACGCTCACGCGTTTTCGGCACCACGTGTGTCTGTCCACTCATCGCTCGCCACCCTCATTGCAGCTGCGGTGTGTCGACGACGAAGATGAGTCCATCGCTGTCGACCCAGAAGATCTGGTACACGAGGCCGCGCTGATCGCTCGCGTTGCGGATCTCAGTGACGTAGAAGTAGTACGCCTGCCCGTCCGGTAGCCGATACCCACCGATGTAGATGCTGTCACCGAAACGGAATCCTTGCTGCTGGAGCAGCTCGATCGACTGGCGGAATGTTGCCAACGTCTCTCCCGCCGCCAGCCGCCTCGCTTTCGCATCCGGGCTGAACGTTTGCCACATCCGCTCGGCATCGAAATCGCGCTGTGCTTCGAGATACGCCCGCACGCTCGGTGGGGGAGCGATCATCGGTGCTGCACGCACCGGCTGTTCGTCCGCCCGCTCCGTCGTTGGCGGGACCAGCGCTCGATACGCATAATATCCCCCGAGTGCGACGAGCAACGTGACGAGAAGATGCCGCCAAGCCAGCCGTATCGCCCGAATGACGACCCAGAGCGCTTTCCGTAGCACCAGCCGGATCGCTTGCAGGACGATGAGCAGCGGCCACAGGATGACGCGAAGACCGCGCCGTCGCGCCGGTCCGGGAAGCTCAGGAACCGGGGACACCGGGGCGGTTACAGCCATCTCCCACGTCTTTTCCTCGGAACGCTCGGCTCCATCTGACCATCTGCTTGCTGCACAGTGTAGCACGAGGAGCAGCCAACATAGAGGGCAGAGCAGGCACGGCCCCCCGTCTCGTGATTCCTGTCTCCTATTTGATCATCCGCAACCAGCTCACGTGCGTCGGCAGCACGAGGTATCCCGAGGATCTCGTATGGGAACGCCGCCCTCAGTGCGCAGCGAGCCGTTCGGCCAGACTGCGCCCTGTCGGTGGCTTCCCGGTCGTCTCGGCAACCAGGTCCAGCCGCTCCAAGCTGCGCTGCACGAAGCGAACGCCCAGCCACCGCAACGGTTCCGGCTCCCATGGTCGAAGACGGTGCCGGGTCATCGGGAGTTCGGTGAGATCACTCGGTCGTCCAGTGATGAGATCGGCCAGAATACGCCCCGCCAGATTGGCAGTCGCGACCCCCTGCCCGGTGTAGCCGCAGGCAAGCGCGATCCCCGTACGGGGATCGTAGCGCATCGTCGGCATCCAGTCTCGCGGAACGCCCAGCGGCCCACCCCAGGCATGCGTGAACCGGATACCGTGGAGGCGCAGCACGGGGAACCACTCGTAGCACATCCGCCGCAACATCTCGTGCGTCGGATCGTGCCGGTCGAACGCATCAGCGATCCGCGAACCGAACCGGTACGGAGCGCCACGCCCGCCGAACATGATGCGACCATCGGCAGTCCGCTGGAGGTAGTCCACCGTTAAGCGCTGAGAAGAAAGAAGTTCACGATTCTCCCAGCCGATCTCTCGCCAGATCGCCTCGGGCAGCGGTTCAGTGAGGACGATGAGAGAATAGATCGGGATCAACGCACGATGCATGTGAGGCAGTTGCGAGAGGTACGCCTCGCCAGCGAGCACCAGTACCCGGGCACGCACCTCTCCCTTCGGCGTGCGGAACGACGGCTGGCTGCCTCCACGGAAGTCGATGACCGGACTCTCCTCGAATATCGTCGCACCCCGCCGCTCGATCGCTCGTGCCAATCCCCTCACGAGTCGCCCCGGATGGATCACCGCGCCTTGTGGAGAATAGAGACCAGCCACCGCTTCGGTCACGCGAACCCGCTCCCGAACCTGCTCGGCAGAGAACCACTCGGCATAATCGGCGAGCCCGAGCCGTTCGAGCGTCCGCGCCGTCTCCTCGAGTGCTGGCAGCTGGTGCCAGCCCCGGGCCAAGCGGAGCACCCCACCGCGATGGAACTGTGCGTCGATGCCCTCGCGACGCAGCACACGCTCCACCTCGTCGACCGTCTCGCGCATGGCGAAATGGACGGCCCGTGCCGTCTCAGTTCCATAACGACGGGCGAGCTCCGCCAGTGACAGCGGGAAACCAGGATAGAGCCACCCACCGTTCCGCCCCGATGCCCCGAAGCCAGCGATGTGTTTCTCCAACACCACGACACGGAGACCCGGCTCGCGTTCCAAGAGGTAATACGCCGTCCATAACCCTGTGAAACCGGCCCCGAGAATCGCCACGTCAGCCTCGATCACGCCCTCTAAGGCCGGCCGTGGTGTGAGATCGTCATCACTGGTTTCCAGCCAAAAGCTGTACTGCGCATATTTCGTCGCCACATCGAGCGGCGCCATTTCCGGCCCTCCTCTCGGCCGCAGTATACCCGCTCGTTGCATCTGTTTCGCCGTATTGTTGCCTTCCGCCCACAGAACAACTGTCTCAGGCTGTACACCGGTATGTCTTCGTCCGCTTTGCGGCCTCGGTGCCGACCCGCCTCGCACGTCCGACAGCCGATCCCGTACACTGGCGGAAGAAGGCATCGTAATACTGACTGGAGCGACACGAATGACGAACGAGAGAAGCGAGCAGACGATCGACCGGGAGTTCCTTCAGGCAGTGCGGCGAGCAGCCGGCTTCCGGGTCGCACCGCGTCAGGTGGCACCGGTACTCGCCGCGCTGGAAAGCCGCGACCAGCCGATCACCCCGGAGAATGTCGCTCGCATCGTGACGCTCATCGAGCAGGGGGAACGCTCAGCCCGACAACGCCGGAACGCCGAGCTGTGGAGGCAACTGGGCGCCTACCTGGCCCTGGAGGAGAAACCAGCGCATCCCGAAGCACAGCGAGCGCTCATCGGGCGGGTCCGCCGGATCCTCGGCGAGCGACAACCCGATCGGGTGCTGCTCGAAGTCGCAGTCGCCTTGGGTGCTGCCGGCTATCCAATCGAGGCACGCACGATCGCGGACACGATCCGCTGGCTCGAGAGCCGTCTCGGGCCGACACTGACCGCGGAAGCGATCCAACCGTATCTCCAAGAAGCGATCGACGCCGTCGCACCACTGGTTCGTGCGACGATCAGGAGATCACCGCGGAAGACGCGCCGCTAGCGTCCCCCCCGCTCCGGCAACGGATTAGGCATCGCGCGAGCCGGCAGCCGCGAGGCCCCCAGCGATGGCTTGCCGAACGACCTCGGCCAGCCGCGCGATTCCCTCGTCGATCTGCTCCAGCGTGACAGCGCTATAGGACAGGCGGAAATGGCGATCGCCGCTCCCGTCACCGTAGAACGCCGGCCCGGGAATGAAATCGACCCGCCGCTCGCGACACGCTGCCAGGAGCTCGGTAGCACTCAATCCCTCCGGCAACGTCACCCAGATGAAGAACCCACCGTTCGGCCGGGTCCACGTGACACCTTCCGGCATCTCGCGTTCGAGAGCGCTCAGCATCCGCTCGCACTTTCGACGATAGATCTCACGCAGTTGCATGAGATGCGCATGGTAGCGTCCGGTGCGGAGGTACCAGTCAGCCAGCGCCGCCGTGAAACTGTTCCGCAAGGCGTCGATCCGCGCGCGAGCCAAGGTCGCCACGACCGGCGCCGGACCGACCACATAGCCGAGCCGCAAGCCCGCCGCGATCGTCTTGGAAAGGGTGCCACAGTACAGCACGTTACCGGGCTCAGCGAGGCTGTAGAGCGTCGGCGGATATGCACCGCGGAACCGCAACTCGTAGTACGCGTCGTCCTCGACGATCAGGAGACCCCGTTCGTCAGCGAGTTGCGCCAGGGCGCGGCGACGCTCGAGCGACAGCTCTACTCCAGCCGGATTCTGGAACGTCGGGAGCGTGTAGAGGAACTTCGGCCGGCGCCCTTGTCGCTCGAGACGGTCGAGAGCGTCAGCTACCGCAGCCGGATCGATCCCATGCTCGTCCACCGGAATGCCGACCAGTTCCGCCCCAGCCAGCTTGAACATACTCGTGGCGCCCATCCACGCCGGCGCATCGATCAGCACCACATCACCAGGGTCGAGGAGCGCGTCGCAGATGATGCCCAGACCGTTGCTGGAGCCGAGCGTGACCAGGATCTGTTCCGGTGTGACCTGCATGCCTTGATCGCGAGCCAACTTCTCAGCCAGCGCCTCGTTGAGCTCGTCAGGCCGGATGAGGTTCTGGTACCCAAGCGCATCCCGGCGCTGATTCTCAGCTAGAAACTCGGCAGCCAGCGCCATATCTTCCAGCGGCAGGCTCTCCCAGTCGGGATCTCCGTATACGAACGAAATCATGCCCTCCGGGGGAACGCGCGGTGGGCGCTCGGCAGCAGCTGCGATCCGTCCCCGCCTCGACCACCTCGCGTGCCAACGCTCGTCCATCGCAACGGCTCCTTCCTCGGGCGTGGTATGCTGCGCGGCGACAGGCCGCCGTCTCAGTATAACCGGACGGCGATCGAGTGATCGTGAGTCTTGATGGAGCTGGGGAGGAGCGCGCGATGAGCGTCGTCGCTGATCCGAAACTCGTGATGGCGGTCCACCGTGCTGTCGCCCATTATCGTGACCTCGAGCCACAAACGATCGCGGTCGATCATCCTGACGTTCCCGAACTCGCGACGCCCAACCGACTGGCCTATGCGCTCGGTTGGATCCTGGCCGCAGCCATCGTCGGGAGCCGCTACCGCACGTCTGGTATCGACGTGCTCCCGGTCTACCATCCTGAGCATGGTTGGGATCGCTTCCTCGTTACGCGCCGCGTTTCCTGCCGTCTCTGTGCGACGGAGCCAGCTGACAGCCTCGGCACACTCTGGATCGGCGAGGAGGATGCGCCGGTCTTCACCGTCGGGCAGAGCGTGCGCTTGACCCTCGGAAAGCTCACCCAGCACGATCCGGCCGAAGCGATTCGCCGCCTCCTGTTTGCGGTCCCTGCCCCGCGCCTGCGACAGGGCGATCACGCGACCTGCCCGCACCTGCGCGCGGAGAAGTACCCGATGATCTACCGTATCACCGCAGAACTCATCGCCGACCATCCTGGCTTGATCGCAGCCCGCGAGATCTACGTCGATGACCAGCCTATCGACGGCGCCTATCACCCGCTCTACACCGCCTCCGGCGCCAGGCTGACCGGCTGGACCTACGACTACATCCAGTATCTCGCTGGTGACCGTATCGTCTTCCTCGGTATCGACGGGCGTCTGGCTACCTTCGAGGTGGAGCCAGGCATCTGGCGTACCGAGGAAGCGCCGTCGGACGATGAAGACTCGTTGCGCCAGTACCTCGAGCAGCGTCTCGCCCTGGGCCAACCCGGGCAACCGGTCGCGGTTGTCACCTCAGGAGAGCCGGAGCAAAGCGGGAACGCGCCAGGCAACCAGCAGACAGACGGTTGAGCTGGCCATCGCTCCAAGCAGCACAGCGCGGTCGATTCCGATTAGATCTCCCAGCGCACCGAGCGGCAAGGCACCGAGCGGCATAAAAGCCCAGGTCACCATGTACAGGCCCATCACGCGCCCACGCACCTCGTCATCCACGGCGAGGTGCAGGAGCGCGTTGTTCAATGCCATATAACTGGCACCGAGGAAACCAGCAAGAAAGAGACAGATCGACGCCACCGGAAGCCAGTGCACGAGCGTGAACAGCGAGACCACGAGGCCGTAGACAACAATCATCGTGACCATTACTGCCCCACGTCGTCGCATGCCGCGGAAGCTGGCGACGAAAAGCGAGCCAGTCAGGGCACCGCTGCCACCGATCGCGTAGACCAGGCCGAGCCCACTCGGCCCCAGCTGGAGCACATCACGGGCGAAGACCGGCAGGAGATGCAGATACGGGAACACGAGTATCGTCGGGACGCTCGCCAGCACGAGCAATGCGAAAACCACGGACGTCTGCCGCACGTAGCGCAAACCAGCAGTGAGCCCCTCGAGGAACGACTGCGTGATGCGTCCGGCTGGCAGCCTTGGCGGGAGCTGGACGGTATTCACCAGTGCCAATGCCAAGCACATCGCCTGCAAGAGCAGCGTCCCACCCACGCCGAGCGTCCCGACCAGAGGTCCAGCGAGCGAGGGACCCACGATGCGGGTCATGTTCATACCGGCCGAGAGCAGCCCCACAGCGTTCTGGAGCGCCTGCCGCGGGACGCAACTCGGGAGCATCGCTTGCCGCGTTGCATTGTTCGCAGCCAGGAGCGCCCCGTTGATGAGCGTCGCCCCGATCAGTAACCAGGGAGACACCCAGTGCGCGAGAACCAGGGTAGCCAGAACCACGCTCAATGCCAGCGCGGACCCCTGGCAAGCGAGCAGGATAGCTCGCTGGTCGAGACGTTCGCTGAGCGTCCCCGCAGGGACAGCGACGAAGAGAAACGGGATGCCACCAGCAAAGCCCAGGAGCCCGACCCAAAACACCGAATCAGTCAGTTGCAGCATGAGCCATGCCGTCGCGACCTGGAGCATCCACTGAGCGATCTGCGTGAGAACGCTGGAGAGCCAGAGGAAACGAAATGCACGGTAGGTTACGAGCGCACCGAGAACGGTGCCGGAAACAGGGGTGGACACCCGCTGGGCAACACTCGCTGAACGCTCCGGTCGGTCGACACCGGCCATACTCGCCTCCGGCACAACCCTACCGGGCTTCCCGGAGCACCGCAAGCGATGCGCACGTACGGGAACGTTCGAGGATACCCGGGAGACATCCCAGGCCTGCCCATGGGCTCATCGTGACCAACTGACATGGTCCCTACCGCTGCAGAGACTCGGACTACCTTTTGACGGAAGGTGCACGCAACACCCTCGAGAGCCGCACCAGGAGGCGCTCCGACACCCCGTTCTAGAGCCGCAGCGGAACAGCCCTCGAGTCTACCGCGATGGCCACGGCACCGTCTTCCGGTCGACCGTCAGGGCAGCCACGAGGAGCGGGACTCGCTCTCGCTAGGGAGTCGCGCCGTAGGGGACGGCGCCGCATCTGCTGCAGTACCCCACGCGACCCCGGATCGCCTGGGAACCACGCTGCCGAGCCACACCCAGCACCCATCCGAGCGGGTGCCTGCCAGACGAGCAGAGGCAGGTTCTGGCGCAGGCGGTAGAGCCAGGGTAAGGCACTGGCGACCTGACGAGCCGAGCGGCCGGCCAGCGCGAGGCCACAGATTGGGAGCCGCGAGCGCATGGGAGCGAGGAGACCACGCACGGCTCAAGCACCGGTCCACGGCGGGAAACAGCGTACGGGACTGACCGAGGTCGAGAGAATCGGCAAGCCGCCCAGTGAGCCCACGGCGCTTCCCTCCGCCGGCTGCAGTTCCGCTGGGAAGAGCACACCATGGACCTATCCTCGTGTCGAGAAAGGGAAGCGACCCTCGGCGCCTTAACCTCTTGACAGACCGCCTACCTGCCGGTATCGTGATTCTGCCGCAATCGGGATCGGGCGCGGCATCGTGCACGCGCCCGTTCGTCCAGGGAGGGTGGTGCGCGATGCCGCCGCTGCGATGGGTCGTTGCGCTCGCTTGCCTCATCTT